>JAESFL010000246.1_pt1 | contig 46175 bp, 7 predicted proteins | sample 9269401 | NCBI WGS metagenome assembly JAESFL01 (sample SAMN14506025, study PRJNA617098) | algae metagenome | isolation source: Gloeocapsa sp. UFS-A4-WI-NPMV-4B04 and co-occurring heterotrophs from desert... | place: USA: Utah | collected 2006-10-01 | reverse complement strand
GCATCGCCACGCCCTTGGGGCGGCCGGTGGAGCCTGACGTGTAGTAGACGTACGCCAGGTGCTCCGGGCCGACGTCCGGACGGGAGCTGTCCATATCATCCGGTCCCGTACGCTCCTCGACGCCCACGACCTGAGACCCCGCCGCGCCCGCCAGCTCTTCGGCGGCGGCGCGCAGGGGGGCGTGGGTGAGGATGATGCGCGCGCCGGCATCGCCGACCATGTAGGCGAGGCGGTCCGTCGGGTGCGCGGGGTCGAGCGGGAGATAGGCGGCGCCGGCCTTGAGCACGCCGAGCAGGGCGGCGATCAGTTCGGGCGTGCGCTCCAGGAGGAGCGCGACCCGCACCTCTGGCCCCGCCCCGTGCCGGCGCAGCAGCGCGGCGACCTGCTCGGACATGATGTCCAGCTCCGCGTAGCTCAGCTTCCGCCGCCCCTGCACCAGCGCGAGCGCACCAGGGGTGCGGCCGACCTGGTCCTCGAACAGGCCGTGCAGCGTGGCGGGCGCAAATGGACGGTCCGTGTCGTTCCACTCCGACAGCACTTCGCGCCGCTCCTCCTCGCTGATCACCGGCAGCGCGGACAGCCGGCGGCTCGCGTCTTCCGCGATGCCGGCGAGGAGCACGGAGAACTGGCCGACCATGCGCCGGATGCTCTCCGGCTCGAACAGGTCAGCGGCGTACTGCAGCACGCCCGCGACGCCGTCGCCCGTCTCGGTGAGGGAGAGCGTGAGGTCGAACTTGGCCTGCGCGACCGCTCCACCGACGCCGCGGCTCTTCACGCCCGCCAGCGAGAGGTCGGAGCGCGCGTTGTTCTGCAGCTCGAAGAGGACCTGGATGATCGGCGTGCGGCTCAGCGTCCGCTCGGGCGCGAGGCACTCGACCAGCTTCTCGAACGGGAGGTCCTGGTTCGAGTACGCCTCCAGCGTCGTCTCGCGCACCCCGCCGAGCAGGTCCCGGAACGACGGGTCGCCCGAGAGGTCGGTGCGCAGCGGGAGCGTGTTGAAGAACATCCCGATCAGCGGCTCCACTTCGCGCCGCGTCCGTCCGGCCAGCGTGGTGCCGACGACGACGTCCGGCTGGCCGCTGTAGCGCGAAAGCAGGACCTGCCACGCCGCGAGCAGCACCATGAAGAGCGTGGCGCCCTCGCGCTGGGCGACCGTGCGCAACGCATCCGCCAGCTCTCGCGGAAGCGTCACCGGCACGCCCGCGCCGCGGAAGCTCTGCGCCTGTGGGCGCGGGTGGTCCGTAGGCAGCTCCAGGAGCGCGGGCGCGCCGGCCATCTTCGCCTTCCAGTACTCGAGCTGCGCCTCCAGCACGCCTCCGTCCATGTGCTGGCGCTGCCAGAGCGCGTAGTCCGCGTACTGCACCTCCAGCTCCGGGAGCGGCGACGGGCGGCCCTCGCGGAAGGCGCCGTACAGCGCCGACAGCTCGCCGGTGATGATCCCCATGCTCCACCCGTCGGTCACCAGGTGGTGCAGGCAGGCGATCAGCACGTGCTCGTCGTCGGCCAGGCGCAGCAGGCGCGCGCGGAAGAGCGGCCCCTCCACGAGGTCGAAGGGGCGCGCCGCCTCTTCGCGCACGAGGCGGCGGGTCTCCGCCTCGCGCTCGGCGGGCGGCAGCGAGCCCAGGTCTTCGACCGGGAGGGGCACCTCGCCGGGGGCGCGGACGTGCTGCGCGGGCTCGCCGTCCGCCACCGGGAAGACGGTGCGCAGCGACTCGTGGCGCCTCACCAGCTCCGCCAGCGCGCGGCGCAGCGCGTCCAGGTCCAGCGCCCCCTTCAGCCGCAACGAGAGGGGGACGTTGAAGAGCGACTCGTGCGAATCCAGCTGCGCCAGGAACCAGAGGCGCTCCTGCGCGAAGGAGAGCGGCACCCGCTCCGGCCGCTCTGCAGGGGTCACCGGCGGGAACGCCGCCGTGGACTCGCCGCGGGTCCGCTCGACGTGCTCCGCCAGCCCGGCGACGGTGGGGTGCTCGAAGAGAGCGCGCAGCGGCACTTCCACGTCAAGCACGTCGCGGATGCGCGAGACGGCGCGGGTGGCCAGCAGCGAGTGGCCGCCCAGGTCGAAGAAGTTGTCCTCCGCGCCGACGCCCTCCACGCCCAGCACCTCGGCCCAGATCGCCGCCAGCGCGCGCTCCGTCTCCGTGCGCGGCTCCACGCGCGACTCGGGCGCGGTGTGCGCGGGCTCCGGCGCCGGGAGCTTGCTGGGATCCAGCTTCCCCGTGGTGCCGAGCGGCAGCTCGTCCATCAGCACGATGGCGCCGGGCACCATGTACTCCGGCACACGGCGCTTCAGGTGCGCCCGCAGCTCGTTTGCTGCCACCGCGCCGGCCGGGACCACGTACGCCACCAGCCCGGCGTCGCCGCGCGCGTCCTCGCGAACCACGACGGCGGCGGCGCGCACCCCCTCGTGCTCCCGCAGGACCGCCTCCACCTCGCCCGGCTCCACCCGGTAGCCACGCACCTTGACCTGGTGGTCCAGCCGCCCCAGGAACTCCATCTGCCCGCCGTTGCGCCAGCGCGCGCGGTCGCCCGTGCGGTACAGCCGCGCGCCGGGCTCGCCGAACGGGTCGGGGACGAACTTCTCCGCCGTGAGGCCCGGCCGGTCCAGGTAGCCGCGCGCCACGCCCACGCCGCCGATGTACAGCTCGCCCGCGATGCCCACCGGCGCCGGCTGCATGTGTGCGTCCAGCACGTACATGCGCAGGTTCTCGATGGCGCGGCCGATCGGCACGCGGCCCGTGCGGTGGCGGCCCGGAGGGAGCGCGTAGAGCGCACATCCGACCACCGTCTCGGTAGGCCCGTACTCGTTCAGCAGCCGCACCTCCGGCGCCTCGTCCTGCCAGAACCTCGTGGGCTCCGCCAGCAGGTTGTCCGCGCCGATGACCAGCGTGCCGGCCGCGCGCCTCGCCTCTTCAGGCGTGAGCAGGGCGTTGAGCAGCGCGAGGTGCGTGGGGGTGATCTTGATGAGCGAGAAGGACGGCCCGGTGCGCAGCCGCTCCGCGAGCGCCTCCAGGGCCGGACCCTCCGGCAGAAGCTCGACCGGACGCCCCGCGAACAGCGGGAGCAGGTTCGCGAGCGTCAGGTCCACCGCGATGGAGGTGAAGACCGGCGCGCCCCCCTTCTGGTCCGCGCCGTATGCCGGCACCGCCCACTGCACGTAGTTGCAGATGCCGCGGTGGTGCATCGCCACGCCCTTGGGGCGGCCGGTGGAGCCTGACGTGTAGTAGACGTACGCCAGGTGCTCCGGGCCGACGTCCGGACGGGAGCTGTCCATATCATCCGGTCCCGTACGCTCCTCGACGCCCACCACCTGAGATCCCGCCGCGCGCGCCAGCTCTTCCGCGGCGGCGCGGAGGGGGACGTGGGTGAGGATGATGCGCGCGCCTGCGTCCCCGACCATGTACGCGAGGCGCTCCGCCGGGTGCGTGGGATCGAGCGGGAGATAGGCGGCGCCAGCCTTGAGCACGCCGAGCAGGGCGGCGATCAGTTCGGGCGTGCGCTCCAGAAGGAGCGCGACCCGCACCTCTGGGCCCGCCCCGCGGCGGTGCAGCAGCGCGGCGATCTCGCCGGCCATCGTGTCCAGCTCCGCGAAGCTCAGACGGCGCTCGCCCTGGACGAGCGCGAGCGCGTCGGGGGTGCGGCGAGCCTGGTCCTCGAACAGCCCGTGCAGGGTCGCAGGCGCAAATGGACGGTCCGTATCGTTCCACACCGAGAGCACTTCGCGCCGCTCCGCCTCGCTGATCACCGGCAGCGCGGAGAGGGGCCGGCTCGCGTCCTGGGCGATGCCGGCGAGGAGCACGGAGAACTGGGAGACCATGCGCCGGATGCTCTCCGCCTCGAAGAGGTCGGCCGCGTACTGCAGCACGCCCGCGATGCCGTCGCCCGTCTCGGTGAGGGAGAGGGTGAGGTCGAACTTCACCTGCGCGGTCGCGCCACCGACGCCGCGGCTCTTCACGCCCGCAAGCGACAGGTCGGAGCGCGCGTTGTTCTGCAGCTCGAAGAGGACCTGGATGATGGGCGTGCGGCTCAGCGTCCGCTCGGGCGCGAGCGCCTCCACCAGCTTCTCGAAGGGGAGGTCCTGGTTGGCGTACGCCTCCAGCGTCGTCTCGCGCACGCGGCCGAGGAGGTCGCGGAATCCAGGATCGCCCGAGAGGTCGGTGCGCAGCGGGAGGATGTTGAAGAACATCCCGATCAGCGGCTCCACCTCGCGCCGCGTACGTCCCGCCAGCGTGGTGCCCACGACGACGTCCGCCTGGCCGCTGTAGCGCGAGAGGAGGACCTGCCACGCCGCGAGCAGCACCATGAAGAGCGTCGAGCCCTCGCGCTGCGCGGCCGCGCGCAGGGCGTCCGCCAGGTCGCGCGGGAGCGTCACCGGCACGCCCGCGCCGCGGAAGCTCTGCTCCTGGGGGCGCGGATGGTCCGTGGGCAGCTCCAGGAGCGCGGGCGCGCCGGCCATCTTCGCCTTCCAGTACTCCAGCTGCCCTTCCAGCGCACCGCCGTCCATGTGCTGGCGCTGCCAGAGCGCGTAGTCCGCGTACTGCACCTCCAGTTCGGGGAGCGGCGAGGGGCGGCTCTCGCGGAACGCCTCGTAGAGCGCCGAGATCTCCCGGAACAGTAGGCCCATGCTCCACCCGTCGGTGACGATGTGGTGGAGGCAGGCGGACAGGACGTGCTCGTCCGCACCGAGGCGCAGAAGGCGCGCGCGGAAGAGGGGGCCCGCCGCGAGGTCGAAGGGGCGCTCGGCCTCGGCGCGCAGGGCGCGGCGGGCCTCCGCCTCGCGGGCGCCGGGGGCCCGGGCGGACAGGTCGTCCACGGGGAGGGGCACCTCGCGAGGGGGATGCACCACCTGCGCGGGTTCCCCATCGACCACCTGGAAGACGGTGCGCAGCGACTCGTGGCGCCTCACGACCTCCGAGAGGGCGCGGCGCAGGGCATCCACGTCCAGCGCTCCCTCCAGCCGCAGGGAGAGCGGGACGTTGTAGGCCGTGCTCCCCGGCTGCAGCTGGTCCACCAGCCAGAGCCGCTCCTGCGCGAAGGAGAGCGGAAAGACAAAAACGTCGTCATCCAGCGTGTCCACCGTGCTGGCGGTGTCCGCGTACTCGTGCATGGAAAGCGTCATCGCGTGGACTCCGTGGCGGACCGTTGGCGCAGCGCCGAGCCCCGGGCCCGGTACGCGTCGCGCGAGACGGCTACGATCCCGGCCGCGGGCGGGGCCGGAGGGGCGCCCCGCAGCGCCTCCACGTGCGGCGCCAGCGCGGCCACCGTCGAGGCGTCGAACACCGTGCGCAGCGGCAGCTCCACCCCGAACGCCTCCCGCACGCGCGAGACGACGCGGGTGGCGAGCAGCGAGTGGCCGCCGAGCTGAAAGAAGTCGTCGTGGATCCCCACGCGCCCCGCCTCCAGCACCTCCGCGAAGATCGCCGCCAGCCGCTCTTCCAACGCGTTGCGCGGAGCCGCGTACTCGCGGGCCTCCTCCGCCCCGGGCGCCGGGAGGGCGAAGCGGTCCACCTTGCCGTTGGGCGCCAGCGGCAGCCGGTCCAGCACGACGATCGCGGCGGGAAGCATGTGGGCCGGGAGGCGCCCCTTGAGGAAGCCGAGCAGCGCGCCGGCGTCCACTTCGCGCGGCGCCGCGTACGCCACCAGCCGCGCCTCGCCCCCATCGGCGCGGGCGACGACGGCCGCCTCCTGCACGGACGGGTGCGCGCGGAGGGCCGACTCCACCTCGCCGGGCTCGATGCGGCAGCCGCGGATCTTCACCTGGTGGTCCACCCGTCCCATGAACTCCAGCGTCCCGTCCGCGCGCCAGCGGGCGCGGTCGCCGGTGCGGTAGAGGCGCGCGCCCGGCTCGCCTGAGAAGGGATCGGGGACGAAGCGCTCGGCCGTGCGCCCGGTGCTCCCCAGGTAGCCGCGCGCCACCCCCACGCCCCCCGCGTACAGCTCGCCGGGCACGCCGATGGGCACCGGCTCCATGCGCGCGTCGAGCAAAAAGACGCGCGCGTTGTGGACGGGCCGGCCGATGGTGATGGGAGCGCGCGGGTCGTCCACGCGGCAGCCCGCGACGTCGATGGACGCCTCGGTGGGGCCGTAGCAGTTGTACAGCTCCACCGGCAGGCGCTCCGTCAGCCGCCGCGCCAGCTCCGCCGGGAGCGGCTCGCCGCCGGAGAACACGCGGCGCAGTGCGCGGCACGCCTCCAGCCCCGGCGCTTCCACGAGGCCGCTGAGCAGCGAGGGCGGGATCTGCAGCGTCGTGACGCGCCACTCGGCCATGAAGCGGGCGAGCACCTCGCCGTCGCCGGTGATGCCGGCGGGGGGCACCACCACCCGCGCGCCCGCCAGCAGCGGCGCGAACAACTCCCACACCGAGGGGTCGAAGGCGAACGAGAGCCCCTGCAGCACCCGGTCGTCCGCCGCGAGCGGCACCGCGCGCTGGCGGAGGAGGCCGCCGTGCGTGACCACGACGCCCTTGGGCTGCCCCGTGGAGCCGGAGGTGTAGATGACGTACGCCGCGTTCCCGGGGCTCATCGCCACGTCCGGCGCGTCCGTCGGCTGCGCGGCGATGGCGTCCGCGTCGCGCTCCAGGCAGACCACTTCGACCCCTTCGGCCTCGCCCAGTGCGGTGCCGCGCGCCCCGCGGGTGAGCAGGAGGCGGGCGCCGCTGTCGCGCAGCATCGCGCCGAGCCGCTCGGCGGGGTACGCGGGGTCGAGCGGGACGTAGGCGGCGCCGGCCTCGAGCACGCCCAGCAGCGCCACGACCAGCTCCGGCGAGCGGTCCAGCATCACGCCGACCGTGCGCTCGGGGCCTGCGCCGCGGGAGCGCAGGTGGTGCGCGAGGCGGGAGGAGCGCGCGTCCAGATCGGCGTAGGTGAGCGTGCCGCCGGGACCCTCCACCGCCACCGCGTTCGCCGTGCGCGCCGCCTGCCGGGCGAAGCGGGCGTGGAGAAGGGCATCCTCGGGCGCGGGCGCAGCGGTGTCGTTCCACTCCTCCAGCACGCGCCGCCGCTCGGCATCGTCCATGAGCGGGAGGGCGGTGATGGGCCGCTCCGGCTCCGCCACCGCGGCGGCCAGCAGCACCCCGAAGTGGTGCACCAGGCGCTCGACCGTATCGGTCTCGAACAGTTCCACCGGGAAGTCGAGCTGCCCCGAAAAGCCCTGCGGCGACTCCGCCAGGGAGAGGGTGAGGTCGAACTTGGCCGTGGTGCCCGCCCCCTCCACCCCGCGCACGCGCAGCCCGGGGAAGATGCGGCCCGCCGCGGGGGCGTTCTGGAGGACGAACATCGCTTGGAAGAGGGGCGTGTGCGCGAGGCTGCGCACGGGCTGGATCTCCTGCACCAGCCGCTCGAAGGGGAGCTCGGCGTGCGCGTACGCGCCCAGCGCGGTCTCCCTCACCCGCCCCACCAGCTGGCGGAAGCTGGGCGCGCCCGAGAGGTCGGCGCGCATCGCCAGCGTGTTGGCGAAGAAGCCGATGACGCCCTCCAGCTCCTGCCGCTCCCGCCCCGCGATGGGGCTGCCGATCACCACGTCCTCCTGCCCCGCGTAGCGCCCGAGCAGAAGCGCCCATGCGGCGAGCAGCACCATGTACGGCGTGGCGTTCTCCGCGCGGGCCAGGGCACGGACGCCGGCGGCCCCGTCCTCGCCGATCGTCACGCGCACGCGGCCGCCCTCGCCGCCGCGCACGGGGGGACGCGGGTGGTCGGTGGGCAGCTCCAGCACGGGCGGGGCGCCGGCGAGCGCATCCTTCCAGTACGCGAGCTGTGCCTCCGGCGCGGAGCCGCCCAGCTGCCGGCGCTGCCACACGGCGTAGTCCGCGTACTGCACCTCGGGCTCCGGCAGCGGCGAGGGGCGCCCCTCGCGAAAGGCGCCGTACAGCGCCGACAGCTCGCGGAAGAAGACGCCCATGCTCCACCCGTCCGTGACCACGTGGTGCATGCAGGCGACGAGCACGTGGTCCTCATCGCCCACGCGCAGCAGGCGGGCGCGGAAGAGGGGGCCCGCGGCCAGGTCGAAGGGGCGCGCGGTCTCCTCGCGCACGCGGCGGCGCACTTCATCGTCACCGGCCCCGCGCAGGTCGTCCACCGGCAGCGGGAGCTCGCCGGGGGCGCTCACCACCTGCGCGGGCTCGCCGTCCACGCGGGGGAAGACGGTGCGCAGCGACTCGTGGCGCCGGACCAGATCGGCAAGAGCGCGGCGAAGGGCATCCACGTCCAGCGGCCCCTCCAGGCGCAGGGCGAGCGGGACGTTGTAGCCGGCGCCCCCGGCCTCCAGCTGGTCCAGCAGCCAGAGCCGCTCCTGCGCGAACGAGAGCGGGGCGGGGCCCGCGTCCGCGCGGCGCGGGATGGCGCCCGGACGCACGGCGCCCGCGGCCGTGCCAGCCAGGCGGCGGGCCAGCAGGAGGCGCTTGGCCTCGGACAGGCCGGCCATAGACTCGCTCACGCGCCTATCCCGAGGAGCGCCTCGGCTTCGGCGTCGCTGAGGCCCTGGATCAGCGCTGTCAGGGTCTCCTCCACCACCGCGGCCAGCGCGGCGGGGGTGGAGTTCTCGAACAGCGCCCTCATCGGCACGTGCACCTCGAAGGCGTCGCGCACCCGCGCGATCACGCGCGTGGCGAGCAGGGAGTGGCCGCCCAGGTCGAAGAAGTCGTCCTCCATCCCCACCCGCTCCAACCCCAGCACCTCGGCCCAGATCCCCGCCACCACCTCCTCGGTGGGCGTGCGCGGGGCGACGTAGGCCGCCTCGCGCTCGGGGCTGGCGCCGTCCGGCGCGGGGAGGGCGCGGCGGTCCACCTTGCCGTTGGCGTTGAGCGGGAGGCGGTCCATCAGCATGAAGACGCCCGGCACCATGTACTCCGGGAGCCGCTCGCGGAGAAAGGCGCGCAGCGTACCCGCGGAGGTGGCGGGGTCGTGCACGGCGGCGTAGGCGACGAGGCGGCGGTCGCCGGCGTCGCCGCCCACCTCCACCACCGCCTCGCGCACGCCGGGGTGCGCGGCGAGGGCCGCCTCCACCTCGCCCGGCTCCACGCGGAAGCCGCGGATCTTCACCTGGCGGTCGGCGCGGCCCAGGAACTCCAGGGCGCCCTGGGTGTCGCGGCGCACGCGGTCGCCCGTGCGGTAAAGGCGCGCACCGGGCTCCTTTGAGAACGGGTCGGGAACGAAGCGCTCCGCCGTGAGCCCCGGCCGGCCCAGGTAGCCGCGTGCCACGCCCGCGCCGCCCACGAACAGCTCGCCGGCCACGCCCTGCGGCACGGGGCGCATCCCCGCGTCCAGCACGTAGAGCGCGGTGTTGCTCACCGCTCCGCCGATGGGCACCGTCTCGCCCGCCTCTTCGACCAGGTGCCACGAGGCGAAGGTGGTGCTCTCGGTGGGCCCGTACACGTGCAGCAGCCGCTCCGGCGCGCCCGCCTCCAGCACCCGGCTCACCGCCTCCACGTCCACCGCCTCGCCGCCGAACAGGAGCTGCCGCAGCGGGGCGAACGCGCCGGGACGCTCGTGCGCGACGCGGTTGAAGAGGGCCGTGGTGAGGAAGAGCGTGTCCACCTTACGCTCGCGCAGCGCCGCCGCGAAGTCGGGGGGCGAGAGGGTGGCCTCGCGCTCCAGCACCACCACGCAGCCGCCGTTGAGCAGCGCGCCCCAGATCTCGAACGTGGCCGCGTCGAAGGCGGGGTTGGAGACCTGCGCAATGCGGGTGGCCGCGTCCAGCCGCGCGTAGTCCGGCTCGTGCACCAGCCGCACGACGGCGCGGTGCGGCACGGCCACGCCCTTGGGCTCGCCCGTGCTGCCGGAGGTGAAGACGACGTAGGCGAGGTCCTCCGCGTGCACCTCCACGGCCGGCGCCTCTGCCTCGGCGATGTCCCCGTCCGCGCGCACCGCTTCGGCCGCATCGGGCACGAGGTGGAGGTGCGGCTCGTCCGTGAGGATCAGGCGCACGCCCGCGCCCTCCGCCAGGCGGGCGATGCGCTCGGCGGGGTAGGCCAGGTCCAGCGGCACGTACGCCCCGCCGGCGCGGGTGATGGCCAGCAGTGCTACGACCAGCCCCGCCGAGCGCTCCATCAGCACCCCGACCGGGACGCCTGGCTCCACCCCGAGCCCGCGCAGGTGCGCCGCCAGCCGCCCCGAGCGCGCGTCCAGCTCCGCGTAGGTGAGCGACTCCCCGGCGGACGCGACGGCCGCCGCCTGGGGATCGCGCGCAGTTTGCGCCGTGAAGAGAGCGGGGATGGTGGCCGGCCCGGGGAGCGGGCGCGGGGCCGGGTTCCACCCCTCCACCTCCTGGCGCAGCTCGTCCGCCTCCATCAGCGGCAGCCCGGAGAGGGAGCGCGCCGGGTCCCGGGCGACCTCGCGCAGGAGCACGCGGAAGTGGCGCAGCCAGCGGCGGATGGTGGCCGGCTCGAAGGCGCGCGCGTTGAACTCGCAGCTCACCCCCATCCCGCCGTGCCCGTCCACCACGTTGAGGTGCACGTCGAACTTCACGTAGCGGATGGGCTGCGCCACGCCCGAGGTCTCCAGCCCCGCGAAGCCGCGCGCGGGCCCCTTGCCCGTGGGCGCCGGGTCCAGGTTGAACGTGGCGGAAACCAGGGGACGCCGGTCGGCGCCCTGCAGCTCGCCGGCGATGCGCGCGTAGGCCACCGAGGGGTAGCGGTAGGTGCGCTGGAGGAGGTCCTTGACCGCGCCCAGGTGCTCGGCGAAGGTGGGATCGCCCCCGGCGCGGCTGCGCAGCGGGAGCACGTCCACGGAGTGCCCCAGCAGGCGCCGGTCGCCGCCCAGCGAGCGGGCGAGCACGGGCACGCCCACCACCACGTCATCCTGTCCGGAAACACGGTGGAGGAGGGCGAACCAGGCGGCCAGCAGCAGGGTGAAGGGCGTGGCCCCGCCGCGCGCCGCCGCCGCCTTGAGCTCCGCGCGCAGCTCGCCGTCCAGCTGCAGGCTCTCGCGCATCCCCTCGTAGCCGCCCGCGCCGCGCGGGTGGTCGGCCGGCAGCTCCAGGCGGGGCGCGCCGGCCAGCTCCCGCCGCCAGTAGTCGCCCGCCTCCTCCATGTCCGCGCCGGCCTCCTGCTCGCGCTGCCACGCCACGTACTCGCTCAGCTGCATGGCCGGCGGCGCATCCCAGGCGCGCCCTTCGCGCTCGGCGGAGTAGAACTCGCGCAGCTCCTGCATGAAGAGCTGCGACGAGTAGCCGTCCATCGCCAGGTGATGGAAGCCGACGACGAGCAGGTGATGCTCCGGCTCCAGCGCGAAGAGGCGCACGCGCAGCAGCGGCCCTTCCACCAGGTCGAACGGCTCCTCCAGCTCCCGCTCCAGCAGCGCCGCCACCTCCTGCTCCCCGCCCTCGCGGTACTCCGCGGTGAGGTCGGCGAGCGGGACGCGGGCCTCCACGCGCGGGGCGACACGCTGCCGCTCGCCGTCGCGGGTGATGGTGGTGCGCAGCGCCTCGTGGCGGTCGCACACGCGCTGCAGGGCGCGCTCCATGGCCCCCGCGTCCAGCGGCCCGCGCAGCCGGAAGGCGAGCTGCTCGTTGTACGCGAGGAGCGCTCCTTCGGCGAGCTGGGTGTGCGTCCAGAGCTGCTCCTGCGCCGCGGTGAGCGGCAGGAGGCGCGGGGCCTCTTCGCGCTGGGTCTCCTCACGCGGGACCGGCGCGCCGCCGCCGGAAGGGCGTGGGAAGAAGCCGCCATCCTGCAGCGCCTTCACGCTCTCCCTGGCGGCATCCACCACGGCGCGCACGTCGCCGTCGTCGTGCGCGTCGCTCAGGAAGCAGCCGCGGCCCTCCCACACGTACACGCCGCGCAGCAGCATGTGGTAGAAGATGAGGTCCGCCCAGCGGGCCGTGCGCGGGCGCCCGAAGCGGAAGAGCGAGCCGCACTGCAGCACCTTGATGGGCACCTCCTCGCGGTCGAAGAGCTCCGTGAGCTCGTTGACGAGCCGCGTGGTGCGCGCGTTCAGCTCCTGCTGCAGCGCCGGCCCCCGCTCGCGCAGCTGCGTGAGGATGGCGTGCGCGGCGGCGATGGAGAGCGGGTTCTTGGAGAAGGTGCCCGCGAACATCGTCTGGGTGACGCTCGGGTACGACGCGTCACCGTAGCTCCAGCCGCCGCCGTCGATGGCGTCCAGGTACTCCGCGCGCCCCGCCAGCACCGCGAGCGGCACCCCGCCGCTGAGCGCCTTGCCGTAGATCGCCAGGTCCGCCTGGATGCCGAACATCCCCTGCACGCCCTGCGGGTGCACGCGGAAGCCGGTGATCATCTCGTCGAAGATCAGCGCCGTTCCGGACGCGCGGGTGATCTCGCGCAGCTCGCGGAGGAACTCCCTGGGCTGGATGTCCGGGCGGCGGCTCTGCACCGGCTCCACGAGGACCGCCGCCAGCTCGTGGGCGTGCGCGCGGATCTGCTCCAGCGCGGCGGGGGTCCCCCACTCGGCCACCACCAGGTCCGCCACCGCGCCGTTGGGGATGCCCGTCGCCACCGGCACGGAGCCGCGGGCGGTGGCGCGGGCCAGCACCCCGTCCGAGGTGCCGTGGTAGCCACCCTCGAACATGGCCACGCGGAAGCGGCCCGTGGCGGCGCGCACCAGGCGCAGCGCGGCCATCACCGCCTCGGTGCCCGTGTTGCAGAAGGCGACGCGGTCGTGCCCCGTGAACTCGCGGATCATCTCGGCGGCCTCGCCGGCCAGGCGCGTCTGCGGGCCGAGCTGGATGCCCTGCCGCAGTTGCTCCTCCAGCGCCTGCTGCAGGAAGGGCGGCGAGTGCCCGAAGAGGTGCACGCCGAAGCCCATCGTGAGGTCCACGTACTCGTTGCCGTCCACGTCCCACATGCGCGACCCGCTCGACCGCTCGCCCACGATGGGGTACACGAGCTCCTTCCACGCCATGCGGAAGCCCGCCGGCGCGCGCGGATCGGCCATCCCGTCGCGGAAGCGCACCGCGAACTCCTTGGACCCGCGCGTGCGCTCCACGTAACGCGCGATCAGGTCGTCCAGGTGCTCCTGCTGCTGCGGCGTCAGCGCCTCCCCACGCGACGCCTGCACCGGCCGAAAGGGCCCGTGCCCCTGCGGCTCCCCGCCGTCCGCCTGCGCCTGCGCGGTGGCGGGTGCGGTGCGCGTCGTGGGCGGCGGCGCGACCGGCGGAGCCGTGGGCGCCCCGCGCGCCGCAGCGGCAGACGCGGCAGGTGTCGCGGCCGGGTGCGCGGTGAACGCAACGGAAGCGGACGGAGCGGCGGCAGGCTGTGCAGGCACCAGCGCTCCGGCCGACTGACCCGACGACGCAGTAGAAATGGACGTATCGGACGCACCCACACCGCGCAACAACTCCAGCTGGCGCGACATGAGCTGGATCTGCTCCATCACCACCCGCTCCACCAGCGGCGACGAGGCGCCGACGGCCGGATGCGCAATGGACAAAATGGACTGTGCGGGCAGCTCCGGTGCGGCGGGGAGCACCTCGGGGATGGCCGCGGTCGATTCGGGGAGCGGCTGGGGCTCCTCGGCGGCGGGCTCCTCCGGCGGGAGCGTGGTGTCGATGTGCGCGGCCAGCAACTCCACCGTCGGGATCTCGCCCATCAGGTAGCGGAAGGGGATGGGCAGGCCGAACCGGTCCTCCACGGCGCGGCTGGTCTGCATCAGCAGCAGCGAGTCGGCGCCCATTTCCAGGAAAGTGGCGGAGCCGTCCACGTCCCCAGGGGCGATGCCGAACAGGCGGCACACCATCTCGGTGAGCGTGCGCTGGATCTCGCCCCGCCGGGGCGCGGCCTGCGTGGCGGGCATCGGGACCTCTCTCGGTTCTTCGGTGCGGACGGCCGCGGGAGCGGGCGCCGGTGCCACTCCGGTTGCCGCCGGGGCGCTCTCCGCCGCGGATTGGGACCCGGCGGGCGCGGCGGGGGAGCGCCCCACGGAGTCCAGCCAGTAGCGCTTCCGCTCCCACTGCGCCGTGGGGAGCGCGACGCGGTGGCGGCGCTCGTGGGCCACGTAGCCGTCCCAGTGCAGGGAGACGCCGGCCAGCCAGCACCTCCCCACGCTGGTGGCGAGCGCCTCGTCCTCGCCCACGCCGTCGTCCGGCGAGCCCAGGGTGGCGATGACGGCGCGGCCGCGCGCGGACTCCCCCTGCCGCCGCACGAGGGAGCCCAGCGCGCGGCCGGGCCCCACCTCCAGCAGTACGCCGCCGGGGGCCGCCAGCAGCTCCCGCGCGCCGTCCGCGAAGCGCACGGTGCTGCGCAGGTGGTTGGCCCAGTAGGCGGGGTCGGTGGCCTCCTGCGCCGTGAGCCACTTCCCCGTGACGTTGGAGATGACGGGGATGCGGGGCGCGCGCGGCCGGGCCCGGCGCACCTCCCGCTCAAAGGCGGGGAGCACCGGGTCCATCATCGACGAGTGGAAGGCGTGCGAGGTGCGCAGGCGCTGCACCGGCACCCCGTCCGCCGCCAGGCGCGCCTCCAGGGCGGCCACTTCGTCCACCGGGCCGCTCACGGTGCACGAGTCGGGGGCGTTCACACCCGCCAGCGCCAGTCCGCCGCCCAGCAGCGCCGCCATCTCCGCCCCGGGCAGGCGCGCGGAGAGCATGGCGCCGGCGGGGAGCTCCTGCATCAGCCGCCCCCGTGCCGCCACCAGCCGCAGCGCGTCCTCCAGCTCGAACACCCCGGCCACGCACGCGGCCGTGTACTCGCCCAGGCTGTGGCCGATCAGCCCCTCGGGCTTCACGCCCCACTCCGCCCACAGCCGCGCCAGGGCGTACTCCACCACGAAGAGCGCCGGCTGGGTGATCTCCGTCTGCCGCAGCCGCTCGTCGTCCGCGCCGAAGATCACCTCGCGCAGGTCCAGCCCCAGCAGCGGCTTCAGGATCTCGCAGCAGCGGTCCACCTCCGCGCGGAACGCCGGCTCGGCGGCGTACGGCCCGGCGCCCATCCCCGCGTACTGCGAGCCCTGGCCGGGGAAGAGGAAGAGCACCGGCCGGTCGCCCGCCGCCACCTCGCCACGCAGCACGCGCTTCTCGTTGAGCGCATCCACCGCCCCGGCCGCGTCGCGCGCCACCACCACGGCGCGGTGGGCAAAGGCGCCGCGCCCCACCCGCAGCGTGTGCGCGGCGTCGGCCAGCGGCAGCTCGGGGTGGTCCGCCAGGTGGCGGGCCAGCGCCTCGGCGGAGCGGTCCAGCGCCGTCGGGGTGCGCGCCGAGAGGGCCAGCAGCTGCACGGGGCGCGAGGGGCCGGAGGGCTCGCGCGGCGGGGCCTCCTCCAGCACCACGTGGGCGTTGGTGCCCCCGATGCCGAAGGAGGAGACGCCGGCGCGGCGCGGCCCGTCGCCGTTCTTCCAGGGGATGGCCCCGGCGGCCACGTAGAAGGGGCTCGCCGCGAAGTCGATCTCCGGGTTGGGCTCCGTGAAGTGCAGGCTCGGCGGGATCAGGCGGTTCTCCAGGGCCAGCGCCGTCTTGATGAGGCCGGCCACGCCCGCCGCCGCGCTCAGGTGCCCGATGTTGCTCTTGACCGAGCCCAGCGCGCACCACCCCCGCCGCTGCGTCCCCGCGCCGAACACGCGGGTGAGGGCGGCGACCTCGATGGGATCGCCCAGCGGCGTGCCGGTGCCGTGCGCCTCCACGTAGCTCACCGTGCGCGGGTCCACGTCCGCCACCGCCAGCGCCTCCGCGATCACCTTGGCCTGCCCGTCCACGCTGGGCGCCGTGTATCCCGCCTTGGTGGAGCCGTCGTTGTTGATGGCCGAGCCCTTGACCACCGCGATCACGCGGTCGCCGTGGGCCAGCGCGTCGGTCAGGCGCTTGAGCACGACCACGCCCAGCCCGCAGCCGTCCACCGTGCCCTCGGCGCGCGCGTCGAAGGCGCGGCAGTGCCCGTCCGGCGAGCGGATGCCACCCTCCTGGTACAGGTACCCGCCCCGCTGCGGCGTCTCCAGCCCCACGCCACCGGCCAGCGCCAGGTCGCACTCGCCGCTCAGGATGCTCTGGACGGCCATGTGGACGGCGACCAGCGAAGTGGAGCAGGCCGTCTGGATCACCACGCTGGGGCCGCGCAGGTTGAGCTTGTACGAGGCGCGGGTGGCCAGGAAGTCCTTGTTGTTGCCCAGCACCGTCTGGTAGCCGCCCACCAGCGAGTGCAGCTCGCGGTCGGCCAGGATGCGCATGAAGTACGTGCTGAAGTTGCACCCCGCGTAGAGCCCGATGGCGCCCGGGTAGCGGAACGGGTCGTACCCCGCGTGCTCCAGCGCCTCCCACGCGCACTCCAGGAAGAGGCGGTGCTGCGGGTCCATCAGCCGCGCCTCGCCGGGCTGGATGCCGAAGAAGCCCGCGTCGAAGCTCTCGATGTCGCGCAGCACGCCGCGGGCGCGGACGTAGCTGGGGTCGCGCAGGCGGGCCGCGCTCACCCCCTCCTCCAGCAGCTCCTGCTCGCTGAAGAACGAGATGGACTCCACCCCGCCGGCCAGGTTGCGCCAGAACTCCTCGATGCCCTCGGCGCCGGGGAAGCGCCCGGACATGCCGACGATGGCGACGTCGGTCTGCGACACCGCGGCGCTGGTCATGCTTCGCCTCCCGTGCCGCCCCGGCGCGGCCGCTGGAGGGTGGTGGCCCGGCGCAGCTCGGCGCGCTGCTGGCTCTCGGTGAGCGAGGCCGCGGCCGCCTCGCCGTCCTGGTCGATGTGGAGGTGGCGCGCCAGGGCGCCCACGGTGGTGTGCTCCAGGAGCGCCACGATCGACAGCTCGCCCGGGTACGCCCCGCGCAGCTTGCCGTAGACGCGGAAGAGGAGGAGCGAGTTGCCGCCCAGGTCGAAGAAGTTGTCGTCCACCCCCACGTCGTCCACGCCCAGCACCTCGGCCCAGATGCCCGCCAGCATCCGCTCCGTCCCGGTGCGCGGCGGGGCCTGCGCCGGCTGGGGCGCGGGGCGCGGGCGCTCGGGCGCGGGGAGCCGGGTGGGATCCAGCTTGCCCGTGGTGCCCAGCGGCAGCTCCTCCATCAGCACGAACGCGCCGGGCACCATGTACTCCGGCACGCGGCGCTGCAGGTGCACGCGCAGGTCGGCGGGCACCAGGGCGGCGGAGGGCACCACGTACGCCACCAGACCCGCGTCTCCCGTGGGCCCGTCACGCACCACCACCGCGGCGGCGCGCACGCCCGCGTGCTCGCGCAGCACGGCCTCCACCTCGCCCAGTTCCACGCGGTAGCCGCGCACCTTGGCCTGCAGGTCCAGGCGGCCCAGGAACTCCATCTGCCCGTCCGCCCGCCACCGCGCCCGGTCGCCCGTGCGGTAGAGGCGCGCGCCGGACTCGCCGAACGGGTCGGGGACGAAGCGCTCGGCCGTGAGCCCCGGGCGCCCCAGGTAGCCGCGCGCCACCCCTGCCCCGCCGACGCACAGCTCGCCCGCCACGCCCACGGCCGCCGGCTGCATGTGCTCGTCCAGCACGTACATGCGCAGGTTGGCGATGGCGCGCCCGATGGGCACCCGCCCGCTGCGGTGCCGGCGCGGGGGGAGCGTGTAGGCGGCGCACCCCACCACCGTCTCGGTGGGCCCGTACTCGTTGAGCAGCCGCATGCGCGGCGCCTGCTCCTGCCAGAACCGGGTGGGCTCCGCCAGCAGGTTGTCCGCGCCGATCACCAGCGAGGCCGCCGCGCCCGCCGCCTCGCGCGGGGTGAGCAGGGCGTTGAGCAGCGACAGGTGCGTGGGGGTGATCTTGATGAAGGCGAACGCCCGCCCCTGCCGCAGCCGCGCCGCCAGCTCCTCCAGCGCCGGGCCCTCGGGGAGCATCTCCACGTGCCGCCCCGCGAAGAGCGGGAGGAGGTTGGTGAGCGTAAGGTCCACCGCCACGGAGGTGAAGACGGGCGCGCCCCCGTCCCGGTCCGCCCCGTACGCGGGCACCGCCCACTGCACGTAGTTGCAGATGCCGCGGTGGTGCATCGCCACGCCCTTGGGCCGCCCCGTGGAGCCCGAGGTGTAGTAGATGTACGCCAGCCCCTCCGGATCGACTTCGGCGCGCGACGTGTACACGGCGTCCATTTGCGCCGCCTCCTCCACGGCCAGCACCTCCGCCGCGCCCTCCATGCGCGCGGCGAGCGTGTCCGCGGCGGTGCGCCGGGGGGCGTGGGTGAGGATGAGGCGCGCGCCCGAGTCGGCCACCATGTACGCCAGGCGGTCCGTGGGGTGCGCGGGGTCCAGCGGGAGGTACGCGGCGCCGGACTTGAGCACGCCCAGCAGCGCCGCGATCAGCTCCGGCGTGCGCTCCAGCAGCAGCCCCACCCGCTGCTCCGCGCCCGCCCCGCGGCGCCGCAGCAGCGCGGCGATGCCGTCCGCCATCGCGTCCAGCTCGCGGTAGGTCACGCGGCGCTCTCCGTGCACCAGGGCCAGCGCGTCCGGGGTGCGGCGGGCCTGCGCCTCGAACAGGCCGTGCAGCGTGGCGGGCGGGAAGGGCTGGTCCGTGGCGTTCCACTCCTCCAGCACCTCGCGCCGCTCCTCCGCGCCCAGCATGGGCAGGGCGTCCAGGGTGCGGTGCGGGTTCTCCGCGACGCCGGCCAGCAGCACGGCGAACTGGGCGAGCATGCGCTTCATCCCCTCCGGCTGGAAGCGGCGGAGGTCGAAGATGGCCTTGAGGAGGAGCCGGTCCGCGGACGGCACCGCCATCACGCTCAGCGCGTAGCTGGACCTCTCCACCGAGCGCGCGCGGCGGATGCGCAGCGCGGCTCCCGACCGGTCCGACGAGGTGCCGGAGGGAAAGTTCTCGAACGCAAGCGTGCTCTCGAAGAGCGACTCGCCGCGGTGCACCTCGCTCCACCCCTGCACGCTCACCAGCGGCGTGTACTCGTAGTTGCGCGCCTCCGCCTGCGCCGCCTGCAGCTCCTCCAGCCAGGGGAGCAGCCGCGCGTCGCCGGGCACGCTCACCCGCACGGGGAGCGTGTTGATGAACATCCCCACCATCTCCTCCACCCCCGGCAGCTCAGGCGGGCGGCCGGAGACGGTGGCGCCGAACACCACGTCGTCCGTGCCGGCGTAGCGGCTCAGGACGATGGACCACGCGCCCTGCACCACCGTGTTGAGCGTCAGCCGGTGCGCGCGGGCGAGCGCCTGCAGCGCCGTGACCACTTCGGTGGGCACGGGCACGCGCTCCTCGCCCTTGAGCTCGGGCGTCTCCTCGTCCGTAGCCGGGGTGAGGCCCAGCGGGTTGGGGGCGGAGAAGCCCCGCAGCGTGCGCCGCCAGTACCCTTCCGCGGCGCGCAGCTCCTGCCCCTGCAGCCAGGCGATGTAGTCGCGGTAGCGGCCCCCGGAGCGCGTCTCCGGCGTCTCGCCGCGGCTGAGCGCGTCGTACGCGGCGAACACGTCGCGCATCACCAGCGCCAGCGACCACCCGTCCACCAGCAGGTGGTGGACGCTGATGACGATGCGGTGGCTGTCGTCGCCCGTGCGGATGGCGGTGAGGCGCAGCAGGGGCGCGCGCGTGAAGTCGAAGCCGCGCTCGCGGTCCGCGCGCAGGAAGGCGGTCAGGCGCTCCTCGTGCTCCGCTTCGGGCACTCCGGTCCAGTCCTGCTCCTCCCAGGGCAGCTCCACGGCGCGGTGCACCACCTGCACCGGCTTGTCCAGGTCTTCCCAGTGGAACGAGGTGCGGAAGACCTCGTGCCGCGCCACCATCAGCCGCCACGCCTCGCGGTACAGGGGGAGCTGCAGCGGCCCCTCCAGCCCCAGGCTGGTCTGCACGAAGTAGAGCCCCAGCTCCGGCGCCCGCAGGGTGTGGAACAGGATCCCCTGCTGCATCGGCGACAGCTCGTACACGTCCTGGACGTTTGCCGCGGTCATGGGCTCCTCGGGGTCATCTCGTACCACATCCGTCTGTTTTCGTGATGCTTCGCATCCTGCAAGTTCCCGCCCCTTTTGTCATCCCGTGAGAGCCGCCTTTCTTCCTCGTACGCTCCGCATCTCCATCAGCCCCGTCCCCTGCCACCCGGAGGGATCCGCCGCTCCGTTTTTCGTCACACGCTCCGCACCTCGGCGGCGGGGACGCTCTCGGACCGCGGAGCCATCGCGCCGCGGATCGCACGCCCGCATCCTCGCCGAACCCCGCGCCCTTACCCTCCCACGAGGCGCAGCAGCGCGTCGAGGTCGCGCTGGCTGATGCCGGCGGCGGGGAAGTCGGAGGGGGTGTAGCCGCCGGCGTCGGGGGACTGGACGTGCGCGATCAGGGAGCGGAGCGCGGCGAGGTACGCGTCCGCGAGGCGCTCCACCGTGGGGCGGTGGTGGAGGTGCTCGCTGTAGCTCCAGCTGGTGCGCAGGCGCCCGCCGCGCACGCTCGCCGTCACGGCCAGCAGGTGCGTGCGCAGCCCCGCCGGGTTGCGAGCGGCGCCCACCGGCTCGGCGGAGCGGGCGAAGAACGTCTCGGCCGAGAAGGTGGAATCGAACTGCCCCAGGTAGTTGAAGCTCACCTCCGCCGCCGGCAGCGCGGCCAGCGTGCGCGCCGCCTCCGCGTCCGCCCCGCCGAAGCGGAGCAGGCCGTAGCCCGTGCCGCCCCGCCGCACGCGCCGCAGCCGCTCCTTGGTGGCCTTCAGCTGCTCGCCCGGCCCGCCATCGACGGCCTCCAGCCGCACGGGGTACACGGAGGTGAACCACCCCACCGTGCGAGAGAGGTCCATCGCGTCGTCCTCCTCGTCGCGGCCGTGGCCCTCCATCTCCACCAGCAGCGACGGGTGCCCCGTCCACTCCGCGAACGCCTCCGCCAGCGCGGAGAGCAGGGCGTCGTTGGCGCGCGTGTGATACGCGCGGGGGACGTCCTGCAGCAGGGCGCGCGTCTCCTCCGCGTCCAGCGCGCGAGAGACGATGCGGGCCGAGCCCTCCGTGTTGGCGCCGGTGCCGTCGCGCGGGAGGGGTGGCCGGGGCGCGCCCGCTTCGTCGATCCAGAAGGGGAGCTCCGCGCGCACCTCGGGCGACGCGGCGTCGCGCGCCGCGCGCTGGGCCCAGCGGCTGAAGGAAGCCGTCTTCGGCGGGAGCCGCACCGGCTCGCCGCGGGCAAGCTGGCGGCAGGCCGTCTCCAGGTCCTCCACCAGCACGCGCCACGACACGCCGTCCACCACCAGGTGATGGGCCACGACCAGGAGGCGCTGCCGCCCCTCGCCGAGCTGGAAGAGGACGGCGCGCACCAGCGGACCGGCGGCCAGGTCCAGCGACGCCTGGCGCTCGGCCGCGGCGGCCTCCAGCGCCGCGCCCCGCTCCGCATCCGGCAGCCCCGACAGGTCCACCGTCTGGAAGGGGACGGCGGAGTCGGGAGGCGCGTTCCACTGGCGCCACCCGCCGTCCCTGCGCTCGAAGCGCAGGCGCAGGGCGTCGTGGTGCTCCAGGAGGCGCGCGACCGCTTCTTCCACGACACCCGCGTCCAGCGGCTCGCGCGGCTCCAGCAGCATCACCTGGTTGAAGTGATGCGGATCGGGGAGGTCCTGCGCGAAGAACCAGCGCTGGATGGGCGTGAGCGGCACCGGCCCCTCCACCGGCCCCTGCTCGTCCTCGGCGGCCGGCGCGAAGGTGGCGGCCGCCGCCAGCGCCGCGACGGTCTGGTGCTGGAACATCTGCCGGGGGGTGATGCGGATGCCGGCCTGGCTGGCGCGCGCCGTCACCTGGATGATGAGGATGGAGTCGCCGCCCAGCTCGAAGAAGCTGTCCTCCACCCCCACGCGCTCCACCCCCAGCACCGCCGCCCACAGCTGCGCCAGCGCCTCCTCCACCGCGTTGCGCGGGGCGCGATAGGCGCTCTCCAGCTCCGGCCGGGCCCCGTCCGGGTGGGGAAGGGCCGCGCGGTCCAGCTTGCCGTTGGGCGTGAGCGGGAAGGCGGGGAGCAGCACGAACGCCGCCGGCACCATGTGCTCCGGGAGGCGCTCGGCCAGGAAGGCGCGCAGCTCGTGCGCGGCGGGCGCGTCGCCGGCGGGCACCGCGTACGCCACCAGCTGACGGTCGCCGGGGGAGCGCTCCCAGGTGGTCACCAGCACCTCGCGGATGCGCGGGTGGGCCGCCAGCGTGCTCTCGATCTCGCCCAGCTCGATGCGGAAGCCGCGCACCTTCACCTGCTGGTCGAGCCGCCCCAGGTACTCCAGCTCGCCGCCGCGCAGCCAGCGCGCCCGGTCGCCCGAGCGGTAGAGGCGCGCGCCCGGCTCGCCGGAGAAGGGGTCGGGCACGAAGCGCTCGGCCGTGAGCCCGGGCCGCCCCAGGTAGCCGCGCGCCGCGCCCGCGCCGCCCACGTACAGCTCGCCCGGCACGCCGATGGGCGCCGGCGCTCCCGACGCGTCCAGCACGTACACGCGCAGGTCCGGGATCGGCCCGCCGATCACGCTCCCCGATCCGCCGAACACGTCCTCGCGGCTCAGCGGCCGCCAGGTCACGTGCACGGTGGTCTCGGTGATCCCGTACATGTTCACCAGTCGCGGCCCCTCGTCGCCGTGCCGCTCCACCCAGCCGCGCAGGCTGCGGGGGTCCAGCGCCTCCCCGCCGAAGATGACCCAGCGCAGTGCCAGCGCGTCCGCGGGGCGTGCGGCATCGGCCTCCATCAGCGGGCGGAAGGCGGAGGGGGTCTGGTTGAGCACCGTGACCCGCTCGCGCACCAGCAGGTCGTGCATCGCCTCGGGCGAGCGGCTCACCCAGAACGGCACCACCACCAGCCGCCCGCCGTGCAGCAGCGCCCCCCAGGTCTCCCACACCGAGAAGTCGAAGGCGAGGGAGTGGAAGAGCGTCCACACGTCTTCCTCGCCGAAGCCGAACCATTCGTGCGTGGCGGAGAAGAGGCGCACCACGCTGGCGTGCGGGATCACCACGCCCTTGGGCTTCCCGGTGGAGCCGGAGGTGTAGATGACGTACGCCGCGTTCGCCGGGCTCACCTCCACGCGGGGCGCCTCCGCCGGCTCGGCGGCGATGGCGTCCGCGTCGCGCTCCAGGCACACGCCGTCCATTTCATCCACCGCGTAGCCCCGCGTGACGACCACCCGCGCCCCGGAGTCGCGCAGCATGAAGGCGCGGCGCTCGTCGGGGTAGGCGGGGTCCAGGGGCACGTAGGCCGCACCGGCCTTGAGGATGCCGAGAAGGACGACGATCAGCTCGGCCGAGCGCTCCATCAGCACCCCCACCCGCGCCTCGGGGCCCACGCCGCGCCGGGCCAGGTAATTCGCCAGCCGGTTGGAGCGCGCCTCCAGCTCGCCGTAGGTGAGACGCTCGCCGTCCGCGTCCACCGCCACGGCGTGCGGCCGCCGCGCCGCCTGCGCCGCGAACAGCTCGCCGATGGTGGAGTCCGCCGGGTACGCGCCCGCGCCGCCGCTCCACTCCTCCAGCAGGCGCCGCTCTTCATCGCCCAGCCAGGGCAGCTCCCAGGCGAGCGCCTCCGGGCGGGCGACGGCCGATGACAGCAGCGCCTCGAAGTGGCCCGCCATGCGCCGCGCCGTCTCCTCGTCGAAGAGGTCGGCGGCGTACTCCAGGGCGCCCGCGTAGCCGCCGTCGGACGCCTCGCCCAGCACCAGCGTGAGGTCGAACTTGGCCGTCGTGCTCGCCGCGCCGACGGGCGACGAGCGGGTGCCCGCCAGCCGCAGCCCGGCGCCGCCGGTGGGCGCGTTCTGCAGGGCGAGGGCCGCCTGGAACAGCGGGGTGACGCTCAGGCTGCGCTCGGGCTGGAGCTCCTGCACCAGGCGCTCGAAGGGGAGCTCGGCGTGCGCGTACGCCCCCAGCGCCGTCGCCCTCACCCGCCCCACCAGCTGGCGGAAGGTGGGCGCGCCGGAGAGGTCGGCGCGCAGCGCCAGCGTGTTGGTGAAGTAGCCGATCACCCCCTCCAGCTCCGGCCGGTCGCGCCCCGCCACGGGGCTGCCCACGACCACCTCCCGCTGCCCCGCGTAGCGCCCCAGGAGCAGCGACCACGCGGCCAGCAGCACCATGAAGGGCGTGGCGCCCTCCGCTCGCGCCAGCGCGCGCACGGCATCGCCCACCTCCGCGCCCACACGCAGGCGCACCCTTCCGCCCCGCCCGCTGCGCACGGCGGGACGCGGGTGGTCCGTGGGTAGCTCCAGCACGGGCGGGGCGCCGGCCAGCGCGTCCTTCCAGTACGCCAGCTGCCCCGCCAGCGCGGAGCCGCCCAGCCGCTCGCGCTGCCAGAGCGCGTAGTCCGCGTACTGCACCCCCGGCTCCGGCAGCGGCGAGGGCCGTCCGGCGCGGAACGCGTCGTACAGCGCCGACAGCTCGCGGAAGAGCAGCCCCACGCTCCACCCGTCCGACGCCACGTGGTGCACGGTGAGGAGCAGGGCGTAATTCGGGGTGCCGCGGCGGTCCTCGCCCAGGCACAACAGCAGCGCGCGGAACGGCGGCTCGTCCTCGAGCGCGAACGGGCGCTCGGCTTCCTCGCGGGCCATGCGCAGCAGCTCCGCCTCCCGCAGCCCCGCGGGCGCGGGGGAGAAGTCGTGCACCGGCAGGGTGAAGGGGCGCGCGGGGAGCACCACCTGCGCGGGGGTGCCGTCCGGCGCGCGGAACACGGTGCGCAGCGACTCGTGGCGGCGCGCCACCTCGGAGAGCGCGTCGCGCAGCGCGGCCTCGTCCAGCTCGCCGGACAGGCGCACGGCCACGGGAACGTTGTACTGCGGGCTCTCCGGCTCCACCTGGGCCAGGAACCAGAGCCCCTCCTGCGCAAAAGAGAGCGGGAGCCGCTCCGGCCGCGCCGCCTCGCGCAGGGGCGACGCGGCGGGGGCGGCGCGCTTCATCCGCTCCTCCAGCATGCGCTGGAAGAGGAGCTTGCGGTCCGGGCCGGGCTGCAGCCCGGCGGCCATCCCGCTCACCGCGCCCCGCCCGCGGCCAGCAGCCGCGCCACGTCGCTGTCGCTCAGCGTCTCCATCTCCCTCATCACCTCGCTCGCCACGGAGCGCTCCACCGCGGCGGCCAGCCCCTGCAGCGTGGGGTCATCGAAGAAGGTGGCCAGGGGGATGCGCACGCCCAGCCCCACGTCCACCCGCGACAGCACCTGCGTGGCGAGCAGCGAGTGCCCGCCGATGCTGAAGAAGTTGTCGCGCACGTCCACCCGCGGGATGCTGAGGACCTCGCGCCAGATCTCGGCCAGCACCTCCTCGGCGGGGGTGCGCGGGCCCACCACCTCGCGCTCGGGGCGCAGCTCGGCGGGGGGCGGCAGGGTGCGCCGGTCCACCTTGCCGGTGATGGTGCGCGGCAGGGCGTCCATCGCCACGTACGAGGTGGGGACCAGCACCTCGGGGAGCTGTTCCAGGAGGAAGGGTCGCAGCACGCCCGGGTCCGTCCCCGCCTCCATCACCACGTAGGCACAGAGCGACTTGCCGCCGGAGGGGTCGTCGCGGTCCACCACGGCCACGTCGCGCACGGCGGGGTGCGCGCGCACGGCGTTCTCCACCTCCGGCAGCTCCACGCGCACGCCGCGGATCTTCACCTGGTGGTCGCGCCGGCCCAGGAACTCCAGCGAGCCGTCGTCCAGCACCCGCCCGAAGTCGCCCGTCTTGTAGACCAAGTCGGCGGGGTCGCTGGAGAAGGGGTTGGGGACGAAGCGCTCGGCGGTGAGCTCCGGGCGCCCGAGGTAGCCGAGCGAGCGGAACGGGGTGCGGATGTAGATCTCGCCGATGGCGCCGTCCGGGCACGGCTCCCCGCGCGAGCCCACCACGACGACCGCCGCCCCCGGCATCGGCCGGCCGATGGGCACGGAGCGGCGCTCGCGGTCCGCGGCGGTCACCCGGTGCACCAGCTTCACCATCGTCGTCTCCGACGGCCCGTACAGGTTCACCAGCTGCACCCGCTCGCCGAAGCGCTCCATCCAGCGCGCCACGTCCGTGGGGAGCAGCGGCTCGCCGGACATCAGCACGTAGCGCAGGGCCGCGAAGCGCTCCGGGGCCGGCTCCGCGTTCAGGATCGCGCGGAAAACGGAGGGAACGCAGTGCACCACCTCGATCCGCTCCTCGTCGATCCACTCCACCAGCGCCCCCGGGTCCGTGGCGATGTCGCGGCGGGGCGGGATGCACACCGTGCCCCCCGCGCCCAGCGGCACGAAGACGTCGCGCAGGAAGGCGTCGAAGGCGGGGGAGGTGAGCTGGCTCACGCGCGTCCCTTCGCCCACGCCCAGCTCGCGGATCTCCCACTGGACGAAGTGGTCGACGCCCTTGCTGCGCCCCACGATGGCCTTGGGCTCGCCCGTGGAGCCGGAGGTGAAGTACAGGTAGCAGGGGTCGTCCGGCCCCGCCGGGTCGGCCGGCGTGCTCGCGACGGGCAGCGCGCCATCCACCGCCACGTGCGCCCCCGCGAAGCCCGCGAGCAGGGCGGGGTCGCCCACCAGCACGGCGGGCGCGGCCACGGCCAGCATCGCCTCCAGGCGCGGGCGCGGCACCCGCGGGTCCAGCGGGACGAAGAGGCCGCCCGTCCGCAGCACGGCGACGACGGCGGCGATCACGGCCACCGGGTCCCCGGTGAGGATGGCCACCACGGCCCCGCGCCCGCCGCCCGCCGCCACGATGCCGGCCGCCAGCGCGTCCGCGCGCGCGTCCAGCTCGTCGTAGCGGGTGACGCCCCCCGCGTGGCGCACGGCGGGGTGCGCGGGGAAGCGCTTCGCCGCGGAATCGAACAGGCCGACCACGTTGCCGTATGCCATGTCATCCCTCGATTGAGCCCTGGGTAAAACGCATCCCCGCGCCCCGCCGCCTCAGTTGAAGGCGGGGAGGTCGAACGTGTCCTGCAGGATCCCGAAGGTCAGCACGATCATCAGCAGGTCGCTCTCGAAGGGCAGGTTCAGGCGGAACCCCTCGCGCCCGTACCGCCCCTTGAGCGCCTCCACCGTGTCCGGGTTCAGGAAGCCCTGCCGCCGGATGCGGTCGTACGAGAGCATGTCGTCGATCCACTCCACGCCGCGCCGCAGCAGGTACGGGCTGCCCGGGGCGTGGAAGCCGTACTTCTCGCGCTCCACGATCTCGCGCGGCACCAGCCCCTCGGCGACGCGCTTGAGGATGTACTTCTCGCTCATCCCCCTCAGCTTCAGCTCCGGCGGCACCTCGCGCGCGAACTCCACCAGCGGCAGGTCCAGAAAGGGGTACCGCGCCTCCACCGAGTTGGCGAGCGCCATGCGGTCGCCGTGGTCCGCCACCAGGTGGTCGCTCAGGCGGAGCTTGAAGTCCAGGTACGAGCGCTGGTGCACCGGGTGGCGCCCCACGATCCTTTCGCGCTTCACCGGCGCGTGCTCCAGCGCGTCGAAGCCGTCCAGCAGCTCGTTGGCGCCCTCGGAGTAGAGGGCCGTCTTGGTCTCGCGCAGCGCGTGGTAGTCCGTCTCGTACAGCACCCGCCGGTCGCCCCACAGCCGCTCGCGCGCGTCCTCCTCCAGCATCCCCTCCAGGTCCGTGGCGCCCGCCCTGCGCTCCGCGTCGAAGCGGTAGCCCACGTAGCCCGCGAACAGCTCGTCCGCCCCCTCGCCCGTCAGGATCACCGGCACCCCCGCGCCGCGCGCCGCGCCGGAGAGCGCCATCGAGCAGGTGTTGTAGGCCTCCTTCACCGGGCACTCGCAGTGGTAGACCATCGCCGGGAGCCGCTCCGCGATCTCGGACCAGTCGAAGGTGATCTCCTGGTGAAGCGAGCCCACCCGGCGGGCCACCTGCTGCTGGAACCTCGTCTCGGAGATGCGCCCGTCCTCGAAGCCGATGGAGAAGGAGTGCCTGCGCTCTCCGTTGGAGAGGCGGTGCACCATCCCCGCGATCATGGACGAGTCCAGCCCGCCGCTCAGGTAGTAGCCCACGGGCACGTCCGCCTGCAGCCGGCGCTTCACCGACTCCTCGAACAGCCCGCCCAGCGCCTCCACGTACCAGCTTTCCGGGCGCGGCGCCGGCGCGTCGGCCATGCGCGGGTAGTCCAGGTCCCAGTACTCCGTCTCGCGCACGGCCCCGTCGCGCGCCACCAGGTGATGCCCGCCGGGAAGGCTGCTCACCCCCTCGAACAGGGTGCGCGGGCTCACCAGGCCAGGGAACGAAAGGACCTGGTCCAGTCCCGTGAGGTCCACCCGGCGGCGCGCGTGGGCCAGCGGGTGGCGCAGAATGGCCTTGATCTCGGACGCGAAGATCAGCAGCCCGTCCACCACGGTGTAGAAAAAGGGGCAGACGCCGAACTGGTCGCGCGCCATGAAGAGGCGGCCCTGGCGGCGGTCCAGCAGCGCGAACGCGAACTGGCCGTTGAGGAGCCCGCACATCTCCACCCCCCGCTCCTCGTAGAGGTGCACCAGCACCTCCACGTCGGTGCGCGTCCGGAAGACGTGCCCCTTCGCCTCCAGCTCGCGGCGCAGCTCGCGGTGGTTGTAGATCTCGCCGTTGCACACCACCACCACGTTGCCGTCCTCGCTGAAGAGGGGCTGGTCGCCGCCCTCCAGGTCCAGGATGCTCAGCCGCTGGAACCCGAGCCCCACGTTGGGAGCGGTGAACGCTCCCTCCGAGTCCGGCCCGCGGTGCACGACGGCCGCGGCCATCGCCCGGATCACCTCCGGGTCGATGCGGTCCTCGCCGCGCAGGTCGAAGCATCCCACCAGTCCGCACATCGACTGTAATTCTCGGGAACGGGTTGTACTGCCAGTTTACCTAAATATTTGTTCATCGTGCAAGACGGGTTCCTTCGCGGGCCACACCCCCCCGTCCCCCTCCCCCCGACCCCCTCCCCTGCACGCGGGGGAGCGTGGGGAGGGGGCGATTTCCACGGGCCTGTGCGCAGGGGCACGATCATCGCGCCCGCCCTCTCCGCACGAGAAAAACCCTGCCGCGTCCGACCCCCTCTCCGCAGGGGCGAGGCATGCCTCGCCCACCCTGCCACGCGTCCCACCGCCGGATAGCCGCAACCATTCCCGTGGGGGCCGCCCTGCGTGGCTGCCCGTACCCTGCCGCACGCCTCGTCCCTGCCGGGACGCCGTACCCCTTTTTTGTCATCCCTGAAGGAGCCGCCGCGCATCGCTCGCGGACTGCTCCACACCGTGGCGGCGACTGAAGGATCTACTCTCGGCGGGCACGGGGCCGGGGCCGCGAGCCGGGGGCGCGGACAGTAGATCCTTCGCTTCGCGCCGGAGGATCGGCGGCGCTGTGGGGGTGCATGCGGCGCGGCGCTCAGGATGACAGGAGGTCATGCTTCCAGGTCCGCGTTGAACTGGTCGAGCTGGCGTGAGGCCTCGGCGGGGCGGGCGGCCAGGAGCGCGCCCAGGGGGGCCGAGGGATCTTCTTCGGCGCCGGCGAGAAGCGCGTCGAGCCAGCCCAGCAGGCGCTCGGCGGTGGCGGCGTCGAAGAGGTCGGCGTCGTACTCCAGGGTCAGGCCCACACCCTCGTCCGTCTCGGTGGCGAAGAGGGTGAGGTCGAACTTGGCCGTGGAGAGGGCGCCGGGGATGCGGCGCACCCGCAGCCCCGGCAGCGCGCGCTCGCCCCGCGGCGCGTTCTGCAGCTCGAAGAGCACCTGCACCAGCGGGCTGCGGCCAGGCGTGCGGTCCAGGCGCAGCTCGTCCACCAGGCGGTCGAGGGGGACGTCCTGGTGTGCCTGGGCCCCCAGCGTCGTCTCGCGCACGCGTCCCAGCAGCTCGCCGAAGGCCGGATCGCCCGAGAGGTCGGTGCGCAGCGGGATCGTATTGAGGAAGAAGCCGATCACCCCCTCCACCTCGCGCCGCGTGCGCCCCGCCAGCGACGTCCCCACCACGACGTCCGTCTGGCCGGAAAAGCGCGAGAGCACCGCCTGCCACGCCGCGAGCAGCACCATGTACAGCGTGGCGCCCTCGGCGCGCGCCAGTGCGCGCAGGCGCTCCGCCCGCTCCGCGGGGAGCATGCGGTACTCCTTGCCGCCCAGGTGGCGCGGGGCGGCGCGGCGCGGCCGGTCGATGGGGAGCTCCAGCACGGGCGGCGCCCCGGCCAGCTTCTCCCTCCAGTACGCCAGCTGCGCGGGCGGCGCGCCCCCGTCCATGTGCTGGCGCTGCCAGAGCGCGTAGTCCGCGTACTGGAGCTCCGGCTCCGGCAGCGGCGACGGACGCCCCTCGCGGAACGCGCCGTACAGCGCCGACAGCTCGCGCGTGAAGATCCCCATGCTCCACCCGTCCGTGACGATGTGGTGGATGCACACGATCAGCACGTGGTCTTCGTGGTCCAGTCGCAGCAGCCTGGCGCGCACCAGCGGCCCCTCCGCCAGGCTGAAGGGACGCCGCGCCTCCTCGCGGACGCGCGCCAGCAGCTCCGCCTCGTCCGCGGCATCTTCGATGGAGAGGGGCACGGGGCCGGCCGGCTTCACCACCTGCGCGGGCGCCCCGTCCACCAGCGGGAAGACGGTGCGCAGCGCCTCGTGGCGGCGCACGATCTCGGCGAGTGCGCGGCCGAGCGCATCCACCTCCAGCGCGCCCTGCAGCCGCAGCGCGAGGGGGACGTTGTAGGCGGCGCCCCCCGGCTGCAGCTGGTCCACCAGCCAGAGCCGCTCCTGGGCGAAGGAGAGCGGCACCCGCTCCGGCCGCGCCACCGGGTGTACCGGCGGCAGCGTAGCCGTCCCGGCGCCCTCCACCTGCGCGGCGAGCGCCTTCAGCGTCGGATGCTCAAAGAGAGCGCGCAGCGGCACTTCCACGCCAAGCACGTCGCGGATCGACGAGACGACGCGAGTGGCGGGGAGCGAGTGGCCGCCCAGGTCGAAGAAGTTGTCCTCCGCGCCGACGCCCTCCACGCCCAGCACCTCGGCCCAGATCGCCGCCAGCGCGCGCTCCGTCTCCGTGCGCGGCTCCACGCGCGACTCGGGCGCGGTGTGCGCGGGCTCCGGCGCCGGGAGCTTGCTGGGATCCAGCTTCCCCGTGGTGCCGAGCGGCAGCTCGTCCATCAGCACGATGGCGCCGGGCACCATGTACTCCGGCACACGGCGCTTCAGGTGCGCCCGCAGCTCGTTTGCTGCCACCGCGCCGGCCGGGACCACGTACGCCACCAGCCCGGCGTCGCCGCGCGCGTCCTCGCGAACCACGACGGCGGCGGCGCGCACCCCCTCGTGCTCCCGCAGGACCGCCTCCACCTCGCCCGGCTCCACCCGGTAGCCACGCACCTTGACCTGGTGGTCCAGCCGCCCCAGGAACTCCATCTGCCCGCCGTTGCGCCAGCGCGCGCGGTCGCCCGTGCGGTACAGCCGCGCGCCGGGCTCGCCGAACGGGTCGGGGACGAACTTCTCCGCCGTGAGGCCGGGGCGGCCCAGGTAGCCGCGCGCCACGCCCACGCCGCCGATGTAGAGCTCGCCCGCGATGCCCACCGGCGCCGGCTGCATGTGCGCGTCCAGCACGTACATGCGCAGGTTCTCGATCGCGCGCCCGATCGGCACGCGGCCCGTGCGGTGTCGGCCCGGAGGGAGCGCGTAGAGCGCACATCCGACCACCGTCTCGGTGGGCCCGTACTCGTTCAGGAGCCGCACCTCCGGTGCCTCGTCCTGCCAGAAGCGCGTGGGCTCCGCCAGCAGGTTGTCCGCGCCGATGACCAGCGTGCCGGCCGCGCGCCGAGCCTCCTCGGGGCTCAGCAGCGCGTTGAGCAGCGCGAGGTGCGTGGGGGTGATCTTGATGAGCGAAAAGGACGCCCCGGTGCGCAGCCGCTCAGCCAGCGCCTCAAGGGCGGGACCCTCCGGCAGAAGCTCGACCGGGCGCCCCGCGAACAGGGGGAGCAGGTTCGCGAGCGTCAGGTCCACCGCGATGGAGGTGAAGACCGGCGCGCCGCCCTCCCGGTCCGCGCCGTAGGCGGGGACGGCCCACTGCACGTAGTTGCAGATGCCGCGGTGGTGCATCGCGACGCCCTTGGGGCGGCCGGTGGAGCCTGACGTGTAGTAGACGTACGCCAGGTGCTCCGGGCCGACGTCCGGACGCGAGCGATCCATCGTGTCCAGCTCCGTACGCTCCTCGACGCCCACGACCTGAGATCCCGCCGCGCCCGCGAGCTCTTCGGCGGCGGCGCGGAGGGGGGTGTGGGTGAGGATGATGCGCGCCCCCGCATCGCCGACCATGTACGCGAGGCGCTCCGCCGGGTGCGTGGGATCGAGCGGGAGATAGGCGGCGCCGGCCTTGAGCACGCCGAGCAGGGCGGCGATCAGTTCGGGCGTGCGCTCCAGGAGGAGCGCGACCCGCACCTCTGGGCCCGCCCCGCGGCGGTGCAGCAGCGCGGCGATCTCGCCGGCCATCGTGTCCAGCTCCGCGAAGCTCAGACGGCGGTCGCCCTGGACGAGCGCGAGCGCGTCCGGGGTGCGGCGGAGCTGGTCCTCGAAGAGCCCGTGCAGCGTGGCGGGCGGAAATGGACGATCCGTGTCGTTCCACTCCGAGAGCACCTCGCGCCGCTCCTCGTCACCCAGGACCGGCAGGGCGGAGAGGGGGCGGCGCGCGTCTTCGGCGATGCCGGCGAGCAGGACGGAGAACTGGGAGAGCATCCGGCGCATGCTCTCCGGCTCGAACAGGTCGGAGGCGTACTGGAGGACGCCGGACATGCCGGTGGCCGTCTCCAGCATTACCAGCGACATCTCGATCTTGGCCGTGCCGAGCTCCGAGCGCACGGGGGAGGGCGTCAGGCCCGGAAGCGCCACGCCGAGCGCGGGTGTGTTCTGCAGCTCGAAGAGCGCCTGCACCAGCGGGCTGGCGCCGGGCGAGCGCTCCACGCGGACCTCGTCCAGCAGGCGGTCGAACGGGACGTCCTGGTGCGCGTACGCCTCCAGCGTCGTCTCGCGCACGCGGGCCAGCAGCTCCGGGAACCCGGGGTCGCCCGAGAGGTCGGTGCGCAGCGGGAGCGTGTTGAAGAACATGCCGATCAGCGGCTCCACCTCGTGCCGCGTGCGCCCGGCGAGCGTGGTGCCCACGACCACGTCCGTCTGCCCGCTGTAGCGCGAGAGGAGGAGCTGCCAGCCCGCGAGCAGCACCATGAAGAGCGTGGAGCCCTCCCTCTGGGCCAGCGCGCGAAGCTGCTCGGTCACCTCCGGGGAGACCGTGAAGCGCTCCTTTGCGCCACTGAAGCCCTGTACCTGGGGGCGCGGGTGGTCCGTGGGGAGCTCCAGCAGGCGTGGGGCGCCCGCCAGCTTCCCCTTCCAGTACTCCACCTGGGCCGCCAGCGCGCCGCGGTCCAGGTGCTCGCGCTGCCAGAGCGCGTAGTCCGCGTACTGCACCTGCAGTTCGGGGAGAGGCGACGGACGGCCCTCGCGGAACGCGCCGTACAGCGCCGACAGCTCGCGCGTAAAGATCCCCATGCTCCACCCGTCGGTGACGACGTGGTGCATGCAGACCACCAGCACGTGCTCCTCGTCCGCCAGGCGCAGCAGCCGCGCGGCGACCAGCGGCCCACGCGCCAGGTCGAAGGGGCGCCGCGCCTCCTCGTTCACCCGCCGCTTCACCACGGCCTCGCGCGCCTCGGGCACGAGCGCGCGGAGGTCGTCCAGCGGGAGCGCGACGGGACCGGCGGGCATCACCACCTGCGCCGGGGAGCCGTCCAGCACCGGGAAGACGGTGCGCAGCGCCTCGTGGCGGCGCACGATCTCGGCGAGGGCACGGCGGAGCGCGTCCACGTCCAGCGTGCCCTGCAGCCGCAGCGCGAGGGGGACGTTGTAGGCCGCGCTCCCCGGCTGCAGCTGGTCGACGAGCCAGAGCCGCTCCTGCGCGAAAGAGAGCGGAACCCGCTCCGGCCGTGCCGCGGGGCGCACGGGCGGCAGCGTGGATGCGGCGGCATCGGCCACCTGCTCGGCCAGCGCCTCCAGCGTGGGGTGCTCGAAGAGAGCGCGCAGCGGCATCTCCGCGCCAAGCGCCTCGCGGATGCGCGAGACCACGCGGGTGGCCAGGAGCGAGTGGCCGCCCAGGTCGAAGAAGTCGTCCTCCGCCCCCACGCGCTCCACGCCCAGCACCTCGGCCCAGATGTCCGCCAGCGTGCGCTCCGTCCCGGTGCGCGGCTCCACGTAGGCCGACTCCAGCTCCGGCCGCACGCCGTCCGGCGCGGGGAGGACGGAGCGCTCCAGCTTGCCGTTGGGCGAAAGCGGAAAGGCGTCGAGGGCCACGAAGGCGCTCGGCACCATGTACTCGGGGAGCCGCTCCTTGAGGAAGGCGCGGAACGCGGTGACGGAGGGTACGGGCGCGTCGGCCACCAGGTACGCCACGAGGCGCTTTTCGCCGGGGCGGTCCGCACGCGCCACCACGGCGACCTCGCGCACGGAGGGATGCTCGGCGAGAGCGGCTTCGACCTCCGCGGGCTCGATGCGGAAGCCGCGCACCTTCACCTGCTGGTCAAGGCGCCCAAAGAACTCCTGCGTGCCGTCCGCCAGCCAGCGCACGCGGTCGCCCGTGCGGTAGAGCCTTCCGCCGGGCGCGCCGAACGGGTCGGGGACGAAGCGCTCGGCCGTGAGCGCCGGCCGCCCCAGGTACCCGCGCGCCAGCCCCGGCCCGCCGATGTACAGCTCGCCCATCACCCCGATGGGCACGGGGCGGAGGTACGGGTCCAGCACGTACGCCGTCGTATTGGCGATGGGGCGCCCGATGGAGACCGAGTGGCCCACCTCGCTCGCCGCGTCAAGCGTGTGGCAGCAGGAGAAGGTGGTGCACTCGGTGGGGCCGTAGCCGTTGATGACGCGCACCCCCGGCAGCTCGCGCACCGCCGTCCGCACCTGCACCGCGGGGAGCGCGTCGCCGCCCGCGAAGAGCTGCCGCACGCCGCGCAGCCCATCCAGGTGCTTCTCCACCATCTGCTGGAAGAGGCTGGCCGTGAGGTACATCGCCGTGACACCGCTGCGCTGCACGACTTCGCCCAGCATCTCCAGCGTGGGCCGCTGCGGCGGGAACATCATTAGGCGCGCACCGTTCAGCAGCGACCCCCAGATCTCCAGCGTGGACGCGTCGAAGGCGAGCGGGCCGAACTGGAGGAAGACGGGCGTCTCGTCCAGCACCGCGTAGTCCGTGTCCCTTACCAGCCGCGCGATGCTGCGGTGCGAGATGGCCACGCCCTTGGGCCGCCCCGTGGAGCCCGACGTGTAGGTGACGTACGCCAGGCAGTCGGAGGGGACACGCACGGACGCCGGCTCGTTCGCCTCGATCTCGCCGCGCTCCGTGTCCAGGCACACGGCCTCCGCCTGGCCCGAGGGGAGCGAGGGGAGGAGGTGCGAGCGGGTGAGGACCAGGCCGACACCCGCGTCCGCCATCATGAAGCGCAGCCGCTCGGCGGGGTACGCGGGGTCGAGCGGGACGTACGCCGCGCCGGCCTTGAGGATGCCCAGGAGGGCCACGATCAGCTCCGCCGAGCGCTCCAGCAGCACGCCGACCCGCGCCTCGGGCGCCGTGCCGCGCCGCACCAGGTAGCTCGCGAGACGCCCGGAGCGCTCGTCCAGCTCCGCGTACGTCAGCCGCTCCCCCTCCGCCTCGACCGCGACCGCATCGGGACGCCGCGTCACGGCCTCCGCGAACAGCTCGGCGACGGTGGACTCGCCCGGGTACGGCGTGGCGCCGCCGCCCCACTCCTCCACCAGCACGCGCCGCTCTTCATCGCCCAGCCAGGGCAGCTCCCAGGCGCGCGCCTCCGGCTCGGCGACGGCCGCGGCCAGTAGCGCCTCGAAGTGGCCGGCCATGCGCCGCGCGGTGTCTTCTTCATAAAGATCCGCCGCGTACTCCAGCACGCCCGCGTAGCCGCCATCGGCCGTCTCGCCCAGGACCAGGGTGAGGTCGAACTTGGCGGAGGTGCTCCCCGCGCCCACCGGCGCGATGTCCAGCCCGGCCAGACGCAGCCCCACGGGGGCGCCGCCCGAGGAGGCGTTCTGGAGGGTGAGGGCGGCCTGGAAGAGCGGAGTTACGCTCAGGCTGCGCACGGGCTGGAGCTCCTGCACCAGCCGCTCGAAGGGGAGCTCGGCGTGGGCGTACGCGCCCAGCGCCGTCTCCCGCACGCGCCCCAGCAGCGCGCGGAAGGTGGGCTCGCCCGTGAGGTCCGTGCGCATTGCCAGCGTGTTGGCGAAGAAGCCGATGACCGCCTCCACCTCCGGCCGCTCGCGCCCCGCGATGGGGGTGCCGACGACCACCTCCCGCTGCCCGCTGTAACGAGCGAGGAGAAGCGCCCACGCGGCGAGCAGCGCCATGTACGGCGTGGCGTTCTCGGCGCGCGCCAGCGCCCGCACGGCCGCGCCCGTCTCCGCGCTCGTGCGCACCCGCACGCGTCCGCCCCGACCGCTGCGCAACGCGGGTCGCAGGTGGTCGGTGGGGAGCTCCAGCACGGGCGGCGCGCCGGCGAGCACGCCGCTCCAGTACGCGAGCTGCCCTTCCAGCGCCGACCCGCCCAGCTTCTCACGCTGCCAGACGGCGTAGTCCGCGTACTGCACCTCCAACTCGCCCAGCGGCGACGCGCGGCTGGCGCGGAAGGCGTCGTACAGCGCCGACAGCTCGTGGAAGAGCAGCCCCACGCTCCACCCGTCGGCCACCACGTGGTGCAGGGTGAGGAAGAGGGCGTGGTCGTCGCCCGCCAGGCGCACCAGCCGCGCGCGGAAGGGCGGCTCGGCGGAGAGGTCGAACAGGCGCTCGGCCTCTTCGCGGGCCAGGCGCAGGAGCTCCGCCTCGCGCAGCCCCGCCGGCGTGGCGCCCAGGTCGTGCAGCGGGAGGTCGAAGGGGCGCGCGGGGAGCACCACCTGCACGGGCGAGCCGCCCGGCGCGTGGAAGACGGTGCGCAGCGCCTCGTGGCGGGCTACGATCGCGGTGAGCGCGCCGCGCAGCGCATCCTCGTCCAGCGCGCCCGAGAGGCGAACCGCGTGAGGCACGTTGTAGCGCGGGCTCTCCGGCTCCATCTGCGCCAGGAACCAGAGCCGCTCCTGCGCGAACGAGAGGGGCGCCGGCCCGCCGCCGGAACGCCGCGGGATGGCGTCGGACTCCTCCATCCCCTCCGCGCGCAGGAGGGCGTCCAGCAGTGCGCGCTTGGAGCGCGAGAGGCCGGTGGTGCTCATCGCGCCACCTCCACGCGGCCCAGCATCTCCTCCGCCTCCTCGTCCGACACGGCGTCCAACTCGCGCAGCAGGCGGGCGATGGTCTCGGCGCGGCGGGCGGCGCCGGGGGTCTCCATCACCGCCGCGGCCACCCCGGCCACCGTGGGCGCCTCGAAGAAGCGCCGCAACGGCACCTGCACCCGCAGCGTCTGGTGCACGCGGGCCAGCAGGCGCGTGGCGAGCAGCGAGTGGCCGCCCAGCAGGAAGAAGTCGTCCTCCACCCCCACCCGCTCCACCCCCAGCAGCTCCGTCCAGAACCCGGCCAGCACCTCCTCCGTGGCGTTGCGCGGCGCGACGAACGTCTCCGTGCTCTCGGCGGGGACGGGGGCGGGGAGGGCGGCGCGGTCCAGCTTGCCGTTGGGGGTGAGCGGGAGCGCGTCGAGCAGCACCCAGGCCGCGGGCACCATGTAGTCCGGCAGCTGCTCCGCGGCGGCCGCGCGCAGCTCGGCCGGCGCGGGCGGGCGCGCCGCGTGGGCGGGGACGACGTAGGCGGCCAGGCGCAGGTCGCCGGGCGCGGCGTCGTAGGGGAGGACGACGGCCTCGCCCACGGCGGGGTGCCGGGCCAGCACGGCCTCCACCTCGCCGGGCTCCACGCGGAAGCCGCGCACCTTCACCTGGCGGTCGGCGCGGCCCAGCGGCTCCACGGCGCCGTCGGGGAGGTAGCGGCCCAGGTCGCCCGTGCGATAGGCGCGGTCGGCGCCGGTGAGCGGGTTGGGGACGAAGCGCTCGCGGGTGAGCGCCTCGTCGTGGAGGTAGCCGGCCGCCAGGTGCGGGCTGCGCAGGAACACCTCGCCCGGCTCGCCCACGCCGGCCAGCGCCCCCGCGCGGTTCACCACCAGCAGCGACACACCGGGGATGCCGCGCCCCAGCGGCACCACCTCGCGCCCGCCCGCCGCCGGCGGCACGAAGAAGCCCACGGCGCGCTGCGTCTCGGTGGACCCGTAGTAGTTGACCACTGTGACGCCGGGGGCAAGCCCGCGCAGCCGCTCCACGTCGTACCGGGTGAGCACGTCGCCCACCAGGAAGACCCGGCGCAGCGCGTCCAGCCTGGGCGGGGCGCCCTCGGTGAGCACGCGTCCCAGCGCGGGGGTGAGATGCGCCACCGTCACCCCCGCCTCGCGCATCCACGCCGCCAGGCGGCCGGGCGTGGCCGCGTCGTCCGGCCGGGGCACGCACACGGCCGCGCCCAGCTGCAGCGGCGTGAACACGTCCCGGTGAAGCGGGTCGTGCGCCAGCCCCGAGGCCATGCTGAAGCGGTCCTCCGGCCCCAGCTGCCAGGCGGAGCGCAGCCAGGGGATGAAGTGCGTGAGCGGTCCGTGGCGCCCCAGTACCGCCTTGGGCATCCCCGTGGAGCCCGAGGTGAACGCGACGTACGCCAGGTCGTCCGGGCCCAGCTCCACCGTCGGCGCGCGGGCGGTGGCCGGCTCGGCGCGGGAGATGGGCGGCAGCCGCAGAATGGAGAGCAGGGCGGATGACCCCAGGTGCGCGGCCACCACGTCGGGGACGTCGCCCGCCTCCTCCAGCGCGATCCAGCCGCGGGGATTGGCCACGCGCAGGAGCTCCACCTGCCGCGAGGCCGGGTAGGCGGGATCGATCACCATGAACGCCGCGCCCGCGCGCAGCACGCCCAGCAGCGCCCACACCAGCGCGCCGCTGCGCTGCGCGTACACCGCCACCACGTCGCCGCGCCCGATGCCGTCCGCGTGCAGGCGGTGGGCGAGCGCCGCGCTCTGCCGGTCCAGCTCCGCGTAGCTCCACTCGCCGTGCGCGTCGCTCACGGCCACGCGCTCGGGGTGCCGTGCGGCCTGGCGCGCGAAGCGGGCGGGGACGGAGCCCAGCCAGCGGCGGTTGAGGCGCGCGGCCGGGTCCGGGAGGCGGGCGGCGGCTTCGGCGGTCACCAGCGTGTAGCGGGCGGCGGCGGCGTCCGGGTCCGCGGCGGCCTGGGCGAGCAGGTGCGCGTACTGGCGCAGCATCTCGGCGGCGCGCGGGGCGTCGAAGAGCTCCGCGTTGTAGACCAGGTTGAGGCCGATGCCGCCGCCATGCTCGGACAGGTAGAGCGTGAGGTCGAGCTTGGCGCTGGCCTCCTCGCTCCCGACGCGGCTCACGGTGAGGCCAGGAATCGTGTCCTCCGGCGGCAGGTTGAGGAAGTTGAACATCACCTGCAGCAGCGGCGTGTGGCTCAGCGTCCGCTCCGGGTGAAGCTCCTCGATCAGCCGCTCCAGGGGCACGTCCTGGCTCCCGTACGCCTCCAGCGTCGTCTCGCGCACCCGGCGCACGACCTCGCGAAAGGTGGGATCGCCGGACAGGTCGCCGCGCAGGGCGAGCGTGTTGAGGAAGAGGCCCACCAGCGGCTCCACCTCCGGCCGCACCCGCCCGGCGATGGGGGTGCCCACCACCACGTCGTCCTGCCCGGCGAGGCGGGAGAGGAGGAGCTGCCACCCCGCCAGCAGCACCATGAAGAGGGTCGCCCCCTCGCGCCGCGCGAGGCCGCGCAGCGAGGTCGCCAGCTCCGGCGGCACGTTGATTCGCTCCCGGGCGCCGACGAAGCTCTGCACGGGGGGGCGCGGGCGGTCGGCGGGGAGGTCGATGACGGCGGGCGCACCGGCCAGCTTCTCCTTCCAGTACGCCAGCTGCCCCGCCAGCGCGCCGCCGCCCAGGTGCTCGCGCTGCCACAGCGCGTAGTCGGCGTACTGCAGCCGCGGCTCCGGCAGCGGTGAGGCGAGGTCCTGGCGATACGCGTCGTAGAGCGCCGCCAGCTCGCGCATCACCACGCCCATGCTCCACCCGTCGGTGACGATGTGGTGCATGGAGGCGAGCAGCACGTGCTCCTCGTCGCCCAGGCGCAGCAGGCGCGCGCGAAAGAGCGGGCCGTTCGCCAGGTCGAACGGGTGCTCCCCCTCCTCGCGCACCCGCCGCCGCACCTGCGCCTCCCGCGCGTCGGGGTCCAGCGCGCCGAGGTCGTCCACGGGGAGGGGCACGGGGGCGGCCGGCATCACCACCTGCGCGGCGACCCCGTCCGCCACCGGGAAGACGGTGCGCAGCGACTCGTGGCGCCTCACCACCTCCGTGAGGGCGCGGCGGAGCGCGTCCGCGTCCAGCGCCCCCTGCAGCCGCAGGCGCAGCGGGACGTGGTACGCCGTGTTCCCCGCCTGCAGCTGGTCCAGCAGCCAGAGCCGCTCCTGCGCGAAGGAGAGGGGCAGGCGCTCCGGCCGGTCACCGGCCTCCACGGGCGGGAGGGGGACCGCGCCGCCGCGCTCCTCCTCCAGCCTCCGCGCCAGCGCCGCGACCGTGGGATGCTCGAAGAGGGCGCGGAGGGGCAGCTCCACCCGGAACGCCTCGCGGATGCGCGAAACCGCGCGGGTGGCGAGCAGCGAGTGCCCGCCCAGGTCGAAGAAGTCGTCCTCCACGCCCACCCGCTCCACCTGCAGCACCTCCGCCCAGATCCCCGCCAGCACCTCCTCCACGGGGGTGCGCGGCGCCACGTACCGGTCCGCGTCCGCCGCGTGCTCCGGCACCGGCAGCGCCTTGCGGTCCAGCTTGCCGTTGGGCGTGAGGGGAAGCGCCTCCATCTCCACGAACGCCGCCGGCACCATGTACTCCGGCAGGGTGCGGCGGGCGGCCAGGCGCAGCGCCTCGGGATCAATGCCCCCGACGACGTAGGCCACGAGCCGCGTTTCGCCCGTGTCCTCGCGCGCCACCACCACGCAATCCGCCAGGCCGGCGCGGCGGAGGACGGACTCGATCTCGCCCAGCTCCACGCGGTGGCCGCGGATCTTCACCTGCTCGTCCAGGCGGCCCATGTACTCCAGGGTACCGTCCGGATTCCAGCGGATCTTGTCTCCCGAGCGATACAGCCGCGCGCCCGGCACGCCGCCGATGTGGTCCGGCACGTAGCGATCGGCCGTGAGCGACGGGCGGCCCAGGTAGCCGCGCGTGACGCCCTTGCCGCCCAGGTACAGCTCGCCGGGCACGCCGACGGGCACGGGGTTCAAAGCACGGTCGAGGACGTATGCCTGCGAATTGCTCAGGATGCGCCCGATGGTCACGGGCCCGCCCGGCTGCCGCAGCGCGAAGGTGCTGAACGTCGTGTCTTCCGACGGGCCGTACAGGTCGTACACGCGCTCCACGCCGGCGGCGTACAGCTCGTCTACCAGCTCTGCCTTGAGCGGCTCGCCGCCGAGATTGATCGTGCGCACGGAGGCCGGAATCCCGCCCGTCTTCACGAGCGCGGCGGCGGCGGAGGGCACCGTGTCCAGCAGCACCACCTCGTCCGCGGCCGGCGCGGATGGCAGGGCCAGGGCGTTTTCGACGATGATGATGCGCCCGCCGCGCGCCAGCGGCGTGAACAGCTCGAACACCGACATGTCGAAGCTGATCGACGTGGACGCGAGCATCCCGCCGAGCTCATCCTCCGAGTAGGTGTTCCAGGCCCAGGAGAGCATGACGACGGCGCTCTCGTGCTGGATGGCGACACCCTTGGGGACGCCCGTGCTGCCGGAGGTGTAGATGAGGTACGCGAGATTCCGCGGCTCCACGCCGCTGTCCACGTTCTCCGCGGGCGCGGCGTCGATGATCGATCGATCGTGATCCACCATCACGACGGACACGCCCGGCTGGTCCGGGAGCACGTCCCGCAGCGTCTCCTGCGTCACCAGGACGGGCGCCTCGGCATCCGCCAGCGTGTTTTCCAGCCGCTCGCGCGGATACGCCGGGTCCAGCGGGACGTACGCGCCGCCCGCCTTGAGCACTGCGAGCATGGAGACGAGCAGGTCCAGTCCGCGGGTCAGGCAGATGCCCACGCGGACCTCCGGCCCGACCCCCAGCCCGCCGAGGTGGTGCGCGAGGCGGTTGGCGCGCGCGTTCAGCTCCGCGTACGTGAGCGAATCGTGCTCGTGGATGGCGGCGACGGCATCGGGCGTGCGCGCCACCTGCGCCTCGAACAGCTGGTGGATGCACCGGTCCGCCGGATACTCCGCTTCAGTCCGGTTCCAGGCATCCACCACCAGGCCGCGCTCTTGCGCCGAGAGCAGCTCCAGCCGCGAAAGCCGCACGTCCGCGTCCGCGGCGACCTGCTCCAGCACCCGCTCCAGGTGGCTGAGCATGCGCTGGATGGTGCCCGGCTCGAACAGGTCCGTCCTATATTCCAGGACCGCCCGCAACGCGCGGGAATCTGCGGCGAAGGCCAGGTTGAGGTCGAACTTGGCGCTCGCGACCTCCGCTCCGACTCCGCTCACGCGCAGCCCCGGGAGAGCGCTTCCCCCGCCCCCGGCGTTCTGCAGCGTGAACATCACCTGGAAGAGCGGCGAGTGGCTCATGCTGCGCTCCGGCTGCAGCTCGGCCACCAGCTTCTCGAAGGGCACCTCCTGGTGCTCGTACGCACCCAGCGTCACCGCGCGCACGCGCCGCAGCACCTCGCGGAAGCTCGGGTCGCCCGAGAGGTCGGTCCGCAGCACCAGGGTGTTGACGAAGAAGCCGATCAGCGCCTCCACCTCTCCGCGCGTGCGTCCGGCGATCGGGCTCCCCACCACCACGTCCTCGCCCCCGGAATACTTCGAGAGGAGCACCTGGAAGGCGCCCAGCAGCGTCATGTACAGCGTGGCCCCCTCGCTCCGCCCCAGCGCCTGCAGCCGCTGCAGCAGCTCGGGGGAGAAGTTCACCGGGACCGTTGCGCCCTGGTACGTCCCCACCGCCGGCCGGGGGTGGTCCGTCGGCAGTTCCAGCAGCTCCGGCGCTCCCGCGAGCTGCTCCGTCCAGTACGAGAGCTGCCGATCCAGCACCTCGCCCTCCAGCTGCTCCCGCTGCCAGACGGCGTAGTCCGCGTACTGCACCGCCAGCTCGGGGAGCGAAGACTCCCCTCCGTCGCGGTACGCCTCGTACAGCGTGGCCAGCTCGCGGAAGAGCACCCCCATGCTCCACCCGTCGCTGACGATGTGGTGCATGGAGAGCAGCAGCACGTGATCCTCGCCGCCCAACCTCAGCAGGGTGGCGCGGAATAGCGGACCCCGGGAGAGGTCGAACGGCCGCCGCGCCTCCTCGCCCGTGCGCCGCCTCACCGCCGCCTCGCGATCCCCATCGGCGATCCGGGAGAGATCGTCGATCGAAAGCGCGAACCCGCCGAAGGGCGCCACCACCTGCACCGGCGAACCGTCGACCTCCGCGAAGACCGTCCGCAACGCATCGTGACGCCGGACGATCTCGCCCAGCGCGCGCTCCAGCGCCGCCTGGTCCAGCGATCCGCCCAGGCGCCGTGCGGCGGGGATGTTGTAGACCGCGCTCCCCGGCTCCAATTGGTCGATGAACCAGAGCCGCTCCTGCGCGAAGGACAACGGCAGCGCGCCCGTGCGCCCGGTCGGCAGCACCGGCGGAAGCACCGGCAGCTCCGCGCGGCGCATCTCCTCCACGCGCCCGGCCATCTCCGCGATCGTGGGTCCCTCGAACAGCGCCCGCAGCGGCAGCTCCACGCCGAAAACGGCGCGGATGCGCGAGACCACGCGTGTGGCCAGCAGCGAGTGCCCACCCAGGTCGAAGAAGCTTTCCTCCACCCCCACGCGCTCCAGCCGCAGCACCTCCGCCCAGATCCCCGCCAGCACCTCCTCCACCGGCGTCCGCGGCGCTACGTACGTCTCCTCCGCCGACGCGAGATCCGGAGCCGGCAGCGCCTTGCGGTCCAGCTTCCCGTTCGGCGTCAGCGGCAGCGCCTCCAGCGCGACGAACGCGCCCGGCACCATGTACTCCGGCAGGCTCTGGCGCAGGTGCGCGCGCAGCGCGTCCGCGTCCGCGCCGCCCACCACGTACGCCACCAGCCGCCTGTCGCCCGGCGCGTCCTCACGCGCCAGGACGACGCAGTCGGTGACGCCCGGATTCCGCCGCAGCGCTGCCTCCACCTCGCCCAGCTCGATGCGGAAGCCACGCACCTTCACCTGTGCGTCCAGCCGCCCCAGGTACTCCAGCGTGCCGTCGGCCCGCCACCGCGCGCGGTCGCCAGTGCGGTAGAGCCGCGCACCGGGCTCGCTGCTGAACGGATCGGGGACGAAGCGCTCCGCCGTCAGCCCGGGGCGCCCCAGGTATCCGCGCGCCAGCCCGCGGCCGCCGAGGTACAACTCGCCGGGCACCCCCGCCGGCATCGGCTGCAGGGCGGCACCGAGCACGTAGGCGCGCGTGTTGGAGATCGGCCGCCCGATCGTCGTCGGGCCGCCCGCCCGGCGCAGCGTCCAGGTGCTGTACGTCGTGTCTTCGGAGGGACCGTAGAGGTCGTACACGCGCTCGATCCCGCCGCGGGCGTACAGCGCGTCCACCAGCTCGGCACGCAGCGGCTCGCCCGCCAGGTTCACCGTCCGCACCCCGGACGGAATCCCTCCGCTCTTCAGCAGCGCCGCGATCGCCGAGGGCACCGTGTTCACCAGCCGCACCTGGTCCGCCGCGGCCGATTGCGGCAGCGCCAGCGCGTTCTCCACCACGATCACGCGACCGCCACGAGCCAGCGGGAGGAAGATCTCGAAGACGGAGAGGTCGAATGAGATCGACGTCGCCGCCAGCATGCCGGACAGCTCCTCCGCCGTGAAGACGGTCGCCGCCCACGACAGGAGCGCCACCGCGCTCTCGTGCTCGATCGCCACCCCCTTCGGGACGCCCGTGCTCCCGGAGGTGTAGATCAGGTACGCCAGGCTCCGCTGTGTGGCGCCGCTCTCGATCCGCTCCGCGCTCTCGCGGGCGATCTCCGCCGCCGCGCCGTCCACGCTCACCACCGTCACGCCGTCCGGGACGGGGAGCGCCGGGCGCAGCGACTCCTGCGTCAGCAGCGCTACCACGCCGGAGTCGGAGAGCGTGAACGCAAGCCGCTCGGCGGGATAGGCCGGATCGAGCGGGACGTAGGCGCCCCCGGCCTTCAGCACGGCCAGGAGGGAGATGATCATCTCCATCCCGCGCTCCAGGCACACGCCCACCCGCGCCTCGGGCCCCACGCCCACGCGGACGAGGTGGTGCGCCAGCCGGTTCGCCCGCTCGTCCAGCTCGGCGTACGTCAGCTCCGCTTCCTCGACGACCACGGCCACCGCTCCGGGCGTGCGCTCCGCCTGTTCGGCGAAGAGTTCGTGGATGCACCGGTCGGTGGGAACCTCCGCCGCCGTCCGGTTCCACTCCTCCAGCACGAGCGCGCGCTCCGCATCCCCGAGCAGCTCCAGCCGCGAGAGCCGCACGTCCGCGTCCGCGGCGACCTGCTCCAGCACCCGCTCCAGGTGCCGCACCATGCGCTCGACCGTGCCCGGCTCGAACAGGTCCGTGCTGTAGGTCAACCCTCCCAGCAGGCCGTGCGAGGTCGCCGCCAGGCCCAGCGAGAGATCGAACTTGGCGCTCGCGAGCTCCGCTCCGGCTCCGCTCACGCTCAGCCCCGGAAGAGTGCTCCCCGCGCCCCCGTCCCCGGCGTTCTGCAGCGTGAACATCACCTGGAAGAGCGGCGAGTGGCTCAAGCTGCGCTCCGGCTGCAGCTCCTCCACCAGGCGCTCGAAGGGCACCTCCTGGTGCTCGTACGCGCCCAGCGTGACCTGCCGCGCCCGCCGCAGCACCTCGCGAAAGCCCGGGTCGCCCGAGAGGTCCGTGCGCAGCACCAGGGTGTTGACGAAGAAGCCGATCAGCTCCTCCACCTCCTTCCGGGTCCGCCCCGCGATGGGGCTGCCCACCACCACGTCTTCACTTCCAACATACTTCGAGAGCAGCACCTGGAAGGCAGACAGCACCGTCATGTACAGCGTCGTCCCCTCGCTCCGCCCGAGCGCCCGCAAACGCTCCAGCAGCTCGGGGGAGAAGTTCACCGGGACCGTCGCGCCCTGGTACGTCCGCACCGGTGAGCGGGGATGGTCCGTCGGCAGCTCCAGCAGCTCCGGCGCTCCCGCGAGCTGCTCCGTCCAGTACGAGAGCTGCCGATCCAGCACCTCGCCCTCCAGCTGCTCCCGCTGCCACACGGCGTAGTCTGCGTACTGCACCGCCAGCTCGGGGAGCGGCGACTCCCCTCCCGCCAGGTACGCCTCGTACAGCGTGGCCAGCTCGCGGAAGAGCACCCCCATGCTCCACCCGTCGCTGACGATGTGGTGCATCGAGAGCAGCAGCACGTGATCCTCGCCGCCCAACTTAAGCAGGGTGGCGCGGAATAGCGGACCCCGGGAGAGGTCGAACGGCCGCCGCGCCTCCTCGCCCGTGCGCCGCCTCACCGCCGCCTCGCGATCCCCATCGGCGATCCGGGAGAGATCGTCGATCGAAAGCGCGAACCCGCCGAAGGGCGCCACCACCT
>JAESFL010000245.1_pt1 | contig 46175 bp, 48 predicted proteins | sample 9269401 | NCBI WGS metagenome assembly JAESFL01 (sample SAMN14506025, study PRJNA617098) | algae metagenome | isolation source: Gloeocapsa sp. UFS-A4-WI-NPMV-4B04 and co-occurring heterotrophs from desert... | place: USA: Utah | collected 2006-10-01 | reverse complement strand
AGCAAGAACTTATACACAGTTAGACCAGGCAATCACAGATGCTCTCGCTGCGGTGACTCCTCAAGATATTATTGGCTGGTTTACCCATTGCTGTTGCTATGTTTCACCCAACTGAGAACTGCTGTAGGTTGAATCTGAGAGCTTTTGACTAAGGCTTATGCACATCCTAATCCTTGTGGATCAGCCATTGGGTGAATTCCTATGAGTTTATTAGAGCAACAAAGGGCGATCGCAGCAAAATGATAGCGATGAATAAAAGTCAGGACTTACGCAGAAACTCTACTTGTAGGGTGGACATTGCCCACCCTATAAATACAGCAGACGTTAGAGAATCTTGGCAGCGCGTAGACCGAAAAGCAGTCCTACAGCAATGCCAAAAAAGGCTCCCAAAATCAAGATGTACGCTATCACTCCAAACATTTCCTTATATTTGCTAGAACTACATAGGAATATTGAATCATCTAGCGGCGTAGAATACAGCCTAGAGGCGCTAGGGAAAAATAGTTTTTGTTATGGATTCTGTGATTCGCGTAAATTTACCGCAGCAACCTTACGATATTGCGATCGCACCTGGCAATCTAGATCAGCTAGATGAACGCATGGCTAGCCTCGATCTAGGTAAAAAAGTCCTGGTAGTTTCTAGTCCGGTAATTTTCAAGCATTATGGTGAACGAGCGATCGCATCTCTCACGTCAGCTGGCTTTGAAGTTACTGTCTGCAAACTCCCAGCAGGCGAACGCTATAAAACCCTTGCCTCAATCCAAAAAATCTACAATGCAGCCCTAGAAAACCGCCTAGAACGCTCCTCAACCTTAGTCGCCTTAGGTGGAGGTGTAATCGGTGATATGACTGGCTTCGCTGCCGCTACATGGCTGCGAGGAATTAACTTTGTCCAAGTACCAACAACACTGTTGGCAATGGTTGATGCCGCAATTGGTGGTAAAACTGGCGTAAATCATCCCCAAGGCAAAAACCTGATTGGAGCATTTTATCAACCAAAACTGGTTTTAATTGATCCGCAGGTACTCAAAACACTGCCAGTGCGGGAATTTCGGGCGGGAATGGCAGAGGTGATTAAGTACGGTGTGATTTGGGATGCTGAATTATTTGCTCAATTGGAACAATGCGATCACTTGAATCAACTTCGCTACTTAAACACAGATTTATTACAAGAAATTCTCTCTCGTTCCTGTCAAGCTAAAGCTGATGTTGTCAGTAAAGATGAAAAAGAAGCAGGACTAAGGGCAATTCTTAACTACGGTCATACCATTGGTCATGCTGTAGAAAGCTTAACAGGTTATCGCTCTGTTAATCATGGTGAAGCTGTAGCGATCGGGATGGTAGCAGCAGGACAACTAGCTGTAAATCTCCAATTCTGGAAATCCTCAGCACAAGAACGTCAATTACATCTAATTCAAAAAGCTGGATTACCTACTAATCTGCCAACTGGGATAAACATTGAAGCAATTATAGACGCACTCCAAACCGATAAAAAAGTTAAGTCAGGGCGTGTGCGATTTGTCATTCCTACTCAAATTGGTGCAGCAACTGTGACTGATCAAGTACCTACAGAAGCTATCAGACAAGTATTAACACGGATGGTGAGTAGTGAGCAGTGAAGAGTGAGTAGAAATGAAATAAATTGCTCTTCCCACTACTCACTCTCTAGTGAGTAGAAAAAAGTGAAAAGTGAGTAGAAATATAATAAATTTATCTTCCCATTACTCACTATTCACCACCCACTACTCACTCTCCTTTTACCGCCTAATCTAAACATTAAACCGGAACAACATCACATCCCCTTCCTGCACAACGTAATCCTTCCCTTCACTACGAACTAAACCTTTTTCTTTTGCAGCAGTCATCGTGCCATTTGCTACAAGGTCATGATAAGCAACAGTTTCGGCTCGAATAAAACCGCGCTCAAAATCAGAGTGAATCACACCAGCCGCTTGCGGTGCAGTCATCCCAGAGTGAATCGTCCAAGCACGGGCTTCTTTGGGGCCAGTAGTAAAATAAGTACGTAAGCCTAAAACTTCATAAGTAGCGCGAATCAAGGACTTTAAACCGCCTTCATCCACACCCAATGATGCCAGAAAATCTGCTCGATCTTCCTCTGGTAATTCAACTAATTCTGACTCAACTTGAGCAGAAACTATCACTGCTTGAGCATCTTCAGTAGCAGCAATTTGTTGTACTTGTTCTACCCACTGATTACCCGTTGCCAAATCTTCTTCAGATACATTAGTAGCGTAAATAACCGATTTACTGGTAAGTAGCTCTAATACCTTAATAATTTCGGCTTCTTCTTCAGTTAAACTAAGTTGCCGCACAGATTTACCTTCATTTAAAGCAGCACTCAATTTTTCTAGCAATGTCAGTTCTATCTGTGCGTCTTTATTAGCACGGGCTTGTTTACGAGTACGATCTATTCTACGGTCAATTTGTGCTAAATCCGCTAAAGCCAACTCTAGATTGATAATTTCAATATCACGCACTGGATCAACAGAACCAGCAACGTGGATGATGTCATCGTTGTCAAAACAACGCACTACATGGATAATTGCATCGACTTGACGGATGTGAGACAAAAATTGATTTCCTAGTCCCTCGCCCTGACTTGCACCTTTAACTAAACCAGCAATATCTACAAACTCAACCCTGGTTGGGACAATTTGTGCCGAATTAGAGATATCAGCTAAAACCTTTAACCGTTCATCAGGAACCGAAACTACACCTACATTTGGTTCAATAGTGCAGAAAGGGAAATTAGCAGCTTCAGCCTTAGCATTTGCAACTAAGGCATTAAATAAAGTAGATTTTCCGACGTTGGGAAGTCCGACAATTCCGGCTCTTAGCATTGCAGTTTGAAAGTTAAAGAATCAGCTATTTATGTTTAAAATATCTTGAACCTGTTTACATTGGTTCAGGAATCGGTTGGGGAATCGGCGCAGGTACTGGTTGGGGAATCGGCGCAGGTACTGGTTCTGGTACAGGGGAAGGAATTGGTTGCGGTACTGGTGACGGTGGCTGAGGATCGGGCAAAGGATTGGGTATGGGAGCCGGAATTTCTGGCTGGGGAAGAGGATTAGGGCTAGGATTAATCATGTCTAATTATTGTTTAAATTATTAATATCAAAATAGATAAAAACTTAAAAAGTTAGCATCCATCAAAGTAACTAAATCTTTGCTGATTAAAAGAAGCGATCGCCTCTAACACAGCTAATGCCTTTAAATTATATCCAGACTCGTTACTTCTGAGAGTGAGTAGTGAGTAGTGAAATGAGAGGAATTTATTTTATTTCTACCCACTCTTCACTTTCTACTTACTGCGCTACGCAGGCAACGTTGTTCAGCTTACGATAATTCTGATGCCGTTTGTCTAAGATTTTGTGTTAAATCAAGCCAAAACACCGTTACTGGACGCTCTGCGCGAGTGTGCTAATAGTAATCATGCTCCCTTCTACACGCCAGGACATAAGCGAGGACAAGGAATTTCTCAATTATTAGCTGATTGTTTTGGCTCTAGTGTGTTTGAAGCAGATTTACCAGAATTACCGCAATTAGATAATTTATTTGCCCCGCAAGGCGTAATTCAAGAGGCTCAACAACTAGCAGCAGCAGCATTTGGAGCAGAACATACTTGGTTTTTAGTTAATGGTTCCACCTGTGGAGTCGCAGCAGCAATTCTAGCTACCTGTGGTACTGGAGATAAAATCATTCTGCCTCGAAATGTCCATTCTTCAGCGATCGCTGGCTTAATCCTTTCCGGTGCTATCCCAGTTTTTGTCAATCCCGCATACGATCCTGTTCTAGATATTGCTCACAGCATCACCCCAGAGGGCGTAGAAGTTGCTTTAAAACAGCATCCCGGCGCTAAGGCTGTAATGATGGTTTACCCCACCTATTACGGCGTTTGTGGAGATGTAGAGGCGATCGCAAATCTAGCCCATAACGACAACATCCCTTTATTAGTAGACGAAGCACACGGCGCTCATTTTGCGTTTCATCCCGATTTACCTACTCCAGCCTTAGCCGCCAAAGCAGACTTAAGTGTGCAATCAAGCCATAAGGTACTTGGAGCAATGACTCAAGCATCAATGTTGCACGTTCAAGGCGACTTGATCGATATTGACTCAGTAAGTAAATCGTTGCAGTTGTTACAGTCTACCAGCCCTAGCTATTTACTCTTAGCTTCCCTAGATGCAGCGCGGCAACAAATGGCACTGCATGGAAAACACTTAATGTCCCGCACGTTGCAGTTAGCAGATATAGCAAGAAACCGCATTAGGAACATTTCGGGCTTATCTGTTTTGGAAATCCCCCCTTATCAAGCGGGGTGGGGGGGATCTGGTTTTGTAGCTCTTGATCAAACACGGCTCACTGTGACCGTTTCTGGCTTAGAACTAACGGGATTTGCAGCCGACGAAATTTTAGTTGAACATGGCGTAATCGCTGAGTTGCCATCACTCCAGCATCTGACTTTTATTATTAGTTTGGGCAACACTGAAGCGGATATAGAAAAATTAGTGCAAGCTTTCACCACTCTTGCTCAAGATTATCGCCAAAAGAGCTTGACTTTTAAAAAGCCTATGCAGGATAATTTTTTCAGTAAATTGGCATATTCTATTCAAATTTCCCCTCGTGAAGCTTTTTATGCTTTAAACGAAACTGTGCCAATAGCAGAAACTTGCGATCGCATCAGTGCCGAACTAATTTGCCCCTACCCCCCAGGAATCCCCGTTTTAATGCCTGGTGAACTAATTACATTAGAAGCAATAGAATATCTGCAACAAATTCAAGCAACAGGCGGATTTATTAGCGGTTGTGCTGACACTACCCTAAAAACTCTTAAAGTAGTCAAAAGCTGATATTTGCCTTCTTGCTTGTTCTTAGAGTTCAAACTTCTGCATACCCTAAAAAGCAATAAAAACGTAGCCAATTTGCAAAGTAACCTTACAAATTTATGTGACTGCGATCGCACAACTCTACAAATCTAGAAGTTAAAACTAGGCTGTAGAGTTATGTATAATTGTGGATACGGTTGAGATAGTCATTCTGTTAATAGCGCTGATCTTTATCATTTCTCTTTTTGTTATTGTTTATATATTAATAAAATATTTAAAAAATCAACCCCAAACTAATAAACACTATTCTCGCAAAAATCAATCTCTACAAATAGGAAATAGACCGAATCAAAATTCAAGTATTAATCAGTTAGAAAATAAACTGCTAACTATGCTGCAAGGGGATGTCGCAACTGCTAAACGTTTATATCGTCTTACTAAAACAAACAACCCTATTGAATCACAAGAATGGTGCTTGGAAAAGACAATATTTGACCTTGAACGTGATCGCCGCTATTAGTCAATAAGGTAAAAGAGTATTGTATTAGCAGTTAGCTAATCGCGTATATACATCGCTATCTTTTTTAATTAACTATCCTCTCCATATATTTTCTATTAGTTCTTTATACTCTAAATAGTAATAATTTTAAAAGCGATCGCGCCAATAAGGGCGATCGCTTTTAACGTCACCTCACTCTTCAGCAAGAATGTTGTAAATCTCGCGTTTCACTCGATTTAAGATTTCACGCACTCTGCCCATTCGCTCCAAATTTCCACTACGAGCTACTTGCATAACAGCGCCACTTAACTCAGTAATTGCATCTTTTAATCCGATCAACTGCTGTTGTCTTTCTCCCCTATCTATAGGGTCAACTGTGTTGTCACGCTCGGCGAGTAATTGTCTGCCGCTATCTGTAATCGTGTAAATGCGCTTACCTTCAAGCTGCTCACTCGTAAGATAGCCTCCTTCTTCTAGCAACTGAAGCGTCGGGTAGACCGAACCAGGACTAGGTCTATAAAAGCCAGCCTGACGCGCCTCCAATTCTTTAATCAACTGGTATCCATGCCGAGGTTGTTCAGCGATTAACGCCAGCAAGATGTACTTAATATCACCACGCGGCGTTCGCTGTTCATCTCCCCACCCCTGAGCAAAGCGACGACTCCACCCTGATCGTCCTCTGCGGCCACCCTCGCGTCCTGATGCAAAAAAATCAGGTCGATGACAAGTTCCAAACATAACCGTTCCTCTTAAATTCATGTCGTTAATTTCATTATAAATATATATCACGATATATCGCTAAACTGTAGAATAAGTACCGGACTCTGTTTAAGCGCTTATTCAACAAGCCTTTTATTTACTGTGGTTTCAGATACTCCGGTAGATAGTTACCGTGCTACAAGAGGCGATCGCCTTGGCTCTGAACTCAGTAAGTTTGGGCATAGACTAGCTCCATAGCATCTTCAGTTGTTGGAACATCATTTAGAAAAGAGTTGCGATCGCATCAGTGCTGAATTAGTCTGCCCCTACTCTCCAGGAATTCCCGTTTTGATTCCTGGGGAAGTTATTACATTAAAAGTAATAAAATATCTGCAACAAATTCAAGCAACGGGCGGATGTATCAGTGGTTGTGCTGATGCCAAGCTAAGTCTTATCAAGGTAGTAAAAACATAAATTATTTAAATATTAAAATTTGATGTTTTTTTACTTAGAGAACTTGACGATAGATAAATTTAACTACCATAACTGAATTATAGTTGTCCAATTATTCAGCATATTAATAAAAAATAAAACCTATGAAGATCAAACTTTTTTCAGCAGTGTTGTTGCTATTGGTGTCTACTATGAATACTCCAGCTTTAGCTCAAAGTAAACTTGCTACAGCACAACAAATAAATAATCAGCAAATAGAAAAAACAAACAATATTAAACAATTAATGGCTTTGATTTGTGGCAAAGAGTTTTCCCAACAAATAAATAGTCAAGTGATAAATGGCATCAAGTCTGAATTTCCTCAAGTATCACAAGGATTTTGGAATATTTTGTTAGAAGAGATAAATAACGACGAACTGAACAGTGAGATGATGGCTAATTATAGTAAACACTATACAAATGAAGAGATAAAAGGAATAATTGCATTTTATCAAACACCTTTAGGTAAAAAAATGATAAAGATTCTTCCCAAAATTAGCCAGGAATCGATAGAAGTTCTACAAAAATATGGGATAAAAGTTGCCAAAAGAGCTATCCAAAAATTAGAAGCAGAAGGATATATAGATCATCCACAAAAAAATTAAACTTGAGCGCTAATTAGGCAAACTGAAAGTCAGATTCTAATTCTAACTCTGACTGATAACCAGTAGCTATTTTGTTTATTCCACGATCAATTATATCTAAACCCTGATCAACTGTTTCAATTACACTCAGTTGTCCGCGTAATTCAGCAGCACCGCTAAAGCCCTTAGCGTACCAAGTCATGTGCTTACGTGCCTGACGCACACCGCGATCGCCCTTGTATTCCCACAGCGCTTGTAAATGTTCCCTAGCGCATTCTAGACGCTGTATTGCTGTAGGTGGCGGTAACTCTTGTCCAGTTTTGATAAAGTGGTCAACTTCTCCGACCAAAAACGGATAACCCAAAGTTCCCCGCGAACACATCACGCCATCAGCGCCAGTTTGTTCCAGACACTTCACCGCCGCTTCCACAGAAAAAATATCGCCATTGCCAATAACTGGAATCGAGAGAACTTCCTTAACACGCGCAATCCATTCCCACTTAGCAGCACCATTGTAACCTTGGGCGCGAGTACGACCATGAACGGTAATCATTTGCGCCCCTGCATCTTCCATGCGCTTGGCAAAGTCCAAAATAGTAATTTCCTTGTCTGTCCAGCCGATGCGAGTTTTGACAGTAACTGGCACATCTACAGCCTTGACAACTGATCGCACGATCGCTTCTGCTGTTTCTGGTTGTCGCAGCAAAGAAGAGCCACCGCCATTTTTAGTAATTTTATTAACAGGGCAACCCATATTAATATCAACCGTATCAGCTCCTTCCTTCACAGCCATCACAGCCGCTTCTGCCAAGAAATCGGGGCGACAGTCAAATAGCTGAATACTAATCGGTCTTTCGTTCGGGTCTACCTCCATAATTTTGGGTAACTCTTTGACATAGTGCAAGCCTGTTGCATTTACCATTTCGGTGTACATCATCGAGTCGGGGGCGTAGCGGCGTACAAGGCGACGAAACACCATATCAGTTACGCCAGACAAAGGCGACTGGAGAACACGGCTTTTCACCTCAAACGAGCCAATTTTTAAAGGTGTTGAGAGTCTGGCTTGCAGAGTGGGAGACAGAGAAACCATAAAAACTAGGAGGAGAAATAGCAACTGATCGGACTTTCTACTTTAACGATAATCCTTGATTAATATCTACGCTCTAAGGAAGCGATCGCTTGTCTTGACAACGAAAGTAATTAAAATTGTTCGTAAGTATAAGTATATGTATTTAACAAGAATTAGTTTATTGTTTGACAAGTTCCTGTTATGCCAAAATTTGATGATCAACTAGAAATCTGTTACGCCGCAAATCGCCAAGAATGGCGGAAATGGTTAGAGATAAATTATCACACCTCTTTTGGTATATGGCTCACCTACTACAAAGTAAAAACTGGTAAACCCAGCGTTCAGTATAGCGAAGCTGTAAAGGAAGCCTTATGTTTTGGTTGGATTGACAGCAAAGTAAAATCACTAGACGCAGAACGCTATAAGCAAATATTTACACCCCGAAAACCAAAAAGCATATGGTCAAAATTAAATAAGCAATATATTAAAGAACTGATAGAACAAGATTTGATGACTGAGGCTGGTATTGAGAAAATTAAAGCTGCCAAACAAGATGGCTCGTGGAATAAGCTAGATGCGATAGAAGAGTTAATAATTCCGGCAGACTTAAAGCAAGCATTAGAAGCAATTGAAACTGCTAAAAAGTATTTTGAGGCATTTAATAACTCATCCAAAAAGAATATCCTCTTTTGGATTGAAAGTGCTAAACGTCCAGAGACAAGGTTAAAGAGAATTGAGCAAACTATAAGTTCAGCAGTGCAGAACAAAAATCCATTAGCACGATAACAACGCCCGTTTTTGCATAAACCGTAGCGTAGTGAGTTGCTGGATTTGATGGAAAACCGCGACTGGAGAACACGGCTTTTCACCTCAAACGAGCCAATTTTTAAAGGTGTCGAGAGTCTAGCTTGCAAACTGGAAGATAGAGAAACTATAGAAATTAGAAGTAGAAATAGTAACTGCTCAGACTTTTACTTTAACGATAATTCCTACTTAACATCTAGCTAGACCTCATTATGACGTGTCTGCAACCTACCTAATCTATAATTTTGAGCCTTTTGATTATTCTTTTGATTATTTTTGAATATTATTATCTAACTCTAGCTGGTTTAATGTCTTCTCTACAGACTTCAAGAGAGGTTCAAGTTGGTACAAGTCCTTGCCTTGCAAAAATGGAAGCCAAGTATTTTTTTCAAGCTCATTTTGGGGGGGAATTGCTTCAAAGAGTTCGTCCATTACTTCAACAATTTGAATTTGTGCTGATAGTGAAGTGTTAAAAGCTTTGTCTTTGAAAGCTTTCAAGCATTCTTGAAACTTTATCAATTCTTTGCGAAAGATAACTACGTCGTCTGCAAAAGATTCTTGAGACTTGCGCTCTAGCAGCTTCTTGATCGCATCCTGATGAGATTCCTCTGGAGCATCAGGTTCAACTACAATCGCGGTAGAACTATTCATCACTCGGCGAGACTCTTCTGCCAAAATTTCTTGCTCAAGTGCTGACAGATCTTGATTACTGAGAGAACTTATATCAATTTCAGGTGTCATAGTAAGCCCTCCCATGTGAATCAACGATTACAATGATTTTAACACCGTCACCACGCTTGCCTCTAATGTGGATAGCTTCAGTTCCAAGCTCTGTAGCTGTGCTGACTACAGTTAAACCCATTTCTTGGATCATTTTAATGACAGACATCACTACACGATCCTGCTTTGATAATTCCATTGTCTACTAGCATTAGTTCCTCAGTTCACAGTACATTTGTCTGCTGTTGATGTACCAGTGATGTCCAATGAAATCCAACATTGTGCTGTAACCAGTGGAAAGGCGATCGCTTATTATTTTTCTACTACCCCATCTCCTCATTGACGGCAAACACAACTAAACTGTTACGGTTCGCCCCAATTCTTAATTCCATTAATTTCCGTACATTAGACACAGTGAAAGCAATCAGCAGCACAAACACTTATTGAGGCTGAGATACTTTCTTGAAGGCAAACCGTCCTGACTAAGTTCGGCAAACCACCCTTCATGAAGTGGCTACGCACGCTCAGTATAGATATCAGTACACAAATTTAAGGGTATTGAAACTGGAGCGTTGCTGATTCAATTTTCAGTTTTGTATTCTCCAGAACAATTTTTAGTAGTTAAAAAGAACCAGAACCTCCAATGGCAAAAGTAGTTGGTATTGACTTAGGGACGACAAACTCTTGCGTAGCAGTCATGGAAGGTGGGAAACCCACAGTTATTGCTAACGCGGAAGGTTTTAGGACAACGCCATCAGTCGTTGCCTTTGCGAAGAATGGCGATCGCTTGGTTGGTCAAATTGCCAAACGCCAAGCGGTGATGAACCCCGAAAACACTTTTTACTCGGTTAAGCGCTTCATCGGACGCAGATACGACGAAATTACTCACGAAGCGACCGAAGTTTCTTACAAAGTCCTGCGTGACAACAACGGCAATGTCAAGCTCGATTGTCCCGCCAAAAGCAAACAATTTGCCCCCGAAGAAATTTCCGCCGAAGTGCTGCGTAAGTTAGTAGAAGATGCCAGTAAATATCTTGGCGACACAGTAACTCAAGCTGTAATTACCGTTCCAGCTTACTTCAACGACTCTCAGCGTCAAGCCACCAAAGACGCGGGAAGAATTGCTGGTATTGAAGTGCTACGGATTATCAACGAACCTACAGCAGCTTCTCTAGCCTACGGCTTTGATAAGAAGAGCAACGAAACTATCCTCGTCTTTGACCTTGGTGGTGGTACGTTTGACGTTTCCATCTTGGAAGTTGGCGATGGCGTGTTTGAAGTGCTATCTACCTCTGGTGACACTCACCTTGGTGGTGATGACTTCGACAAAAAAATCGTTGACTACTTAGCCGAAGAATTCAGAAAAGCAGAAGGCTTTGATCTGCGTAAAGACAAACAAGCACTGCAACGCCTGACTGAAGCAGCAGAAAAAGCAAAAATTGAATTGTCTAGCGTTACCCAAGCAGAAATCAACCTACCGTTTATCACTGCCACCCAGGATGGCCCCAAGCACCTGGATACAACGTTGACACGCGCTAAGTTTGAAGAACTCTGCTCTGACTTGATTGATCGCTGTCGCATTCCCGTAGAAAACGCTCTACGTGATTCCAAGTTAGACAAAAGCGCAATCAACGAAGTAGTCTTGGTTGGTGGTTCTACTCGGATTCCAGCTGTTCAAGATATCGTCAAGCGGACGTTGGGTAGAGACCCTAATCAAACCGTTAACCCAGATGAAGTTGTAGCAGTTGGCGCAGCAATTCAAGCGGGTGTGCTTGCAGGTGATGTCACAGGTATCTTGCTCTTAGACGTTACTCCCCTATCTTTGGGTGTGGAAACATTGGGCGGTGTGATGACAAAGATCATTCAGCGCAACACCACAATTCCTACCAAAAAGTCGGAAGTCTTCTCTACGGCTGTTGATGGTCAAAGCAATGTAGAAATCCACGTCCTCCAAGGCGAACGGGAAATGTCCAATGACAACAAGAGTCTAGGAACATTCCGCTTAGATGGTATTCCTGCTGCACCTCGCGGCGTACCTCAAATTGAAGTAATCTTCGATATTGATGCTAACGGCATTTTGAATGTCACAGCCAAGGATAAAGGCAGTGGTAAAGAGCAATCGATCAGCATTACTGGTGCTTCTACTCTAGATAAAACTGAAGTAGAGCGCATGGTCAAGCAAGCTGAACAAAATGCGGCAGCTGATAAAGAGCGTCGTGAGAAGATTGACCGTAAGAACCAAGCTGATTCTTTGTCTTACCAAGCTGAGAAGCAAATCGCCGAACTGGGTGACAAAGTACCAGACGCTGATAAGACCAAAGTTGAAGGATTGGTTAAAGACTTGCGAGATGCGATCGCCAAAGACGACGATGAGCAGATCAAGACTTTAATGCCTGAACTCCAACAAACTCTCTACAGCATCGGTACTAATCTTTATCAACAAGGTGGCGGCGGTGCTGCACCAGGAGATGGCCCTAGCGCAGATGGTAGCGGTGCTACAGGCGCGCCTGGTAGCGATGATGTGATTGACGCTGACTTCACCGAAACCAAGTAATTTTAGCTAACAATTAGCTAATACTCCTCATCCAAGCATTTGCCTGGGTGGGGATTTTTTTAGGTTATTTATTTGATTAAACTGCTTAATTAAATAGCTTGTTCACATACTACTCACTACTTAAGAAGAAAGTGAGTAGTGAAGCGTGAAGCGTGAGTAGAAATGAAATAAATTCCTCTTCCCACTACTCACTACTCACTACTCACTACCCACTACCCACTACTCACTACTCACTACTTACTTATGCCATATCCCCAAGCACCCTGGACACTCCAAGGCTACGCTATCCAGACATTACAACCGCTAGATATTGACTTAGTACGTCCCTCAATTCCCTCAGAGTTAGAAATTATCTCTGTATGGCCTGGTAAGACTCTAGGAGGCGTTTATTTATCTCATTACGGGTTAGGTTCAGTGCTGGAGTACAGTGAGTTAATTGTAATTGCTGCTTGTGTCACTCATAAAGGCAAATTCGGTGGTTGGATTTCCCATATTTATGTAGATAATCCTGATTCAGTGGCTGGTGGTAGAGAAATATGGGGACTACCAAAGGAACTAGCTGAGTTTAGCTGGAATAACGGAAGTCGAGTTACTGTCCGTCAAGGAAATAAATTACTATGCAGCCTCAACTACAATCAGCAAAACTTCGGATGGCGACAGTGGTTAGGCGCTTCTGGTTTCAGCACTTTAGGTTCTGATTTGCTCATATTCCCAGCTCAACTTGATGCTGACTTGAGTTTAATCAGTTCTAAGTTAGAAGTACCAGCAGACAGTCCTTTTGCCAGTTTAGCTATAGGTCAGCCTTGGTTAACTGTTCGCGCTGATCAAATGATTTTAGAAGTTGCTGCGCCAGAAGTAGTAGCACAAAGAGCAGCTGCGTTTAGTTATCAGTAAATTTAGTGCAAGGCTAGAGGAGGTTGCACAGAATATGATCAAAATAACCTTGTACCCTAATTGTTATGAGTGTATCCACCGCTAAACGCTTCACAATAGCTGAATATCACCGTCTAGCAGAACTTGGTTTCTTTGAGGAGGATGACCGAGTTGAGCTAATTAAGGGAGAAATTGTCCAAATGGCAGCAAAAGGTACAGCACATTCAACCTTTAATAGACGGTTGCTTAGAGAATTATCAACGCTGCTAGGCAATCGCGCCACTTTACAAAGTCAAGATCCTGTAGTCATATCTACAAACAGTGAACCTGAACCAGATATAGCTATTCTCCAAAATCGTGACGATGATTATCTTAGCGCCCATCCCAGTCCTCTTGATGTGTTGCTAGTAATTGAAATTGCGGATTCTTCTGTAAATTATGACCAAAAGGTTAAATTACCTCTCTATGCTGAAGCGGGTATTTCTAATTACTGGATATTTAATTTAGCCGAAAATTGTTTGGAATCCTACAGCGAACCTTATCAAGATTTGCAAGACAAGTTTGGTTATCGTCGTAAATTAATTGTTCTTCCCAATGAGACAGTTACTCTACCAGATTTTCCTGATTTATCGCTTTATTTATCCAAAGTTTTCCCCAAAATTACGCATCAGAATTGAGGGTATTAAACCACCAAAGAAGGAATTATGATTGCTGTTCTAAAAAGGGACAATAGGTGCGATCGCACCAATTATTTATTGTAGTTAATCCAATTAACATACAGACATTAAGTCTCCCAAATTTGCCATGCTAGACTACAACACACCGGAGTATCTTCCCGGATCAGAAGAACTACCTTGCTCTGACGAAACGCCTGTGGATAATGAACTGCAAAACCTGATTCCCAATTTATTAAAAGCAATATTAGCTTTAATTTGGCAAGACCAATGGGACTGGTTTTTTGGTGTTGATATGGGCATATATGACCGTACAGGTCAAATTCGTCGTACTCCGATTATTCCAGATGGGTTTTTAAGTTTAGGAGTCCAACGACGGAAAAACGATCCAAAAGGACGATTAAGCTACGTTTTATTGGAAGAAAACAATATTCCTCCCATACTGGTATTAGAGGTTGTTTCCCAAACTTATGGGGGAGAATACCACAAAAAAATGACAGCTTATGCTCAATTGAACGTATTGTATTATGTAATTTATAACCCCGATTATTATCAGCGTGACAAGCATGAACCGTTCGAGGTCTATCGCTTAGAAAATAACAAGTATTTGCGTTATTCTACTGTTGAGCCTGTATGGTTGCCTGAAATTGATTTAGGAATAGGAAGAGGGCAAGGTAATCATGAAGGGTGGCAACGCGAGTGGTTATACTGGTTTGACGAGCAAGGAAATAGATTTCTAACTCCAGAAGAGTTGGCAGAACAAGCAAGTATTCGCGCACAACAAGAAAGCCTCCGCGCACAAAACGAAGTGAGACAACGTGAATTAGCTCAACAACAAGTAGCAGAAATGGCAGCTTTGTTACAACGTTACCGCGAACAATTTGGTGAATTAAGTGAATGAAATTAAGTGCGATCGCATTTAACTCTAAATTTTGACTACGAAGAAGTTAAGAAGTGAGAAAAGCTACTAACTTCTTTTCTCCTCACTACTCACGTTGTCACTACTAATTCAATAACAAAGCTACTAACTTCTTTTCTCCTCACTACTCACGTTGTCACACTCACTCTTCTTTTCTCCTCACTACTAATTCAACAACTTGGAATTCTTAGCTGATGATGTTTTAGACTGAGATGATGATCCGGTTGTCCAAGGGAACAAGCGATGCGACTGTCTCAAATGTTATTCGTTACACTGCGGGAAGATCCAGGATTAGCAGAAATCCCCAGTCATAAATTATTACTGCGCGCAGGTTATATTCGTCGCATCGGTAGCGGTATCTATGCCTATCTTCCCCTCATGTGGCGGGTACTGCAAAAAGTCTCTCAGATAGTGCGCGAAGAAATGAACGCTACAGGCGCACAAGAATGTCTTTTACCACAACTCCAACCTGCTGAATTGTGGCGTGAATCTGGCCGTTGGGATACTTACACCAAAGCCGAAGGCATTATGTTTGCACTTATTGACCGCCAAGAGCGAGAATTAGGACTAGGGCCAACTCATGAAGAAGTGATTACTACACTTGCCCGTGACATGATTCGCTCTTATCGACAACTACCGTTGCATCTATACCAAATTCAAACTAAGTTTCGGGATGAAATTAGACCCCGTTTTGGTTTAATGCGCGGACGAGAATTCATCATGAAAGATGGTTACTCGTTCCATACAAATGAAGACAGCCTCAAGCAGACTTACCAAGATATGCAGCAGGTATATAGTAATACGCTGCGCCGCGCTGGGTTAGCTTTCCGTGCTGTAGATGCTGATGCAGGTGCAATTGGTGGTTCTGGTTCCCAAGAATTTATGGTGCTGGCTGAAGCTGGGGAAGATCAGGTGCTTTATACCGAAGATGGGAAATACGCCGCCAATGTGGAAAAGGCTGTATCCTTACCAACTAAAGTGCAATCTTCAGCATTTACAACTTATGAAAAACGAGAAACACCCCAAACACAGACAATTGAAAAACTCTGTCAATTCCTTAAGTGTTCTCCTACTCAAGTCGTGAAAAATGTCCTTTACCAGACAGTTTACGACAATGGAATGACAGTGCTAGTCCTGGTAAACATCCGAGGCGATCAGGAAGTTAATGAAGTTAAGTTGATCAATGAGTTAACTAAGCAAGCATCTCAATATGGTGCTAAAACTATTCTCGCTTTGACAGTACCTGATACAGAAGCGCAACAAAAATGGGCAACGAAGCAGCTACCTTTAGGCTACATTGCGCCTGACATTGAAGATAGCTATATTCGTTCTGAAAAACAACTGCATCCTAAATTTCTGCGGCTGGTAGATATAACAGTTATTGATTTAAAAAACTTCGTTACAGGAGCTAATGAATCTGACTACCACGTAGTAGGTGCAAATTGGGGTGAGCAATTCCAGCTACCTTCTCAGGTAGTAGACGTGCGGAAAGCAAAGCCAGGCGATCGCGCTATTCATGATCCTAATCAAACTTTGCAAAGTACCAGAGGTATCGAAGTAGGGCATATATTCCAACTAGGCACTAAATACTCCAAAGCTTTGTCCGCTACTTATACTTCGGAACAGGGAGAGGAAGTACCATTAGTAATGGGTTGCTATGGCTTGGGCGTGTCGCGGCTAGCTCAAGCAGCTGTTGAGCAATCTTACGATCAAGATGGCATTATTTGGCCCGTTGCGATCGCACCCTACCATGTAATTATTTCCATTCCCAACATCACAGATACTAAACAAGTGCAAGCAGCTGAACAACTTTATACACAGTTGAATTCTGCCTCAATTGAAACACTACTAGATGACCGCAACGAACGTGCTGGCGTAAAATTCAAAGATGCCGATTTAATTGGGATTCCCTACCGAATTGTCACGGGGCGATCGCTTGCAAACGGCAAAGTAGAAGTAGTTGAACGAAAAACCCGCAAATCTCAAGAAATTCCGCTCTTAGAAGTAGTCTCTACGCTCAAGCAGTGGATTGATGCAGATCAAGTAGAAGAGAAGTGAGTAGTGGGAAGAGAACAGAAGTGAGTAGTGAGTAGTGGAAAGTAATTTCATTTCTACTCAGTCTTCACTCTCCACTCTTTTCTGTCATCATAAATTGATTGCCAATTTTTTGAGCAACATCACAATGCCCTTGGATGTGATTGGGCATGAGGGTTCAACAGTCATAGTGACTCTAAGTGGTCTACGATTGCTGAGAGATTGAAGCGTTAGCCACTACGGTCGTATCAATGGAATTTTTCACCATCCTCGTATCTAGCTTACTAGCTTTAGTTTCCCCAGTTGGATTGGTTGTAGATCGGATTGCTTTTAATACTATCCGCTCCCAATTTGAAAAAGTGGATCAGCTACAAGTAAGAGTTGATAATGCTCCTAGTTACCAATTGCTGCAAGGTAAAGTAGAGCGAGTGCGCATAGCTGGTAGGGGTTTACAGTTAAAACAAATTCGCATTGCTGCAATCGAATTAGAGACAGATCCAATTAACTTAGATCCGCGTAGTTTTGGGCAGAAACCGAAATTAAAACAACCCATACAAGCTGGGGTACGATTGGGTTTAAATCAACGAGATATCAACCAAGCACTACAGTCACCACAAGTAACAGATATGTTACGTAAATTAATGATCAGTGACTTTGGTAATTCCGGGCAACGCTACAATCTTGTCAACCCCCATGTAGAATTTTTAGCAAACAATCGGTTACGTTTCCAGGTGGAATTGACCCAAGGCAATGTTAAGCCGCTAGCAATTAGGGTAGAGTCGGGGATAGGTGTCATAGCTGGGCGACAAATTCAGCTACTTCAGCCAATGATTTTGGTAAATGGGGAGGAGGTTCCTAGTCAAGTTGTGAGCGCGATCGCAGCTAATGTTTCTCAAAAGTTTGATTTAAGCAATTTAGAAGCCTCCGGTCTTAAGGCGCGAATTCTACAATTGAAAGTAACTCCCCAAAAATTAGAAATTGCGGCGTTTTTACGAGTAGAGCCATCTCCTCAACTTCTGGGGCGCTGACTCAACCTCCGTTGTATACTAAATCTCCTCCTTACACACATCGGTATTATCCCAGCCATCAGGAGAGCTTTCAAAATGACACGACAAGAACGAGTTAACCGCATTCCAGCTAGTGCGATCGCGGCCGTATCAGCAGCCGTTGTAGCGGCAGGAGGCGTTGGTGTTTGGTTGGCTTTGAATTCGCCCAAACCCACGAATCCACCCCCCATTGCCAATAATCCCCCCGTTTCTAACCCAGTATCACCTCCACCCTCGCCATCAGTGTCTGTACAAGCTCCGGTACAACAAACGGCACAAATCTATTGGCTGAAAGACACTGGCACTCACCTTGAGGTGGTTCCGACAACGCTACCAGTTGCTACTAATAATCCATCTGCCGTTTTAGAGGTAGCTTTTGCAAACTTGCTAGCAGGGCCAACTGATGCTACTTTCAGCAGCACCATTCCCCAGGGAACAAAGCTGCGAAGCGTGAAAATTCAAAATGATGGCATTCACGTTGATTTGTCTGAAGAATTCACTACTGGTGGAGGTAGTGCTTCCATGATGGGCCGTGTAGCACAAGTTCTCTATACTGCGACAACTTTACAGCCAAATGCAAAAGTTTGGCTTGACGTAGAAGGCAAACCATTAGACGTTTTAGGCGGTGAAGGTTTAGAGCTAGAGCAGCCGTTGACAAGGAAAAGCTTTAAAGAAAACTTTACCCTCTAGCAAAAATTGAGACTAGAGGCGCTTAGGCTAGGAAATATTAAGGAGATCTCCCTTGCTCCCCTAATCCCTGATCCCTGATCCCTCATCCCTGATTACTTTCCATTCACAACTCTAAAGTGAAGAGCTTGTTGTTCAATTCTAGTAGCGAGGCGATCGCGAACCAGGCTACACAACTCAAAAATCATGTCGTCCTCAATCCGATAGTAGGCAGAAGTTCCGGCACTACGTCGGGTGAGGATTCCTGCCTGCCACATGATCTTGAGGTGCTTAGAAACATTTGCTTGACTTGTTTGCGTCGCCTCCACTAACTCTTGCACACATTTTTCATCGTCACCTAGCAGATTCAACAGTCTTAAACGCATAGGCTCGCTCAAAAGGCTGAAATATTCAGCTACTTGTTGTAGCACTTCTGACGGTACAGACTTTACTGAATTCATCAGAATTAACTCGAAACAACTGGTAAATTTTAGCAACAAATGTTTAATAACAATAGAGTAATTAAACTGAAACAGCAATTAAGTTGCAGATCAAGAAAACGGCAGCGCAGTTGTTAGCTTCTGGTAAGAAGTGCTGGATCGCGCCAAAGTTTCTTTGAGACAAGGCTCACATACCACTTCTAGCCGGGATTGATCCGCATGAGTGGCTGACCATACTCAACAGGTTCAGCATTCTGTACCAAAATTTCTACTATCTGACCGGATACTTCAGCCTCGATCTCATTCATCAGCTTCATTGCCTCAATAATACAGACCGTTTGACCTGTTTTAATGCGATCGCCTACTTCCGCAAACGGTGGTTCACTCGGAGATGGAGATCGATAAAATGTTCCTACCATTGGAGATGTCAGTTCAACCAATTTTTGTTCAAGCGGCGTTGGTAGCATAGGTAGGGGGACATTTCTACCAGGCTCAAACACAGCGTTATTAGCCGTTTCCATTCCCGCAGGTGGGACAACGGGACCTTCAGGAGGTGTAGGGTTCAATTCTGACACATTACCTGAAGCTGAGGCAGTTCCCGATCCGATTTGATTACTCACGCTCACAGCCTTACGGACTGTCAGTTCAAAATCATCACTTTTTAGCGTTAGTTCCGCAATATCGGTTTGAGCAATCGTTACTAGAAGTTGACGAATTTCATTAAAGTCCAGTGGCACAGCAAGTTCCGACCTTATTCAATTGGCGATCTAGCAATTAGCAATTTTCTTGTGTCAGTTGTCAGCAACAAACTACGGACTGGATCTGTGATCGCAGCTAAAATTTATTCTCGACCTAGATAAGTATCGCTACGAGTATCAATGCGGATGCGCTCTCCATTGGTAATAAACAAGGGAACCATAACAGTTGCCCCAGTTTCAACGATCGCGGGTTTAGTGCCACCTGTAGCCGTGTCGCCACGTACACCAGGATCGGTCTGTACTACTTCCAACACAACCGAGTTAGGCAGTTCTACTTCCAGCACAGCGTCAACCCAGCGCACGACATTCGCCTCCATGCCTTCTTTAAGGTATTTAACGCGATCGCCAATTTGGTTAGCATTCAGGCGGCTTTCTTCATACGTTTCCATATCCATAAAAACGTAATCCTCGCCGTCTTTATAGGTATACTGCATCGTATTTTTTTCGAGATTGGCTTGGGGTACTGTTTCCCCTGCACGAAACGTTCGCTCTACAACACTTCCGTTGTGAGCATTTTTTAGCTTCGTTCGCACAAATGCTGAACCTTTCCCTGGCTTAACATGGAGAAACTCCACCACCCGCCATACCGAGCCATCCAACACAATCGTTACACCGGAGCGAAAGTCATTACTAGAGATCATGAAGCATTAATTGTAGTAGTTACATGAAAACAATCGGGATTCATTGTACCCTTTGAAGCAGCTCCTCGGAGAGTAGGACAAGCACAATGCGTAAATTAAGAGGACACGGGGAGCAGGGGAATTTACTCCTCTGCTCCTCTGCTCCCCTGCTCCCCCTCCCCTTGTCCTCTTCCATTGCCTGATCTCTCAATCCTTAGTTTCTTGATGGTCAACCGCTATGGCAAGATTATGAATGGATCACTTTTATTGCAACTATAAGGCGATGCCTACGGCGCTGAGTAGCGCAGGACGCGCTTGGTAAATGAATGCCTCTCGCCCCGCCACTCGTTCAATGCCCAATGTGTATAGTCGAACATAAACTCCAAGATTACAACGCTTACGCTTGCCCCTTATTTAAGCTATCTGATGAACAAATTGTGGAAACGCTGGCTAGAAACTAGCTTCGTCGCACTGCTGCTAGTTACAGTATTTTTAGGACTAAGTGTTGCCTGGTGGACTCCTGCCAGTAATGCGGCATTGCCAGCTGGCAATGCTATTACCGATGGCAAAGCATTATTACGTTACGCGCTACCAATTGATAATCAACCTGTCAGAAAACTCCAAGGAAGTTTAGAAGATATCGCTAACCAGTTGCGGGCAAATCGGCGGTGGGGTGCTATTTCCAGCGATATCACTACTGCCTCGCGGATTGTGAGCGATCGCGATGCTCAAATTCTTGCAAGCGTCCCCGAAGACCGAAAACCCCAAGCCCAAGCTTTGATCTCTGATCTGAAAACCGGAATAGCCGATTTACGGCAAGCTGTAGAAGCTAAGGATAAAGACCAAATTTGGGAAGGGCGAGCCAAACTTCTAAATTCAGTAAGCCAGCTTGAAGAGTTGATGGTGCAAGGCTTCCCCTTTGAAGTACCAGCCGAGTATAGTAACTTGCCTCAACTTAAAGGTCGTGCCACTGTAGAAATTAATACCAATAAAGGCCCCCTCACTGTTGTAGTAGACGGTTACAGCGCTCCTGTCACTGCGGGAAACTTTGTAGATTTGGTGCAGCACGGCTTCTATAATGGTTTAGAGTTTATCCGCGCCGAAGAATCCTATGTGCTGCAAACAGGAGATCCACAAGGACCAGAGCAAGGATTTGTTGATCCAGCAACAGGCAAATACCGCGCCATTCCCTTAGAAGTTCTCGCCCAAGGTGATAAAATCCCTACCTACGGCATCACCTTAGAACAAGCTGGACGTTACCGCGATCAACCAGTTCTGCCATTTTCTGCTTATGGTGCAGTCGCAATGGCTCGACCCGAATCTGATACTAATGGCGGCTCTTCCCAATTTTTCTTCTTTCTATTTGAACCAGAACTAACTCCAGCTGGTCGTAATTTGCTAGATGGTCGCTATTCGGTCTTTGGCTATTTAACCGAGGGTAAAGAAGTTCTTCAACAGCTTAAAGAAGGTGACAAAATTGAATCAGCTAGGGTGATTCAAGGAGCAGAAAATTTAGTTCAGCCTCAATCTGCTTAAAACCTAACTAATTAACTAATGGGAAGCAGAAAAAAGGAAAATTCTTGATTCTCCGCATTATTAATACCCTTGAAAGTAGTGAGTAGTGAGTAGTGAGTAGTGAAAAAACTGCCCCGAAGACAACGGTTCCAAGAAGAACGGATTTATCCATTTAAAAGAAGATTTATGTCGAGACACATAATGCAGAACTAAAACCCTGTCATTGTTCTGCACCCCTAATTTTGCGTTCAGGGGTTTCACTCCCCACTACTCACTCCCCACTACTCACTCCCCACTCCCCACTACTCACGTCTTTTCTACTCACTTTCCCCAGTAACTGATGGCACTACATTTATCAACCAAAATTGAAGCCATTCTTTACTTAAAAGGTCAGCCACTGTCGATCGCTGAAATTGCCGAATATGCCCAATGCGATCGCAGTACAGCTGAATCTGGACTCATTGAACTAATCAATGACTATGCCCATCGCTCAAGTGCCTTGGAAGTTGTCGAAACTCCAATTGGCTATAGCCTTCAGCTGCGGTCTGGCTTTCAAGAATTAGTCCAAACTCTGATTCCCGTAGAATTAGGCGTAGGAGCATTACGGACTTTAGCGGCGATCGCTCTCAAAAGTCCTATTACGCAAACAGAGCTAGTCAATCTGCGTGGTTCTGGAGCTTATCAGCACGTCCAAGAACTCCTTGAGTTAGGTTTTGTCACTAAACAGCGACAAGCTGATTCTCGCTCCTCCTGGCTAAATGTAACCGTCAAATTTCACCAGTATTTCCAGCTTGAGCAACTTCCTAATCTGGCGAACGTAGAGTTAGAAGAATAGACGCTAAAAGGGGCTGCGAGTGTTGTAAAGTTGGATACTTACAGCGCATTTTTGTCTCTCTTCTTCCTTGTCCTCGCATTCACCACGCTCTAAGTTTTTCTGTATGCCAAATTGCCTATATCTAATATTAGCTGACACTGTAAGTGTCACCGATTACAATGAGTTACATTAGAAATTACTAAATTAGCTCACCTAAATTGCCAATGGTATTTCATCCTGACTTTATGAACGATAACACTGAAGAAGCTCAAGCTAATCCGCTGCTCACCTATCTTCAGCGCCAAGCTCCCGAAATCTTAGCTAACGTTGCCAAATCAGCCACTCCTGAAATTAAACAAATTATCTCTCATAATGTTCAAGGGCTAGTTGGGATGCTACCCTCAGAGAGTTTTAATGTCAAAATTACTACAGATCGTGATAATTTAGCAGGTCTGCTAGCCTCCGCTATGATGACAGGCTATTTCTTGCGTCAGATGGAACAACGAATGCAGCTAGAAGACTTGGCTGATTCTGTTTCACTACCCCGTGACTCCGCTAATGGAGAATAATTAGCTGTCAATTCAACTTTTCTGTTTAGACAGAGGAAAGAGATATAAAGTTTTTATGTTTTTAAAATATCCAATTTTTATCTACTGTAGGTGATCTAAAATTTTCTTTTGTTTAAAGTTTTACAAATAATTTAGCTAAATTAATTTTGGTTGATAAACGTTAGTTTTAAGCGCTAGCGTAACTAAACTGTGTGCAGTCAGAATCAATTAAAAATTAACCATGGTTTGAGGATAATTGATAATTGATTGGTCAACACTGTTCAATTAAGTTCTTCAGATGGAAAAACTCCGGGTCTGACTGTAAGCGTTTGGGTTTTACCTTGGCGTTTAATTTCTATTTTCAACACTGAGCCAACCGCAGATGACTCGACTCGTTCTTGCACATCAGAAGCCTTTTTAACGTGGCTGCCGTTAATTTTATGAATAATATCACCTTCACGTAGTCCTGCTCGATCTGAGGGTGATTTTTCTAAAACTTGAACAATCAAAACACCTGTATCTTGCTTGATGTTGAGGTTTGTTTCCTGATTAATTTCTTTTTTGGTAGCTGTGTTTAAGTCTACCATTTGAATACCTAAAAATGGATGCTCAACACGCCCTTTACTAAAAAGTTGATTAGCAACACGAGCTGCAGTTTCAATTGGGATAGCAAAACCGAGTCCTTGGGCATCAGCTCGAATTGCCGTATTAACGCCAATAACTTCACCATCGGCGTTTAAAAGTGGGCCGCCAGAGTTGCCAGGATTAATAGCAGCGTCAGTTTGGATAAAATTAACTCTTTTGTTAGGAACACCAACTTGAGCGCTAGAGCGATCTGTAGCACTGATAATACCAACTGTGACTGTATTATCTAAACCAAGCGGATTACCAATAGCGATCGCCCATTCTCCTGGTACTAAGTTTCGGGAATTACCTAATTTGACAGTTGGTAAATTGTTAGCTTTAATCTTTACCGCCGCTACATCAGTAACTGTATCCACTCCTACCACTTTTCCCTCAAAAATGCGACCATCCTTGAGCGTAACTTGAACTGTATCTGTGTCGGCTACGACATGGGCGTTAGTAATTAAGCGACCATCTCGCCCTAAAATGAAGCCAGAACCAGTACCACGTTCAACTCTTTCTTGGGGAATCGGTTGTTCCGAACCAAAGAAACGGCGAAACAGAGGGTTATTAAAAGCTTCAGGAATCTGGTTAGCAACTTTGCGCGTCGCATTAATTCGCACTACTGCGGGGCCCTCTTGTTGGACTGCTGCGGCAATAAAATTGCGATCGCTACTTCTGCCAGCCGCCCCCCGACTTACTTCAGTTGGTAGTCTTGGCGCTGAAGTAGGTGGCACTAGCAGTGGCACTGTTCTTACCTGCTGAAATGGGCGCTTCTCTACCGGAAGATAACGACTACCTAACAAGCCTGCACCGCCGCCTATTGCCAGTAAAGTGAGAGAAAGGACTAGCTGCCTCAATGATAAACTCATAAACTTTTCCGCTTAATCTCAGCGCAATGCAGGTGCTAACTTCTAAGTGTAATCAACAAATTAGCGAGTAGGGAAAATCCAATTTTTTGCCCCTTATTTATCCCTCATTTACCATGAGTTTACGCTGCTGGCTACTGCTACCCTCAATACTGCTGAGTTTAGTTATGCCAATTACTCCGGTTAATACCGCGCCTCTAAATGTGACCGCACTTGGCAATTCGGCTGCTAATTCCAATAATTCCCAGCAAGTTTGTCCTCAGCCTGCATTATCTCGCCTGATTCGCCACAAAGTCGCTGCTGGGGAAACTATAGACAGCATAGCCCAGCAATACAGTCTGATTCCCGCTACTTTGATGGGAATGAACCCTGCTTTGCAAAACGGCAAAGTTGTTGTTGGTAGTGAAATTCTGATCCCGCCTTACAACGGTATCCGCGTCCAAGTACCTGCTGGTAAAACTTGGCGGAATGTAGCGACGACTTACCAAGTCAGGGCTGATGTTTTGTTCGAGGTTAATGGCTGTCAAAAAGCGCCCAAAGTGGTGTTTGTACCCGGCGTAAATTGGTCGCCCCAGCGTCCCTCTATTGTTACTAAGTTACCAGGTTATCCTTTACCCCTCAAGGCAACTGTAGCTTTAGGCTACGGTTGGCAGATTCATCCAGACACGGGTAAAGTTTTCTTTCACAGTGGCATAGATTTATTAGCAGCAACTGGCACAAAGGTGCAGGCGGTAGATGCAGGAACAGTAGCGTTTACTGGTTCCCAAGGTAATTATGGCAATTTAGTTGTTGTCAATCATCAAGGAGGACGACAAAGCCGCTACGCCCACTTAAACAGTGTTGGAGTAACTGTTGGTCAAAAAGTCAAAAAGAGCGAATTGCTAGGAACTGTCGGTTCAACTGGCAAGCCAACTTTCAGCAAACCGCATCTGCATTTTGAGGTGCGTTATAGTTCATCACTCGGTTGGGTTGCTGAAGATCCTGGTTCTTGGTTACAGCGATCGCCCTAAATCTGAACAAGTGATATACTCCTCACTCATGAGTACATGGACAAGGCTTCTCTTTCTCACGATTAGAAATTTCCTGTCTCATTGAGTCTTATCTAGAGGTAGTCCTATGACACACATCCCCGACAGAACCTCTCTCCAGGCATCTTTTTATAGTCCACCTGATATCCCACGGCAGGACTTTGTACAAGTACCAAAGTGTGTACAACCAAACGTAATTGATTTTACGCACCCAACGTCTAAGACATACGTCTCAAGTTCTGGATGCAACGCCCTATCAATTGTCATGGTTCAGAACATTTCCTAGACTATGGAGGTTCCGGCTTTCGCCTACCTTTTACTCTCAGCTAGTGGGCTGTTTCTACCAAATCTATACTAACATATTTGTACAGACGTTATGTAGATACAATGACGAGAAAAGCCTTGAACCTCAAGATTTATGAACGCAGGCACGAGAAACTGAGGCTGTATGCACTATCTAAAGAAAAGACGATGACACAACTGATCGAAGATTGGATTGATCGATTACCCACTACTCTTATTGGTGACTTGGAGTCACCCGCTATCCATCCCCGCCCATGAGTACATGGACGAGGAATTCCGCGAATTCACAATTGCCGAGCTTACCGGACGAATTCAAAAAATTGCCTAGCAGCTAAAGATTTTGCTATCACTACTTTCTCTGCCCTGCGGTAGTCTAAAGCACTAACTCACAGTCTATCTAGCGCTGGATGGAATAATTGACGAATATCATCAATACTACATGGAAACGGTCTGCCTGTGCTGTTGGAGGTTATTTATAAATATCCTGCTAGCTCTTGAAAAATAATTGTAGGGCAAAATGTGTTTGGCAACAGCGCTCGAACGCAAGACCGCTTTAAAATACAACCTTCGTAATCCAGGAGGAAGATCCAAGAATGAACATAATCTACCCACAGCGTCCAAGAGGTTTACGCTTAGTAGCTCTAGTGCTTTCAGTGTTACTAACATTTCCACTTCTAACTAGCTGTGGAGGTTCACAAAATAATGCTCAGTTACCACCAATTGATGATACTCGCGGTGGCACAGTTGCCAACAATCGCCCTGTACAAACTCAGGCAAAGAAGGGATTGTCAACAGGACAAAAAGTAGCAATTTTGGGTGGAGCAGCTGCGCTTTACTACTTGTATAACAAGCATAAAAATTCTCAAGGTCAAGGAGCGGAAGGACAGTATTACCTTTCCAAAAATGGTCGCGTGTACTACCGTGATGCTCAAGGTCGCGCTCATTGGGTAACACCGCCACAGGGTGGAATTCAAGTTCCCGAATCAGAAGCGCAACAATATCGTGATTTCCAAGGTTATAACAATAGAGCTACAGGTCGCACTTTAACTGACTTGCAATCAGCGCCAGCCTTGTAAAAAACAAAAGGAATTGTAGTTCAACCCGCGCGATCGCATAGTAACTATAAAACTCCAGAAAAACAACGGCTAGGTGGAATTAATCTCACAATTTACGCAGCCGTTGTCACACACTTAAACAGGAAATATACCATGAATATCTTTCCATTTAGCCGAGATCCTGATGATAATCAAGAGGATTTCGATAACGTATTGGCAGCAAGCCTTGACCCTTACGGCGATCCGGCTAATGATTACGGTCAATATGGAGAAGGTCTGCCAGCAAGCCTTGACCCTTATGGCAACCCCGCATATCAAGATCAGTTCGGTAGCGTATTACCAGCAAGCCAAGATCCGTACGGCGACCCCGCATATCAAGACCAGTTCGGTAGCGTATTACCAGCAAGCCAAGATCCTTATGGCGACCCCGCATATCAAGATCAATTTGGTAGCGTATTGCCAGCAAGTCAAGATCCTTACGGCGACCCAGGTGATGCTTACGATCAATACGCAGAACCCTTGCCAGCAAGCCTTGACCCCTATGGCGACCCGGCTGATCAGGGAAATGGCTGGTAGGGTAAAGCAAAAGTTTTTGAGATTAAGTTTGCAGTGGTGGCAAGTTTTTGGCAAATACAAAGACTCATCCTACTACACATAGAACTTGAACGGGCGATCGCCATTTTTGAAAGCTGAAACAAGTCGCTAAATTAACCTTGCAACAGATTTAGCCAAGCCGAAGCTAACCTATGGCAGATACGTTTCAAGCTACAAGTTAGATATCGTGTTGAAAAATACAATTATTTGACTGCCTGAAAATTAGTTAAATAAAGCTTTAGGAGAAATAGATGAACATTTTACAAACTATACTTGGTGGCGGACATGAAGACGATTACCGCGACTTTGTTAATCGCTACGAGCAAGGCTCACCTCATGAGGGATACACCGATGATGAAGTTGCAAACCGCTACCAGCAAGTATCTAGACAGATTCCCCATGATGTCTATCAAGAGTCTGCCCAAGAAGCTTTTAGCCGGATGTCTCCCCAAGAGCGGATGCAATACGGTCAATATATGCAACAGCAGGCGCGGCAGCAAAACTTTAATTTTCCTGACATAGACCAAGACGGTCAAGATGATCGCTATCAAGATCCTCGTTATTTAGCCCAAGTAACGAGTCAGATGCACCAGCAGCAACCTGATATGCTTGGTCAGTTAATGAGCGGTGCTACAGGGGCTATTATGGGTGGTAATAGAGGCGGTAGTCCTTTGGGTAATCCACTTGTCAAAGGGGCAATGGCTGGGATAGCGGCAATGGCTGTCAAAAACTTAATGAATAGAGGTGGATCAGCAGGTCAAGGACAGTTCGGCAATGTCCGTCCAGCTAGTCAAGATCCCTACGGCGATCCAGCTGATTCTGGGCAGTTTGGCAACATTCGTCCAGCTAGTCAAGATCCCTACGGCGATCCTGCCGATTATCGCTAATTAAGTTGACTTGATGGCTAACACTATCAAACACTAAAAACGGCAGCAGCTAATAACGCTGCTGCTTTGTTGTTAATAATACTATCTACACTCTGCGCTAAAAATTTTGTTTAGAAATCTAGAAATAGGCGATCGCAATGTTGTCAACTATAGCAGATTTAAGTCAGTCTCGCAATTGAGCAACTTAAGGTGAAAAACCAAGTACAAACAGCAATGCTGAGAGTGCTTTGAGAACTGGATTATGTCGGTTTGATGATGTCTTCTCCCGTCAGAAGCAACATCAAAACTAAATACGTAAAATTACTCAATTTTTGAGAGAGCAACCTGATTATTTAAGTAATTGCATCGGGGTATTGCAAAGTTATTTTAGGCAAAATAAAAGTATGAATTGAATTAGTAATACACAATGCTATCAACAACTGAGATATTTCTATATTTTCTAGCTACAGCTTTCTTACTTTGGTTAACAAGCAAGCCTAAGCAAGAAACATCTCCAGCCGTTAAAATTGAAACAAATAAAAAGTCAAACTTCTCCAAGGGGATTGAAACTATAAAAAGTACAGTTGAGAGTGGAAATCTACTTTCTGTTCGACCCATTGCCCCATTTTGTCAGATTTGGGCAAGACCTTTAGAATATATCCAAGAAAGCTAAATAATATAGGTGGTATAAAACTAGCTATACCACCAATAAAATACAGGCTAATTCAAGTTGGTAGTATCGTAAACTATTGGATCAGGATTGTTACCTCTTCTACCTTGATATCTAAGGTTTTTTTAACCTGATACCCAATTTTTTCAATCAGTTCTTCAAACACATCCCGTTTATGAATCATTGTCTCTCTCAGACTTGACTTCAATTCGGGATTGATTTTATTGCATATATCTTCAATCGTTTTATCCCCTAATGCAACGTAACGAATCCAACTAGGGATATCCAGGTTTGTTTTGATTGCATCTTGAATCTTGTCTCTGTTTAACCGCACTCCCTCGCCCAGAAATGCTGCGCCATATACTAATGCAATGGGCAAGATTAAATGCCCTGTTAATAGTAAAGCTATGATACTGCCGATAGCACCCCCACCAATCACTACACTAACTACAAATGCTACTGTATCGGCAAGAATAGTATCTCCAATCGGTAACTCTGGGTTGACCTCAGCAGAGTCAATACCATCTTCAAATCTCAAGCTGCTTCTAGGTACTTGAAACTTGCGACAAATCGGATCGGTTGCTTGAGCTAATTCAGGTTGAATTTTGCTGTTAAACCAAGTGAGGCACTGAGTATTGATAAGTTGTTGAGTGCGATCGCTTTTAAGCCATTGCTCTGCTTTAGTTTTTATATCGTTTTCCAGATCAGCTAAAGTCCGTATTTTGTTATTTCGCCAATCTTTTAAACTCGGTTGGACTATATTTTCAATTAAACCTTGTGATAATGGCTCAATTAGGAGTTGAATTAAATCTGGGATATGTTTTTCAATTAAGTCTTTCAGTTCTTTTGAGTTGCATAATGTGTTGACCTCTTGTTTAAATTCAGTAGCGCGGAGATCCCAGCGTCCTACCCGTGCTAAACCTAGTGCAATGCAGCGCTCAGGCTCAGGATCGGGACGAACCTGAGTTTCCGGTTCAGGGAAGTATTCTTCGCAGATAAGGCGGGTAAACTTCATCCGAGATGCGCCACCAGTCATGAGGATAACTTTTGGCACAATACCTTGCTGATCTAGTTTCTCCTTCGCCTCATTGACTGCCAAACGAAAGCACTCTATCCAGCTTTTTTGCTCTAGTTCAGGTAAGGGTTGATGCAATATTTCCTCCATCATTAGTCTATTAACTTTAGGGATAAAGTATATTTGTTCATTAATAGACTCAAAACCCCGTGCAAATGATTGAGGATCGCTATATAGCTGTTCGTTAGAAAAGTAGTCTTCCTTGGCTTTGCGGCACGCAAGTTCACAACGAGCTTGGTGATGTGGGTATTCCGCAAACACTTTTTCTAATAAATCTTTTTGCTCATGACTAGTAAGAGTCCGAGCAAAAATTGCTCGATCAATAAGAGCAGATCCCAAAGCATTTATGCCGAAGTCTTTAGGAATTTCCTGAAAGCTCTTAACAAGCGTAAAATCAGTGGTTGAAGAGCCAATATCAACAATTAATACTGATGATTTGAGTGTTTCATAGTCAAACTTACCGACTTCCTTAGCTTGCATGAAAGCAGCTCGCGATTCAGGAACGACACTGAGTCGTGGAATACCACATTCTTTAAGTAGCTTCTGGTATTCTTGGCGATCGCTAATTGACCACCCCGAAGGACACCCAATGTAAAAGTGGCTATCAACTCCACCGGAAATTTGTTTGCTTTCTTTTAATAAGTGGTAGTAAGTTTCTAGAAAACTGCGGATTGTCTGTCTGTAATTTAGATCATGATTTGGTTTTTGCTTAAAAGAGATTTTCAGCTGAGTAACGCCAGCCTGGATTAGTGCTTGTTCTCCCACAAGGTAGCCAAGGTCAGGGTGCTTACCAAGAGCTGTAATCTGAACTTTTTTATTATTAATCTCAAGCATTTCTGGCGGTTCGATGCTTTCTACCTTCGCTTTAGCTACGGCTGTCTCTCCATGCCCCAAATCAAAACCAATTATTTCTAAAATATGCATATAATTACTACGAACTACTGATTAATTTAGCTGGCTCGATTACTCGACCTCGGCGAAGCAGGCGATCGCCATTTAACAAGGCAGGAGTTATCGTGGTGTAATCTTGCTTAGAACGGTCGATACTTGGCTCAAAATCAAAATATTCACGATGACTATTGTCGTCTGCGCGGTAAATTTGCGCTCTAATTCCCTGTTCCATTAAAATTTGGGGAAGAAGTTGCGCCAATTCAAGAGTCATTTGAGGTTTTTCAAGAAACGACGCACCCATTAACCTCTGAAGAAACAGCAATAGTTCTGGTTGATTTTCTATCCCACTAGAGTCGAGCGGTTTCTCTTCGATAACAGAGGCTACTGCAAGATCGATAGTATTTAAAGCATCCGCAAGGTTGTCTAAAAGGATTTTGCTATCAATCTGCACAAGCATCTGGGGTGCTTCCCCAATTTGAAAAGAGCCTGGAATGTTTTTGTAATTATCTTTATCTAGTTCAAACGCAACTTCTAGTCCGACAAGCAGAGATATCAATAATATTTCCATCCAAGCTGCTGGTTCAGTTGAAGTTAACGAGAATAACACTCCTAAAATGCCTGTACAAACAATTCCCTGTAGCACTCTCAGGATTAAACTTTTAGGTAAAGTAATTTGATTAACAATTTGCTGAGGTTGTGGGTCTACAACTTTTGTCTCGTTGATAGCAAGAAGAGTATTTATAGACTGTCGTAGTATTTCTAAAAGAAAAAAAAGTAACCTTGCTTGAGTTATGCTCAGTTCTTTAATATAGACTTTTTCAAGACTATTGAGTTGATTTTGAACAAGCTGAACTACTTGCTCCCGTTTCGTCGCTTTATCAATCTCTGTTTGGAGTTCGCTCCGTCCTTCACTAAAAAGTGTCAATATGTTCATTATGTTGACCAAGACTTTAATAGTTAAACTGCCCTTATAAAAAACACTATCTTTCTTAGATAGTTCTCGACCTCTAGCATCAGAATTACTTTTGCCGTTGTGTTACCAAGAAATTGGGTCTAAAGCCCCGCACTTCAGGTAATGCTGGATGCCGATCGCTTACTCTACTACTGTGCAGCGCCAATTATGGCTTCTCTCAGCCGATTTTTAACTTGCTATCAATTCGTGGGCAGACTCGCGGCTAGGACGAGCCACAAGTCCGGGATACGGCTCTAAAGAAAATTCTGCGCCTGGGTTGGTTAATAAATAGCGATCGCAGATCCCGAATAGTTCAGCTTCAGTTCGGGCAAGGCGCATACTGTTTAAGAAAGCTCCTGCGGCATCTACACTCTGAGCGATGTAGTTTAGATACATTTTCATATGGCTAACACGCGCCCGCTCCGGTATTGTCGGTGCTGTCATAGCTCGACGCAGTAGCTCAATGTAATCGCGTACTTCAGCTAGAGTTACGATGGAGACGGATTGACCACTTAAATGTTGACGGATTTGCTTAAAAATCCAAGGATTTCGGATCGCAGCGCGACCAATCATTACCCCTGCTGCTCCTGTAGTATTTAAAACGGCTGCTGCTGAGATGGCAGATGTTACATTACCGTTCGCTAAAACTGGACAATTAACTCGTTGTACGGCATGAGTAATGAACTCGTAATGCACATTGCTATGATACATTTCCTTAACAGTACGACCGTGCAAGCTTAACAAGTCGATGTTGTGCAGGTTGAGCAAATCAAGGAGACGATCAAAGTTGGCTGTATCCTCAAAGCCAATTCGCATTTTGACGGTCAAAAGCCCATCAACAGCCCCGCGTAACTCGCCAAGGATACGGCTGACCTTCTCAGGGTCACGCAACAGTCCGCCACCGACATTTTTACGATAAATTCTGGGGGCAGGGCATCCCATGTTGAGGTCAATACCTGCTATTGGGTAGCGGCTCAATTCTAGGGCAATGCGTACGAGATCTGGGATACTCTCACCGATCAGTTGAGCAAAGATGGGGCGACCAGTGGAGTTCTCTGTAATTGAGCTGAGTATGCTTTTATCTAGACCCGAACTAGCATGGACACGAAAATACTCAGTAAAGAAGTAATCAGGACTGCCATAATTTGCGATCGCGCTCATGAACCGTAGATCCGTCACATCCTGCATCGGCGCAAGAGCTGTCAAGCTAAGTTTTGGATACATAGGAGGAGGAAGGACGGATTGTGGCATTGGCGTGGTTAGTTAAATTGCTAAGGAGTTTAAATATTGTCTATGTACTAAATAACTTAAACGATCCTATCAATAATTTATTTGCCTTACCTCTAGCCAGAGACAACGAAAAATAATTCTGTTGTTACCAATGCACTTAAGAAATTAAAGATTTTGGGGCGAACCCTGATTCGCTCCATTCAGAGCGTAAACTGGTAGGGTTATATCAAAGGCCGGATGTATTTCAATAATATTGTTGAGCAAAATATCGGGGGAATCAAAATATTAGTTAAACACGGTAATAAAAATATTAAAATTTAGGGAATAATCAGCATGATGCCCGACTGTGTAGAAAAAACCGTCAAAAAACAAGTTAAATCCATGCCTAAAATATTAGGATTAGCTGCCTATTTAATTTATTTTCCAAATAGTTTTTTCTAAAATTTGAAATAGTTTTGTATAAGTCTCCTTAAGTATTTTGTAACTCTTATCAAGACGTGCGTTCAATAACTAAATATAACCATGCTTCAAATTTCCAACACAGTCATTATTCCTGCTCACGAGCTTGAGATTAGCGCAATTCGTTCTCAAGGAGCAGGAGGGCAAAACGTTAACAAGGTAGCAACGGCGATTCACCTGCGCTTTGATAGTGGAGCTTCCTCGCTACCTGATGTTTACAAAGAGCGGCTATTGAACTTGAACGACCAGCGCATTACCAAGGAAGGTGTAGTTGTTATTAAGGCTCAGGAGTACCGCAGTCAGGAGCAGAACCGTGAGTCAGCACTGAAACGACTGCAAGAGCTGATTAAAAGTGCCGTCGTAGTCCCTAAAAAACGCAAACCAAGCAAACCGTCTCGTAGCTCTCAAAGAAAGCGGCTTGACAGCAAAAATAAACGGGGGCAAATTAAACAGATGCGCTCTAAGGTGATTGAATAATTCTGAAATTGCGATCGCCCACCTATTTGAAAAAGTTAATCGAGCAATTCTATGGCAACTTATATAGTCACAGGGGCAAATCGCGGCATCGGCTACGAATGCTGCCGCCAACTTCAGGCGCGAGGCGATAGTGCGATCGCATTTGTCGGACTGCAACTGAAGAATTGAAAGCGCTAGGAGTCCAAGTGGAATGGCACGCTCGTTAAGTCCGGACCCAGACAGCATAACAGTTGTGCTACAAGAAGTGATCAAGACAGATTTTTAGGGGCAAGTGCAATAAGGCGGTATTTCTCCAGATCCCTCAACTAAGAAAGTTTTAGAAAAAATGAATCCGTGATATTACGTGCATTTGTTTAAATAAGTGAAATGCACATAAAAAAATATAGCTTTTAGACTGGCGGCATCCTTAACGAGCGTGCCATTCGGCTCTTAGCCAATAATTTGCCGGAACAAGAAGATTCTCATTCCGGCGATCGCTTTAGGGCTGGTTGATTCTCGGCTGAGTTCAAGGCTCGAATGAAGCGCAATTAGTAGCGAAATACTGCGGCAACAGGTGTATCATCCGGCACTTCCCTCGGTTCAACGGCGTACACCGTTCCACCATGAAAGATCGTTTGAATCGCTGCTGCATTTAGCAAATCTTCATCGCCAGGTTGAGCATCATTGTGCATTTCAAGCTCCATTGAGTCCGGATCAAAATGTCCCCATTTTTGCACACCGACCGGAACAAAAAGCTGTTCTACACGACCATAGAACGCGCCTTGAATTACTTCGTCCAAGTTGTTTGATCCTTTGCCAGTCGCGAGCGACTCATGATAGTAATCGATCGCTTTTTGCTGGTCTGCTTTAAATAGCGGCTCCACGATCGCCCAAGCTTCTGCATGAAGTTCTTGCGCCGTTTGCTGCTTTGTGTTGTGTTGAATTCCTTCTTCCACGATGAAATTGTAGGTATTTGCCTCGTGATAAATCGGCAGCAAATAGTTAACACCAGCTAGCACAAGCGGCGCACGGCGTTTGCGAAAAAAGTCGTGCAGCGCTTTATCCACTAACTGGAAATATTGCAGCAAATCTTCCTTGACGTTTTCGCGCTCGCCTCCCTGTCCGTGATACGACCCAGCTTGTAAGGCGGCACGACCTGCACCACCGCCCTGCCGCCGCTGTTCGTCCTTCGCCGTTTCGTCATACTGCAACGCTTCATCCATGCTTTTCGGCAAGCCTTCGATTTCAACTTCACGAGTCATGCCGTAGCGATTGCCTTCCAAAAGACGCACATCGCGCTGACCGAGCGTGAGAATATAGAAGCGGTTATCTCCGCCCAACAACGGAATTAACGGTTTGAGATGAAAGCGATCGCTCACGACCACCAGTTCGATCATTTCGATCGGTACACGATAGAACCGGAAGAATCCTTCTGAGATGAACAAAGCTAAACCTGCGTTCTGATCCTGCCAAAATTCATCTTGATCCAAATCGAGCGCGGGCTGAAGAAATTGACCTGGATCAGTCGGACGCAATTCATATTTTTTTAAATCCGCTTCCGCCTGCCGAATTAGATTCTTGAAGCGGACAGAGTTTTGCTGAGTTTCTGAACCAAGCTGCGCGGTCGGCATATAGATTGATACACACAATCCTTGCGGCTGTTCGACAAGTTCTTTCAGTTCTTCGAGCGAAAGGAAGCTCATATTATTAGGGTAAAATTAAACAGAGATGGAAGTGATTCCCACTCAAAAATCGTAAAAATTTTTCCCAGCCGAAGCCCCTGCCGAAAGGTAGAAAAAAGCTCGTTCGTTTAGCAGCCGTTTCTAAATAGTTGTAACGACTGATGCCGAGTAACATACTTCAGGTTGTGTTGCAAAAACTGATTTATTCCCGAACTTGGATCTATATCTGCAAAAAAACGAGACAGATTATATCAAACTTTGCTAGAAGCTATACACAAACTTGTACCAAAGCGCATCGGTCGTGTTGTTTTTTGTTCTTTAACCAAAGCCCGTGACGAGGATTGAACTCGTGACCTCACCCTTACCAAGGGTGTGCTCTACCACTGAGCCACACGGGCAATAATTATGTCATCGTAAAAAGGCAAAATTGAAAATAGTTTTTTGCCTTTTTATTTGAAATGGTGGGCCGAGCTGGATTTGAACCAGCGTAGGCGATAACCAGCGGATTTACAGTCCGCCCCCATTAACCACTCGGGCATCGACCCATTTGATTCACCGTTTTTTATAGTAGCACAATGGAGATTAAAATCAAACGCTTTTTTATAGTTGGGCAAGAAGCAGTGAAATACTAGAATTATTTTGGCTCATGCGATCGCTATTATCCAACTAATTCAGTAATTCACCTGTTTCTTGAAGCGAGTGCAAGCGGCGATAAATTCCTTCGCGGCGCAATAATTCAGCGTGACTGCCAACTTCCACAATTTCACCGCGATCGAGAACTACAATTTTATCTGCTTCGCGAACTGTACTAAGTCGGTGGGCAATAATAATCGTAGTCCGAGTACCAAGAATTGAGCGCATTGCCAGCTGAATTGAACGCTCAGACTCATAATCTAGGCTAGATGTGGCTTCGTCAAAGATCAGGACATCTGGATCAACAAGCAGCGATCGCGCAATTCCTAACCTCTGCCGTTGTCCACCAGATAGCCGCACACCCCTTTCACCCACTATAGTGTAGTAACCTTCGGGCAACTGCTCAATAACTTCATCTAGTCTGGCAATTCTACACGCTTCCTGAACCTGCTCAAAACTAGCTGCTGGGTTGCCATAGGTAAGGTTATCTAGCAAAGTACCATTAAAAACATCAACTTCCTGATGCACGATCGCAAGCCGCCGCCGATAATTAGCAACATCTAGCCTGCGGATGTCTTCACCATCAATTAAGATTTGACCTTGGTTCGGTTCAAAATACCGAAATAGTAGCTTTACCAAAGTAGACTTACCAGAACCCGAACGCCCCACAAGCGCCACTGTTTGATACGGTTCGATCAACAAATTGATGTTTCGTAAAACTGGGCGTTTGGAATCGTAACCAAAAGTAACGTTAGAAAATTTTAGTTTTCCAGTAAAGCGATTCGGTGTCGCAACTGGAGATGAAGGCATAACAAGACTAGCAGCATCAATTCCATCCGGCTGCTGGATAAATTCATGAAAGCTTAACATCGAGGCATAGCGACGCGCAAAAATCTCTGCTAAGTTGTTGATTGGTTCCAACTCTGCATAAGCCATACTGGAAACGGTTAAAGTCATAACAAAGTGACCAAGTGTTATCTCACCCTTAAGCGTGGCAGCAAGAGTCATACCTAATATTGCAAACACACAAAATTGAGTAATTGTCCTTGCCCAAGTACCTAGCTTGATGTAACCCAGGTGAATACGGTAAATAACTATTTTAAATTCGCGTTCTAAACGCTGCTTTTGCCTAGCTAATTCAGATATTTCGGTAGCAAAAGCTTTAACAGTTTTGATGTTAGTGACGATTTCGGAAGTGCGGCTTTGGGTATTTTCCATATATTTATCTAGCCTTCGTTCTTGATCCATTATTTGCTTCAAACCTTTAAGGCTGAAGCCGAGGATAAATAGAAACGAAACTAGAAATAGTAAGCCGATGCGCCACTCGATAACTAAGATAATTACAAAGATTCCCATTACCCGAAACAGCTTTGGAATCAATTGTCCAGCAATTTCTGGGTAAGTCCAAGTATGATTTTCTAAACCTCTAGCAACTCGTCCAGCAATACGTCCAGGGTTATTTTCGTCGTAGAATTCTAGAGGTAGGGTAAGGATTTTGGCGATCGCATTTTGGGCTTGATCGCGCCGTGAACGTAAAGCAATACTCCAGTGAAACCACCAAGTCGACCAAATTTCAATTGGCGCTCTCACCACTGTTACTAAAAAGACTAATCCAACTAACACAGCCAGGGACAAAAACTGATTTTGGGGCAGATCAGTTAAGTTAGCTACGAGTGCGATCGCGCCTTGCACTACTTTATCAATCGGTTGACCAGACAAAACATTCAAAATTTGCCCGATCGTATAAGGAACCAGCAGATCAACAATTTCAAAGAAACTGGCTGCGGCAATACTAAAAATTGCGAACGATCGGTAGGGCCGATAGTAATTGAGGATATCTCGAAATTTTGCCATAATCCTGGGATAGCATGACTTTGAGCGCAGCTGCGCTCTCTAAAGCTTGCCTTACACATTGCAATTTTTATACTACATTAATACTACAAAAAGTAAAAGCCCAGAAAGTGAATGATTGATAACTAGGTTTGGAGAAGAGAAAGTCCGCTTCTAAAACACCTCTAAATTGCATTCATACTATACTTTGCCTATGCTTAAACGCTTCTTCTCAACTGATGCCGACTTGATAGCTTGTTCAACAATATCAGCAGCGCGCTTCACTCCGCCTGCTTCACAGATCGATTCCTTAATCCGAAAGGCATTATCTAAGTAAATATCCTCTGTCAAAACCCGTTGAATCGCTGCTCGTAGCCTAGAGATGCTTAAGCGCTTTAAAGGAATAACTTCCCCAGTACCTGTCCATCTAATTCGCGCTCCTGTTCCTGGCTGTTCGTATGTAATTGGAATCGCAACCAAAGGTACTCCGTTACTCAGTGAATCAAGTACAGTATTAAGTCCTCCGTGAGTAATTGTTAACCTAGCTTTGGCAAGCAACTCTAGCTGAGGAGCATATTCTACAACCAAGGGAGAACCAGGCAGTTTTTGAACTGCTTGGGCATTCATTCCACCTCCATGAGATAGCACCAATTGGACATTCAGTCCTTCGCAGGCGGCGGCGATACAGTAGAAAATCTCCTGCTTGGTGTTCTGCAAAGTCCCAAGTGAAGCATAAATTAGCGGTTGCCCAGTTAATTTTTCCCAAGGAAATTGAACTGCTAGCGGTGATGGATTGCGAAATGGCCCAGTGTAGTGGAAGCACTCTGGCAAGTTGGCGCAGGGGAAATCAAAAGCAGCAGGTTGTTGGCTGATTTGGGCAAGCCGAGAATAAGAAACCTTGAAGCCTTGGTGAAGCGGCAATTTCCACTTTTGGCGATACTCATTGAGAACTTGCTGAATCGGTTGGCTATTTTGATCTAATACATGATACGCAGCTAGATTGCGGAGACGCGCCCACCAGGTATTCCGATAGTTCCAAGGAGTAAAGAAGGGAGGAACGTCTGCTTGTCGATGAATCGCTTGCGCACAGCAAACACCAATAAAAGGAATATTGAGAAATTCGGCAACTGTTTCGCCAGCTGGTTCAAGCTGATCTACTAAGAGTGCTTCAATCCCCGCCGATTGAATCACTCTTGGGGCATCTTGGCAGATCATAGCGGCGATATGTTGGCAAAAATTAACTGAATAACGTAGCGCTTCTATACCGCTTAATTTACCTATCTGAGCAAACGACTCGTCAAGTTCGCCTAGACGATAATTAGCGTTACCAATAGCCGAAAAATTTAATCCTTCCGAGCGGACTTTAAGTTCTAATTCAGGTATTTGCAGAAATGTGATTTGATTACCACGCTTTTGCAGTTCTCGTCCTAAAGCTGCCAGAGGATTAATATGTCCAGGAAAAGGCGGGCAAATTATGCCAAAGTGCGTCATAGTTTAGCTTAAAAAAGTTGGTTTAAATTATGAATTTATCTGTTGAAGCTACTACAAAGACGAATAATGCTAAACTTATAACTTTAGGATAGAAAGTAACCCTTTGTAATAAACATCGCTTTTTATTATGGAAATTAATTGCAAATAGCGCTTTTCTTGCGTCTTAGTGAAGAAAGATTTTGAAACTCTTGTTATGAATTATTAAGGGGTCAACCAATATGAGAAACTCAAAGTAGAAAAGCACCTGTATTCTAGATAATCCAATCTTCCTAAGTAGCAATTGAGTAAACTTTTGCTGTTACTACCTAAATTTTGAGATTATAAACTAAAATCTTAAAAAATGAGATAACAAAATTTTAAGTTTACTATGTAAACTTAAAATTTTATTTAGGCAATAATTAATAAAATAACTAATATTATTATTTTAAACTTCTAGCTAAAGGTAGTAGTGTTGTTAAGTTAGTTTGTTATTTTAAATACTAATAATTTTCTTAACAGATTTTAATGTTTACTTAAATGAAGATTAATGTATAGTTTTTAGGATGTTTAAAAAGTACAACAGTCAAAAACGTATAATATAGAGCATTAAACAACTTCATATTATTGGTTAATAGCTATTAAGTACACTTGTGTATCTGTTATCAAGCAAGCACATGACGATCGCATCTTAAAATTTAAATGATCTGGCGCTAATAGCTAATTATACGCTGGGCTGATAATTAATAATAAAATTTAGAAGTATTCAACCCTAGAATTCTGTAATTCAAAATACTGATTTAGGAGGATGGAAACTGCTCAATGTATGCGTTGGCTTGCAACGTTAACTTGCCTACCGTCACATCAATCTGCTGAATTCGTAGCAACATTCCCTTTTGCTCAAATTTACGTAGGCTTAAAAATTCGCTCATTTGCGTGATCAAAGCTGCTGTTAATTCTGGCGCAATTTCTTTTCCCTCTAAATAATCCATATTTTGAAGAACAATTTTTTCTCCATTGTTTGCTATACAAGGTATAGCTGTAAAGGCAACTAACTTCGTTTCTTGAGTTTTATCCAAAATCAGCTTGGAGTTAAAAGCTATATTTCCATCTGCTAGTAGGAAACACTGTACTTGCTGGACATGAATTATTTGCTGTTTATCATCAACAAAACTCTTACTTTGGTGCAAATATTTATCAAAAGATTTTGAGTTAAAAGCACGATTAAGACTATTTTCATTGATAACAATACGAACTATTCCCTCAGCAGGCTTGGTGAGTTTAATTTTACCTAAAAGCGCACTAAGAGGCTTTACAGTAACTTGATTAATTTCTAGCTGTAACTCTTCCAAGGTTAAGTCTTGCTGAATTGGAACACCATTGATTTTGATATTTATACACTCAACTTCTCCATGTGCAAGCTTGTTCAGATCAGTATTAATTTGAACTTCTACTCGTTCTACTTCCCCTAATTGACTTGCAAGTGCCATCTCAGCTATTTTGTTAATTGCTTGTTCTCCAAATCTACCTTTTTCTTGCGCCACGCTACTTCTCCTAGTAGGTTATCACTACTTAATTTATCCAAATTCGTTAAAAAACGATATATACACATCTTTAGATAGCGAACCAAGATAATAGTAATTTATTTTGTTTAGATAGCTATAATTTATACACCAAAAATTAATTATTAAAGCTTAATATTATCAAGCTACTTATTAAAGCTTAATTATCAAATTATTAATAAGTTCCTATTACTACAGTAATAGGAACTTAAACTCAACTAATTTGCCTAACTTAGAATTAGGCATTGCCTTCTATGTGTTTTTGCCAGATTCAGATTATTAAAAGAGGTGTAAGTATCTAATCTCTCTACCGTTGAAGCCATGTTGAATACAAGTCCTCTTCCACAAATCCTCGTTTATTAGAAGTGTTATCCTCAACCACTAATACTTTAAGCGTTGTTTCGTAACCATTCTTAACTATTTGGTGTCCGTAACCGATTACTTTACCAAAATACCCAGTTCTTTGATTAAATACATAATCCCCAATGTTGAACATGATGCCAAGTTCCTCAGTTAAATCTATTTATTAAAAGCATTCTTAACCTTCATAATTAACATTATTAAAAACTAAAGCTTCACCCTTAGAGCTTGTTTGATATGCACTAAAGAGTGACCTTGTGTTAAGTTACTTTGTTGCCGTTGATACAAGAACGTATTGGAATTACAGCAAAGGATTCACCAAAGCGCGCAAACACTTACGATCGCAGAACTGTCAGCGTCGTTGTTCTGCAAGGCATTCAAGATTAGTAGCTTATGTTCTAACTCTTTTGCAATTGCACCGAATAATTGTTGCAGCATTTTTTTGGGTAAACGTTGAGGTGCTTGACAATCCCAAGCTATTAGCAAATTTTTGTTTGAGAACCTGTACTTGATTAAAACGCTTAGTAATATTCATATGCAGCCTCTTTTACTCAAACCCTGTTTTATATCAAGTTGAAAAGGGTGACATTAAAGCTCAAGTAAAATTCATTACTCAAATTTTTGGAATCGCTGCACAAGAAACTTCTTTTCCAATTCTTCCAATACAACTCTTAAAAGTGTCGGAATTCTACTGAAACGTTAGCAAGGCTAGGTCTTCAGGTTTGAAATTAAGTCTACGTTTTGAGAATGTTTAACGCCTGTTTCCAAGATTGTTAATTAGGCAATTGAGAGGAGCGATCGCTCTTTCACTTTACAGCCTGTTTAATTGCCTGAAGCGCTTCGTTACACCAAGCCACCCAGTCCTCTTGATACCGAATGCCGCGACGAATAATTAGATGCATATACAGGTCTTTCAGTTCTAACGAATTGATATGCTGGGCAAAATGCTCGTCTAATTTTTTGACCTGCTGCACCATTTCAACGTGAAGTTGTCTTCGTCGTTCAATTTCGCGGATTACTACTTCAGAGGGAACTAAATGACCTGCTAACCCCATTACGCCTAAATCTTCACGAATAGCGGTAGGCTCACAGGGTTTAGTCAACCAGTCAGTCAGTTCTTGATACCCCTGAGTGGTAATGGAATAAATTTTTTTATCGAGTCGTCCCAGTTGGGAAATCGCCTCGTAAGTGACGCTGCCTTGCTGTTCTAGCTTCGTCAGTTCAGCATAAACCTGCTGCTGACTTGCCTTCCAGAAGCAACTGCCAAACCCAAGAGCAAACTCTTTAGCTACGTCATAGCCGCTCAGAGGCTGACGCGACAGGAATGCCAGAATAGTGTGCTTGAGTGCCATAACCAAAAACTTTACTTGACAGATTCAATAAATTGAGTATACCTTGGTTTTTGTATTCAAATATTTGAGTACAAAAAATAGAGTAAAGTATGAGTAATGTTAATTGGGGAGCTAAATGGCGATCGCCTCACATGGGGGTGATACTTGTAACCGGCTGTCTACTGCTGGTTGGCAGTGGTATTGCTTATCGGTTGTGGTTTAGCCGTCCTATGCAGAAACCGATCACTGTGGCGGCGGCTGCGCCTACAGGTGAAACGGTGTCTTCCCTGGGGCGATTAGAGCCAGAGGGCGAGGTGATTCAGGTATTTGCGCCTACTTCTTCAGAAAGTGCGCGAGTTGAAACGCTCAGAGTGGGTCATGGTCAGCAGATTCGCAAAGGGGATGTGATTGCGGTTTTAGATACTTATGCGCGTCGACAGGCTGCTCTGCAAGAAGCACAAGAGCAGGCTCTGGTTGCCCAAGCTTGGTTAGGGCAAGTGGAAGCGGGCGCGAAGTCAGGGGAAATTCGGGCGCAGGCGCAAGTGGTCGATCGCCAACAGGTAGAATTACAAACTGAAACCACCGCCCAGGAAGCAACGATCGCCCGTCTGCAAGCAGAACTTCGCAATGCAGAACTGGAAGATCGGCGCTATCAAGCGCTCTATAACGAGGGAGCCGTGTCTGCTTCCTTGCGCGATGGTAAACAATTGACCGCCGATACAGTACGGCAACAGCTAAACGAGGCGCGTGCTAATTTGAGCCGGATTCAGTTATCGCGGCAGAAGCAAGCCGCCCAAGCACAAGCAACGCTCGCTCAAATTGCCGAGGTGCGTCCAGTAGATGTAAATGTGGCGCGAACTCAGGTAGCTCAAGCGCAGGCAAGTGTAAGGCGGGTACAGGCGGAATTGGATTTAGCAATTGTGCGATCGCCCCAAGATGGAATTGTGCTAAAAATTCATACTCGTCCGGGAGAATTAGTTGGCACTCAAGGCATCATTAGCTTGGGGCAAACCCAGCGCATGGTAGCTGTGGCAGAAGTGTATGAGTTGGATATCAGCCGCATTCGCGAGGGACAGTCGGCAACCGCAATTAGCAAAAACAAGGCTTTTACAGAGGTGCTGCGCGGCAAAGTTGTAGAAGTCGGGCTAGAGATTAACAAACAAGATGTGTTGAACACCGATCCAGCAGCGCAATTTGATGCACGAGTGGTGGAGGTAAAAGTGCACTTGGATGAGCTATCTAGCCGTAGGGTTGCAGGCTTAACAAATTTGAGCGTTCAAGTGGCGATCGCTGTCAAATCTTGAGAAAAATTAATGACTAGCAATAAAAAGAAACCTCTGTTTTTATCCTGGTTACAGTTGCGTAAAGAACGGGCGCGTTTGCTGGTAGCGATCGCCGGAATTAGCTTTGCTGATGTGCTGATGTTTTTGCAAATGGGCTTTCGGGGAGCTTTGTTTAGTAGTGCAGTAGAATTCCACAACAGCCTAAACGGTGAAATTGTCATGCTGAGTGGGCGATCGTGATCGCTAATTTCCCTCGATCGTTTTACTGAACGCCGATTATATCAGGCAGCAGGTGTAACGGGTGTCGCGTCGGTTAGTCCGATTTATCTCAATACGCTTCAATGGCAAAATCCTGAAAATAAAGAGATTTGGGATATCTATGCGATCGGCATCAACCCGGAACACCAAGTAATGAATGTCCCTGGTGTGGAAGCCAACCGCGAGAACCTGCGTCAGCCAGATACGGCATTGTTCAATTCGGGATCTCGTAAGGAATTTGGAGCGATTGCCCAACGGTTTCAGGCGGGGGAACCAATCGCCCCCGAAATCAACGAACGCCAAATACAGATCCGGGGCTTGTTCAAACTTAGCCCAACTTTTGGCATCAATGGCTACATGGTAACTAGCGATGTCAACTTCTTACGCATGGCTAATTTTCGCCAAGGTGGATTAATTGATGTAGGGGTTATTAAGCTTAAACCCGGTGCAGATGTCCAAACGGTTTTAGCCAAGATGCGATCGCGGTTGCCTAATGATGTCAAAGTCATGACAAAAGATGACTATGCTAAAGCGGAAGTTGCCTTTTGGAATGCCAGCACTCCCGTAGGCTATACCTTTGATTTGGGTGTGGTAATTGCTTTTATTGTGGGCGCTGTGATTGTCTATCAGATCCTCTACAGTGATGTGACGGATCATTTGCCTGAATATGCCACCCTCAAAGCGATGGGGTTTCGCGATCGCTATTTTCTCATTGTCGTATTCCAAGAATCCCTAATCCTAGCAGCACTTGGGTTCGTTCCCGGTACTCTAATCGCCTTGGGCATCTACCGCATTACTAATATTGCAACAATGCTACCAATGGCAATGGATTTGGGGCGGATTTTGTTTGTTTTCGTCCTCACCGCAATCATGAGTTCGTTCTCTGCGGCAATGGCTGTGCGTAAATTACAAACGGCTGATCCTGCGGATATTTTCTAGGAATTAAAGATGTTGAAATTACCAGAAAAGCCGGTAAATGTGCCTTCTGACCTCGCTATCTCAATGACCCGTTTGAATCATTAGTATGGTCAAGGCTCATTGCGGAAACAGGTTTTGTTTGACATTAATCTGCAAATAGAGCGGGGAGAAATCGTGATTATGACAGGGCCATCGGGTTCCGGTAAGACAACATTGTTAACACTCATAGGGAGCCTGCGCTCAATTCAGGACGGAAGTTTAAACATTTTAGGATCTGAGTTATTCAATGCCAGTAAAGAGCAGATGACTCTCGCTCGTCGTAATATCGGCTATATTTTTCAAGCGCACAATTTATTACACTTCCTCACGGCTTACCAGAATGTTGAGATGGCTTTGGAAATTCAGGAAGTAACCGCGACAGAAGCCGATACGCGCATTCGGAATATTTTAACCGCAGTGGGCTTGGAACATAAAATTTAGGCTCAATAGGTGTTTCGGGGAGTTAGAGGAGAAGAGCCTCCAACAAAGCACTCAGCAAGGCTTTACCTCTCTTTTTGGCGTTGTGAACAAACTCGAAGAAACCCAAGTACAACGGTAGCTTTTC
>JAESFL010000243.1_pt1 | contig 46394 bp, 38 predicted proteins | sample 9269401 | NCBI WGS metagenome assembly JAESFL01 (sample SAMN14506025, study PRJNA617098) | algae metagenome | isolation source: Gloeocapsa sp. UFS-A4-WI-NPMV-4B04 and co-occurring heterotrophs from desert... | place: USA: Utah | collected 2006-10-01 | reverse complement strand
GTGAGGTCGCAAAGCTTCTCGAAGAAGAGTAACCTGATTCATAAGGGTTTCATGGTTCAAGAATGTAGTAATTCTCATGAAACCCTTTCCTATTCAACTTTTGCAAGCTTTTGTCCTGTACTTAGGCGAGGATCAATAACTCAACACCGAGTCTTGGCATCTCAAAAATTGAAGCTTATATTAATTCTGCCTGCATACTACTGAAACCTACCTATCATCTACCAAATTGAGTGAGCCTATGTTAATTAGCCTAATAGCAGATTACGGTATCGGTGATCCGGCTTTTGCTGAAGTCACACAGCGTTTATTAATGGCGCTGCCTTCATCACAGATCAGCTTACTTTCAGTGCCTCCATTTAGCACTCTAGCTACTGGCTTCTGGATTGCCCAACTTGGTCTTAATCCAGGTTCTAGCGATCGCTTAATCTATCACAATTGCGCTCCCCGCCAGGATGACTCTGAACCTAGACCTGATAATGAAGGTGAAGGGCTAACTTATGCCCTACTACCTAATAATGTCAAAGTGGTAGGAGTTAATGCAGGTTATACTCTTTCCTTCATCAAAAATGCTGCACAAGTTCTGCATACTGTCAAGGTTTCGCGGGGAGGATCGCAGTTTCGCTCACGTGATGTGTTCCCTGTTGCTGCTGCGGCGATCGCGCAGTCAGACTTTAGCCTACTAGGAGAAGTATTGAAACCAAGTCAAATTCCCGATGCACCAAGCGATCGCGTTGCCTGGATTGATGGCTACGGTAACATTAAAACTACGATTCCTGCCGATACAGTCAACCTCAACCCTGAAGCCAAAGTAATTATCCGAGTTGGGGATGTAGTAAGTGATGCCGTCTACTCAGATGGTAGTTTTAAAGTGCCGGAAGGAACTCTGGCTTTTTCACCTGGAAGTTCCGGTTGGCAGACGGCTAACGGTGAGGTGCGATGGATGGAACTATTTTTGCGTGGCGGCAGTGCTTGGGAACGCTTCGGAAAACCGCGTATAAATCAGGTAGTAACTCGCCTTAGTTGAGCGGTAATATCATCGCGGCTGAATCATAAGACTTGTAAAAACCTAATGCTCTCAAACTCATACTATGCTTCGGTGCGGTCAAAACCAGTCAGGCACCGTGGTGAGGGAAGGAGGGTGATTTGACAGTGGCGATCGCGCGCATACCGATGCTCAAAGAAGCATCCTCTTCATTTTTAACTGCAAATGTAGAGCTGTTGATAGCCCACCCTCTTTCTATCAACACCTCGCGCCTGACAAGGATTGTTTTTAGATATCAGTTCTCTTGTCTTGAACTTCCAGCGCTTCGTCAATTTCTCTTTGATGGAAGCCCTCTGCAATAGGAGCTACTGGAGTTGTAGTATCAACAGTAGTTGGCTTAACAACTGGTTTCTCCATCGAGGATAACTTAGCATCTTCAACTGCACCCTTGGCAGAAGACTTAGCATCCTCAACTGCACCCTTGGCGGAGTCAGCTACATCTTTTGTTGCACCCTTGACTGATTCGGCGGTACTTTTGGCAGATGATCTAGCATCCTCAACTGCACCCTTGGCGGAGTTGGCTACATCTTTTGTTGCACCCTTAACTGATTCGGCGGTACTTTTGGCAGATGATCTAGCATCCTCAACTGCACCCTTGGCGGAGTTGGCTACATCTTTTGTTGCACCCTTGACTGATTCGGCGGCACTTTGTACAGACGGCTTCACATCTTCAACTGCACCTTTTACGGATTCAGCTACACTCTCTGTTGCACCCTTGACTGACTCGGTTGCACTTTGGACAGATGGCTTGAGATCCTCAACTGCACCTTTTACAGTGTCCGCTACGCTTCTTACGGCTGGTTTTGCTTCCGCAGACGCACTTTTAACTGCGTCTACTATGGCGGGCTTAGACTGCTGAACTGTATCCTTGACAGCATCTACTGTACTGACTACCGAGGGCTTGGCATCCTCAACTGTCTCTTTAACTGCGTCTACTGCACCGATTACCGAGGGCTTGGCATCTTCAACTGTCTCTTTAACTGCGTCTACTGCACCGATTACAGATGGCTTGACATCTTCGGCTGTATGCTTTAATGTTTCCCCTAAATCTTCTACAGTTGCGTTAAGATTCTCAGCTACACTCTTTGCTGCATCTACTACACCTTCTACAGTCTTGTCAACAGCCTCAGCTGTACCCTTACCAGCCATAGCGCCCGCAGCTGCGCCTGCTACAGCGCCAATGATTCCTCCCGTTCGACCACCGAGTAAAGCACCAAACGCTGCTCCTGCTGCTGCTGCACCGATGCCTGAGCCTCCTGATTGAGCTTCGTCGGGTTGCTCTTTATTAAGCTCAGTATTTTCGTCAGGTTGGTTACTAGGCTGTTTGTTCTCGGTCATACTAATTGTCTCCTTGAGTTGTTGCAAGCAACAAACTGTTATCAATCAGTGCCAATCTAACAATCACAGGCAAAGACTTACAATAAACTAAAGGGGGACATCTCTAAATAGATAGTCATCTGGGGTTTCAAGTTCTTGCAGATTTGGGCAGCGTTTCAGGTAAGAGGATCGGCTCTTTTAGGCTTTGCGCTGCTATCGGAAACTCTAATTTTTATCGGAAATAATCAACTGGATTTGATCTGAAAAACATGGTTGAGGCGATCGCCGCAATAGCGATCGCCTTACGTCGGTGGATACTTTTTGAAGTAACTTTAGAGCAATGAGGCTAATTCCTCTTTAGAAATAGGCGGTTTGTCTTCAGGTTCTTCTACATCATCCGGCAAACCTAATATAGATTTATACAAACTTACATACTCTTGAGCTGATTTATGCCAACTAAACTCTTGGCTCATACCCCGTTGCTGTAGCGCTTGCCAGTCTTGCTTATAGTGGAATCCTTCCCAAGCACGTACCATGCAGGTGTAAAGGTCTAAAGGTTCGTAACGGTCGAAGCAGTAGCCAGTACCTGTATGATTGGTGGGATCGTGGTGGGAAACAGTGTCAACTAAGCCGCCAGTGCGCCGCACAATTGGTACGGAACCATAACGGAGAGCCATCATTTGGCTAATACCGCAAGGCTCAAAACGGCTTGGCATCAGAAAGGCATCACTCCCAGCATAGATGCGTCGAGCTAGGGCATCGTTATACAGTAAATACGTTGCCATGCGGCCAGGGTAGCGGGAAGCCATCTGCCACATTTGAGTTTCGTAAGCGCGATCGCCTGTTCCTAGGAGGACAAATTGAGCATCTGTGTAGGCAAGGAAGCGATCGAGTGTTTGTAGCACTAAGTCAATGCCTTTTTGCTCTACTAGCCGCGTTACTATGCCAACCAAAAATGCGCCTGAGTTGACTTGTAACCCGACTTCTTCTTGAATGGCAATTTTGTTTGCCTTACGCTTTTCTAACGTATTGGGTGTGAAAGTTTGAGCTATATATTTGTCATCAGCAGGGTTAAAAACCTCGGTATCAATACCATTAACAATGCCGGATAACTTACCACTGATAAAAGACAGCAATCCTTCCAGCTTTTCGCCGTACTCTGGTGTTTGAATCTGCTCTGCGTATGTGGGAGAAACAGTGTTAACGCGATCGGCAAACTGCACTGCAGCTGCCATTGTGTTATGTCCTTGCATATACCAAGGACACCAGGTAATTTTTTCCAAATACCAGCGCCATGGCCCTTGATAGGCAAGATTGTGAATCGTAAACACGGTGCTTATATCTGGAGACTGGTGCATCCAGACAGGAATCATGCCTGTGTGCCAATCGTGGCAGTGGATAATTTCTGGCTTCCAGTAGTTCCAGCAAAACTCAGCTGCACCATTGGCAAATAGAGTAAACCGCCAGTCTTCCTCTTCTCCACCATAAATACGGCGTGGAGAGAACGACGGATGACTAAATAAGTACAAAGGAACATCAGTACCAGGCAAGACAGCTTCGTAGACTGCGAAATTCTGGAACATGGCAGATCCCGACCATATGGGATCTTGAGGAATCTCCATTTTGTCTGGTAGCATTCCATAATAAGGCATGAAGATCCGCACATCATGACCCATTGCTCTTAGCACTTTGGGTAGAGCGCCGACAACATCGCCCATTCCTCCAACTTTGGCAATAGGAGCTGCTTCTGCGGCAACAAACAAAATTCGCATCTTGACCTTTGTGTCTACTGACGTATGTAGTTAACTAAGTAGGCGATCGCCCACTGATATAAGTTTTAAGTTAGAGTTGCATGAATCGCAAATTTATCGTGATTTTTAATTCGAGTGTGACTTAGTACCTTGATCAACTTTTCCGTATCCCTGTTGAATTAAAAGTATACTAAATAACCGAATAGTACTCTAAACATAAGGTATATGTGTTATTTTAATTACAAATTACAGCTAAACATAAACTGAGTTAAGCAGAACCTGATTACTAGAGAAACTCGGCTAATATAATTGCGAACGAATGGCTCTACACTGAAAGCTAATATTCAATAATTGACATGGATAATTGATAATTACCTCGCACCTATTGGGGATTGGATTGAAGCAATGGTAACAGCTTGTTCGATTTCTCCTTAAAAGGAGAGGCTTTAAACCAAATGGATTAATTGTCAATTTTATCAATTGGTAAAGACTTAACAAGAGCGTTATTACAGGTAATTTGGGTTCTAGCTATCCTTACAAAAGATACTTTAATTATCATTGAAACTATTTTTTTTACATAAGTCACTATTTTGATAGATATCTGCATACTATCTATAGAGTTAATCTAAACGCAATTATAAAAGCGATACTTGTTTATGCTTTTAGATATATAACTACGGCAACTCATAGGATGTTAATTATATATAACCTAGTTGCCAAAAATACAATGTGCCACACCAGCGATCGCTTAAATTAAGATTAATAATTATTATGATAACAATTAAATAAACTAATGCTTGATGAAGAAAATATCAACTGACAATATACAAATATTTTATATCTGAGCATAAACTTAGCAAAATATTAAAACGCAACTATAAACATTAGCACTAAAAATTTTATGCGCGAGAATCAATTAGCAACAAAAAAACAAATATTTATAGTAGAAGATGAAAATATATCAGAAGCAATAAAAGATTGCTTAGAAAACTTAGGGTATGACGTTCCTGATATTGCTAGCTCTGGAGAAGAAGCAATTACAAAAATTACAGCAATTCGCCCAGACTTAGTTTTAATGGATATTAGTTTAAAAGGTAATATTGATGGAGTGCAAGCTGGTGAAAGAATTTGGAACTATTTACAAATTCCTGTAGTATATTGTACTGGTCATTCAGATACAAATACATTAGAACGTGCAAAATTAACAGAACCTTTTGGCTACTTACTCAAACCATTTGAACAAAAAAATTTATATGTAACTATTGAAACTGCGCTGCAACGACATAAATTGGAAATGCAGTTAAAAGAAAAAGAGAATTGGTTGGAAACAATTATTAAAAGTATAGGTGATGCAATTATTGTCACTGATCCCAAAAGTTGTATTAAGTTTTTTAATCCAGTTGCTGAAGCTTTAACAGGATGGAAACAGGAAGATGCCCTAAATAGAAATTTGCAAGAAGTATTTAATATTATCAATGTAGAAACATTATCACCACTGGCAAATGCTGTAACAGAGGTTCTTAATAAAGGCGTTATTATCTATTCTTCAGAGCAGATAAATCTTGTTTCCAAAAATGGTACAAAATTAACGATCGCCAATAGCACTGCACCGCTCAAAAATCATAACGGTGAAATTACTGGTGCTGTTATAGTTTTTAGAAACAGCGATATTAAGAACAGCAGACAGGTTGAGCATAATTTTATATTGCTACAAGCACAGCAGCTAGAAATCCAAAAGGTAGAACTCCAGAGACAGAACCAGCTTAAAGACGAGTTTATCAGCACTGTTGCTCACGAGTTACGAGCGCCAATTGCCAATATAAAAATGGCGATTCAAATGTTACAACTTGTCTTAGATCGTCACGGAGTTTTTTCGCCTGAGTCGAATTCAGAATCTATCCAAACTACTCGTTACTTTCAAATATTGCACGATCAATGTGAACAAGAACTTAATTTAATTAATGATTTATTAGATTTACAACGGCTTGATGCAGACGTTCACAATCTAGAGCTAACAACTATTTTATTGCAACATTGGCTTCCTAATGTAGTAGAAGGTTTTGCAGAACATATCCGCCACAATAAACAAAATATCTGCGTTAATATTTGTCCTAACTTACCTCCTCTTGTCAGCGATCTACCTAGTCTAAAACGTATCTTGACAGAACTGTTAAACAATGCCTGTAAATATACTCCTCCAGGCGAACAAATCACTATTACAGTCGATGCTCACCCAAATATAATTCAGTTGCAAGTAAGCAATTCTGGTGTAGAAATTCCTGTTGATAAGCTTTGTCGAGTTTTTGAAAAATTCTATCGCATTCCTAGTAGCAACTTATCGAAGCAAAGTGGAACTGGCTTAGGATTGGCGCTAGTCAAAAAATTAGTAGAACAATTGAATGGTGAAATTGTAGTTACTAGCGATAATAATCAAACTACGTTTACATTAAAATTCCCCCTGAGATAAATTTATCTAGGGGGTTATTAATTCAATCAGCTAAATAATCTAGCCTCGCTGGACTGCTTTGAAGATTTCCTCTAAAATTTCTGTAGCTCCTTGTTGACGTAAGCGTTGTGCTAATTCAATACCTAATTGTTCTGCTTCGCTAGCAGTACCAGTGACAGTATCTTTCACGAGCCTTTGACCATCTACACTGACAACTATGCCTGTTAAAGTCAAAGTGTCTCCATTCAAGTGAGTATTAACGCCAATTGGCACTTGACAGCCGCCTTGGAGTTCTCGTAAAAAAGCGCGTTCAGCTAAAGCGCGATCGCGTGTTGGTGTGTGTTCAATTGCCTTGAGGAGTGACAGCACTTCCAAATCATCAGCGCGACATTCAATACCCAAAGCACCTTGTCCAACTGCATGAAGGGAAATTTCATCGGGTAGAACTTGATGAACGCGATCGCCCATTCCTAAACGGTGCAACCCAGCTACCGCCAAAATAATCGCATCGTACTCTCCAGCATCAAGTTTCGCCAGTCTAGTGTTTAGATTGCCGCGAATATCTTTAAACGTTAAATGCGGAAAATGGTGACGTAGTTGAGCTAGTCTGCGCAGAGAAGATGTACCCACCACTGCACCACTAGGGAGAGTGTCAATTTGCTTATCTCGATGCTTTTCATGCACCACTAGAGCATCAGCTGGGTTTTCTCGCTCCGTAACAACGCCCAAAACTAACCCTTCTGGTAACTGAGTAGGTAAATCTTTGAGCGAATGAACTGCAAAGTCAATTTCATGGCTTAACATTCCAACTTCGAGTTCTTTGGTAAATAGTCCTTTGTCCCCAATTTTGGCTAGTGCTACGTCAAGAATTTTGTCGCCTTGGGTAGCCATAGTGTGGACTTCAAACGTGCGATCGGGGTAGCTTTTCTGGAGTTGTTCTTGTACCCAGTAAGTTTGAACTAAAGCAAGTTGGCTCTTGCGGGAACCGATCCGAATTGTGCGGGTAGGGCTAAAAACGGCAGAAGACATAAAGCAATATTTGAAAAAAGGAATAATATCACGCTTATCTAGACTACCGCAGAGTGCTTGTTTGAAAAGGGGTTAGGGGTTAGGGATCAAGGGTTAGGGAAGAAACAGATTTAGCACCTTCAAAGGTTTCAAGCTTCCAAATTTAGCCGTAAAGAATTGTGTGCAGTATTGGCTGTGAATCACAAAGCCTCGATATCTAATCTCTGCTTAAAAGTCATCGAAATTTTCTGAGCTGTATAAGTACAATTGCTTAATCTTGGTAAAAGTTTTTTTGTAAGTCCCCGCAATTATTCTGTTTGTGCCGACATCTCTAGGCTGATAAATTAAGCTATAGAAAAGCCTTGTGCTACCCTCTGACAAGTTAAATTGTCTCAAATCACTTATTTTATGCGATCGCTCTTTGCGAGACTGACACCATGAAACAGCCAACTCTAGCTACCCTAGCATTGCTAACCACCATTTCTATCGCATCTCCCGCATCAGCAAATACTGAAAATACTAGACAGCTACTGGAAACTAAACAATGTCAAAGTTGCGAACTTAGCGGTGTTGGTTTAGTTTTGACTAATTTGTCTGGAGTAAACTTGAGTGGGGCAAACTTGAGCGGCGCTAATCTTAGTCGTGCCAATTTAAGCGGCGCTGATCTTAGTAATGCCAAGCTAAATGGTACTTCTTTATTTGGGGCAAACTTGAGCGGAGCAAAGTTGAATGGCGCAGACTTAAGTGTTGCTGACTTGAGAGATACCTACTTAGTCAATACAGACTTCACTGGCGCTAACTTGAGCGGTGCTAACTTGCAAGGTGCGATCGGTATACCTTCCCAAGTTGCTAAAGTTGAAGATTTTTATGGTTGGGGTTTAGCTCAAGGTCAAAAAGGAGATCCCAAAGGTGCGATCGACTATTTTAACCAAGCACTAAATATTAATTCTAATTTCGCTCCTGCTTACTTAGCTCGTGGCGTTGCTCTCTACCAATTATTAGAACGTTCCAAAGCGCTTCAGGATGCCCAACAAGCCGAAAAACTGTTTTTAGCTCAAGGAAATACCGAGGGTTATCAAACAGCGCAGGCTTTTATCAAAGAACTGCAAACACCCCTAAATTCAACTCCATCCAAAGGCAAGCCAAATTTCATGAACTTCGTAGGCGCGATCGGCTCACTTTTGCTGCGCTCTTTATTTTGATTGCACCACAACTTCAAAGGCAAGCGTCAAAAGTGCAGAAAATTGGTTCCAACTGATTAGATTTATTTATAGAGAAAAACTTTGACTATATCCGGTGAATTATGGCAAGCAAATCAAGATTTAGCACAAGCTTGTCTAAAACATCCTTTTGTGCAAGGTATTGCTGACGGTACACTTGAGCGGAAAAAATTTACCTATTATGTGGGACAAGATGCCTTTTTTCTAGAAGCATTTGCCCGCGCATATAGCGTAGTAGCTGCTAAAACACCCGATTGGGAAGGATTTGGTATTTTCCACAACCTCGCAGGTAGCGTATTAGCAGAACTTCGGCTGCATCAAGCGTATGCCGCAGCCTGGGAAGTTGACTTAAGTTCTGTTCAACCACAGCCAGCTACACGCCGTTATACAGACTTTCTGCTGGCTACTGCGTGGGGTAGTGATATAGGTTTAACAACTGCCGCTATGTCTCCTTGTATGCGTCTTTATGCCTTTTTGGGGCAACAACTTGCTTTGGCTGGAGTTCTAAACCACCATTATGCAGACTGGATTCGCACTTACAGTAGCGCAGAGTTTGAACAGCTAGCTCAACAATTAGAAACTTTGGCGGAGCGTTACACAAGCGCTACACCGCAAGTACACTCAATTTACCGCTATGCCATGTTATGTGAACGAGACTTTTTTCAGGCAGCATGGGGCGGAGGATGAGTAGTGAAGAGTGAATAGTGAGTAGTGAAAAGTTAAGAGTCAGTAGTGGAAAACTGTCTTGAAGATAACGTTGGAAATAGAGCGGATTTATTCCTGCAAAGACACGCAGTCCGAGAGATAAAACGCCGCTTTTATTCTACACCCCTACTTTTATATTTTTACACTACTCACTACTCACTACTCACTCTTCGCTCCTCACTCCTCACTACTTTTCGCGTGACACTAGCGATTGTGTCTCCTCAATTCTGCTGCGGTGAAAGATTACGATATACCATACTGGAAGTTTACTCTTGTGTGTAATTGCTCCAAAATAGAGTTAATTCAACTTTCAATATGGTGCAACTTTATTGCGCTCAAAGACACGAAAATGAGATAGGAAGCCGCTTTTGTATCCATTGTGGTGAACCTCTCTGGCTTTCCTCTGGATATATTCTAGAAAAGCGCTACCGCATTGTTAGTCAGCTTGCGGCGGGTGGTTTTGGGCGGACATACTTAGCAGAAGACTTGCATCGCTTCGATGAGCGCTGTGTATTGAAAGAATTTGCACCGCAAGTTGAAAGCTGCGACTTACAAAAAGCTAAAGAATTATTTGAACGCGAAGCTAGTGCGCTGCATAAACTCACTCATCCTCAGTTGCCAAAATTTCGAGAGTTTTTCCAGGCAGAATTAGCAGACAAAGTTGTCTACTTGTTTTTGGCGCAAGATTATATAGAAGGTCAAACTTATGCTGATTTGTTACAGTCTGCACGGTTGAGCGAGGCAGATGTGACAGCGCTGATATATAATTTGCTACCAGTTTTATCGTACATCCACTCACTTGGAGTAATTCATCGCGATATATCTCCAGATAATCTGATTTTGCGTGCTGACAAATTACCAGTGCTAATTGATTTTGGTGGAGTCAAACAAGTAGCAGCTGCTGTTTCTAAATTTAATCAACAAGGTCAAATTCCTACACTGTTGGGTAAGAATGGATACGCCCCAGAGGAACAGATGCGACAGGGGCAAGTGTTTCCGAGTAGTGATTTATACGCTCTAGCGGTGACAGCACTGGTGTTATTGACAGGGAAAGAACCACAAGAACTGTATGACACTTCTAAGGCAACTTGGCTATGGCGACGGGAAATTAAAGTCAATTCGCAACTAGAAACAGTGTTGCAGAAAATGTTGGCTTATAAACCAAGCGATCGCTATCAATCGGCTGACGAAGTTCTGCAAGCCTTAAAATCACCGCACACTAAGCCATCACTAAATACCAATATCTCCCAAATGCGTACTATTAACTTTGTTGGGCAAAAACCCGAACAGAATCCAAGTTCCAGTCTCATCAAGGGAAGTACGCAAGTTATTACTACCCCTACACCTCTTTTCGCTCAGCTGCGTCCTTGGGCGATCAAAATTGCTGGTGTGGGCTTAGTCGGATTCATTGGCATAAATGCTTGGACACTAATAAGTTCAACACAGTTATTGCCCAAAGTGCAGCCTAATAATTCCCCCACATCGACACAAACAAAAAACCTGTTGAGTCGCCAACAAGCTTTAGGAATTAAATCTGGATTTTTTACTTCTTTAGTTGATGATTCATTCCACACCAAACACCCAGAATTACAAGGACGCAGCCTCAAACCTACTCCAGAAGATGCAGCTTTACGCGCCGATTGGTATAACATTGGTGACGAGTTGCTGAATAAAATAAAGCAAGCCAAACTTAGTACAGCAGCCCGTCGTAAATTAGGCAGTTATAGTCAACAAAATTATCAAATCTGGCAGCAAAAAGCGAACCTTGGTCAACTGAGTGGCTATACGATAGAGCAACTGCGCGAACAAACAAATCAAAAGTTTTATCAATTGTTTCCACAGCAGCCGCGTGAGCAACTAAACCAAAAAACATTTGGTCAAATTTGGTATGCGATCGCCGCCGATAAAGTTAATCAGCTAGAAAATTGAAAATCATTATTAACAACAGAGGAAGATTATTTTCCTCCCCTGCACCCCTGCTATGAATCCTCAATATTGCTCTAAAGGACACGAAAATCCCCCTGGTAGCCGCTTTTGTTTACATTGCGGGGAGAAACTAGCTGTTGCTGGGCAAAATGGTATTCAGCCAGGACAGATTTTAGGCGATCGCTATTGTATTATCCAGCAATTAGGACAGGGTGGATTTGGACGCACTTATTTAGCCGAAGATATTAATCGTTTTAGAGAATATTGCGTTTTAAAAGAATTTGCCCCTCAAGTTCAAAGCACTTCTTTATTACCAAAGGCGGAAGAACTGTTTGAACGCGAAGCAGGTGTTCTCTACAAGCTGCAACATGGGCAAATTCCGCGCTTCCGCGAACTATTCCGCGTGAATCTAGACGGTAAAGGATACCTGTTTTTAGTACAGGACTATGTTGAAGGTAAAACTTACCACGCTTTGTTAGATACTCGTAGACAGCAAGGGATGTATTTTAACGAAGTAGAAGTAACTCAGCTACTACTCCAGATTCTTCCCGTCTTGGACTATATTCACTCAATCGGAGTGATTCACCGCGACATCTCTCCAGATAATATAATTCTCCGCTCTTCCGACTATCTACCAGTGCTAATTGACTTTGGCGCTGTTAAACAAGTAGCTGCAACCGTTGTCTCGCAACTTAGTGGTGCTAGTACGCCAGCAACTTTACTGGGTAAGGTAGGATATGCCCCCCATGAACAGATGCAGATGGGGGTAGTGTATCCCCACAGCGATTTATATGCCCTAGCAGCAACTGTACTGGTGTTACTGACTGGGAAAGAGCCTCAAGAATTGATTGATGAATATAACTTAACTTGGAACTGGCGGCGCGAAGTTAATCTCAGTCCAAATCTAGGGGCTGTATTAGATAAAATGCTGTCTCAACCTACAGGCGATCGCTATCAATCCGCCCGTCAAGTTCTCCAAGCGCTTACTGGTAATAATACTCCTGTTTATGCTCCAAAACCTCCTCTCCCTGCGACAGAAGCAACCTTAGCTGTAGCACCTTCTCCACATCGTTCAATTTCCCCATCGCAACCACCTCCAACAATTGCCTCTACTTCTGGTATAGCTAGCAATAGAGGATTTCCTCTAGGAAAATTACTCGTTTTCCTGCTGTTAGTTGGTGCAGGTGGTATTGGCTGGTTGGTAACTAATCGCTGGTTGCAGTCTCAATCTACTTTGCCTCCTGAAGCAGAAATAACGCCGCAACCTACAATTTCGCCTTCACAGCCAGTAGAAACGCCGTCTGTATTTTCAGCTGAGGAACAAAATCGTAAGCAACAATTACGCGATCGCACTCAACAACTAGGTATTAACTATAATTTCTTTCCTGATCTAGTAAATCAATTTTTCTGGGAAAAGTATCCTAATCAACGCGGGCGCAGCCTTAGTAGTAGTCCAGAAGATGCTCAATTACGCACAGCGTGGGATCAAACAGCAAATGAATTGCTTGACAAATTGCAGCTTTTAAGGATAGACGCACGGCGGCAATTGGGTACTTATACAGCAAAAGATCGCAATCAGTGGAAAGTAGCAATAAATAAGCGGTATGTCAGCAGCCGTGCTTTATACGATCTTACCGATACCGCCTTTTTTGAGCTATTTCCTCAGCAGCGTGGCAAAAATTTCCTTAATCAACCTATCGCTCAAATTTGGTACGCTTTGGCAGAAGAGAAACTGAATGCCATACTTACCGGAACTGCTTTTGAAAGGATTGTGTTTGATCCAGGGGCTACTGGTAAACAAGTTAGCGGTAGTCTCAAACCAGGTGAAGGAAAAGTTTATATTGCTGGACTTGCCAAAGATCAACTGATGAAACTTGATTTGCAAGCAGATCCAAAAGTTTTACTTTCTGTATATTCCCCCACAGGCAAAATCTTACTTGAAGATTCAGGCGAACATACTTTATCAACAACACTGCCAGAAAAAGGTTTCTATGAATTTGTCGTTGCCTCGACAGCATCAGATCCTATTGATTATCAACTCAATCTTTCAGCTGAAGATACCACTCCAGCGCCTATAATTGAGCCGTCGCCATCTAACGCTGCTCCTTCACCTAACTAATTAGATTTTATTGAGTAAATCAAAGTTATTAATTATCAAAAATTATTGTTTATTGATTTTGACAAAGCTGATTTTTTTACTAAATATATGTATGCGATCGCCTATCTAGCCTTCAAGTAGTATTCTAATTTCAACCCTGAAGTTTGTATTTTTTTAGGCGATCGCTTTTCAACTCTAAAAATTGCTGTAACTAAACAGTATTACTTCTATTCTTTGCCAGTCACTTTATCAACTAATTTTCCTGCTCCTTGTACTGTTTTTTCCACTATCCCCTCACCTGGATTTTGTTTTCTTTCTGCTTTTAGATTTTCTTCGTAAACCTTATCTATGTTTTTTTCTGCCTCTATTTGTTCTTCGTAAGCCTTTTCTTGATCAGCAGCTTGGCTTTCCATTTCCATGTTGTCGTACTGAATCAGCTTTTGATTTGGAGTTGCTGCATAGCTTGGTTGAGTAATAAATATACTTGACATCAGCAAACCGATTACACCCAAAACCAAAATACTCTTACGAAATGCTTGCTTTATAGTTAAAAACATGGGTTGCATTAAAAATTTCTCCTTGTTATCTTTTGGATTGCGTTACTTTAGATAATCGCTAACGCTATTTGTAATTTCATAGCTCAAAGGCATCCTACGTTGCTATCTCAAGCAGTTGCTTCTACCTCAAGGTACATTGCAGCAGTTCCTTGAGTGTTGTTTCAGCAAGCGCATTACTGTGGCTATGTTCAAGGCTTGCAGATGCTTTGTTTTAAATATTTTATGTTAATTTATTTTAAGCACAAAATTTATTAATAATTATTCTCATTAATTTAACGAATTTACGTTATTTGAGGAGTTGACTAATTTCAACTTTTTTGATATATTAAATTTTAAGATTAAGCTTCGCGGGTGCAACTGTGCTTTTTTAGCAGAATGAAAATTACAAGTTTTGCAGTTAAAACTACTTCCCTAAAAATAAAGTAGGGGCGAAATATTCGCCCCATGAAACAATTACAGCATTACTGCTAGTTTGGCTTAAGCATTATCAAGCGCCGCAATTCCAGGAAGTTCCTTACCTTCGAGTAACTCCAAGCTAGCGCCGCCGCCAGTCGAAATGTGGCTCATTTGTTCAGCTACGCCTACCTTTTCTACGGCTGCTACAGAGTCTCCACCACCGATAATGGTAGTAGCGCCTTGCTTAGTGAGGTCAGCGAGAGAATAGGCGATCGCTTCTGTCCCCTTGGCAAATTGATCAAACTCAAACACACCCATTGGGCCATTCCAGATCACTGCCTTGCAATCCTTCAAAGCATCCTGAAACATTTTGATTGAGTCAGGGCCAATATCAAGCCCCATGCCATCATTAGGGATATTTTCAACACTTACTGTTTGAGCATTAGCATCAGCAGCAAACTTGTCAGCGACTACCACATCTGTAGGCAATAGCAGATCAACGCCGCGCTCTTTAGCCTTAGCTTCCAGCGACTTTGCGAGTTCCAGCTTATCTTCTTCCACTAAAGACTTGCCCACATTTAGACCACGAGCTTTATAGAACGTGAAAATCATGCCGCCGCCTAGTAGGAGCTTGTCGCACTTGTCCAACAACGTTTCAATCACGCCAATCTTACTGGAAACCTTAGAGCCACCAATAATTGCAGCTAAAGGACGTTGAGGATTTTCAATTGCGTTTTGGAGGTACTCTAGTTCTTTTTCAATCAAGTACCCAGCGACATTAGGACTCAGGTAGTGCGTCACGCCCTCAGTAGAAGCATGAGCGCGGTGTGCCGTCCCAAAAGCATCATTCACATACAAATCAGCATTAGCGGCTAGCTGTTGAGCGAATTCTGGATCATTTTTCTCTTCCTCTGGGTGAAAGCGCACATTTTCCAGCAACAACACACCTCCATTTGGCATCGCTGCTACTTTATTTGCCACTTCTTCACCGATGCAGTCATCGCACTTGATCACATCAGTACCCAGTAATTCTGAGAGGCGCTTGGCAACCGGAGTGAGACGTAGTTTATCATCTACACCCTTGGGTCGTCCGAAGTGAGAAGCGAGAATAACTTTTGCGCCCTTCTGTATTAAATCCTGAATTGTAGGTAAAGCAGCGCGGATGCGAGTATCATCTGTGATGTTGCCTCCTTCATCTAAAGGCACATTGAAGTCTACCCGCACTAAAGCGCGTTTTCCTGCTAAGTCGGACGACGATAAATTTGCTAAAGTTTTTTTGGACACAGCATCAATCTCCTGATTGCGTTTTTTCAAATTAATCAATTAGCGCCGTCCACATTTTACCGGAGCTAGGGTATCGGATATGCCTGAAATGTTTAAGACTGTTTTGTTTCCGATTGATCAAAGCCGGGATGCACGAGAAGCGGCTGAAGTAGTTACCGATGTTGTCCAAAAATACGGCAGTCGCTTAGTGCTACTGTCTGTAGTGGAAACTGCGGACTCAGAGGAATCGCCTAGTTCAGAGGTGATGTCATCACCAGAGGCAGTTGCTCAACTGCTAGAAAATGCGAAATCTTTGTTTACTCAGCAAGGGATTCAAGCTGAAACGATTGAGCGGGAAGGCAAACCTGCCTTTGTGATTTGTGATGTTGCTGATGAAATTGGCGCTAATTTAATTATTATGGGCTGCCGAGGCATCGGTTTGACTGAAGAGGGGCTAACTGATAGTGTCACTAACCGCGTGATCAATCTATCTCCTTGTCCCGTTTTGATTGTTCCGTAAACTAGGGGCTAGGGACTAGGTGTTAGGTGTTAGGGACTAGGGAATAAAAATTGATATATCTCCCCTGCTCCCCTGCTCCCCATCTCCCCTGCTCCCCTGCTCCCCATCTCCCCTGCTCCCCTGCTAAGAATGCTCCTAATGACAACTCCTCCTATCCAATGGTACCCCGGTCACATCGCCAAAGCTGAGAAAGCTTTGAGAGAACAGCTAAAGCTTGTAGATGTTGTCTTAGAAGTGCGAGATGCTCGAATTCCTCTAGCAACTCATCATCCGCAAGTTACTCAATGGGTGGGTAGCAAGAAACGGGTATTGGTGGTGAACCGACTAGATATGATTTTGCCGCAAGCGCAGCAACTGTGGCTGAAGTGGTTTAGAGCGCAGGGTGAAGAACCTTATTTCGCAAATGCTCAGGCGGGTGTTGGTGTATTAGCCATAGCACAGGCGGCGCTGAAAGCTGGGGTAGAAATTAATCAACGGCGGCAAAATCGCGGTATGCTACCCCGTGCAGTTCGCGCTGTAGTTATCGGCTTTCCGAATGTCGGTAAATCAGCCTTAATTAATCGGTTGTTGAAGCGGCGAGTAGTAGAAAGTGCTGCTCGTCCTGGTGTGACAAGACAACTGCGTTGGATTAGAATTTCTGAGCAATTAGAGTTATTAGACGCTCCTGGGATAATTCCTGCTAAGTTAGGCGATCAATTAGCTGCTCTCAAGTTAGCCATCTGTGATGATATCGGGGACGCATCCTATGACAACCAACGAGTAGCAGCTACCTTGGTTGATTTACTCAAACAACTAGAGGCTAAAGCAGCTAATTTGTTACCAGAAAATCCCTTACAATCTCGTTACAAACTTGACCCTACAAGCTTTACAAGCGAAGACTATCTACACGCTTTGGCTGAACACCGTAATCAAGGAGACATTGAACGCACAGCACGGCACTTATTAACTGATTTTCGTAAAGGCTTGCTAGGCGCAATTCCTCTAGAACTACCACCAACTTAAACTTGTCTCAAACAATGGTGTTTAACTTGAATTAAACCTCATGGCAGATGACGGCTACCCTGCTAGAACTACTGCAAACCTAAAATCGTCTCAAACCGTAATATTCGACTGTATCCTCCTTCTGATATATTCCTGTTGGCAACCAAGCTGTTGTCAGTTGAATTTAATTCAGTGAGGTAGAGTGATGAGTCGGATTAATGGATTTGTTGGACGACGCGAACTTTTGAAGTGGTTAGGTGTGGGAGGAACTGGTGTAGCGGCTACTGCTGCTGGGAGTGTAATTTTAAACGCACAGCAAGCTGTCGCTCAAAAACCATCTACTGCTCCTGTCCAAAAACCTCAGCCAGTTACTCCTGATGCTGCTTTGAAAAGGCTGCTTGAAGGAAATAAACGGTTTATACAGGAAAAGCGTCAAAACCCTAACCAATCACAGCTACGTTTACAAGAAACTGCGGTAGCTCAATATCCATTTGCGGCGATACTTGGCTGTGCTGATTCTAGAGTACCTGCGGAAATTGTCTTTGATCAAGGGCTTGGAGATTTGTTTGTAGTTCGCCTGGCTGGTAATGTTATCAGTCCTACAGCTGTAGGTAGCCTGGAATTCGCTACAGCAGTGCTAGGTTCTCAGCTAATCGTGGTTTTAGGTCATGAAAGATGTGGTGCAGTGTCGGCAGCGGTAAAAGGCGATCCACTTCCTGGGAGAATTGGCACTTTTGTTGAGGACATCAAACCAGCTGTAGCTAGAGTAAAAAATAAATCGGGCGATCCAGTTGATAATGCAGTCGTAGCCAATGTTCAGTATCAAGTTGAGCTGTTGCAAGAAACTTCAATAATGTTGGCTCAAATGATCGCTGAAGGCAAACTAAAAGTTGTGGGTGGTCGTTACGATCTAGATACTGGGGAAGTTAGAATCGTTACCTAATCTAGAAATTGAAACGAGAAGTTTTTAGTAACCGTACGGCATATTGGGAATATGTCACAAGCAGGATCAATTAAAACTGAAAACCCATTTCCTGCAAACCTTGGCGTAGTTGTTGGGCTGCGATCGCATTTTGTTGCTCATGCAGCGCGATCGCTTTTCCAAATGCTGCTAAACTTTCTGGTAATTTGCCAACTTTCAGTAGCACAACTCCCAAATTTTGATACGCTTCTGCATAAGTTGGATTCAACACAATTGCTTGCTGATAAGCGGCGATCGCATCCTTAAAATTGCCCAATGCTTTCAACGTCAAGCCTAAATTATAATGACCTGCGGCAAAATTAGGATCAATTTGCAATGTCATCTCATAATAGGTTTTAGCTGCTGTTAAATCTCCGCTTGCCCGCATTAAGTTACCCAGATTGTTGTATGCTCCTAATTTCAACATTGGGTAAATGCTCAGTTGAATCGCCGCTTGATAGTGCGCGATCGCATCTGCTAGATTTTGCAGGCGAGTGTAGGAAATTCCTAAATGGTAGTGGAGTTCATATAAAATCTGAGCATTTGCACTTTTAGAAGCGAGTCCTCGCTGTAACAACTCAATACCTGGTGCAAACAAACTCTTTTCAACGTACAACGCTCCTAATTTGCTGCATACATAAGGATCATCAGGATGGGAAGCTAGAAACCCCTCCATCGCCGCTTGTGCTTTAGCAAATTTATCTCTTTGAGCGATCGCACTGTTTTGATATCCTGTATGCTCAATCGCCACTTCTGGCAAATAACCAACTTGCCATTGGGGTTCTTGGCTTAAAATTCGCGCAACACTGTCATCTATCAAGGCGTGATAAGGGCGGGAAAAGCAAATATCAGGGTGATTGCGAAACAAACGCGAAACTAACGAATAAGGCGATTGTGCTGCACCGACTTCTTGGCGCACTAAGTTAACTACAAGATAGCGACGCTGGCGGATTGCTTGCTTAAGAGTTAGGACAATTTCTGGAACCAGCATTTCATCCGCATCTAATACTAAAACCCACTTTCCTTGGACATACTTAAGAGCTTGATTACGAGCTTTCGAGAAGTCATTACACCATTCAAAAGTATAAACTTTCGCCCCAAATTCTCTAGCAATGTCTGGAGTGCGATCGCTTGAACCAGTATCTAACACCACTATTTCATCTACCACACCCTTAACACTGTTCAGACAGCTAGGCAATGCTAGTTCCTCATTCTTAACAATCATGCACAGGCTGAGTTCCATCTTTAAGACAAGTGAACTTGCAATATTCGTTTAATTTTAGAGTTGATAGTTGTAGATTGCGATCTCGATCAGCACTACGCTATCAAAGCAAGACTACGGCAATAATTTTATCGGCAGGACTCAAGTGACAATTAACAATAAATCTAGCAACTTACCCATTTTAGAAACTGAGCGTCTTTTGCTGCGAAGCCTTAATCTGAACGATGCAGAAGATTTATTTGAGTATGCCTCTGATCCAGAAGTTTCAAAATACAACACTTGGACAGTACATCAATCAGTTACTGATACCAAGCGCTTCCTCAACACTGTAGTAGAACGGTATCAAAACTATGAGCTAGCTGATTGGGGAATTGTACACAAAGCAGACAAAAAGGTGATTGGTACTTGTGGTTTAGCCAATTGGGTTCAAGATCAACGTAGAGCAGAAATAGGCTATGCCCTATCTAGAAAGTATTGGGGAAAAGGATATATGCCTGAAGCAGTGCGTTCAGTCATTGCCTTTGGGTTTCGGATGATGAAGCTAAATCGAGTCGAAGGTAGATGCACAATTTCAAATACAGCTTCAGCACGAGTAATGGAAAAAGTCGGGATGAAATTTGAAGGCGTATTACGGCAACACTTATTTGCTAAGGGTAGCTTTTACGATGTGAAAATGTACTCGATTCTCAAAGAAGAATGGTTAGATTAAATCTCCCCAAAAAAAGCCCCGTCCAAATTAATATCTGAACGGGATTTATTTTTCAATACATCTATCCCATACAATTAAGCCCCAAATACTTAATTACAAGTCAGGAGGTAACATTACCTTATCAATCACATGAATAACACCGTTGCTTGCTTGAATATCTGGTTGCACAACTTTTGCGTCATTCACCGTTACACCCGTAGCAGAATCAACCTTAACGTTGACTGAGCCACCTTCAACCGTTTTCACTTCACCAGATTTTAGATCAGTAGATGTAACTTGGCCAGGAACCACATGGTAAGTCAAAATTTTGACCAATATTGCTTTATTCTCTGGCTTCAACAATTCTTGCAAAGCATCTGGCGGTAATGCGGCAAAGGCTTGATCAGTTGGCGCAAAAACGGTAAAAGGCCCTGTTCCTGACAAAGTTTCTGTTAAACCTGCTGCTTGCAAAGCTGCTGTCAACGTTTTAAAGGAATCATTCGCCGCCGCGATCGCTACTACATTATTACCGCTTCCAGTCGTTGCTCCTTCAGAGGATGGCGTAGAAGGTGTAGAAGTAGAAGGACTAGCTTCTGGAGCTGGTGTAGTAGAGGGCGTTGTAGGCGCAGATGGCGTTACCTCTGGACCTAATTCAGTAGAGGGCGTTGTAGGCTCTAATGGCGTTGCTTCTGGAGTGGGTGCTGTAGTCCCACGATTATAAGGAGGCTCATTAAAAATACTAGGTCTAGGATTGAGGACTCCCCCGCCCTGCTGTGCCTCAGCTGGAAAACCAATGAGGGCGCTAGCACCCGCTATTGCTACCAAGCCAGCCAGCTTCTTGAGCAATTTGCTGTGATTGTCTATTTTTATCACTGTTGCTTTTTCCCTTATTTCCACTAATTCTTAAGTCTTATACCATCTACTAGCAGCTGTACTAAAGCTTTTTTTGGTAAATTCCCCAAAAATCTAACTTTAGAAATAGGAAGGTGCTTGTAATTCTTTTTACTGCTCTACCCCGTTTAATTACAGGTATACAAGTTTAACCTCGATAACTGATAAATTACAAGCTTAATGCCTCAAAGTTACTTAGGCTTGTTATATTTAAATGTATATATTCATACATTTAATTTGCTATGCCAAATATTTGCTGTACTTCAAAGAGAAAATTTGGATACACCCTATTATAGCCACCTACCATTAGAGCGTTAGCTAGAGGTTTGACCTTAAGTAAAGAATTGCGTTCAACGAGCCTTGTGCAACACTTTAACTAATAAAAGAAATTTTCTAGTTTAATTGTAGCAATTTAAAAACTTATAGTCCTGTAACACTTATAACTTGGTGTTATCAAAATTCGTATTCGTTAAAATAACTTGTAAAATAATAGATAATGAGTTTAAATCAGCTTTATTATTACTGTTTCAAAGAGATTGTAGACCGATTTTATTTTAGTTAACTTATTGCATTAAGTTATTGATTAAATTTCTATGTCTTTAGATTATTCCCTACGATAGATTTGGGTTGTTAGTCTTAATTGATACTCTTAAAGTATGAGACGCAAAAGATAAAAAACAGGAGAAAATAAATGCAATTTCTAGCTTGGATTGTTTTAGGTCTGATCGCTGGTGCGATCGCTAAAGCTATTTATCCCGGACATCAAGGTGGCGGTATCCTAGCAACAATTATCCTTGGTATTTTAGGAGCGCTAGTTGGTGGTTGGCTTGGGCAAGCCTTACGTATAGGTGGCGGAGCTGCTCTTGCAGGTAATTTAACCCTTGGCAGTATTATTTTTGCAATCTTAGGAGCGATCGTCCTACTGTTTATCTGGGGTTTAGTAGCCCGTCGCACAGCTTAAAAATTTAAAAAGCTTGTTTTTACATAATAATTAATACTCCCTCGGATGCGCTACCCTGAGGGAGTATTACTATGTATAGTTCAACTGGAATATTCGTTAAAAATCTTCAATAAGAATTGTAAAGATTTATAGATTTATTAAAATATTAATAGCTAAATTCATAGATTGAAATTACTTTAGTTAACGCTTTAAAAAATTGATAGATAAGCTAGAAAGATAGACGTAGTTTTTAGTTAATAATTAGTGCTTAGTTATTTAAAACACACTATCTACTACTAGAGCTTTACGACAAGCAGATAACTATCGCTTTGTTTGGATAACTTAGATTCAGAAATTAGTCAAAGGAGAAACAATGCTGGAATTATATCAATTTGAACTTTCTCAATATGCTGAGAAAGCGCGCTTGATTTTAGATTATAAAGGGCTACCTTACCGCAAAATTGAAGTAACACCAGGCATTGGACAGGTAGAGCTTTTTCAGTTAACAGGTCAACGCAAAGTACCAGTGCTTAAAGACGGTAATACCTATATTGCAGATTCAACCGAGATTGCCAAGTATCTAGACCGCCAGTATCCTGATCGCCCACTGATTCCCACAGATCCAAAACAAAGGGGGCTGTGCTTGCTAATCGAAGAGTGGGCGGATGAGTCGATTGGCATCAAAAGCCGCAAAGCGTTGTTTGGCGCACTTAGCCAAGATCAAAGCTTCCGCAACTCGCTATTGCCAACTGCAACACCAGATATTGTGCGGAATCTAGTTGAATTAGTCCCAACTGATGTATTGAAGGTTTTAGGCTTTGGCGTAGGTTATAGCCCAGACGTTGTAAAGTCAGCCACAGCAGATTTGAAGCAAGATTTAGAAGCATTATGTTTACTGTTGTCAGATAGCCCTTATTTAGTCGGAGATCAGCCAACACTAGCAGATTTGGCAGTAGCGGGGTTATCAATGTTAATTAAGTTTCCCGATGGGCCGTATTTGGATCTACCCGCAAATTTAAAAGGCAAAGGAGTACCTGGATTAGCTGACAGTATTGTTTATCAACCATTTTTTAGCTGGCGCGATCGCCTATATGCCCAATATCGCAAACCATTGGCTGGTTCTAGTACAACCAGTCGCCCAACTTCGATTGAGATTGATTAAAACACTTGCAGCTAAAACCTTTTGGAGAATTTTGTAGCCAGGAAGAAAAATTCGACATAAGATTAAGCCAAAAGTCACAATTGATCGCATGAATTTGGGACAGCCATTAGGTTCGATCACACAAGGCTCTCTTAGTGAAGGATTAGAGGTGAGGTTACACCCGGATGTCTCCGTAGAAGATATGCGGGTAGGTAAGTTTATGGTAGTTGAGGGAGTGCGATCGCGTTTCTTCTGTATGCTCACTGATGTAGCACTAGGAAACTCTAGCAACCGCATTGTTGCCAATCCTCCTAGTCCTAACGATGATTTTTTGCGGGAAGTTCTGGCGGGAAGTGGTACTTTTGGGACTATCAACCTTAGCCCAATGTTGATGTTTACCCCGGAAGAAGTGGTGAGTGATGAGTGGCGAGTGGCGAGTAGTAATGCACCCGTGAATGGGCAAAGTTCTATAGCGTCATTTCAGCCACAAAGTAGCAGCAACATGGAATTGTTGCCCGTTAAAACAATTCCCAGTCACTTCAGTCAAGTCTACGATGCCAGTGAACGCGACTTTCGGGCAGTATTTGGTTGGGAAGACGATCCGCATCGGCGTAACTTCGCGATCGGAAATCCGCTTGACATGGATGTCCCTATATGCATTGATTTAGACCGATTCATTGAACGCAGCAATGGTGTATTTGGTAAATCTGGAACTGGAAAATCTTTTCTAACTCGCCTGCTGCTATCAGGTATTATCCGCAAGCAAGCAGCAGTTAACTTAATTTTTGATATGCACTCTGAGTACGGCTGGGAAGCTGTATGTGAAGGCAAACAATTCAGCACAGTTAAAGGCTTGCGACAGTTGTTTCCAGGACAAGTGCAAATTTACACTCTTGACCCTGCATCTACTAAACGGCGTGGTGTACGGGATGCACAAGAACTTTACCTCAGCTACGACCAAATTGAAGTCGAAGACATCATGCTGGTACGGAATGAGTTAAATCTATCTGAAGCTAGCTTGGAAAATGCGATCCTCCTACGTAACGAGTTTGGTAATGCTTGGATTACCCAACTATTGAGTATGACGAACGAGGAGATTCAATTTTTCTGCGAAGAAAAGCGGGGTAACAAGCTATCAATCATGGCGTTACAACGCAAGCTTACCCGCCTAGATGATCTTAAATATATGCGGACAGCTTGCCCGCACAACTACATTAGTCAAATTCTGGAATCTTTAGCAGCTGGTAAGCACGTAGTAATTGAGTTTGGTTCTCAGTCGAATATGTTGTCGTATATGCTGGCAACTAATTTAATTTCTCGCCGCATTCACCAGTCGTATGTGCATAAGGCAGAGAAGTTTTTGCAGACGAAAGACCCCAGCGATCGCCCCCGTCCTTTAGTAATCACTATTGAAGAAGCACACCGCTTCCTTGATTCCGCAACAGTCCGCCAAACTATTTTTGGCACGATCGCTCGTGAAATGCGAAAGTATTTTGTCACACTCTTGATAGTAGATCAGCGCCCTTCAGGAATTGACAACGAAGTAATGTCTCAAGTTGGAACTCGAATTACTGCCTTGCTAAATGACGAAAAAGACATTGAAGCAATCTTTACTGGCGTTTCTGGCGGTCAAAGTTTACGATCAGTTTTGGCAAAGCTTGACTCCAAACAGCAAGCCTTAATTCTGGGTCACGCGGTTCCGATGCCTGTTGTTGTGCGGACGCGACCCTATGATGAAAAGTTCTATGCTGAGATTGGGGATACTGCCTGGGAAGAAAAGCCTGATGCCGAGGTATTCGCGGCGGCTGAATTAGCAAAAGCTGATCTTGGCTTTTAAAAATAGACCACAGGCTATAAATTTCTATTCCTTGGAGTATAGCTGTTCCCCTCGGGATATTACGCCCTCTTCCGGGCTAATTTAGTTCGGTTATCCGGCTGCTTGAGGGCAACTAATTTCAGGCTGTAAAGGCGATCATATATAAGTAAACGCGATCGCCCTCGGTAACACTCAAAAGCAAAAAGACTCCTTTGTGTACCTCAAATATTCTACTTAAGTAATACTTTACGTGCCTCGCGATCTGTAATAATATAGTTAAAGGTGAAGTCAGTATGAGTTTGACTTCCTGGAGTTAACATTATCAGCTTGTTATCAAGCATAGGAGCCAACAGGCATAGTTTTAATAGACATGACTACTGCGGGTGGAGGAGGAAACTTTTTCTTCCTACTTAGTGTCTCTACATCTTCTGTAGGATGAAGGTTTCCTGATACTTCGTTAATGTCCTGTTATAACTAAAAGATTCGATTTTCCATCCACCCGATTTCCCAAGCATTCCATTTGTTTACGGAGTTGACGACGCATCAATGGTCACTGTTAACACCACTAAGACCGACACTACCAACACTAAGTTCACGGCTGATATGGTGCGCACCTATCTGCGCGAGATCGGTCGTGTGCCACTGCTGACTCGCGAACAAGAGATTGTCTATGGGAAGCAGGTACAACACATGATGTCTTTGCTAGAAGCTAAAGAAGAGCTAGCGAAGAAACTGCGCCACGAACCGACATTAAACGAGTGGGCGATCGCAACGCAAATGTCTGAAGCAGAGTTGAATGAAACTTTGCGGGGGGGACAGCGTGCGAAACAAAAAATGATTGAGGCGAATTTACGTCTTGTTGTAGCGATCGCGAAGAAGTACCAAAAGCGGAACATGGAATTCTTGGACTTGATCCAAGAAGGAACAATGGGACTAGAACGCGGTGTAGAGAAATTTGATCCTACACGCGGTTACAAGTTCTCCACTTATGCTTATTGGTGGATTCGTCAGGCAATCACAAGAGCGATCGCCCAGCAAGCCCGCACGATCCGGCTGCCAATCCATATCACCGAAAAGCTGAACAAAATCAAGAAAGTGCAGCGAGAACTGGCTCAACAACTTGGGCGTAGTCCTACTCCAGGTGAGATTGCCAAAGAGCTAGAAATAGAACCCGCACAGATCCGCGAGTATCTTAATCTTGCTCGTCAACCAGTTTCACTTGATGTCCGAGTTGGCGATAACCAAGACACAGAACTGCAAGACCTTCTGGAAGATGACGGCCCATCACCAGAGCATTACATGACACAGGAGTCACTGCGGCAAGACTTGGCACATCTGATGGCAGAGTTAACGCCTCAACAGCGAGAAGTGTTGAGCCTGCGCTTTGGTCTAGAGGATGGCAACGAGTTGTCTCTAGCAAAAGTAGGAGAGCGCCTCAGCCTCAGCCGTGAGCGGGTACGCCAGCTAGAGCATCAAGCCCTTGCCCACCTGCGTCGCCGTCGAGCGAATGTCCAGGAGTATGTCGCTAGCTAAGTAATTGGCGATTACGGGTTTTATCAATTAGCTTACATAGGTTGAATAGTAATAAACACGCCTTCTAATTGCAGGAGGCGATTTTTTTATCTCTATCGTCAGCTTGCCGCAAGCACAAGACATCTTTCTGTTGCAGCAATACATACAGCTTGCTAATCCCAGTAGAAACTCTATATCGGAGCTTAGTTAAAATCCCCAATTAAGTAAATCCACTGTTTGAAGTGCAACTACAACTAACCATACTTTAAAGCAAAGCCAAGATTTAATATTTTCAGTTTTCCAAAGTCACTTTTCCGTAAAGAAAAGTCTCACCTTTGAAGTATATAGTTATGCATTACTCGTTGGTTATGCTTTAACTATGATTCGCTTTTATATCTACATATAACTGATTTATTAAGAGGCAATAATTGTGCTTTGCTCTATTATTAAGTTTTTCTCACCGTCGCGTCTGGGTTTAGAAGTTCCCTTAGCTGGTTTACTTCTAACGGTGGGTATTTTATCAAGTGAAGCTAAACCAATATTGACAAACTTACAAACTGCTGCTGCTCCTCAACTTTTCCAGTCCAAAGCGTATGGAAAAGATACTTTTAGCGCTCAAGAAGGCAAACTACCACAGAAAGACGGCATATACTTATATGGTCAATCGCCAAAACCCCAACAAATTGGGCAAGAGTATATGGTGTTTGAAGTGCGCGAAGGTAAAGTGATTGGCGCGTTTTATCTGCCCCAATCAGAATTTAGTTGTTTTAACGGCACACTTCAATCAGGTAATCTAGCTTTAATGGTTGCCTATGGCCCTGACGCAAATCCATACGAAGATTCAATTGCCGTTCAAGACTCTCAACAGGTGGCTACAGCTAGTGATAAACCACCGATTGAGAACGTTTACAATGAAACTACTTATTCCCACTCTGTAGCTCTACAAAACTATCACCAGATCGCTTCTATAAGTGGTAACGATCAGCAAATTTTAAGAACTTGCAAAAGCAATTATCAACAGTAGGTAAGCGAAAATTCAGAAATGATTTTTGATGGGTTAATTGTTAATTTTTAATAATTTAAAATTCAATTCCTGGTTGTGCTTTTACACCCTGTTCGCGGAAAGGATGCTTAATTAATGTCATTTCGGTGACTAAATCAGCGCGTTCAATTAAGTCGGCTGGTGCGCCTCTGCCTGTGAGAATAACATGAGAGTCAGGTTGCTTTTGCTCTAAACCTGCTAAGACATCCTCAATCTTTAAGTAGCCTAGTTTTAAGGCAACATTAACTTCATCCAACAGTACCAGTTTAAAGTCTGGGTTGCGGATGTATGTTAAAGCAGTTTCCCACGCTTCATTTGCTTTTTGAATATCTCGCTCTCGATCTTGGGTTTCCCAAGTAAAGCCTTCTCCCATAGCATGAAACTCTAGCTGATCGGCCCAGCGACTGAGAACAGCTTTTTCGGCAGGTTCCCAAGCTCCTTTAATAAATTGAATGATCGCAACTCGATATCCATGGCCAAGCGATCGCATTACCATTCCCAAAGCCGCCGTAGTTTTCCCCTTGCCATTGCCAGTATTAACAATAATTAAGCCTTTTTCCTGCGACGCTTTAGAGACTCGGTGTTCCTGTACTTCTTTGCGTCGCTGCATCTTGCGCTGATATTGTTCCTCAGTTAAGGATGGCGATGTTGCTTCAGTGTTCAAGCGTTCAGCTTCTATATCTGGGTTCAAGTCTGAGGAAGTATTTATTGTCATTAAGGTTGCCTGAAAAAGATTACAATTAGCCAACAATCAAACCAGCCGTTTTGTGTAGTGGAGTGTCAGACTCTACATTATCGTCATTGCAGATGTTAAATCAGGGTTTACTGGCTCGAATTGCAATACCATAATTTGGTCTAGACGCAAACCAATTGATTCGTACGTGCGTCCAGTGCGATCGCTAAACTCGACTTCAAAGGCAGCACCACCAGCCAATTCTTCAACCACTGTGCCTACTTGTCCGCGCCATAGGTTGTATTCAGGAATATCAACTGTTAGTGCAACCACATCCAACAATTTGACTACATTGGTTAGCATTCCATATCACCATTCCACATCACAGTGGGTAACAGGTTGTTAATCGCGGCACATCAAAACCGTATTCAATGATCCATCCACTCCGAACAGTTATATTTCTATTTTGCCATTCGAGGACAAAATCTAAGGTATAGCGCTGTCCATAGTCATCACGTCGCCCTAATTGAGCCTCATATGTTCTGACAACTTCTAGGATGATCTTACGTAACTCTTCAGCATCATCAGCAGTCATACCTAGTAACGTCGAAAATAATCGAGCTTTATGTTTTCCTTGATTATGAGCTGGATTTAGGCAGTAATCATGCAGTTTACGAATGTCAACTACTGCATTCTCAGCATTTGGAATCAGCAAGATTTCTGTCAAGGGTTGAGTTTCACACTGGATTATGTAGACGTTACGATGTTCTGTTGACTGATTAAGATTAAGTAAAACAGTGAATACTAGATGAGTATAATCTGTACCTCTATTTCCACTTGCAAAAGGACAGCGTGATAAGTGTAGTACAGTTAGCCTAATTCAAGCTCAAACAATTAAGTCATTGCATAAAAAGAGATAATTCTGTCAAGCAGCAATATCAATCTAAGAGAATTTTTCTTTGTCCCAAAATCTGTTTGATAACGATGATAAACCCCATACTGCCTAAAATAACGTTATACAGTAATTAACTCTTATTAAGCTCTAACTATAAGGCAAAATGTGAGTTCAACTTATTTGCAGTATTATATATCTAGTGATAATAATCTAAAAAATATTGATGATCTTGGCTTCATTACCTTTATTTGACAATAAATATCAAAGATTATATAAGATTCAAACTAACCTCTTGACTTTAGAAGTGTACCAATATTCTAACAATATTTATAGCATTTTATAATTATTTTTTCATTTCAGGCGCGGAAGTGGGAGGAGTCCACAAGCCTAACAATTTTTGTAACATTTTATAATTATTTTTTTTGACTGGTTAGCTTGGCAGAATGAAGCCAAACTTTTTATTTATAATCCAATATCATTAAATTTAACAGATATTTATATACTAAAGAAATTGCTAACAGATCATGTTCGTCAAGAGTGTTTTTCTAGCGGTCATCTAGCAAAGATAATTGATAACAAAGACATTTTAGCGAGTGTGAAAAGGATTGCAGCAATTAAAACAGATATAGTGATGGGAAATACTAATAACTACGACAAATTAAAAATGAACAACTCAATTGCAGTTATTCAAGGCGATATTACTCAGCAAAAAGTAGATGCGATCGTTAACGCCGCTAATAACTCCCTATTGGGTGGCGGTGGTGTAGATGGAGCAATTCACAAAGCAGCAGGGTCAGAACTTTTAAAAGAATGCAGGAAACTAAATGGTTGTGCTACTGGTGAAGCTAAAATTACAAAGGGCTACAATCTTCCTGCTAAGTGGGTTATCCATACTGTTGGCCCGATTTGGTATGGTGGCAGTCAAGGAGAGGATGAATCATTAGCCAGTTGTTATCGTAGCTGTTTAGAAATCGCCCAACAACAGCAATATCAGATTAAAGCGATCGCCTTTTCAGCTATTAGTACAGGTGTGTATGGATTTCCTGTCGAACGCGCGGCGCGAATTGCTGCTAGAGAAATTCAGCGTTTCTTAGAAAGTAATAACTCCCTTGAACAAGTAATTCTCGTCTGCTTCAGCAAGAGTTCATACGATTCCTACTTAAGTGCAGTGAACCAAATGAGTGAAAGACAGCTAGATTAGATCGGCGTGTCTATCATTCACAGTTCTTAAAAAATGTCAAAAATGTCTAGCAACAAAATCTCACCTGTTCCGATGCAGGCTGAAATCAGTGTAGTTGATTTAATTGATAATTACTTCACCGCATACAATTCTGCACGGTTACGAGAAATCTGCCAGCTGCTCAGTCGGGATGTGTTACAAGAAGGTGTCACGGTGGGAGTTAGCTTGTCAGGAGCAATGACACCAGCTGGATTTGGAGTTTCAGTCCTTGCACCACTAATTCGTAACGGCTTTATTGACTGGATGATTAGCACTGGTGCAAATCTTTACCATGATATGCATTATGGATTGGGTTTTGAGCTTTACAGTGGACATCCATTTTTAGATGATGTCAAGCTGCGTCAAGAAGGCACTATTCGGATTTACGACATTATTTTTGGCTACGATGTGTTGCTAGAAACCGATGCTTTTATTCGGAAGATTCTCCAAGCAGAGGAGTTTCAAAAGCGGATGGGAACAGCAGAGTTTCATTACTTGCTAGGTAAGTATGTCCGTGAAGTGGAAAAGCAATTAGGAGCAAAGCATTCTTGTTTGCTAGCTACTGCTTACGAATGCGGCGTTCCTATCTACACCTCTTCGCCTGGGGATAGTTCAATAGGCATGAATGTGGCGGCTTTGGCGTTGGAAGGTTCAAAGTTAATTTTAGATCCGTCACTTGATGTAAATGAAACAGCTGCGATCGCATATTCAGCGCGTGAATCTGGAATTCCTGACGTAGAAGGCAAAAGCGCGGCGGTAATTATTGGCGGCGGTAGTCCTAAAAACTTTCTCCTGCAAACTCAGCCTCAGCTACACGAGGTGCTAGGACTAGAAGAGCGAGGACACGATTACTTTATCCAATTCACCGATGCTCGTCCAGATACTGGCGGCTTATCTGGAGCAACACCTAGCGAAGCCGTTAGTTGGGGGAAAATTGACCCAGAAGAATTACCCAGTACAATTGTGTGTTACACCGATAGCACGATCGCTCTACCGCTATTGACTGCCTACGTACTGAATCAGTGTCAACCTCGGCAGTTAAAGCGACTGTATGATCGCCGTGCAGAAATGATGGAAAAACTGCGGACAGACTACATAAACGCCAAAGCTCAACCAACCGATAAAATTCCTGCTGCTGTTGCCGAAAATGCTTCTGATCATCTAGCAACTTATCCTTGTGGCAGACTGATTCCCCATAGCTCCTAACAGTCCTTTGTTAATAAAACTTACGCAGCTATTGATCCCCCAACCCCCTTAAGAAGGGGGCTTAGAGGGGATTCAAGATTTCAGGCTTCAAGTGCATAACGCTTGGTTAAATTAAAACCCCCTAGCCATTGCAGCCAAGGGGATTTTTTATTGCTTTTACAGAACAGACTACGAGCTATAAAGAGTGAGTTTCCCCGCCTCTTCTCGTCTCTAGCCTCTAGCCTCTCATTGGACTCAGTTCTTTTTCTACTCCAGCATTAGGATTAGCTTCAGCACTATCAGCCTCAGAAGGTGGAACCAATTGCCAAAACTGAGGTAGATACTGATCCCAGTTATCTAAAATCAGCTTCGCCTTTGGTGAACCTGTACTTTCTGCATGAGCTTTAATCAAATCTTGGAGTTGTTGCACACCAGCTTGACTACTGACTCGTTGAAGTTTGACAATTTCTGGATTAACCATTGCTGGGAATTTGCCATCTTCATCAAGGAAGTATGCTAAACCACCAGTCATTCCAGCTGCCACGTTCCTGCCGACTCTGCCGAGGACGACAATAACGCCACCAGTCATATACTCACAGCAGTGATCGCCTGCTCCCTCAATTACTGCCGTACCCTTAGAGTTACGAACAGCGAATCGCTCACCAGCTAAACCGTTGGCAAAAAGAACACCGCCAGTTGCACCGTAAAGACAGGTATTGCCCACAATTACGTTTTCTTCAGGTGCATAAGTAGCAGCCTTGGGTGGGTAAATAATAATTTCACCACCGTGCATTCCTTTACCTACGTAGTCATTAGCCTCACCTTCAAGTCTCAAGCTCATCCCAGGCAGGTTGAAAGCACCAAAACTTTGACCGACACTGCCTTGGAAGTTAAGGTTAATTTGCCCTTCAAAGCCAGTATTGCCATATTGAGAAGCGATCGCCCCCGCTATCCGCGCTCCAACTGTGCGATCTGTATTTACAATCGCCACTGTCTTAGTCACGCTTGACTGGTTGTGAATAGCAGCTTCAATTTCGGGATCTGCCAACAATTGGTCATCCAAAACTGCGCCGTTACTATGCACAACTTCGTGAGTTAACCATGTGCGATCGCTTTGAGTATCAGGCAATTGAGTAATGCAACTCAAATCAAGCTCGTGAGTCTTCGTCAGGTTTACACCTTCACGCACCTTCAGTAAATCGGTACGCCCAATTACTTCCGACAATGAGCGATAGCCAAGTTTAGCCAAGAGCGCTCGCACTTCTTCGGCAACAAAATAAAAGAAATTAACTACCTGCTCCGGCATTCCGCTAAACCGTTGGCGCAGTTCTTCTCTCTGGGTGGCAACACCTACAGGGCAGTTATTTGTGTGGCAAATCCGCGCCATAATGCAGCCTTCCGCAATCATCGCAATCGAGCCAAAGCCATACTCTTCACCGCCCATCAATGCGCCCATCAGAACGTCCCAGCCGCTCTTAAAGCCACCATCAACGCGCAGAATTACGCGATCGCGCAACTTGTTTTCCATCAACACGCGATGCACTTCTGTTAGTCCCAGTTCCCAAGGGCCACCCGCGTGTTTAATCGAACTTAGGGGCGATGCGCCAGTACCGCCATCATGACCAGAAATTTGGATAATATCGGCGTTTGCTTTAGCGACTCCAGCCGCAACAGTTCCAATACCGATTTCCGCTACCAACTTTACTGATACCTGCGCTTTCGGGTTAATTTGGTGCAAGTCAAAAATCAGTTGCGCCAAATCTTCAATTGAATAAATATCGTGGTGCGGTGGTGGTGAAATCAGTGTCACTCCAGGCTTAGAGCGCCGCAGGAGGGCAATATAAGGGCTAACCTTGGTTCCAGGTAGTTGTCCGCCTTCCCCTGGCTTTGCTCCTTGAGCGATTTTGATTTCAATTTGCTTTGCGTTCATCAGGTACTCCGGCGTTACGCCAAAGCGTCCCGATGCCACTTGCTTAATTGATGAAGAAGCGGTGTCACCATTCCGCAGTCCTTTCAAATGAGGCAGCAGAGTAGAACGTCCCTCTTGATCAACATCATCCAGAACCTTGTAGCGGACAGGATCTTCGCCGCCTTCTCCAGAGTTAGATTTACCGCCTAGCCGATTCATGGCGATCGCTAAAGTTTCATGCGCTTCTCGTGACAGCGCCCCCAGCGACATTCCACCCGTACAGAACCGTTTGACAATTTCTGTTACTGGCTCTACTTCTTCTAAAGGCACAGCAGGGCGATTGAACTGGAAGTCTAGCAAGTCGCGTAATGCTGTTATTGGTCTATTTGCTAAATGCTTTTGGTAGACTTCGTAGTGATCGTAATTTTTATCGGCGATCGCTTTATGCAGCACCTTAGCAAGTTCGGGGCTATTCATGTGATACTCACCCCCAGGTCGATACTGAACGAAGCCAAAGTTTTCTAGCTTCTTAACTGTCAGTTCTGGGAAAGCGCGTTGATGGAACGATAAAATTTCCTGAGCGAGTTCACTGATACTTAAGCCACCCAATCGGGACGTTGTGCCATAAAAGCCCAGTTGCAATAAATCTTCACCAATTCCGATCGCTTCAAAGATTTGCGCTCCCTGGTAGCTTGTCAGCAGAGAAATTCCCATCTTTGACAGGATTTTTAGTATTCCTGCTTCTACAGCCTTGCGATAGTTTCCTAGCGCCTTTTCTAGCGTAATTGCTGTTATTTTCCCTCGCTCCATAAACTGTTGCGTTTTAGGATCAGACCACCAACTCCGCACTGTATCTAATGCTAGATATGGACAAACAGCACTTGCGCCATAACCAATTAGGCAAGCAAAGTGATGTGTACTCCAGCACTGAGCAGTATTAACTACTAGAGAAGCTTTCATTCGCAATCCTTGACGGATCAGGTGGTGGTGGACAGCACCAACCGCTAACAAAGGCGGAATATAGCTAAGTAAAGGCGAGAGGCTAGATAGAGATTCTGCACTTGCTGAGTGTGCAACGCGATCGCTCAAAATTAAAATCTTATTTCCAGCACGTACAGCTTCAGCCGCTTGTTCACATAATTTGCGTACTGCTGCTTCTAATCCTTGAGGGCCAGCTGCAATTTCAAACAATGTATCCAAGTCAGCAGTTGGAAATCCCGACTGGCGGATAGCTTCTAACTGATCCTCATTTAATACTGGCGAATCTAGCTTCAGCCGCTTGGCATACTCTGGCTTTGCTTCCAATAAATTTCCGCGATCGCCCAGATTCATCTTCAACGACATTACCAGGCTTTCCCGCAGTGGATCTATTGCTGGGTTCGTTACCTGAGCAAAACGCTGTTTAAAGTAGTCATAAAGTAGATGAGGTTTATCAGATAGCACCGCCAGAGGAATATCATCCCCCATACAGAACGTTGGCTCTTTTCCTTCACTTGCCATCGGCTGAATCACCATTTCCACATCTTCTGTGGTGTAACCAAAGGCGATTTGCTGACGTAGTAAATTAGTTTTTGGTGCTAGTGGTTCAGGAATAGGGGTAGAAGAAAGATTAGATACTTTAGCTTCCTTATTTTCTTGTGTGTCTCTAGTTTCTAATCCCAATCCTTTAGTTTCTAGTTCCACACGATACTGTTTTAGCCACTCACCGTATGGTTGCTGTTTAGCAATGCGCTGTTTAATCTCCCAATTCTTCAACACTTCATGTGTTTCCAAGTCCACAGCAATCATTTGCCCTGGCCCCAGTCGCCCTTTTTCCAGGATGTCTGCTTCTGGTAAATCCACTACTCCAGCTTCAGAAGCGACAACAATATAGCCATCCTTAGTTATGCTGTACCGAGCAGGTCGCAATCCATTACGATCTAGTGTTGCACCTACTTTCTTGCCATCGCTGAACACCAATAGCGCTGGCCCATCCCAAGCTTCTTGAATCCCACTGTAGTATTCGTAAAAATCAGTAATTTCAGGATAATTATCCAAATCTGGCTGATTCTGGTAAGCCTCTGGAACCATAATCATTAAGCTTTCCAACGGGCTACGTCCAGAACGCACCAGCAATTCCAGCACATTGTCTAAGGTTGCCGAATCACTATTATCAATGTGTACTGTTGCCTTTAGGACATCTAAGCTGTTTTCCCATACCGGATGACTTAAATCTGCTTCCCGCGCCATCATCCAGTTGATATTACCTAGCAGAGTATTAATCTCGCCATTATGTCCCAAAAGGCGCATTGGCTGTGCTAGGGGCCACTTGGGCATTGTATTTGTGCTGAAGCGGCGATGATAGATTGCAAAGGCACTTTTATAAGCTGGGTTGCTTAAATCTCGATAAAAGTCTCCCAGCACAGCCGATCGCACCATGCCTTTATAAACAATTGTCTTATTCGAGAACGAGCAAACATAAATATCAGAATTTGAGCGATCGCTTAAATTCTCCAATGCTTTACTGATGCGTCTGCGCGTTACATACAACTGCCGCTCAAGTTCGTCACCCCGCAGTGTTGGCGATGCTACTAACACTTGCTCTATCTGAGGCTGATTTTCACGGGCTTGCACTCCAAGTATCTGAGGCTGTACTGGTACTACTCGCCAGCCCAGTACATTCAATTTTTCCTCTGCCAACACTTTTTCAATAATTTGACGGCTTTTGGTTGCAGTCTCGGCATTTTGAGGTAAAAAAACCATGCCTACACCGCAATTATCCGCAGCAGGCATTTCAATCCCCTGCTCTTTAAACCACTCACTCAACAACTCCCAAGGAATTGCTGTCATTAAGCCAGCACCATCGCCGGAATCTTGATCAGCACTACAACCGCCTCTGTGTTCTAGACAAGTCAGGGCAGATAAAGCTTTAATAATCAGTTCGTGGCTTGCCTGATTTTCGATATTGGCAATGAAGCCAACTCCACAGGCATCTCTTTCTTCTACCAACCAGCGTGGACCTAAATTTGGCATTTTTAATTGAGGATAAGTTTCTACATTTAATTGGTTTTGATTCACGTGGTTGTTATCCATAGGCTAGTCCTAACTTAATTAACTTGGCTGAAAAAAGTTGGTAGATATTGTAAGTGCAATCACATTCTGTAATTTATAACTACAGAACAGTTACGCCTTTCAAAAACGCAACTTAGTAAAACTTATTTACAATTGACATTTCATTTAGCGTCGCCCCTGCTGATGCCGTATCATCACTATCTTGAAAACTTGTGCTATCTAGGTTAGCTGTTCCATCTATAAATATTTAAGTATCATCTTGCACCGTATTTCCCAGCAAACTGGATTTTGGTTCAATGTCTTAAAGTAAAGTTCCAATAATAGCGAATCAAACTTAGACATGGGCGATCGCCTGCTTCAGCTTATCTAAATCGAGCAAATAAAATTATCTTGACAGATTCTAAAAAATATGCTTATTAATCTGTCATGATTCTGAAATAGTAACAGACTGAGGTTATGATGAATACCCAGATTTGACAATTCTGGTGTCACTGTCAAATTTGAGTCAAGCTTTTGAATACACTTTACTAGACACAAGGCTGGGAAATCTCGGTTGGGTGGCAACTAAAGATATCAAGCCGCTATCTATCATTATGACGTTAAGACTCAAAAGAAAAGTCATTAGTTTTTAATATTTGACAATAAATTCCCCATTTTGCAGTAACTCATGGTAAAAACTCCGATTAATCACTCGCTTCAACATCAAGAAAATCAACGCTGTAAAAGTGTGAAGCCAAAATTTATCCTGTATTTGCCAAAAATTATCTCTCCTCTAGTTACAACTTCACTCTGGCTAGGATCTACTTTTGCTAGCAGCGCTCAACAAGCACCTATACTCAGTCAATCCCCTGCGACTCCAGTTGTGTCCTCGCGCTTAGTTGCTTCTGGTAGTGCAATTTCATTAAATGGGCGGACTTTGCCTGCTGCTTGGAGTCAGTGGCAAAACCAAGGTATTCGCACTGCTATCAGTGATGCAGGCGCAACTCAACTTTTGGGAATGGAGTTGTTAAACACACAGGATGGAGCGAAACAACCTGTACAGTGGTTTTCTGAACCAAAAACTACGCCTGTTGTCCTAGCTAGCTCGTTAAGAGCAGGATATCGTTATTTAGATATAACTGATTTTGCTCAAAGAGCGGGTTGGCAGGTGCAAGCTAGTGGTAATACTCTGAAAATTACTTCGCCAGCAGCTAGAGTACAAGTAATTCGCCAAGGAAATCAACCTTGGGGCGATCGCATTGTCTTTGATCTAAATCGCCCCACCGCCTGGCAAATTCAGCAGAAGTCTGTTAGCAGAACCTCAAATCAAGAATGGGCGATCGCAATTGAGGGAAAAGCTGATCCTGCTGTAATTCAACAATTTTTACCCAATGTATCCGAGCAAGTTTTAAAAGATACTTCAAAAACGCGGATTCTCAAAGTTGAAACAACTCCAACTCTGACTACAATTCGTTTAAGCGTCCCTGTTGGGCTATCTCCCCGCGTTAGCACCTTACCCAATCCCAACCGTTTAGTAGTTGATCTGCGGCCAGACGCTATGGTAGAGCGAGATATTGTCTGGGCTAAGGGATTACGCTGGCATCAAAAGTTTATTAATCTAGGCTCTGATCGCTTTCCGGTTGTCTGGTTAGAAATTAATCCCCGTACCGCAGGCTTAACCCTAAAACCGATTACAAGCCAAAGTCCAACACTTGTAGGTACTACTCCTTTAATTAAAACTGCTCTAGCGCACTCCGCCGCCGCCGCAATTAATGGTGGTTTTTTTAATCGCAAAAATCAGTTGCCATTAGGTGCGATTCGTCGCGACGGTAAGTGGCTATCAAGTCCAATTCTCAACCGAGGTGCGATCGCACTGAATGATTCTGGACAAGTAAAAATCAATCGTCTCAGCCTTCAGGAATCTATAGTTACATCAACAGGACAGCGTTTACCGATTGCAACTTCCAACAGTGGCTACGTCCAATCTGGCATTGCCCGTTATTCTTCCGCCTGGGGTTCTACTTACACTCCTCTAATTGATAACGAAATCCTCGTAGTCGTTCAAAACAACTCTGTTACCGCTCAATTACCAGCAGGTGTCGCTGGTAAAACCGCTTTTCCGATTCCGCCTAATGGCTATTTATTAGCGTTACGTAACAATCCTGCCGCTAATTCCCTACCGATTGGTACTCTTGTCCGTGAAGAAAGCGCTACCCTCCCAGCCGACTTTGGGCGTTACCCGCAAATAATCGGCGCGGGGCCAGTTTTAGTTCAAAATCGTCAAATTGTACTTGATGCTAAAAGTGAAGGATTTAGCGATGCTTTCATCCGCGAAAAAGCCGCTCGAAGTGCAATAGGTGTAACCTCATCTGGCACTCTGCTAATTGCTGCCGTTCATAATCGTGCTGGTGGCGCTGGTCCCACTTTGGCAGAAATCGCTAAAGTAATGCAGCAAATGGGGTGTGTTGATGCCCTGAATTTTGACGGAGGTAGTTCTACAAGCCTTTACTTAGGAGGCCAACTGATAAATCGCTCACCCCTCACTGCTGCTCGTGTCCACAATGGTTTAGGTATTTTCCTCCAACCTCTTCCTTAAGTTGGAGTTAATGCACTGTAATTTTGCTACCTTGTGGAGTACAAATCGCTGCACGTTTGCATGATTATTAAAGCTTTTATAAAGCTACTTACAGCTTTATAAAGACTTGATGTAGACTAACGGCGTTACTGCGATCGCGGGTGACAGTCTTTCAAAAAAGTCTGTTACCTTTAGCCAGTAGGATTGTTGTTATTTATACGGTACTAACCGTTTAGTTTCCTTAATCAGTTCTTTACAATACTCACTTACTGTTCTATTCAGAGGAGAAATAATTTTTATGGGCCAGACTCAAGAGACAAACTTAGCATCTACTTTACCCCTACCCCCAGCTATAGTTTCTAAAGGCGTTGCTGCAACCGAACTACGGCCTTGGGGTTCCTTCACTATCCTAGAAGAAGGGCGGGGATACAAAATTAAGCGCATTGAAGTTAAACCTGGACATCGCCTTAGCCTGCAAATGCACCATCACCGTAGCGAACACTGGATCGTTGTCTCCGGTACAGCTAGAGTCACTTGCGGCGAACAAGAAGTGATGCTAAGTAACAATCAATCTACTTATGTTCCTCAGTGTACGAGTCATCGTCTAGAAAATCCTGGTGTAATTCCCCTAGTTTTAATTGAAGTTCAAAATGGGGAATACTTAGGGGAAGACGATATTATTCGCTTTCAAGACGACTACGCCCGCACGAAGTAGAAGAGTTAGGGGTCAGGGGTCAGGGGTCAGGGGTCAGAGAGGAGTACACTACGGACGCTAGAATATTTCTACGCACCGCATTTGCATTAGCCCCTAACCCCTTTCTCGTTAAATTTCCCTTTAGATTTCCCTAATCTCTTTCTGCTTGAATTTCCCAAGCCCCTGATCCCTAGCCCCCAACCCCTTTCTCCTTAGCAAGCAAATGATTCATCTCAGCACAACTGCTGTTAATGAAATAAAACGTCTTAGAGCAAAACAGCGCAACCCCAACATACCATTTCGTTTACAAGTTCAAAATGGTGGCTGTTCTGGTTTAGTATATGTTCTAAAGTTTGAAGAAGAAGTCAAGATTGATGATCGCTTATATGACTGTGGTGACGTTTCAGTAGTAGTAGATCCCACTAGCTTAAATTACATCAGCGACCTTACACTCGATTACTCAGAAGACCTCATGGGTGGTGGGTTTCGCTTCCAAAACCCAAATGCGATCGCCCATTGTGGCTGTGGTAATTCTTTCTCTGTAATTCCTTAAAAACCTTCTTTATATACATAATTTGACAATTAACAATAAAAGTTGGTACAATCATAATTTGTAAAAACTTTAGAGAGCCAAAAGCTTTACGCGCTGTAACTCATGCCAACTATACAGCAGCTTATTCGTAGCGAACGCCAAGTAACGACCAAGAAAACCAAGTCACCCGCGTTGAAGGAATGCCCCCAGCGTCGCGGTGTTTGTACACGGGTTTACACAACCACGCCCAAAAAACCTAACTCAGCGCTGCGTAAAGTGGCAAGAGTGCGCCTTACCTCTGGTTTTGAAGTGACAGCTTATATTCCAGGTATTGGTCATAACTTGCAAGAACACTCAGTTGTGATGATTCGCGGCGGTCGAGTCAAAGACTTACCCGGAGTAAGATACCACATCATTCGTGGCACATTAGATACAGCCGGAGTTAAAGATCGTCGTCAAGGTCGCTCAAAGTACGGTACTAAGCGTCCAAAGACAACATAAGCTTTGTGCTGTAGTAACCTATTAAAACAGTTGTTGAAGATAATGCGGCAGAAATCCCTTCTGCTAAATTAATCATCAATAAACTGGAGAATTACAAAGCGATCGTTAAATTAAACAACTGTAGCAACACCAACGGTCGCAATTGAAAAGTTCGGCAGTTTAGTGTTGCACTTTTGTCCAAGTTTCAACGCCACAAGAGTTATTTTCTCTAGGTAGTAAATTTAAGTAAGGGCAAAGCTTGAGAAAAAAATCATTGCCTGACTTTATTAAATCAAATTGTTGCCAAATCACTCGAAGGCTTACGTATGTCTCGTCGTACTGTTGTTCAAAAACGCCCAGTTCCATCCGATTCAGTGTATAACAGTCGTCTCATTAGTATGCTGATGCGGCGAGTAATGCACAGTGGTAAAAAATCTATAGCAGCGCACATTGTTTATGATGCGATGAAGACTATAGAGGAACGTACTGGTTCTGATCCGCTAGAAACGTTTGAAAGAGCCGTAAAGAATGCCACACCTTTAGTAGAAGTTAAGGCGCGTCGAGTTGGCGGTGCTACTTATCAAGTGCCAATGGAAGTTCGTACTGAGCGAGGTACTACCCTAGCACTACGCTGGATACTTCAGTTTGCCAGACAACGCCCAGGTCGGACAATGGCCAGTAAGTTGGCAAATGAATTAATGGATGCTGCTAACGAAACGGGCAATGCAATCCGCAAGCGCGAAGAAACTCACAGGATGGCTGATGCAAATAAAGCTTTTGCTCACTATCGTTACTAAATAGGGCTAATACAATAGAAATGCTCTAAAGAAGACGGTTTACCGTAAACGTATAGAATCTTAACAGAGAGTAACATAGATATTAAGATATACTGCGGCAAAAAATATAGGAGGCAACTGTGGCACGTACGATCCCGCTTGAGAGAGTACGCAATATTGGAATTGCGGCGCATATAGACGCGGGTAAGACAACAACAACAGAGCGAATCTTGTTTTACTCTGGGATAGTTCATAAAATTGGTGAAGTTCACGAGGGAACAGCTGTAACTGACTGGATGGAACAAGAGCGGGAGCGAGGTATTACAATTACTGCCGCCGCTATCACAACCAGTTGGAAAGATCATCAAATCAATATTATTGATACCCCCGGTCACGTTGACTTCACAATTGAGGTCGAGCGGTCAATGCGGGTATTGGATGGAGTCATCGCTGTATTTTGTTCTGTAGGTGGTGTTCAGCCTCAGTCTGAGACAGTGTGGCGACAGGCGGATCGGTATAACGTGCCTCGGATTGCCTTCATCAACAAGATGGATCGTACTGGAGCAAACTTTTTTAAAGTTTATGACCAAATGCGCGATCGCTTGCGGGCTAATGCAGTGGCAATTCAGCTGCCAATCGGTAGTGAAACCAATTTCCAGGGTATTGTTGACCTAGTACGGATGCGTGCTTACATCTACAACAATGATCAGGGAACTGATATTGAAGAAACTGACATTCCAGCAGAAATGCAAGCGATGGCAGAAGAATATCGTGCCAAGTTAGTTGAGGCAGTAGCTGAAACAGATGAAGCCTTAATCGAAAAGTATTTGGATGGCGTTGAACTCACAGAAGCTGAAATTCGCCAAGGGCTGCGTAAAGGAACAACTGCGGTTACGATTGTACCCGTACTTTGTGGCTCTGCCTTCAAAAACAAAGGTGTCCAGCTAATGCTTGATGCAGTTGTAGATTACCTGCCAGCACCAAGTGAAGTACCGCCAATTCAAGGTATATTGCCAAATGGCAATACAGTTGAGCGACGCGCCGACGACGCAGAACCGCTAGCAGCACTCGCCTTCAAGATTATGGCTGATCCTTACGGTCGTCTAACCTTCGTTCGGGTTTATTCTGGCGTTCTCAAAAAGGGTAGCTACGTCCTCAATGCTACTAAAGATAAAAAGGAAAGGGTTTCCCGCCTGGTAGTTCTAAAGGCAGATGAACGTAGTGACGTAGATGAACTACGAGCGGGAGACTTAGGAGCTGCTTTAGGTCTGAAAGACACCTTGACAGGTGATACGATCTGTGACGAAAATGCCCCAGTGATTCTGGAATCTCTGTTTATTCCTGAGCCAGTAATTTCAGTTGCAGTTGAACCTAAAACTAAGCAGGACATGGATAAGCTATCTAAGGCACTGCAATCCTTGTCTGAAGAAGACCCCACCTTCCGCGTCAACGTTGACCCCGAAACAAACCAAACCGTGATCGCCGGAATGGGAGAATTACACCTAGAAATTCTGGTAGACCGAATGCTACGAGAATTTAAGGTAGAAGCGAATGTCGGTGCGCCACAAGTTGCTTACCGAGAAACAATTCGTAAATCTGTCAGAACAGAAGGCAAATTCATCCGTCAAAGTGGTGGTAAAGGTCAGTACGGTCACGTAGTCATTGAGGTGGAACCAGGCGAACCTGGAACCGGCTTTGAATTCGTGTCCAAGATTGTCGGTGGTGTCGTACCTAAAGAGTACATTGGGCCATCGGAGCAAGGCATGAAAGAAAGCTGTGAATCCGGTATTTTAGCTGGATATCCGGTGATCGATCTCAGAGCGACACTCGTCGATGGGTCTTACCACGATGTAGACTCCTCGGAAATGGCGTTCAAAATCGCTGGCTCAATGGCGATCAAAGACGCAGTGATGAAGGCTCAACCTGTTCTGTTAGAGCCTATGATGAAAGTTGAGGTTGAAGTTCCCGAAAACTTCCTTGGAGACGTGATGGGTGACCTCAATTCCCGTCGTGGTCAAATTGAAGGCATGGGTTCTGAACAAGGTATTGCTAAAGTGACAGCCAAAGTTCCGTTAGCGGAAATGTTTGGCTATGCTACGGATATCCGCTCTAAGACTCAAGGCAGGGGCATCTTCGCAATGGAGTTTAGCCACTACGAAGAAGTACCTCGCAACGTGGCGGAAGCAATTATTGCTAAGAGCAAAGGAAACGCTTAACTAGAAAAGGAACCGATTAATTACATGGCACGCGCAAAGTTTGAAAGGACTAAACCCCACGTCAACATCGGTACGATTGGTCACGTTGACCACGGCAAAACCACGTTAACGGCATCAATTACAATGACCCTAGCTGCAATGGGTCAGGCAACGGCTCGTAAGTATGCGGATATTGATGCCGCTCCTGAAGAAAAGGCTCGTGGGATTACCATTAACACGGCTCACGTTGAGTACGAAACTGGAAATCGCCACTACGCTCACGTAGACTGCCCAGGACACGCAGATTATGTGAAGAACATGATCACAGGTGCAGCACAAATGGATGGTGGCATTTTGGTAGTTTCTGCTGCTGATGGACCAATGCCCCAAACCCGCGAACATATCCTCCTAGCTAAACAGGTAGGTGTTCCTAACCTGGTTGTCTTCTTGAACAAGAAAGACATGGTGGATGACGACGAACTACTAGAACTGGTGGAACTCGAAGTCCGCGAACTGCTAAGTAGTTATGATTTTCCAGGCGATGATATCCCTGTTGTAGCTGGTTCAGCTCTCTTGGCTCTGGAAGCGATGACTGCTAACCCCAAGACTCAACGTGGTGAGAATGAGTGGGTAGATAAAATCTACGAATTGATGGATGCTGTAGACTCATACATTCCTACACCTGAGCGGGATGTTGATAAACCCTTCCTAATGGCCGTAGAAGATGTCTTCTCGATCACAGGTCGTGGTACAGTAGCCACTGGTCGGATTGAGCGCGGCAGAGTTAAAGTCGGCGATACTGTAGAATTGGTGGGAATTAGAGCCACTCGTAATACAACTGTGACCGGCATCGAGATGTTTAAGAAGAGTCTTGATGAAGGTATGGCAGGAGATAACGCTGGGGTACTACTACGTGGTATCCAGAAGGCTGATATTGAGCGAGGAATGGTGATTGCCAAACCTGGTTCGATTACACCTCATACTCAATTTGAAGGTGAAGTTTACGTTCTTCAGGAAAAAGAAGGTGGTCGTAAGACACCGTTTTTCCCTGGCTACCGTCCCCAGTTTTATGTGCGGACAACGGATGTAACGGGTACAATCAGAACGTTTACCTCTGATGATGGCAGTGAAGCCGAGATGGTGATGCCAGGTGATCGCATTAAAATGACAGTTGAACTGATCAACCCAATTGCTATTGAACAAGGGATGCGGTTTGCTATTCGTGAAGGTGGTCGCACTATCGGTGCTGGTGTAGTTTCCAAAATCGTGAAGTAACACAGTTTTCACGTTCTTAGGAGCAGAAAGGCGATACCCACAAGGTAAAATGCTTTTCTGCTCCTTTAATTTCGACATTAACAGTCAGGAGTTAGGGATCAGGAAGCAGAGGAGCTTTCTTAGCAGGGGAGCAGAGGAGTAGCGAGTAAATTCCCCTTGTCCTCTCGCCTCTCGCCTCTTGCCTTTCGTCTCTCGCCTCTGATTCCTCTCGCCTCTCGCCTCTACTTAAACAGAACCTGGAAAATTTAAAATGGCAACTCTTCAGCAGCAAAAAATTCGGATTCGCTTACAGGCTTTTGATCGGCGATTGCTTGATACATCTTGTGAAAAAATTGTGGATACAGCAAATCGGACTAATGCCACAGCTGTAGGCCCGATTCCTTTACCAACACGCAAACGGATTTACTGTTTACTGCGATCGCCCCACGTTGACAAAGATTCGCGGGAACACTTTGAAACTCGTACCCATCGGCGGATTATTGACATTTACCAACCTTCTTCTAAAACGATTGATGCGCTAATGAAACTTGACTTACCATCTGGTGTAGATATTGAAGTTAAGCTGTAACACATCGTTTAATTTTTAGAATTGCTATTCAATTTACCCTTTAGAATCTCTAAAGGGTTTATTTATATTAAGTTTTAGGAAGAAATCGGCTAAAGTAGGAGTATATTGCCCAGTTACCGTTTTACCCAGACCGATGGCATCTTCTTCCAAAATTGCGGTTCGAGAACTTCCTCTTTTCCCATTACCGGAGGTAGTTCTCTTTCCCGGTAGACCCCTACCACTACATATTTTTGAATTTCGCTACCGGATCATGATGAACACGATCTTGGAAAGCGATCGCCGCTTTGGAGTGTTGCTTTGGGACCCAGTGCGAGGTCAACCAGCCTCTGTTGGCTGCTGTGCTGAAATTATCCAATATCAGCGCCTGCAAGATGACCGGATGAAGATATTGACACTAGGACAGCAACGGTTTCGCGTTTTGGAGTACGTTCGCGAAAAGCCTTACAAAGTCGGTTTGGTAGAGTGGATTGAAGACCAGCCTCCACAAAAAGACCTGAGACCCTTGGCTATGGATGTAGAGCAACTACTCCGCGATGTAGTAAGGTTATCAGCGAAGCTAACAGACCAAGACATCGAATTACCAGAAGATATCCCCGATCTACCTACAGAGTTGTCTTACTGGGTAGGAAGTAATCTTTATGGTGTTGCCGAAGAGCAGCAAGCACTACTAGAAATGCAAGACACAGCCGCCCGACTAGAACGGGAAGCAGAAATTCTTACTTCTACTCGCAATCATCTAGCAGCTCGTACAGTTCTGAAAGATACTTTTAATTAGAGGCAAAAGGCTAGAGGCTAGAGGCTAGAGTCCAGACAATTAATGGGTCATTTGCTACGGTTGATGCCATGGCTAGAAGGAGGGAAAATAGAGATATTCTAGCGAGAGGTAACGCTATGACTCGTCATCAAAAGAATCCGCTGCGAGCTTTGACCCCTGAAGAGCATCAA
>JAESFL010000242.1_pt1 | contig 46449 bp, 48 predicted proteins | sample 9269401 | NCBI WGS metagenome assembly JAESFL01 (sample SAMN14506025, study PRJNA617098) | algae metagenome | isolation source: Gloeocapsa sp. UFS-A4-WI-NPMV-4B04 and co-occurring heterotrophs from desert... | place: USA: Utah | collected 2006-10-01 | reverse complement strand
GATCGTCACCGAGTGGAACGCCTTCCGGGCGCTCGATCTGGCCCGGCTGAAGGGGCTGATGGCCGCCCCCGTCCTCGTCGATCTGCGCAATGTCTACGCGCCGGACGAGGCCCGCCGCCACGGCCTGCGCCATATCGGCGTCGGCGCGCTGGCGCGCGACGACTGACTGGAGGACTGCCCCCCACCTCAGCGCGCCGCGCGGCGGGCAAGCAGGAGGTGCAGACCCTGCGCGGCGAGGCCGCCGATCATCGCCGCGCCGCCCTTGACCAGAAAATCGATCATCCGGCCGTGCCGGCTCACGGTCAGGCCCTGGGCCGCTTCGAGGGCGCCGGCGAGGGCGACCGCTGCGACGAGGGCCAGCCCCCAGCGCCGCGGATAGGACAGCGCGAGCAGGAAGCCGAACAGCGCGTAGGCGCCGGCCCGCTCCAGGTTCGCCGAGGCGATGACCGGACGCGCCTCGAGCGGCGAGAGCGTCACGGCGACGAGGCCGATGGCCACGATCCACGCCATCAGGCGAACAAGCGTCAGCATGGGATCAGGTGCGCGCAAGCCATTGCCGCGGTCAAGCGCGACCTGCGCGCCTCAGGTGCCGTCCGCCGGGTCTATTCCACCGATGACGCGATCAGCGTGAATAGAATCCCGAGCGCGAGGTTGCAGGCGAGCAGGATCAGGAACAGGGTCATTACGCCTCACGCCACGCAGGTCAGGACGATGTAGGGCCAGCGCGGCGGGCATGACGCTCGCGCCGCTCCCTGAGACCTCTGCGGGCTGCCGCCCGTCTCCTGCCCGGGCGCTGATCGGGCATCCTCGGAACGGCGCTCCGATCCGCCGCCCGTTGCCGCAAGGCAGGGAGCCGCACCGGACACGATCAGAAGGACCGAAGCGGCTCGGGCTGCGATAGCGATCTTCGGCATCTTTCCCCTCGCGACGTCTTCGTTTCGCAAGAAGCGGGTTAGCCCTGGCTGTTTGCGGCCATGTTGCGTGAAATGTTGCGTCGTTGCCGCCGACTGACGGTTGCGGTGGCGCAACGAGGTCCGGCGGCACCCGGTGGCGAGATCTGCTTGGGGATGCAAGTGACTACTTAAGCGCAAATGATGCCGGATATCCCTAATTTGGAGGATGCAATCGTCCTGAAATCGTTGCCTGCTTTCATCGTTGGGGCACGGTCCGCTGTGACACCGGGGTACGCCGAGGGGGCGTGCCGGTGTCGGCGGAGGAGCCCTGAGGGGGATGGGTGATGGTCAGGAATGGGGCGGTTCATCCGCGCTGGGTTTTGCGCAGGGACGAGCGGCGGGCCGGACGCTACGAGGGTGACAAGGTTGTGCGGTGGATCGCACGCCCCACCCTGATGAAAGGGCGCGCGAAGGAATCGGCGAACGCTGAAGCGGGCGACAGTGCCGCGGGTTATGTCGCGCCGTCCCGCCTGAACGGCTTCACGGGTTTGCGGATCGTCTCCGACACCTGATCCGGAGACTCGGATCGCAGGGCGCGAGGCCGTCGCCGAAGACGGACGCGAACCCTGATTGCAGAACCACCGCGCCGGTGTCTCCAACGACACCGGCGCGGGATCACGGTTGTGATGAAGCATGCAGACCGGAAGATGCGCCGGCCGGAGTCATCGGCCTTCAGGCCGGATCCGTGAGGATTGAGGCCTGACACGACGCCGGAATCTCTTGGCAAGCTCTTCGGCGCGGTCCATGCTTCCCTTCGACAGCCGCCGGATAACGCGGCGGCATCGGAGGTTCGCCCCATGCTCGCCGCCAACCGCTTGGTCAAATCGGCCTGGATCGCCGTCGATATCACCAAGGACCGCGCCGAACGCGTCCTCGTCGTCGAGGCCTACATCGCGGTCAGCCCGCTGGAGAAGGACTTCGACGCCCACCGCTACGAGAAGGTCGTGGAGGACGTGCGCCGCGTTCTCGCCGAGCACCCCGAGATCGACCGGGCCTCGATCCTGAGCATGCACCGGGATGCCGGCTGCACGGCTCTGTTCCGCAGCCAGCCCGCGCACGCCGCCGTGTGATCGCCTCGGGACCGGCCCGACCGATCAATCGAGTGGTGCCTGGGACGGATCGGCGGGTCTCACCTCGCTCTGTCCGGGATTGCGCAGCCCCGGTGTGACGGTCGCGCCGCGCCGGCTGGCCTCGGCGCCGGCTGCGCAACCCGAGCAAATCGAGCGGGCGGCGCGGTTACTGCGCTCGGCGATCCGCCGGTCGAACTCGGCCTGACGCGCCATGGAGTCCTCGGCGCTGCGGTGCGTGAGGATCGAGGTCTGCGCGGATGGCGCCGCAGCGGGTACATCCCGCTCCGCCGGACCGGCCAGAGCCGGCGTGGCGAGAGCGAGCAGGGCGGGAAGGGCTGCGCGCATCGGGGGTCGCCTCGCTTTGCGGCCGGCCATCGCCGCCTGCCGGTACCATCGGTGGCACCGAAGCTGACAGCGGAAAAACGGCCGCAAGACGGCATTCCGTCCCTCAGGGCGGCGCGAGCGCCGTAGCGATCGGACCCACTCTCACGCGGAGCATCGTCCTGGATCTCGGATCCAGGGCAAAACTCGAGGCCTTTGTTTTCGCATCATCTTTTCCGAAAGCCGGCGGCCACCTTTCAGGATGATGCTCTAGCGATGGGCCGCGTCGCCGCCGATGCCGTTGTCGAGGAACAGCCGGTAGGCCGGATTGTCGGTCTCGTCCACATAGGGGTAGGCCAGCGCATCGAGGACGGCGTCGAAGCGGGCGCGCTCGGCCGGCGGCACCTCGATCCCGGCCAGCACCCGGCCGTAATCGGCGCCGTGGTTGCGGTAGTGGAACAGGCTGATGTTGAACCCGTCACCCAAAGCCTCCAGGAACTTCATCAGCGCACCCGGCCGCTCCGGGAACTGGAACCGGTAGAGCCGCTCGTCGGCGAGCCCCGAGGCGCGCCCGCCCACCATGTAGCGGACATGCACCTTGGCCATCTCGTTGTCGCTCATGTCGGCGACGCGGTAGCCGGCGCTCTCCAGGGCCGCGATCAGGTCCCGCTTCTCCGGCTTGCCGCCGGGCAGGTTGATGCCGACGAAGATGCGCGCCTCGCTTCCCTTGGCGTAGCGATAGTTGAACTCGGTGATCGCGCGGGGGCCCAGGGCACCGATGAAGGCGCGGTAGGCCCCCGGACGCTCGGGAATGGTGACGCCGAGCAGCACCTCGCGCTCCTCGCCGATCTCCGCCCGCTCGGCGATGTGGCGCAGGCGGTCGAAGTTGAGGTTGGCGCCCGACGAGATCGCCACCAGCGGCCCGGCGCCGGGGTTATCCGCCGCCCAGGCCTTGGCACCGGCGAGGCTCAGCGCGCCCGACGGCTCGGAGATCGCGCGGGTGTCGTCGAAAATGTCCTTCACCGCCGCGCACATCGCGTCGGTATCGACGGTGATCACCGCGTCGAGATGCTCGCGACAGAGCCGGAAGGTCTCCTCGCCGGCCTGCCGCACCGCGACGCCGTCGGCGAACAGGCCGACACTGGGCAACATGACTCGGTCGTTCGCCCGGATCGCCTCGGCCATGGTGGCGGCGTCTTCCGGCTCCACGCCGATCACCTTGGTCTCCGGACGGAGGTACTTCACGAAAGTGGCGATTCCGGCGGCCAGCCCGCCGCCGCCGATCGGCACGAAGATCGCCTCGATCGGCCCCGTGTGCTGATGCAGGATCTCCATGCCGATCGTGCCCTGACCGGCAATCACCTCGGGATCGTCGAACGGGTGCAGGAAGGTCAGGCCCCACTGCGCCTCCAGGCGCCGCGCCTCGGCCAAAGCCTCGTCGAAGGCGTCGCCGTGCAGCACAACCTCGGCGCCCCGCGCCCGGCAGGCATCGACCTTGATGGCGGGCGTGGTGCGCGGCATCACGATCACCGCGCGCACGCCGAGCTTGGCCGCCCCGAGGGCGACCCCCTGCGCGTGATTGCCGGCCGAGGCGCAGATCACGCCGTGGTCGAGCTGCTCCCGCGGCAGCGAAGCCATCTTGTTGTAGGCGCCGCGCAGCTTGAACGAGAAGACCGGCTGCAGATCCTCGCGCTTGAGCAGCACGGGGCGGCCGAGCCGCTTGGTCAGGCGGGGCATCGGGTCGAGGGGGCTCTCGATCGCCACGTCGTAGACGCGAGCGGAGAGGATCTTCTTGATATAGTCAGTCACGGACAGGCTTTCGGCCGCGTCATCGGGCAGGGCTCGCCCGGGACTTAGACCTTCCGCGGCCGGGATGCGAGGGGAGGGCCGGGACGGATCCATCCGACCGAAATCGGATCAGAGCCGGATCCCGGCATGGACCTGCCCCTGATCGAAGGGGAAGGCGAAGGCGGCGCCGATGCCGTCGCGGAAGATGCGCACGACCTGCGCCGCCGTGCTGCCGATCGTGATGCTCGCTCCGGCAGACAACGTGTGGTCGAGAGCCAGCGCTGCGCCGGAGGCCGAGACGTTGATCAGCCGCCCCGGCAGGACGCGCCCGTCCTCAAGGGTCACGAGCACGTCCTTGCGATCAGGGCTGATCCGCGGATGCGCGCGTGTCGGCTGCAGGGTGCGCTCCTGTTCGCGGCTCAGCGCCAGCAGGGTGCGGGCGACCTCGGCCGCCCTCTGTCGGGATGCTTTGAGCCGGACGAGAAACAGCCTGTCGTCGGTTCTGATGACGCGGGCATCGACTTGGCCGATGTAGCGGATGCTGCAGGTGATCTGCTCGTCGACCGCCGGCTCGGCCGCCGAGCGGAAGCTGATGCCCTCCCGGGAGACATCCTGCGTCACCGCGTAGAAGTCGGGCTGCCGCCGACTCCAGCAGAGGGCTGGGAGGATCACGGTATGGAGATCGGGGGTGAGATGCTCGGTCATGCTGCAACATGTCGTCGTCACGCCACCTTGAAGGCACAGCCCTGAAGGGAAAACGGACAGAATTCCTCGACTTTTGCGGACTTTTTTATGGATGACGCGGCGCGGTCTATGTTCGCGAGCCGAGGCGAACATCAGGCCTCCGCCTGCCGATGACCTCGGCGCCCGCGACTGTCGGGCTCATCTGAAACCGGCTGATTGCGATCTAGCCATGCGTGATGAGACAGAATCCAGGCATTGCGCCTGTGCTCGAACGAAAGCTGAATCATCGTTTCGAGTGCACACTCAAAACGACTGATGAGCGTTCAATACAAGTCGCGATCTGGACAGGCGCGCATCCATACCGAAAACACATGCCGCTCATCCAAAACCGGCATGACAGAAAATCGCGGTCTTTCCAGCCCTTGCTGTCGGTGACGCTGGTTGTCAGGGGCGGGCCGCCGCGCGCATGCTCGAGCGATGAGTGACATTCCCTCCGATACCGACAGAATCGCGCGCCTCGAGATCCGGCTGACCGAGCAAGAGGCCGTGATCGAGGATCTGAACGCGGCCATCACGGCGCAATGGGGCGTCATCGATCGGCTCACCCGGCAGCTCGCACGGGTGCAGGAGCAGGTCGAGGAAAGCGCCTTCCGGGCCGCCAGCGGTGCTCCGGAGCCGCCACCACCGCACTATTGATACCGGATCGATTCGGTTGTCGTATCGATCGTTGGGCGGCCGGATCGCGGTGCAGGAGCTAAGGAGAGCAGGATGATGCGCAGGGCGGTGCCGTGTCTCGGCCTTTGTCTCACGCTTGTGACGCTTATCGCGGGCGCTTGCCCGGCCCATGCGTTCGAGCGCGCACCGCATCCCTCCGACACGCCGATGGAGGCCTGCCCGAGCCAGGGAGCGGGCTTCATCCGCATTCCCGGCACGACGACCTGCATCCGCCTGTCCGGACGGGTCAGAACCGGCGCCGATATCGGCACCCGCCGGACCGCTCCCTCATTACAGGGCCGCATCGCGGTCGATACCCGCAGCGAGTCCGCACTGGGGCCAGTGCGCAGCTTCGTGCGGATCGATGCGGGAGGTCACTGATCGGCGCCGCCTGAACGCCGGCACCGGGTCGGATCAGTCGTCGCGGTAGACGCGCTCGCGGCGCTCGTGACGCTCCTGCGCTTCCAGGGACAGGGTCGCGATCGGCCGCGCATCGAGGCGCTTGAGGGAGATCGGCTCGCCGGTCTCCTCGCAGAAACCGTAGGAACCGTCCTCCAGCCGGGCCAAAGCCGCGTCGATCTTGCTCGTCAGCTTGCGCTGACGGTCGCGGGCGCGCAGCTCGATCGCACGATCGGTCTCGGAGGAGGCGCGGTCGGCGAGATCGGGATGGTTCTCGTTCTCGCTCTGAAGCGCGCTGAGAGTATCCTGCGCTTCGCGCAAGATTTCGCTCTTCCAGTTGAGCAGCTTGCGACGAAAATACTCGCGCTGCCGCTCATTCATGAAGGGCTCGTCGTCGGAGGGCCTGTAGCCGTCCTCGATCGTGACCTTCGCCATCGTCTTTTCCTCGCGCTCCCTGCCGGTCAGCGGCGATCTTGGGCGAGGCTATAATCGAGCCGGGCAAGCTCTACAACGCGCGGATGCCGCCATGCAGCGTCTCGCGTGAAAAGCTCCCGCGATGCGGCAAAGACGACACGCTCAGGTGGCCGTCTCCGCGACATCAGGTTGTCCTACGGTCTCACGCGGCACGCGTGAGATGGACGGCGCCATGGGCGAGGCCTGCCACGGAGCCGGGTCCGCTCCGGCCGACTCCGCTCCGGTTCAGGGCCTCTTGCGAAGACGGTCGATCGCGGCGGCGATCTCGTCGGCCAGCGGCTGGGCCAGAGCGTGCCGGTAGTGGGTCTGGTCGAAGAACAGGGCGGGGTCGTGCGAGGCCGGCCGCTCGTGCCGCGCGTCGAGGAGGGCGCTGCGTGCGTGATGCCGCAAGGCCTCCGTCATCGCCGCCCGGCATGCGGTCTCGGCCTGGGCGCGCGGCGTGCCGGGGCGGGGGAGGCCGGCGGCGTAGACCGGCGGGAACACCATGACCACCGCGGTCTCGGGCGGCAGAGCCGCGAGGGCGGCGCCGAGTCGCGCGGCGGCCGGGAAAGCCGGTCCCGCCTTGCCCGGATCCGGCGCGTCGGAGACCGGCGTCTCGCGGGCGGCGCGGAAACGCTCGCCGTCGAGGGCGCCGAGCCGCAGGTAATCCGGCTCGTAGTCCCACCAGCCGTCGGCGGCTGCCCGCTTGCGGCGCGGGCCGAGAAGCCAGCCGGCGCGTTCGACCACCTCCTGAGCCACGGAAAAGCGGAGGAGACCGCGGAGATAGGCGAGCGGCTCGTGGCTGTAGAGCCAGAACGGAAACGGCTTGTCGTTGGGCAATGCCGGATCGGCGATGCACCAGTAATCGTCGATCGCCAAAACGATCGCCTTCGGCGCCGGATGGTGGTGCAGGAACCAAGCGAGCAGGGCGAGCTGCTCGCCGGGGCCGGTCGCGGGCACGGAGAGCTGCACGAAGGGAATGCCGGTCGCCGCCGTGAGCCGAGCCGGCTCGACGAGCTGGATGTGGGAATTTCCGAACACCGCCCCCGCGAAGGCCGGGTCGCGCCCGCGCGACGCCGCGGCGGTGCGCGGGCCCTGCGGGCGCACCGCGCCGGCCGAGACCAGCGTCGAGCGACCGCTGTCATAGGGGTCGATCAGGAAGGCCATTGCGAGATAGCCCGCGAGCAGGCCGATCGCCGTCCCGAGGAACAGGCGCGCGAAGCCCGCCCAGTTCCGTGGTCCGGTGCTGTCGGAGACGGACACCATCTCAGAACTGGAAGTAGATGAACTCGTAGTTCGCATCGTCCCCGATCTTCAGGAGGACGACGACGAACAACAGGGCGAAGCCGACCGCCAGCCAGCGGTTCGGCGGCAGCCGGTGCACGGCCGCCCAGGCGGTCGGGCCGATCATCGCGACCGCGGCGGCGATGGCGATGGCCCGCCACTTGAAGCCGGAGTCGGTCGAAGCCAGCCCGAACAGCCCCTTGTAGATCGCCAGAGCCGCCTCGAACGAGGTCGCGCGGAACAGCACCCAGGTCAGGATCACGAACGCCGCCGTCAGCGCCCAGCCGAGGAGGTGCGGCATCCGCCCCCCCGCCCGGCGCCAGAGCACGCCGGCTGCGAGGCCGATGCCGTGGGCGGCGCCCCAGGCGACGAAGGTCAGCCCGGCCCCGTGCCACAGGCCGCCGAGCGTCATGGTGGCAAACAGGGCGCCGACCTGGACCGCGAGGCCGCGGCGGTTTCCTCCAAACGCGATGTAGAGGTAGTCGCGCAGGAAGCGCGACAGCGTCATGTGCCAGCGCCGCCAGAAATCGCGCAGCGAGGTGGCGCGGTAGGGCACGTCGAAGTTCTGCGGCAGCACGATCCCGAACAGCAGCGCGAGGCCGAGCGCCATATCGGTGTAGCCGGAGAAGTCGAAATAGATCTGAAAGGTGAAGCCGAGCGTCGCCTGCCACGCCTCGGCCATGCTCACCGCCTTGCCCGCGGCGGCCGCCTGGAACACCGGATTGACGTAGACCGAGAGCGGATCGCCGAGGAACACCTTCTTGGCGAGCCCCACGGTGAGCAGCATCACGCCCCGGCCGATCCGCTCGGCGGCGTCCGGGCGCGCGTAGGGGCGCTCCTCGAACTGGTGCATGATCTCGCTCCAGCGCACGAGCGGGCCGGCGAGAACCTGCGGGAAGAAGGCGATGTAGAGGGCGTAGTGGGTCAACCCGAAGGCCGGCGCGCGCCCGGCCCTCAGGTCCGTCAGGTACATGATGTGGTGGAAGGTGAAGAACGAGATCCCGAGCGGCAGGACGAGATCGACCCGCGGGAGATCGAGGCCGGGGATCAGATCGGCGAGATCGGTGAGGAAGCCGAGATACTTGAAGAGGCCGAGCACCGCGAGGTTGCCGGCCAGCGCCGCCGGAAACAGCCAGCCGGTGCGGTCCCGGGGCAGGATGCGGGCAATCCCCCAGTTCACGCCGATGGAGACGAGCAGCAGCGGCAGGAAACGCCAGTCCCACCACGCATAGAAGACGAAGGAGAGTCCGACGAGGAGTGGCAGCCGCGCCTGCGGCCAATAACGCTCGGCGGCTGCGTGCAGCACGAGCGCGGCCGGCAGGAAGGCGAGCAGGAAGACGAAGGAGTTGAACAGCATCGCGGCGCGGACGTTTTCCTCTTGCGATCCGGCGAGACCGGCGCGCGCCCGCTCACGCGGCCAGCCTTGTCGAGGATCGAAGCGGAACCGTCAATCGCGACGAGACTGCGCATCGGGGACGCGGAGGGCCGCTCGCCTGCCCGACCGGGGCCGACACGGCTTCGAGCGGAAAGCATCGGCAAGGGGCCGGCAAGGGGCTGGCAAGAGGCTGGCAAGAGATTGCAGCGGCATGCTTCGATCACGGCAATGTGCATCGGCTCCGGCGGCAGGGCCCAGGCAATGCCGCGCGGTCGAACATCCAGTCAGCTTCGGTTCATCGAGCAAGACCTAGCTTCGGACATCGGCCGTAAGCTTCGGCCCGAACGGAGAAATCGTACGATGATGCACGCGAAGGCGTTCGCATTGGCTGCGGTGATCGCCGGCAGCCTCGGTGTGGCGGGTTCGGCCCAGGCGGCTCCCTTCAGCCCCGCCCCCCTCGCGACCGCAACGGACAACGCGCTGGTCGAGCGCACCGCCGGCGGTTGCGGGCCGGGTTTCCACCCGAATCCGTGGGGCATCTGCCGCCCGAATTGGGGGCCGCGCCGCTTCTACGGCCCGCCCCCCGGCTATTACCGTCCGCGGCCGTTCTATCGGCCCTACGGCTATTACCGTCCGCGGCCCTATTATTGGTGATCGCTTGATCGGATGATCGTTCGGGCCGGATCTCGACAGGGGTCCGGCCCTTTTCGCATTCAGACGCCGCGGGCCGCCTCGAGCTTGGCGAGTTCCACCGCCGCGCGCAGCTCGATCTCGGCCACCAGCCCGTCGAGGCGGGGATCGCCGCTTTCGGCCATCCGCTCGGCGAGGCGGCCGGCAATGGCCTGGAGGTCGCGCGTCGCCACCCGGCCGCCGATCAGCGCTGCCTTCAGCCGGTCGAGCCCGTCGAGCAGATCGTGCCCGCGCTGCACCGAGCGGCGGCGCCGTTCCTTCTGCGCCTCGGCCCCGTCCTGCCCCTGCAGCGTGAGGAGCGCGTCGAGCCCGGTGAGCATGCCGGTCTGGCTCGTGCCCGCAGTCGCGGCGCGAGGCGTTTCCTCGGTGCCGGCGGGCGCGAAGGCGCCCGGCGCGGCGGCGCGGCGGGTCGCATTGAGCGCACCCGCTGCGGCGGCGGCAAAGCGTGTGTCGACGCGCATGGGGGCTTGAAACCTTCTCGCGCCCCTCAATTCACGAAGAGCGCTGACCCGGAAAGACATCGTCCGGTAGGGTTAAGCATGGGTAAACAGCCCGGCAGAAGCTGCCGGGGCGGCAGGAAACGCTGCCCCCACACGGGCCGCCCCGGCATCACCCCTCTGAAGAAAACATCGTTTGCTCAGAGACTTGGCATTTGGCACGGCCCTGGCAGAGATCGGCTCGGCGCGTAGACGCCAAAACCGGTCGCCGAGTCCCGATGCCCCTGCCTCGCTTTTCCCTCGCCCGCCCGCTGATCGCGATGCTGGCCTGCCTGTCGGCCCTGTTGCCGCCGGCCCCGGCCAGCGCCCTGTCTCGGGTCAAGGACCTCGCCGCCGTCGAGGGCGTGCGCACCAACCAACTCGTCGGCTACGGCATCGTGGTCGGCCTCAACGGCACCGGCGACACCCTCAACAACATCCCCTTCACCAAGCAGTCGCTGCAGGCGATGCTGGAGCGGCTCGGCATCAACACCCGCGGCGCGACCATGCGCACGCAGAACCTCGCGGCGGTGATGGTGACGGCCAACCTCCCCCCCTTCGCGACGCAGGGCACGCATATCGACGTCACGGTCTCCTCGCTCGGCGACGCCAAGTCGCTCCAGGGCGGCACCCTGGTGGCGACCTCGCTGCTCGGCGCCGACGGCGAGATCTACGCCCTGGCTCAAGGGTCGGTGGCGATCGCCGGCTTCGCAGCCGAGGGCGAGGCGGCCAAGATCACCCGCGGCGTGCCGACCAACGGGCGCATCTCCAACGGCGCGCTGATCGAGCGCGAGATGGCGTTCAAGCTCAACGAGGCGCGCAGCTTGCGCCTGTCGCTGCGCAACCCCGACTTCACCACGGCCAAGCGCATCGCCTCGGCGATCAACGACTTCATGGGCGCCGACACCGCGGAGCCGACCGACCCGGCCACCATCACCCTGCAGATCCCGGCCAAGTACCGCGGCAACATGATCCGCCTCATCACCGAGGTGGAGCAGCTCAAGGTCGAGCCCGACCAGACCGCGCGGGTGGTGGTGGACGAGCGCTCCGGCATCATCGTCATGGGCCGCGACGTGCGCGTTTCCACGGTCGCCATCGCACAGGGCAACCTCACGGTGACGATCACCGAGCAGCCGATGGTGAGCCAGCCGGCGCCGCTGTCGAACGGCCAGACCGCGATCGTGCCGCGCACCGGGGTGAAGGTCGATACCGGCGACGGCAACAAGCTCGCCCTGGTGAAGGAAGGCGTGAGCCTGCGCGAGCTGGTGGACGGCCTCAACGCCCTCGGTGTCGGCCCGCGCGACCTGATCTCGATCCTCCAGGCGATCAAGACGGCCGGCGCGCTCCAGGCCGACATCGAGCTGATGTAATTTTTCTCGGACCGGGAGACCGCACCATGCTGCCCCTCGCAACTTTTGCGGCTTCCGCCGCGGTCGGTGTCGGCAAGAGCCTGATCGGCTCGCTCGCCAAGACCGATTCAGACACGATGGACACCGCCAAGGCGGCTGCCTCGGCCAAGGCCCGCAAGACCGCCGACGACTTCGAGAAGATGTTCCTGGAGGACAGCCTGGAAAAGCTGACGCAGAGCGCCGGCACGGATGGGCCGCTCGGCGAGAACGGCACCGGCGGCGGTGTCTGGCGCTCGATGCTGACCAAGGAATACGCCAACGCCATCGTGAAGACCGGCGGCGTCGGCATCAGCAATCAGGTCTATTCCGAGATGATGCGGATGCAGGAGGCGGGCGGTGGCCGCTGAACCGACTCCTGCCGTGCGCCTGACCGACCGCGCCGCGGCGCTCGGCTTCGTGCAGGGCCTGCTCGCCACCATGGACGCGCTGGAGCGCGTGCTCGCCCGCGAGAGCGAGGGCGTGCGCGCCGGGCGAATCGCCCAGGCGTTGACGGATTCCGCGCCGAAATCCGAACTCGCCTCGGCCTACATGAACGGCCTGGAGGCGGCCAAAGCCAACGCCATCGCGCTCGCCCGCTTCGCGCCCGAAGGTCTGGCGGCGCTGAAGGCGGCCCAGCACCGCTTCGCGGCGGTCGTCGAGACCAACCAGCAAGTGCTCGCCACCGCCCGCGCCGTCTCCGAGGGGCTCGTCAAGGCGCTGGCCGAGGAAGTCGCCAAGACACGCACGCCAACCGTCTACGGTCGCCCCTCGCTCTCGCCGTCCCCCTACGGGCGGGGCACGCAGGGCGGACCGCTGGTGCTGTCGCGTACGCTCTGACGGCGGCGCTTTCCGGTCAAAAGAAGATCGAAACGCTGTTCAGGGACGCTTCCGAACTGACCATGGAGTCCAAGAGCGTCGCCTCCCCGAGAACCATGCAAGCCGCTCAGAAATCGCTCGAACTCTACAACGAGGAGAAGAAGAGCGCCTGAAGCCGGGACGACGAGGTGGCGGCCTACGGACGCTACACCGCACGCATGATCGACATCCGACCCTGTCCGGCGTGATGACGCTGAAGGACGGCGTCCTCACGTCGGCTGCGGAGGATTACATGGTCGTTAGGATTACATGGGCGTGAGGATTACATGGGCGTGATGTCCGGTGCCACGCTCGCGACGACGGGCAACCCGGGCGGTGAAGTGCTGAAGCGTTACAGCTCGATCCTGCGCGCCGGTGCGTGAACGCGTCTGTCGTAAGAGGCATGACGTTCCGCCTCGACCGGCCCGAGGTCCGAGCGGAGTCGCACAACAAGGATTTCAGTCTTACGTCGCTCCGATGAAATCAGGCGAAGTCATCATGCCGCATCGTTTCGATGCCCGGCGGCGGCTTGACTGTTCGGAACTTTCCTCACGCGCGCCACTTGCCCCCGAACACAATCATCGGAGGAAATGGCCGTGTCGAACGACGTCCTCATTCCGTTGCTCGCGATCGTGACCATCGTCCTCGTCGCGGCCTTCGCCATCTGGCAGCGGGGGCGGGTTGCGCAGTCCAAGGGAGACCCGCGCCGCTCGGCCTTCACCCAAACCCATGGCGAGGCACCGCGGCCGAACCGGCCCGGCACCGAGCACTGACGCACGCCAGCGGCGCGGGAAGGGGCCCACAGGCCCCTTCGGTCAGAACGGCAGCAGGATATCGACGAGCTGCTGTCCGTAGCGGGGCTGCTGCACATCGGTGATCTGGCCGCGGCCGCCATAAGCGATGCGGGCCTGGGCGATCTTGCTCGAGTCGATCGTGTTGTCGGACTCGATGTCCTCGGGCCGCACCACGCCCGCGACGATCAACTCGCGCACCTCGAAATTGATGCGGATTTCCTGCTTGCCCTCCACCACGAGGTTGCCGTTGGGCAGCACCTGCGTGACGACGGCGGCGACGTTGGTGGTCACCGTCTCGGCGCGCTGGACCGAGCCGGCACCGTCGCTCGACGAGGTCGAGGTGCCGTTGATGAGCTTATCGGGCGAGATGCCGGCGGCCGCCACGCCCGCGCTCTTCTCCAGACCGAAGGCGTTGGGCAGGCCGAACCCTTCCGCATTGGTGCGCGAGCGCTTGGTCTCGTTGTTGAGGTTGGCCCGGTCGGTGACGTTGACCTTGACGGTGAGCAGGTCGCCGATCCGCGCGGCGCGCTGATCCTTGAAGAACGCCCGCGAACCCGTTCGCCACAGCGAGTTCGGTGCATAGGAGACGGGGGCGACGTCCGGCATCGCCATGCGGACCGGCCGGTAGCCGGGCTGAGCCGTCGGGTCCTCGATCGCCGAGAGCGTCGGGGTGGCACCGACCTGAGAGAGCCGGTCCACGGTGTTGCAGGCGCCGAGCGGTGCAAGCGCTAGAATTACGGCAAGGCGGGGCAGGGGGCGGCCGAGGGAGCGGAGAGAGGGGCGGCGAGCGGTCATCGGAAGGGTCCGGCGCAGGCGAAACGGGAAGGGCGAGGGGCAGGCGATGTGAGGAGCGCGCCGTCTACGGGGCGGCGCTGGCCTGGAGCACGGGCTGAGGCTGGGGGACGGGACCGACCGAGACGCGGCCGGGGCCGATCACCACGGCCTGGAGCACCTTCTTCGAGGCGCCGTTCGTCACCGAGACGCTGGCGCCGAGCCGGCCGCTCTCGTTGGCGACGCCGCGCATCGACAGCGACACGCCGGGCGTCTCGAACACGATGGCCACGCTCTCGCCGCGGGCGACGAGATCGGGCGGCGCCACGTCGCCCGAGCGCAGGACCGCGCCGGCGCTCAAGGAACGCTGCGCCACCTGGCCGGCGACCAGGTTCGGCGCGCCCTGCACGTCGGTGGGCACGGCATCGCGCGGGCGGCGTTCGAGGCTGAGGTCGGCGCTGGCGATCGCCTCGCCGCGATGGAGGCTGCGGGTCAGCACCGCCACCTCGCGGGTCTCGACCGCAACGCCCGCGACCCGGAGCGAAGCCTGCCGCTCGCCGAGCACGATGAGGCCGGCGACCCGGCGGGAGCGGGGATCGAAGGTGACATCGACCGCCGCCGCCTGCCCGTCGAGGTCGAGCGGCGCGAGCAGAACCGGCGCGTCGCCGTCGAGCCGCACGGACAGCGCCTTGGCGTCGAGGCCGTAGCCGGTCTCAAGCGCGCGCTTCAGCGCCGCCTCGATCTCCGGCGGTCCGACCCGGCGGGCGGCGCGCTGCACGGTGACCTGCACCCGGCCGCCCGTCTCGATCCCGGTAAGGCCGAGGGCCGCGACCGATTCGATGATGCGGCGGGCCTGGATCGTGCCGATGGCTCCGAGGGCGGGGGCGCGGAACAGCGGGCGCGCAGCCAGCTCGGCCGGCGCGCCCTCGACGAGGTCGCCGAGGCTCAGCGTGTCGCCTCGCGCGGTCACGTCCCCGCGCAGGCGCAGCGGGTTGCCGGCGGCCATCAGCGGCAGGGCGAACAGAGTCATCGCCATGAAGGCGGCCAGCGCGACGACGGTCCGGCCGATCACGCCGCGGGACAGGGGGGTGACAGCCGGAGGGGCGGAGCGGCGGAGCGGCTTGAGCGCGTGCATCACGAATCCGATCCTCAGCCGCGGAACATTTGCGAGGTGGTGGAGAGCATCTGGTCGGCGGCGGTGACGACCTTCGAGTTCATCTCGTAGGCGCGCTGCGCCGCGATCAGCGACGAGATCTCGGTGACCGCGTTGACATTGGCCTCTTCGAGGTAGCGCTGCTGCAGGTTGCCGAAGCCTTCCGAGCCCGGCAGTCCGGTGATGGCGGGACCCGAGGCCGCGGTCTCGACGAACAGGTTGTCGCCGATCGATTCGAGGCCGACCTTGTTGACGAAGCGGGCGAGCTGGAACTGGCCGAGCGCCTGCGGCGCGGTCTGGCCCGGCAGGGTCGCCTGCACCGCGCCGGTGGCCGAGATCGTGACCGAGGTCGCGGTGTTGGGCACCGTTACGCCGGGATCGAGCAGGTAGCCGTCGCGGGTGACCATCTGCCCTTGCGCGTCGAGATCGAACGAGCCGTCGCGGCTGTAGGCGGTGCGCCCGTCGGGTAGGCGGACGCGGAAGAGGCCCTCGCCGCGGATGGCGACGTCGTAGTCCTTCTCGGTCTGGGCCAGCGGCCCCTGGTTCATTGCGCGGGCGGTCGAGGTGGTCTTCACACCCGAGCCCAGCGCCAGCCCGGCCGGCAGGAGCGTGTTCTGGTCCGAGGTCGAAGAACCGGAGCGGCGCAGGTTCTGGTAGAGCAGATCCTGGAAATGCACCTGCTGGCGCTTGTAGCCGGTGGTGCGCAGGTTCGCGATGTTGTTCGAGATGACCTGGACGTTGAGTTCCTGGGCCGCCATGCCCGTGGCGGCGGCGTAGAGGGCGCGCATCGGCGTCGGTCCTTAGAGCGCTTTCCGACGAAGTGGATGCCGGTTCGTCGAAAGAAAGCGTGACAAAACAATAGGCTGGAGCCGGGAGATCAGGCGACGTCGGCGAGACGGCGGATCGCCGTGCCGCGCAGGTCATCGAGGCGCGAGATGATGCTCGACACCATCGTGTAGGTGCGGTTCACGTCCATCAGCCGGGTCATCTCGACCACCGGCTTCACGTTGGAGCGCTCCAGCGCGCCGGGCTCCAGATGCGCGCCGGGGCCGGCGGGCCGGGCCGGCGCCTCGGACGAGAACAGGTTGGCGCCTTCCGACTTCAGCGCCTGGGCGTTGGCGAAGGTGACGAGGCGCAACCGGCCGCGGATGCCGAGATTGGTCGAGACCGTGCCGTCGGGAGCGATCGCGAGCCCCGTCTCCTGCTGGCCAATGGTGATTGGGCCGCCATCGCCCTGCACCGCGTAGCCATCCGAGGTCACGAGGTTGCCGGTGGCGTCGAGTTCGAACGCGCCGTTGCGGGTGTAGCGCACCCCTTGCGGCGTCTGGACCGCGAGGAAGGCATCGCCGCGCAGGGCCACGTGCATCGGGTTGCCGTCGGGCTCCACCGGTCCCTGCGTGAGGTCGAGCGGCGTGCCCTGGTCGATCACGTAGGAGAGGCGCCGGTCGGCGCGCTGGAAGCTGTCGGCGGAGGCCACCGGCATCAGGTATTCCTGGAAACGAGCGGAGCGCGCTTTGAAGCCGGTGGTCGAGACGTTGGCCATGTTGTTGGCGATGACGTCGAGTTCGCGAGCGAGCGCGGCCTGGGCGGAGACTCCGACGAAGAGCGCGTTCTGCATGGTGGACCTCGGATGGCGACGGGTTCGCTCCCTTCACCGCAGGGGCCGTGCCAATCGCGGCCAGTTGGTTTTTACCTTAACAGCCAGTGACTTGCCCCGACCAGCGCTCCGCAAGGCTACCAGTCCGCCGCGCACCGGCGGCAAGTCCGACCCGGCAAGTTCTGCCGCCTTAACCGAGGGTTAACCACGTCGGCCGAGAAGGAAGGCGAGGGGATTGCGCCTCGCGCGCGCGCCTCGCCCCATCGTCCCGAACCGGTTTGCCGACGAGCAGCACATGGCAAAGAAGCCGAAGAAGGCGCCCGCGGCCGAGGGCGAGGAGGGCGTTGAGGAAGCGCCGAAGTCCAAGAAGAAGCTCATCATCATCGCCGCCGCGGTGCTGCTCCTCGGCGGCGGCGGAGGTGGGTTCTTTTTCATGAAGAGCCGGGCGGCCCATGCCGACGCCCACGGCGAACACGCGGCCGAGAAGGTCGATCCCAAGGCGCAGGCCGTGTTCCTCGACATGCGCGACATGATGGTCAACCTCAGCCCCGATCCCGGCGCGACCAAGGCCAACGTGCTCAAGCTGCGCGTCGCCCTGGAACTCAAGGACGCCAAGGTCGAGGCGACGGTGAAGCCGCTGATGCCGCGGGTGGAGGACGCCTTCCAGACCTACCTGCGCGAGATCCGGGCCAGCGATCTGGCCGGCTCCACCGGCCTCTATCGCCTGCGCGAGGAGCTGCTGCGGCGGGTCAACATCGCCCTGCATCCGGCCAAGGCCGAGGCGGTGCTGTTCAAGGACGTGATCGTCCAGTGAACGGCGCGGCCGCCTCTTCCCGAACCCCGAACGCCGTAAAGACAACCGCGAGCGCGCGACAGGCATGACCGGCCCCGAGGACGAGCTGGACGACGATTGGGCGGCCGCCTTTGCCGAGCAGGGCGAAGGCGGCGGCGGCGACGCGTCGCTGGCCGAGGAATGGGGCGCGGCGCTCGCCGAGCAGGGCACGACCAAGAGCGCGGGCGACGTCGCCGCCGAGTGGGCGACGATGATCGAGGACGGGGAGACCGAGAATCTCCCCGAACTCGCCGGCAACGACCGCATCCTGAACCAGGACGAGATCGACGGCGTCCTCGGCTTCTCGCTGCGCGAACTCTCCGCCTCCGGCGCGGGGGGTGTGCGTGCCATCGTCGATTCGGGCGTCGTCCAGTACGAACGCCTGCCGATGCTGGAAATCGTCTTCGACCGGATGATCCGGTTGCTGTCGACCAGCCTTCGCAACTTCTTCCAGGACAACGTCGAGGTGACCCTCGACAACATCACCTCGGTCCGCTTCGGCGACTATCTCAACGCGATCCCGCTGCCGACCCTGCTCGGTGTGTTCAAGGCGGATGCGTGGGAGGGCTCGGGCCTCGTCACCGTCGAGCAGACGCTGGCCTACTCGACCATGGATCTCCTGCTCGGGGGCAAGCGCGGCGGCTCGTCGAGCCGGCTCGACGGGCGGCCCTTCACCACGATCGAGATGAGCCTCGTGCGCCGCCTCGTCGAGATCATCCTCACCGACCTCGAACTCTCGTTCCAGCCGCTCTCGCCGGTGCGGTTCGGCATCGACCGCATCGAGACCAACCCGCGCTTCGCCACCATCACCCGGCCCGGCAACGCCGCGATCCTGATCACGCTGAAGCTCGACATGGACGGGCGCGGCGGCGGGATGCAGATCCTGTTCCCCTACGCGACGATCGAGCCGATCCGCGACCTGCTCATGCAGAGCTTCATGGGCGAGCGGCTCGGGCGCGATCAGGTCTGGGAGAGTCACCTCGCCACCGAGATCTGGCAGGCGGACGTAGAGATGGAGGCGGTGCTGCACGAGGTGACGCTGCCCCTGAAGCGCGTGCTCAACCTCAAGGTCGGCGACACGCTGATGTTCGACCGCAAGCCGACCGACCTCATCACCGTGCGCTGCGGCGACTGGGCGCTGACGCAGGGGCGGATCGGCCGGATCGACGATGCCATCGCAGTGCAGGTCGCCCGCCCCCTGCGGCAGTCGCGCACGACGCTGCAGGCCTACGAAATCTCGATGCAGAACCGAAACGACGGCTGAGCCGCAGGGTGCCGATGATGACCTTCTTCGTCTCGATGGCCGCCGACGTCCTCGTCGCCGTTCTGCTGGTGGCGACCATCGTCTCCTCGGTGAGGCTGTCGCGGCGCATCAGCCGGCTCAAGGCGGACGAGGTGGCCCTGCGCTCCACCATCGGCGACCTCGTGGTCGCGAGCGCCACCGCCGAGCGGGCGATCGCGGGCCTGCGCGCCACGCTGGACGAGTGCGACCGCACGCTCACCGAGCGCCTCGCCGGCGCCGAGCGCACCAGCACCGATCTGGCCGCGCATGTGCAGGCGGGTGAGAGCGTCATCGCCCGTATCGCGGCCATCGTCGGCCAGGCGCGCAACGCGGCCACCGCGCCAGCCGCCACGCCTTCGACCACTGCTCCCCAGGCCGGCCCGCGTGCCGTGCTGGTGGAAGCCGCCCCGGCCGGCGGCAACGGCGAGCGCGTCGGCGCGGCGCTCGCCGCCGCTCAGGCCCTGTCCGAGCGCGCCCTCGACCGTCTGCGGGCCAGAGCCGCATGAGCCTGCCCGCGCGCCGACTCGCACGCCTCGCGAGCCTTCCGGCGCGTCCCTTCCGGCTGCGCCTGATCGACGCCGTGACCCTGGCGGCGATCGGGCTTCTCGTGCTCAAGCTGACGGCCTTGCTGGCCGACGACCCGGCGCCCCCCGGCACGCCGCTGCCGGACTTCGCCCGCGTGCTGGCCAAAGCACGGACCAATTACGAGCCGACCGACCCGACCACCACCGGCTCCGTGTCGACGCCGCCGAAGAAGGCCGAGCCCGCTCCGCCGCCGGTCTACCAGCCGCAGGTGCCGGAACCGGTCTCGGACAGCGAGCGGGCGATCCTCGAAAAACTCGCCGCCCGCCGCGAGACCCTGAAGCATCGCGGGGACGAACTCGACCTGCGCGAGCAGATGCTGAAGGACGCCGAGCGCAAACTCGAATCCGGCGTGGCCGATCTCAAGGGCGCCGAGGACAAGGTCGGGTCCGAGGGCAGCCGGCGGGCGGAGGCGGAGAAGGCGGGGATGAAGGGCATCGTCCTGATGTACGAGACGATGAAGCCGAAGGATGCGGCCCGGGTCTTCGACCGCCTGAACCTCGAGACGCTGGTGCCGATCGTGATGGCGATGAACCCGCGCAAGATGGCCGAGGTGCTGGCCCTGATGGGCTCGGAGCCCGCCGAGAAGCTGACCGTGGCGCTCGCCAACCGCGCCCGCGGCGTCGACACCCCACAGGCGGCTGCCGCTGCCCCCGGCCTGCCGCCGGGCGAGCTGCCGGCGATCGATCCGGGGCCAGCGGCCCGGCCTGGGCGGTAATCCCTAACCGGCCGGCTCCGCCAGGGCCCGCTCGATCGCGCCCTCCAGGGCCGCCGGCTTCGTCGAGGGCGAGAAGCGGCCGATCACCCGTCCGTCGCGGCCGATCAGGAACTTCGTGAAGTTCCACTTGATGGCCTGCGTGCCGAGCAGTCCCGGCTTCTCCCGCTTCAGATCGATGTAGAGCGGGTCGGCGCCGGGGCCGTTCACCTCCACCTTGGCGAGCACCGGAAAGGTCACGTCGTAGTTGAGCGAGCAGAATCGCTCGATGGCGGCGGCATCGCCCGGCTCCTGCGCGCCGAACTGGTTGCAGGGCAGGCCGAGCACCACGAGGCCGCGGTCGCGATGGCGGCGCCAGAGCTCTTCGAGGCCCTGATATTGCGGCGTGAAACCGCATTTCGAGGCGGTGTTGACCACCAGAAGCACCTTGCCGCGATACTGCGACAGGGGATGGGGTTCGCCGCGGGCATCGCGCGGGGCGTGATCGAGAATGCTGCTCATGAGCGCTCCGGGCATCTTCTTTTGCACAATAGTCCCGGCGGGAACCGGGATATTGTTCTGAATTTCGTGGAACGATTCCAGGCTTGACCGCAAATTTCTTCGTCTCGCTGCTGTGCGGCGTCGGTGCGATTGCATCCGTCCGCAAGCGGGGCTAGGCGCCCCCTTACGACACCCTTAGGAGCCCGACCATGCCGCCTCTGTCCCGCGGAACCGCGCCTGCCACCGCGTTTCTGCTCGCCGGAATGATGGTTCTGGCTTGGCCGGGCCTCGCACCGGCGCAGGAGGATGCCGCAACGGAGGCTGCGCCTGCCGAGCCGGCCGCCAAGCCGAAGCCGCGCCCGCGCAAGCCGGTTCCGAAGAAGGAAGAGGCCAAGGAATCCGCTACCCCTGCGCCGTCCGGCACGGTGCTGGAACCTGCCGCGGCCGCCAGTTCCTCCCAGTGGCCCGCCGGCGCCAGCTCCGTCAGCGAGAGCTACGGCGACTGGACGATGAATTGCAATCGCGCCGAAGCGCGCACCGACTGCGTCATCATCCAGTCGCAGGGCGACCGGCGCACGGGCAAGCGGCTGTTCAGCGTCGAGCTGCGTCCGCCCCGGGACGGGAAGAGCGAGGGCCTGATCCTGATGCCGTTCGGCCTTCAGATCGAGCCCGGCGTCTCGTTCAAGCTCGACGACCGGCAGCTCGGCAAGGGGGCGCCGTTCTCTTACTGCGTCACCGACGGCTGCCTCGTGCCGATCAGCCTGCCGACGCTCGCCACCGACGCGATGAAGACGGCGACCAACCTCACGATCTCGGCGACCAAGCCGGACGCGAAAGAACCTACGATCATCACCGTGCCGCTCTCAGGCTTCGCCGCCGCCTTCGCCCGGGCGAGTGCCTTCGGAGGCTGACGCACCGGCCCTCGCGAACGGGCGAAGAGATGATAAGGCTGCACCCATGCGGCCTTCAGCCAAAGCCCTCCTCCTCGCCACCCTGACCCTGACCGGCGCGAGCCCGGTGCGGGCCGAGGCACCGACCGATCCGGCGACCAACGCGGCGGCAAACCCGGCGACAGGGCCGGATTTCGCGCAATGCCTCGGCGACTTGAAGACGCTCGCCGAGGAGCGCGGCGTGCCGCGGGCGGTGGCCGAGACGGCGCTCACGGGGATCGCCCCCGATCCCGCGGTGGTACCGGCGACCCAGTCCCAGGCCGAGTTCGTCAAGCCGATCTGGCAGTATGTCGAGGCGAGCGTGACGCCGGAGCGGATCGCGACAGGCCAAGCCAAGCTTGCCGAGTGGTCCGAGGTTCTCGGACGGATCGAGGCGGCCTACGGCGTCGATCGGCACATCCTGGTCGCCTTCTGGGGTGTCGAGTCGAATTACGGGGCCGCCCTCGAAGGGAACGGGATCCGTCCGGTGATCCCGGCGCTGGCGACGCTCGCCTGCGGCGACCCGGCCCGGCCGGGCCTGTGGCGCGACGAGCTCGTCGCGGCCCTGAAGATCCTTGCCGACGGCGATGCCGACGCGGAGCGGATGCGCGGCTCCTGGGCCGGCGCCATGGGGCACACCCAGTTCATGCCGACCGCCTTCCTGCGCCACGCCGTCGATTTCGATGGCGACGGCCGGCGCGACATCTGGCACGCGGTGCCGGACGCGCTGGCCTCGACCGCCAACTTCCTCAAGCAATCCGGCTGGCGTGCGGGCGAGGGCTGGGGCGTCGAGGTGCTGCTGCCGGACAATTTCGATTACCGGCTCGCCGACGAGACCACCGAGCGCCCCTTCTCCGAGTGGCGAACACTCGGACTGAAGCCCGCCGCCGGCGCCTTCCCGGAGGGCGCGGAGCGCCGCGCCGCCCTGCTTCTGCCGACCGGCGCCAAGGGGCCGGCCTTCCTGCTGGAGCCGAACTTCCGGATGATCCTGCGCTACAACACGGCGCTCGCCTACGCGCTCACCGTGGCGCATCTTTCCGACCGGCTGCGCGGCAAGCCCGGCTTCACCCGCGATTGGCCGCGGGGCGACCGCATGCTCACGACCGAGGAGCGCACCGACCTGCAGACGCGGCTTTCCGCCCTCGGCCATCCGGTCGGCGGCGCCGACGGAAAGATCGGCCCGAAGACCCGCGCCGCGATCCGCGCCTTCCAGGCGGACAAGGGCCTCGTGCCCGACGGCTACGCCGATGCCGCCCTGCTCGACCGGGTGCGGGCGGCGGGCGCGCCGGCCCCCTGAACCGATGCGCGTCCTGCTGGTCCACTGCCATCCCCGCGCCGACAGCTTCAACGCGCGGCTGCGCGACGTGGCCGCCGCCGCCCTCGAAGCGGCGGGCCACACGGTCGAGAGGCTCGATCTCTACGCGGAGAACTTCGACCCGCGCCTCAGCGCGCGGGAGCGCGGCGCCTACTATCACGAAGAGGCAGAGCGCCCGGACATCGCCGGCCATATCGCCGCCCTGCGCCGGGCCGAGGCGCTGGTCTTCGTCTATCCGACATGGTGGTTCGGGCCGCCGGCCATGCTGAAGGGCTGGTTCGACAGGGTCTGGCTGCCCGGCGTCGCCTTCGCGCTGGGCGGGGCGAAGGTTCTGCAACCGCGCCTCACCCACATCCGCCGGATCGCCGTGGTGACGACCTACGGCTCGCCGCGCTGGCTGCTCTGGCTCGTCGGCTGGCCGGACTGGCGCCTGTTCCGCTTCGGCATCCGCCCGCTCTGCGCCCGGCGCTGCCGGCTCGACTGGATCGCGCTCACCGGCATGGACAAAGCCACTGACGAGGCGCGGATGCGCTTCGTCGAGCGGGTCCGGCGGCGGCTGACGGCGTTCTGAACGGCCTCAGCTGGCCGGAAACCGCTCGAAGCTCGGCAGGCGGTGCGCGTCCTCCATCCAGGCGATGCGCTCGGCCACCTGGATATGCGCCTGAGGCGGTAGGGCGTCGGGCGTGTCGAGGGTGCCGGTCTGCACGTCGATCATGCCCGGCAGCATCTGCTCGTTGACGTAGAACAGGCTTGTGCCGCAGCGGCCGCAGAAATGGCGCCGCCCGTGCTCGGAGGAGGCGTAGACGGCGGGCTCGCCGGAGATCGTCACGCCCTCGGCCGGCACCATCGCCCAGCCCACCATCGGCGCGCCGGAATGCCGCCGGCAATCGGAACAGTGGCACAGCGCGTTATGGACGACCTCCGGGGTCATCTCGTAGCGGATGGCCCCGCAATGGCAGCGTCCCTTGAGCATGGTGCCTTCCCCCTGAAATCCCGAAGCGTCACTGCGGCGGCGCGCAGGATAGGGCCGGGGGACGGTCCCTGAAAGCGAGAAACCGCGGCAGCCACGTGACGGCTGCCGCGGTTCCCATACCGGACGGAGGACGCAGGACGGTGCGCCCTCCTGCCCGGATCACTCGGCCGGCTGGAGGGCCGGGGCGGGAGCCACCTCGACGATCGGCTGGCCGGCCAGCGCGGCGTGGAGCTTGGCCTCGTCGACCTCACCCTCCCAGCGGGCGACGACGATGCAGGCCACCGCGTTTCCGATGAAGTTGGTGAGCGCGCGGCACTCCGACATGAAGCGGTCGATGCCGAGGATCAGCGCCATGCCGACGACCGGCACGGAGGGGACGACGGCCAGCGTCGCGGCCAGCGTGATGAAGCCCGAGCCGGTCACACCCGCCGCGCCCTTCGAGGAGAGCATCGCCACGAGCAGCAGCAGGATCTGCTCGCCGAAGGTGATCGGGGTGTCGGTGGCCTGGGCGATGAACAGCGCCGCCATCGTCATGTAGATGTTGGTGCCGTCGAGGTTGAACGAGTAGCCGGTGGGGACGACGAGGCCGACCACGGGGCGCGAGCAACCGGCCTTCTCCATCTTCTCGATCAGCGAGGGCAGGGCCGATTCCGAGGAGGAGGTGCCGAGCACCAGCATCAGCTCTTCCTTGATGTAGCGGATGAGCTTGATGATCGAGAAGCCGTTGTAGCGGGCGACCGCGCCGAGCACGCCGAGCACGAAGATCGCCGAGGTCAGGTAGAAGGCGCCAACGAGGTAGGCGAGGTTGGCCAGCGAGGAGATGCCGTACTTGCCGATGGTGAAGGCCATCGCGCCGAAGGCACCGATGGGGGCGACCTTCATGATGATGTTGACGACGCCGAAGACGGCTTCGGACATGATCTTGATGATGTCGAGGACCGGCTTGCCGCGGTCCCCGAGGAAGGCGAGGCCGAAGCCGAACAGCACCGAGAAGAACAGCACCTGAAGGATCTCACCGCCCGCGAAGGCGCCGACGGCGGTCGTCGGGATGATGTTCATCAGGAAGTCGCCGATGTTCTGCTCCTTCGCCTTGCCGGCGTAGGTCGCGACCGCCTTCGGATCGAGCGAGTTCGGGTCGATGTGCAGGCCATGGCCGGGCTGGAGCACGTTGGCGACGATGAGGCCGACGATCAGCGCCAGCGTCGAGAACGTCAGGAAGTAGGCGAGCGCCTTGCCGCCGACGCGACCGACCTTCTCCAGGTTCGTCATGCCGGCGATGCCGGAGACCACGGTGAGGAAGATCACCGGGGCGATGATCATCTTGACGAGCTTGATGAAGGCGTCGCCGAGCGGCTTCATGTCCGCGCCGAGCTTCGGGTAGAAATGCCCGAGGGTGATGCCGATGGCGACGGCGACCAGCACCTGGAAATAGAGCGTGCGATAGATGGGCTTGGGGGCGGACGGCGCGTGTGGCGCGGTCAGAGGGGACGGCACGGAGGCCATGGGCGTTTCTCCCTGTCGGAGCGGTGGACGGTTCGTCGGATCAGATCGCCGGGGCTCCCTCAGGAGCTTTCCGGCGCCGTCCGCTCTTGCTTTTGGCCTCTCGGCACACAGCTCTGCGGGTAGGTCATGGCTGCGTTTCGAATGGGGAATGGCAACCGGCATGCCAGTTCGAAAATGCCGACAAATTTTTGTTAAACTCTTGAAATGAATGATATTTACAGATCGGCGGACAATTGCGCCTTCCAGCCCGTTGCGGTGATCCGCACACAGGGCGCCCGAGCGTTCCGAAATCTCGCACAGGCTTTCCCGGTGTGATCGTCCCCGCCTCGCCCTCTTCGAAGGATTATCGCCGCGCGCTCGTCGTGGTGGCCGGGCTGGCCGTCCTCATCTTGACCGGCTGGCTCGGCGGACGGGTGGCGGAGCGGTGGGCGCTGACCGATCTGCGTCGCTCGGCCTCTTCTTCGCTCGGGCTGCAGGTTGCCGCGTTCCGAGCCGAGATGCAGAAGCAGAGTTCGCTTCCGCTCGCACTCGCCGCGGACCCCGAGATCGCCGGTGTCCTGGCGCCGATGCCGGAGCCCGGCCTCGTCGAGAGCGTGAACGCGCGCCTCGCGCAGATCGCTGAGGCGACCGGCGCGGCGGTGATCTACGTGATGCGTGCCGACGGCGTGACGGTCGCCGCGAGCAATGCGGGCGCGGAAAAAAGCTTCCTCGGCCGCAATTACGGGTTCCGGCCCTATTTCAGGAAGTCGATGCAGACGGGCGCCGGCTCGCAATTCGCCCTCGGCACGGTCAGCGGGCGGCCGGGCTACTATCTCGCCCGCCGGTTGCCCAAGGGCGACGGGGTCGTCGTCGTCAAGATCGAGTTCGATGCGGTTGAGGCCGCATGGCGCACGAGCCGCGAGAGCGTGTTCGTCTCCGACCCGCGCGGCATCGTGCTGGTGGCGAGCGACCCGACCTGGCATTTCCGAGCCTTCCGCACCGTCGATGAGGCGGAGCGCCAGCGCATTCGCGAGGCGCTCGAATTCGGCGAGGCGCCGCTCCTGCCCCTGCCGGTCTACGCCACATCGGATGCCCCGGACGTTGTGCGGGTCGGCGGCGGTGCCAGACCGGCTTGGCCGGCGCTGATGCTCGATGCGTCGATCCCCGGTACGGACTGGCGTCTCCACACCCTGACGCCCATCGCCGCAGCGGTGCAGCGCGAGCGGGCCCAGGGCCGGGTCATCGCCCTGTTGGCGGCCGGCCTTGCCTGGGCCGGGCTCGCCACGCTTCAGGGCCGGCGACGCCGGATGCGGACACGGCTGGCCGAGGCCGCGACCCGGGGCGAGGAGCTCGAAGCGCGAGTGGCCGAGCGCACCCACGCGCTCAGCCAAGCCAACCGGCAGCTCCTCGCGGAGATCGAGGAGCGCCGCCGGGCCGAGGCCGAGCGCGAGCGTCTGGGCCGCGAACTGGCACAGGCCGGGCGGCTCGCGGCCCTGGGGCAGTTTGCCGCCAGCATGGCCCACGAGATCAACCAGCCGCTCGCCGCCATCCGCTCCTATGCCGACAACACCGCGATCCTCGTGCGCCGCGGACGGATCGAGGACGCGGCGGAGAACGTCTCGGCCATCGGCCGGCTGACCGAGCGCATCGGAACCCTGACGCGCCAGCTCAAGGGATTCGCCCGGCGCGCCTCGGGCCGGCGCGAGCCGGTGCGCCTCTGCGACATCCTGCGCGGAAGCCTCGAAGTGGTCTCCCTGCGCGCGGTACAGTCCGGCATCGCCCTCGATGTCCCGTCGCCTGCGCCCGATCTCGCCGTGCTCGGCGACGGTCCGCGCCTGGAGCAGGTCGTCGTCAATCTCCTTCAGAACGCGCTCGATGCGGTGACCGGACAGGCCGAGCCCTGGGTCGCCGTGCGCATCGAAGAGACGGGCGAGCGGATCGCCGTCGAGGTCGCCGACAACGGGCCGGGCATCCCGGAGGCGAACCGGGCGCAGGTGTTCGATCCGTTCTTCACCACGAAAGCCGAAGGGCTCGGGCTCGGCCTGGCGATCTGCCGCGGCATCGTCGAGGAATGCGGCGGGACGCTCGGCCTGCGCTCGGGTGCCGACGGCACGACGTTCCGGATGGAACTGAAACGCGCCGCCCCACCGGATGCGGCGCAGGACGAACGCCCGGCCGCGAGCCTGGAGGCCACATGAGCAGCGAGCCGAACGACACGTCCGAGCGGATCGTTTTCATCGACGACGAGGAGGACGTGCGGCGGGCCAACCGGCAGAGCCTCGAACTCGACGGCTTCCGGGTCGAGACCTTCGAGGCGGCCGAGCCTGCGCTGGCGGCGATCCGGGCCGAGCCGCCGGGCGCGGTCGTCACCGACGTGCGCCTGCCGGGCATCGATGGGCGCGCCCTGTTCGAGCGGATCCGTGCCATGGACGCGGATCTGCCGGTGATCCTCATCACCGGCCACGGCGACATCTCGATGGCGGTGGCGGCGATGCGCGCGGGCGCCTACGATTTTCTGGCCAAGCCCTATCCGGCGGAGGCGCTGATGGGCTCGGTGCGCCGCGCCCTCGACCGTCGCCGCCTCGTTCTGGAGAACCGCAGGCTCAACGCCCGGCTCGACGCGGCGATCGAGGACGATCCCGCCTTCCTCGGCATCTCGCCGGAGATCGTCGCGCTGCGCCGCCTCGTGCGCGACGTGGCGGGGGCCGACGTCGACGTGCTCGTGCTCGGCGAGACCGGCTCCGGCAAGGAGGTGGTGGCCAACGCCCTGCACCGCTGGAGCCGCCGCGCATCGAAGAACTTCGTCGCGATGAATTGCGGCGCGCTGCCCGACAGCGTGGTGGAGAGCGAACTGTTCGGCCACGAGGCCGGCGCCTTCACCGGGGCGCTCAAGCGCCGGGTCGGCCGCATCGAGCACGCGCAGGGCGGCACGCTGTTCCTCGACGAGATCGAGAGCATGCCGCTGGCCCTGCAGGTGAAGCTCCTGCGGGTGCTGCAGGAGCGCGTGGTCGAGCCGCTGGGCACCAACGAGCGGCGCCCGGTCGACATGCGAGTGGTTTCGGCCACCAAGGTCGATCTCGGCCAGGAGGCCGCCGCCGGCACCTTCCGCGACGACCTCTACCACCGGCTCAACGTCGTCACCGTCGTGATCCCGCCCCTGCGCGAGCGGCGCGAGGACATCCTGCTGCTGTTCCAGCACTTCCTGGCCCGCGCCGCCGCCCGGTTCGGGCGCGAGGCGCCTCCCGTGACGGCGACGATGCGCGACCACCTCCTGCGCCATACTTGGCCGGGCAACGTGCGCGAACTCGACCATTTCGCCGAGCGCTGCGCGCTGGGCCTGCCCGGACAGGCCGTCCCCGAGGCGTCTGCGACCACGGCGCTGAGCCTGTCGGAGCAGGTCGAGCGGTTCGAGCGCGGCCTGATCCGCGAGGAGCTGATCATGGCCGGCGGCGACGTGCGGCTGGCGGCCGAATCCCTCGGCGTGCCGCGCAAGACCCTCTACGACAAGATCGCCCGCTACGGCCTCACGCCGACCGATTTCCGCTGATCGGCGCGCGCCGTCAGGCGACCGCGGCCTGCGGTGTCGGGCAGACGCGGTCGCGGCCGGTCCGCTTGGCCTCGTAGAGCGCGCGGTCCGCCCGTTCGATCACGTCGCGGGCGGCCTCGCCCGGCCGGACCTGCGCGACGCCGGCCGAGATCGTCACCTGGGCCACGACGTCGCCGGATCCGCGCTTGACCAGTCGCTGGGCACGCAGTCGGCCGCAGATCTCCTGCGCGAGCGCGACGGCGGCCCCGATGCCGGCCTCGCCCAGCACGATCGCGAACTCCTCGCCGCCGTAGCGTGCGGCGAGGTCGCGGTCGGTCGTCTTCTCGCTGAGGAGACGACCGACCAGCCGCAGCACCTGATCGCCGAAGCGGTGGCCATGCCGGTCGTTGAGACCTTTGAAGTGGTCGATATCGAGCAGGAGCAGGGAGAACGTACTGCCGGCATCCGACCGGGTCCGGGCGATCGAATCGCGCAGGAAGCGGTCGAAGGCCTTGCGATTGGCCAGCCCCGTCAGGGCATCGGTGGCCGCCTCGCGCCGCGTCTCGACAAGATCCCGATGCAGCTTGGCAATGTGTCCGGCGGAGGTCGAGAGCTGCTCTTCGAGCAGCCGGTTGCGGCTCTGGGCCACCTCGGTCTCGCCGATCAGGGCGACGAGCGCCGTCATGAGTTCGTCGGCCGTCGGACGGGCCGTGAGACGGCCGGACCAATGGGCCAGCACGTCGCCATATCCGGCCATCGCCTTCGAGCTGCCCGCGACCCGCTCCGCCAGCGCACCCGCCACCTCGGCCAGTTGGCCGACCCCGTCGAGCATGCGCGCCTCCGTCGAGGTTCCGGCAATGCAGGCGTCGTAGAGCGAGTTCGCCTGCTCCTCCGTCAGCGCGCCGCCGGGTGCGAGACAGGGGGCGAGACGTTCCGCGAGCGGCGGGTTGGCGCCGCTGAAGAAGGCGTGCAGCAGTTCGTAGTTCCGGGGGGAGGGCGTCAGCCCGTGCCGGGCGAGGGCCTCCCAGGCGCTGCGAGCGGAGGCCCACGCCGGGTCGCGGCTGTCATCCGCCCGCTTCTGCACCTGTCCCGGCATCACCACTCAAGCCCGGCCAACGACGTATCGACCAGACTGATACCCGTTTACTGTTAAATTTCAGTCTTGCGGCGCGTCGACCAACTTCTTTTTGCCAAGGACTTGCCCGGACGCCACACTCGATTGAGTACCGCGAACGGATCAGGCGACCGCCCGCCTCGTGACGAGAGCCCTGGCCTGCGGAGCCGGCACCGGCCTGCCGAGCAGAAAGCCCTGCGCCTCGGTGCAGCCCTTGCGCCGGACCCGCGCAAGCTGCTCCTCCGTCTCCACACCCTCGGCGGTGACGGTCATGCCGAGGCGCTCCCCCAGGCCGACGACGGCCCGGACCACCGCAGCCGCCTCCGGCTCGTCGATATCGCGGATGAAGGAACGATCGATCTTGATCTTGTCGAAAGGAAACCGGCACAGGTAGCTCAAGGACGAGTAGCCGGTGCCGAAATCGTCGAGCGCGATCCGCACCCCCATGGCACGCAGGCGGTGCAGGCAGCCGATCACGGCGTCCGAGTTCTGCATCAGCACGCTCTCGGTGATCTCCAGTTCGAGCCGTCCCGCCGGCAGGCCGGAGGCGGCCAGCGCCCGCACCACGCTCTGCTCCAGTCCGGACTTGCGGAACTGCACCGCGGACACGTTGACGGCGACCCGCCAGTCGCCGGGCCAAGCGGCCGCCTCACGGCAGGCCTCGTGCAGGGCCCAGGCGCCGAGTTGCGTGATGAGGCCGGTCTCTTCGGCGAGCGGAATGAATTCACCCGGCGAGACCGGACCGTGCACCGGATGCTCCCAGCGCAGCAGCGCCTCGAAGCCCTTCGGGGCCGCGTCCGCGAGGCCGAAGATCGGCTGGTAATGCAGCGCGAACCCGCCGGAGCGGATCGAATCGCGCATGTCGATCTCCAGCATGTTGCGGGTCGCGACGGCGAGATCCATGCCGCTCTCGTAGAACCGAACCGTGTTGCGCCCGGAATCCTTGGCGCGATAGAGGGCGATGTCGGCGTTCTTGAACAAGGTGTCGACGCCGTCGCCGTGCCTCGGCCAGATCGCCACACCGATGCTGACGCCGACGGTGGTGGCGTGGCCGTCGAGATCGATCGACCGGCCGACGGCCTCGATCAGCCGCCGGGCGACCGCGGCGATGCGGCGAGGCTCGCCCCGCCCCGGCATGATGATGGCAAATTCGTCACCGCCGAGCCGGGCCACCACGTCGCCCTCGCGCAAGGCCTCGCGCAGGCGCCGGGCGACGATGCAGAGCAGGGCGTCGCCGGCCGGATGGCCGAAGGTGTCGTTGACCGCCTTGAATCGGTCGAGGTCGCAGCACAGCACCGCCACCTGGCCCTCGTTGCGCCGCGCCAACGCGATCTCGCGGCTCAGCGTCTCCTGGAACAGCCGGCGGTTGGGCAGGCCGGTGAGCGCGTCGTGACGGGCCATGTGCTCGACCAGCGCCTGGGCGCGCTTGCGCTCGGTGGCGTCCGCGACGGTGCCCTCGATCCAGATCGGATGCCCCCCGGCGTCGCGCACCACCCAGGCCGTCTCCGCGACCCAGATGCGCTCGCCGCCCGCATGACGCCGGGCCTCGGAGACGAAGTCCTCGACGTGGCCCTTTTCCGTAAGACATTTCATGAAGGCCGCGTGCCGGCCCGGATCGACGTACCAATCGTGGGCGAAATCCCCGAGCGGCCCCGTCGCGTCGCCGTAGCCGTGCAGGCGGGCGAGCGCCCGGTTGGCCTGAACGATGCTGCCGTCGAGTCGGGCGCGGTAGACGCCGATCACCGCGTTCTGGAACAGCGACTGGTAATCGGCCTCGGCCGAGCGCAGCGCTGCCTCGCTCCGTCGGCGCGCCGTGAGGTCGGTGTAGGTGCAGACCAGGCCGCCGGAGGCCATGGGCGCGAGCCGCGTCTCCAGGATCGTGCCGTTGGGGTGGGTCCCCTCGTAGCTCTGGACTTCGAGCGGGAAATCGCCCTGCTCCATCGCCCTTCGAGCCTCGGGGAACGCGCCGCCCTGCGCCAAGTGGTGGCGCACTGCCGCGAAGGAAGCTCCCTCGTGCAGGATGTCCTGCGACAGTTCGAGCAGGTCGCGGGCGCGCTGGTTGAGGACCTGGACCCGCTTGTCGGGGCCGATCATCACGAGGCCCTGATCCATCGCCTCAAGGGTGGCACGCATCGCCTCGCCGGTCTCGCGCAGGCGCTGCTCGGAGAGAGCCAACTCGGTCACGTCGAGGCAGACGCCGAAGATCGAGACGAGCCGGCCCGCATCGTCGTGCTCTCCGACGCCGTGCACGGCCACCACCCGCACCGTGCCATCGGGACGCACGAGGCGGGAGCGATGCTCGTAGCCCCCGCCCAGCGTTTGGCTGCGCCCCGCAAGCGCCTCTTCGATCGCAGTTCGCACCCGCTCAAGATCGTCAGGGTGATAGAAGCCGACATGCGTTTCGAGCGGCAGCATCGCGAGAGCGGCGTTGCGCCCGAAGATGCGGGCGATCCCGTCCGACCACGCGATGGTGCGGCTCGCGGCATCGATCCGCCAATGGCCGAAGGCGGCGATGTGCTCGGCCATGGCGTGAGAAGCCTCGATCGCGCGCAGCCGCGCCTCCCACTCGACGAGACGCAGCTCCGCATCCCGGCGCTCGGCGGCCTCGGCCTCGGCCTCGGCGGCACGCCGGGCCTCGTCGAGCCGGAGATGGGCCTCGGCCACGAGCGCCAATTCGCGCAGCGCCTGCAACCGTTCGGGGCTGAGATCGCCCCGCGGCTCCCGGTCCATCAGGCAGAGCGTGCCGATGACGCGGCCCGAGGTCGAGCCGATCGCGACCCCCGCGTAGAAGCGGGCATGAGGATCGCCGACGACGATCGGGCTTCGAACGAACCGCTCGTCACGGGTCAGGTCCGGAACGACGAGAGACTGCCCTCGCGGCCGCCGGATCGTGTGGTTGCAGACGGCGGCTTCGCGGTCGACGCCGTCATCCTCAATGCCGTAGCGAGCCCGGAACCGGAAACGGTCCTCGTCCACCAGGGCGACCATCGCCATCGGGACTGCGAAGATTTCGGCGGCGGAGCGGCACAGGATAGCGAGCGCACCCTCCAGGCCGGCTTCGGACAGCGCCTGCCGTTCGGATGCCACGGCTCCGCAGTCGGTGGGCGGCACCGGACGGCCTGCTGTCATCGCTCGACTTCCCCGCAAGCGCCTGACCGAACTGCGACGCCGTTGCGGTCAGTGAAATGCGATGAAGGATCTCAGCCTGAGGTTAAAGGCGCTTCACGAACCACACGACATCTACGGTTACGCACACCGAATACGACGCGAAGCGAACCCTTTCGCGAACAACATCAAAGCGGTCTGTGGTTTCGACACGGATTTGGGAAGGGATTTTTCCGCGATCCGATCTGGACGGACGAGATCAGCACATTCTTCCGCGAATTGCCTCGACGCCCATTCGCAAGTCGAGGGAAAACGCTCGGACCGATGCGAACGATCTTCGCTCACGTCGGCGCATCGGTCCGGTCGAAGCCTCGACTCACTCGATGCCGAGCTTATCCTTGAGGAGGGCGTTGACCGCGGCCGGATTGGCCTTGCCGCCCGTCGCCTTCATGGTCTGGCCGACGAACCAGCCGAGCAGGGTCGGCTTGGCCTTGGCCTGCTCCACCTTGTCGGGGTTGGCGGCGATGATCGCGTCCACCGCCGCCTCGATGGCGCCGGTATCGGTCACCTGCTTCATGCCGCGGGCCTCGACGATCTCACGCGGATCGCCGCCCTCCGCCCAGACGATCTCGAACAGGTCCTTGGCGATCTTGCCCGAGATCACGCCCTCGCCGATCAGATCGACGATGCCCCCGAGCTGCTCGGCCGAGACCGGCGTGTCCTCGATGGTGCGGCCTTCCTTGTTGAGGCGGCCGAACAGCTCGTTGATGACCCAGTTCGCGGCAGCCTTGCCGTCGCGCCCGCGCGCCACCGCCTCGAAGTAGTCGGCGGCAGGACGCTCGGCCACGAGCACGCCGGCATCGTAGGCGCTGAGGCCGTAATCCTTGATGAAGCGCGCCTTCTTGGCGTCCGGCAGCTCCGGCAGGCCGGCGGCCAACGCATCGACATAGGCCTGGTCGAATTCGAGCGGGAGCAGGTCGGGATCGGGGAAGTAGCGGTAGTCGTGCGCCTCCTCTTTCGAGCGCATCGAGCGGGTCTCGCCCTTGCCCGGATCGTAGAGACGCGTTTCCTGATCGATCTTGCCGCCATCCTCCAGGATCGCGATCTGCCGGCGCGCCTCGGTCTCGATCGCCTGGCCGATGAAGCGGATCGAGTTGACGTTCTTGATCTCGCAGCGCGTGCCGAGCGGCTCGCCGGGGCGGCGCACCGAGACGTTCACGTCGGCGCGAAGGTTGCCCTTCTCCATGTCGCCGTCGCAGGTGCCAAGGTAGCGCAGGATCGTGCGCAGCTTGGTCACATAGGCCTTGGCCTCCTCCGACGAGCGGAGATCAGGGCGCGAGACGATCTCCATCAGCGCCACGCCGGAGCGGTTCAGATCGACGAAGCTTTTGGTCGGGTCCTGATCGTGCAGGGATTTGCCGGCATCCTGCTCCAGGTGCAGCCGCTCGATGCCGACGGTGATCGACTCGCCCTCGGGCAGATCGACCAGCACCTCGCCCTCGCCGACGATCGGGTCCTTGTACTGCGAGATCTGGTAGCCCTGCGGCAGGTCCGGGTAGAAGTAGTTCTTCCGGTCGAACACCGAGCGGTGATGGATCTTCGCCCTCAAACCGAGGCCGGTGCGCACGGCCTGGGCGACGCATTCCTCGTTGATGACGGGCAGCATGCCGGGCATGGCCGCATCGACCAGCGAGACGTGGTCGTTGGGCTCGCCGCCGAAGGCGGTCGAGGCGCCGGAGAACAGCTTGGAGCGGCTCGTGACCTGGGCGTGGATCTCCATGCCGATCACGACCTCCCAGTCGTGCAGGCCGCCCTTGATGAGCTTCTTCGGATCGACGCGCTCGGTCATTCTCTTCGACTTCGGTGCCGGCGCCGCCGGATCGGCGCCTGTGTCAGGTGTGTAGGGAGCCCGTACCGGACGGGTCAAGCGGGCGCAGCGGCGGAGGGCCGCCATGCCGCGAGCGTCACGGCCGGGCCGTTCACGAAGTCCGGGGCGTCGGTGATCACCTTCGTCTCGGTCAGCCCGTGATGGGCGAGCACCCGGATCAGGTCGGGCAGTTCGATCCAGCGGGTCTTGCCCTGGTTGCCGCCCCAGAAGGTGGCGAGCCCCCGGTCGCGGTAGGTCAGCTCGTGCAGGGTGAGGCGCATGCCCTCGTGCTCGACAGCGCGCGGCACGTGCCGCTTCAGGCGGGGCTGCGACGCGTAGTAATGCGTCCAGAGGAACAGCCGGTCGGAGCGGGCGGCGGCGAGCCGGATCAGTTCGAGCGGATCGAACATGTGGTAGAGGATGCCGCAGGCGAAGATCAGGTCGTAGCGCGGCCCCGGCGCGGCCAGATGCCGGCTGACATCGCCGAGCAGGAAGGTCGAGCGGGAAAGCCCGGCGATGTTCTTGACGACGAGCGACTTGAGGAAGGCTTCCGAGTTCGATTCCACCGCCGTGACGCTGCTCGCGCCAAGCGCTTCGAGCTGGCAGGTATGGGCGCCTTCGAGCGGCCCGAGTTCGAGAATGTCGTAGCCGTCGAAGCGCCCGTCGCGGCCGAGCACCTCCGCCGCCTGCCGCGGGCGCGGATCGGCGTGGAAGCCGGGCAGGCCGCCGCCGACCGGCAGGTCGGGAACGAGTTCGCTGAGGTCGCTCGCCCAGCGCCCCTCGAACAGGTCGTAGGCGTTGCGGTGGCTCGGCGTGGAGGTGAGGAAGACCCGCTTCATGCCAGCCCTATAGCCGGGCGGCGATCTCAAATCACCGGCACACCGCGGCCCTTGGCCTGATCGGCCGGCTCGACGTGGATCACCACCACCGCGCCCTCGATCTCCGTCTCGATCACGCCCTCAAGCCGGTCGCAGATGGCATGGGATTCGAACACCGTCATCTCGCCGGGAACGACGAGGTGGAAATCGATGAAGGTGGCGCTGCCGGCGTGGCGGGTGCGCACGTCGTGCGCCTCCAGCGCGCCCTCGCTATGAGCGGAGATCAGGCCGCGGATGCGGGTGACCATCTCGGGCGAGGCCGCCTGATCCATCAGGCCGTTGACCGAATCGCGCACCATGGTCCAGCCCGACCAGAGGATGTTGAGGGCGACCAAGCCCGCCACGATCGGATCCAGCACCAGCGTTCCGGTGGCGAGGACGAGCCCGAGGCCGATGAGCACGCCGCCCGAGGTCACGACATCGGCGAGGATGTGGCGGGCATCGGCGATGAGGGCAGGCGAGCGCAGCCGCCGGCCGTGCCGGAACAGCAGCATCGCCCAGACCGCGTTGATCACGGTGGCGACGGCATTGACGGCGAGACCCTGCGCGGGCGCGTCGAGCGGCTTCGGGTCGAGGATGCCGAGATAGGCCTCGCGCAGGATTAGCAGGGCGGCGACGATGACGAGCGCCCCCTCGATCACCGCGGAAAAGTACTCGGCCTTGTGGTGGCCGTAGGGGTGATCCTCGTCGGCCGGCTGCGCGGCGACGCGCACGGCGAGGAACGCGCAGGCCGCGGCCACGACGTTGATGATGCCCTCCAGCGCATCGGAATAGAGCGCCAGACTGCCGGTGAGCCAGTAGGCGGCGAACTTCAGCGCGGTGACGAGCACGCCGACGGCGGCGCTCGCCAGGGCGGCCTTCTCGGTTCCGGTCATGCGACTTCAGGGGCGGGGAGGGGACGGCCCCGCCCTTACGATCCGCGCCCCCGGAAGGCCACGGCAAAGGTTTTAGCTCGGGCTATCGTCGCCCGAGGCCGCCGCCCGCGCGGTCGCGGGAAGGCGACCGCGGGCGATCTCCTTCGCGCGGGCGCGCTCGGCCTTCTCGAGGGCCCGTTGCGCCTTGCGGGCATAGAGGCGGGCAGTCCAGCCGAAGCTCGCCCGCGCCGACAATTCGTCGAACCGGGCCGCCTCCCGCTCCCAGTAGCGCATGAGCTGCGCGTCGAGCGTCTCGTGCGGCGGCTTCCTGCCGGTCTCGGTCATGGCGAAGGCCTCCTCGGGGACCGGCTTCGCACGTCAGGCGTTCGGTGGGGGCGGGGCATCGGTCTCCACCACCACCAGAGCCTCCGCGTCGCCCCGGAAGCTGCCGGCCCCAATATCGCCCGTGGGGTGGCCCGGCGTGCCGAAGGGCTCGCTCGGATAGGCCTCCTCGAAGCGGCGGCGGGCATCATCTGGGTTCTCGGCCTTCAGGCTGATCTGCGGCGTCTCGGGCAAGGGCCAGCGCGGGTCGGCGGGATCGCGCGGGCGTACGGCGTACCATCTCATCGTCGGCGTTGTCCTGCGTTGAACAGGGCTTCAACGCGCAGCGAGGCCCCTCGGCTGCATGCCGCTCAAGCGGTCGCGATGTCCTTGAGGTAGTGCGCGGCCGCCGTCCAATCGGCGGCGCCGGCGGCGAGGCCGACATAGCCGTCGGGGCGAACGAGATGCAGGCGCCCCGGCTCCGGATTTCTTCGCGGGGCGGGCTGGATCAGACCGGGGAAACGGGCGGCGAGCGCGGTCCCGCGTTCGGCATCCGCGGCATAGAGAACGAAGCGCGGGTCCGCGCCCGCACCGGGCGGGGGCCCGGCCGCATCCTCCGGCCGCCAGCGCCGGCCGGCACCCGGCCCGACCGAGAGCGCGGAGGCGGGATAGCCGGTCTCGATCTCGCTCATCGTCACCGCCATCCGCCGCCGCACCGCCGGAAGACCGAGGAGAAGTCGCAGCGCGGCGTTGCGGACGGCCTGGGCAACGGGGTTGGCGAGCGTCGCCATGGCGGTCAGCCGCCCGGCATTGCGCAGAACCATCTCGCCGACGGCGTTACGCTCCGGGCTGTAGCTGTCGAGGAGGGTGGGGGTAGCCGCCCCGCGCGTCACCAGAGCGAGCTTCCAGGCGAGGTTCACCGCGTCCTGCATGCCGGTGTTCATGCCCTGTCCGCCGGCCGGGCTGTGGATATGCGCGGCGTCCCCCGCCAGGAACACGCGGCCGCGGCCGTATTCCGTGACCTTGCGCTCGTTGATGCGGAAACGGCTGAGCCAGACCGGATCGGAGACACGGATGCCGGGCCCGGCGCGGCTCTCGACCAGGGCCTGCACCTCGGCGAGCGTCGGGTCGGGCTTCGGCCGCCCGTCCGCCCGCCCGACCGTGGCGACGACGCGCGCCAGCCCATCCGGGATCGGGAAGATCACGAACGGCCCGTCCCGGTGAAGATAGACCGCGATCCTGTCGCCGGGCGGTGCCTCGGCGCCGTCGAGGCGGATGTCGGCCAACAGCCAGTCGTCGCCCTGCGCGGAGCCGCGGAAGGGCAGGCCGAGCCCGTGGCGCACGGCACTGTGGGCGCCGTCGCAGCCGATCAGGTAGGGCGTCTCCACCGTCTCCTGCCGTCCGCCCGGGTGCGAGAGCCGCGCCTCGACCCCTTTCAGCGCCGGAGAGAAGGCGAGAAGCTCGACCTCCCGCTCGACCGCGATCCCGAAGGTCCGCAGATGCTCGGCGAGCAAGCGCTCGGTGTCGCGCTGCGGGATCATCAGACCGAAAGCGTAGGGACTGGCGATGTCGGAGAAGTCGGGACCACCAAGCACTTGGCCGCCGCTGCGCAGGGTCGCGCCGCGGGCGCGCAGGCCCGCCGCGAGGAAGGCCTCGGTGCAGCCCATCCGGTCCATGAGTTCGAGGGTGCGCGACCAGACGACGAGGGCCTTGGAGGTCTGCGTCGCGTGGACGGCGCGGTCGATCAGCCGGACGCCGATACGATAGCGCGCCAGCTCGCAGGCGAGCGTCAGGCCGACCGGCCCGGCGCCGACGATCAGGACCTCTGCCATCCGCCCCGCCATCCGCCCTGTTTCCGAGGTTCATGCTGCTCCCGGCCGCCACCGGGATCAATCCGGCATTTGCGTCGCGCGTCCATCCGTGCTGATGCGCTGCGATGCGCGTGGACCTGTTCGATTTCGAGTTGCCGGAGGCTGCGATCGCCCTGCGGCCGGCGAGCCCGCGCGACGCGAGCCGCCTGCTCGTGGTGCGCCCCGGCGCGCCCCTGGCGGATCGCGGCGTGCGCGACCTACCGGCTCTGCTCGATCCCGGCGACGCCCTCGTCTTCAACGACACGCGGGTGATCCCGGCCCGCCTCTCCGGCATCCGCCACCGGGCGGGTGGTTCGGGGCAGCGCTGCGAGGCGATGCTGCACCTGCGCGAGGCGCCCGACCGCTGGCGCGCCTTCGCCCGGCCCGCCAAGCGCCTCGCCCCCGGCGACCGCATCCGCTTCGGAGGCGAGGGAGCCAGTGAAGTCTGTGCCCTCTCCGGCCTCGATGCCACGGTGGAGGAGCGGGGCGAGGGCGGCGAGATCCTGCTGCGCTTCGACCTCGCCGGGCCGGCGCTCGACGAGGCCATCGTCGGGCTCGGCGCCCTGCCGCTTCCCCCCTACATCGCCGGAAAGCGCCCTACCGACGCGCAGGACACGACCGACTACCAGACCGTCTACGCCCGCGAGCCCGGCGCGGTCGCCGCCCCCACCGCCGGCCTGCACTTCTCCGACGCGCTGCTCGCCAGCGTCGACGCGGCAGGGATCGAGCGGGTCCACGTGACCCTGCATGTCGGGGCCGGCACGTTCCTGCCCGTGAAGGCGGACGACACCGAGGCTCATCGGATGCATGCCGAGATCGGCCTTCTCGACGCGGCCACCGCCGCGCGGCTCAACGCGGTGCGGGCACGGGGCAACCGGATCGTCGCGGTGGGCACCACCGCCCTGCGGCTCTTGGAGAGCGCCGCCGGGCCGGACGGCACGATCCGCCCGTTCTCGGGAGCCACCGACATCTTCATCACGCCGGGCTACCGCTTCCGCGCGGTCGATGCTCTGGTGACGAACTTTCACCTGCCGCGCTCGACCCTGTTCATGCTGGTTTCGGCCTTCTCCGGCCTCGACACCATGCGCGCGGCCTACGCCCACGCGATTCAGTCCGGCTACCGCTTCTACTCCTACGGCGATGCCAGCCTGCTGTTCCCGGAGCGCGCGCCATGAGCAGCCGGCGCCCGCCGCTGCGGGTCGACGTCGCCCGCACCGTCGACCGCTTCCTCGGCCTGATGGCGCGCGAGGGCGGGCCGCGGCTGCGCGGGCTCTACCTCGTCGGCTCGGTGGCGCTCGGGGACTTTCGCTCCGGCCGCAGCAACATCGATTTCGTCGCGCTCCTCGAAGGCGCGCCGGGTGCCGCGCAGACGGACGCGCTGGCACGGGTCCACGCTGCCCTGGCGCAAACCGACGGACCGCCCCTCGATGGGTTCTATCTGCCGATCGAGGCCCTGCGGCGGGCGCCGGAACCGGGTGCCGCAGTGCCGTTCAGCAGGGACGGCACACTGCGAACCGGCGCGCCCTGCGGCGAGGTCAATCCGCTGGTCTGGCGCTGTCTCGCCCGTGCCAACCGGCCGATCCTCGGCGCCACCCCCGCTGCCCTCGGCATCGCCGACGAGGACGCGCCGCTGCACGCGCATTGCCGCGCCGTGCTCGACGGGTCGTGGCGCCCCTGGATCGCACGATCCGAGGCCGCCCTCGCGCAAGCCGCTCCGGACGCGGATTGCGACGTGGACGCCCTCGAATACGGCGTTCTCGGCGTGAGCCGCCTCGTCTGCACCCTTGCCACCGGGCGGGTCGTCTCGAAGCGCGAGGGCGGCCGCTTCGTGCTCGACCGGCTGCCGGAGGCGCATCGAGAGGCGGTGTGGGACGCGCTCGACGCCCGCGACGACAGGCTGGATTTTGTCTCCCCGGCGCAGATGCGCGCCGGCCTCGACACGATGCGTTTCCTGATCGACGGCGCCCTGGGCTATCAGGCCGGCGCACAAGGCCCCACAGTCCCGGACAGATGACAGACCCGCTCGACTTCTCCTTCACCGTCGCCGCCACCGACGGACAGGCCCGCACCGGCTATGTCACGACACCGCGTGGAACCATCCGCACGCCGGCCTTCATGCCGGTGGGCACGGCCGCGACCGTCAAGGCGATGTACGCGGATCAGGTGCGCGATCTCGGCGCCGACGTGGTGCTCGGCAACACCTACCACCTGATGCTGCGCCCCGGCGCCGAGCGGATGGCGCGGTTGGGGGGCCTCCACCGCTTCATGCGCTGGAACGGCCCGATCCTCACGGATTCCGGCGGATTTCAGGTGATGTCGCTCTCCGCTCTCAGGAAGATCGATGAGGAGGGCGTGACCTTCCGCTCGCACATCGACGGCACCGCCCACCGGATGAGCCCGGAGCGCTCGATCGAGATCCAGGGCCTGCTCGGCTCCGACATCCAGATGCAGCTCGACGAGTGCGTGCGCCTACCGGCCGAGCGGACGGAGATCGAGAAGGCGATGCACCTGTCGCTGCGCTGGGCCGAGCGCTGCCGCGTCGCCTTCGGCGAGCAGCCGGGCAAGGCGATGTTCGGCATCGTCCAGGGTGGCGACGTGCCGGAGCTGCGGGTCGAGAGCGCGCGGGCGCTGACCGACCTCGATCTCAAGGGCTACGCCATCGGCGGCCTCGCCGTCGGCGAGCCGCAGGCGGTGATGCTCGCCATGATCGAGACCGTGGAGCCGCACCTGCCGTTTGCCAAGCCGCGCTACCTCATGGGCGTCGGCACCCCCGACGACCTGATGCAGTCGGTGATGCGCGGCATCGACATGTTCGATTGCGTGATGCCGACCCGCGCCGGCCGCCACGGCCTCGCCTATACGAGACACGGGCGGATCAACCTGCGCAACGCCCGCCACGCCGAGGACACCCGGCCGCTGGACGAGGCCTCGGACTGCCCGGCGGCACGGGATTATTCCCGCGCCTATCTCCACCACCTCGTCCGTTCGGACGAGATTCTGGGGATGATGCTGCTGACCTGGAACAACCTCGCCTATTATCAGGCGCTGATGGCCGGCATGCGAGCGGCAATTGCGGCCGGGCGGCTCGCCGACTTCGTGGCCGAGACCAAGGACGGCTGGGCGCGGGCCGAGGCCGCCGCGAAGGGCTGACGGCCGTGAGACGAGCCCGTCGCCGGCCTCAGCGGAGGTCGGCGCGCTTCTGGGCCTTGTTGTAGCTGGTGATCGCCGCCTGGCAGTTCGGCGAGAGCTTGGCCTTGTTCTGCTTGAAGCAGGCGCGCACCTCGGCGCTGTCGGGCGCGAACTCGCCGCAATAGCTCAGGTAATCCCCAGTGCAGTACTGCCGCAGGGCCTCGCGGTCGGCCGGCGCCGCCGCCGGGCCGGCAAGCGCGGCGCTGGTGGTGATCATCAGGGCGATGGTTGTGCGTACGATCATGGAACTCTCTACCGACTTCGACATCACGGCTCCCGGCCGCCTTGGACAAGGCAGGGCACGAGCCTGACCCGGCATGGCCGAGCGGCCGGGTGTAGAGCCTGCCGATCGGGCGAGAGTGCGGCCGGCATGTGGCAGACCTCTTGGCAGGCCTCTTGGCAGGCCAAGCCCCTCGTTCGCCACGAAGAACCATCCATTCCCGGCCGCGGTTCACCGCCTTTCGGGCAAACGCCGCGTCTCGTTGTGCGCGTCCGGCGCATGCGCCAGAACCCGGTAAGCGCCTTCGGGATCGTCGCGCCCGCTCGCCTGCGCCGCCTTCAGACCCGCCACGATCCGCGCCGCGATCGGCAAGCGGTAATGCAGCGGATCCCAGTAGTTCGTGTCCTGTATCGTGATCGGGGAGGGGATGCGGAAATCGACCACGGTCGCGCCGCGGCCCGCACCGATCCGCGTCACCTGCGTCTTGCAGGCTGTCTCCCGCGCCGCTTCGGGCGAGCCGGGCACGCCCTGCTGCGAGACGTGGACCGGCGGGAACACCACGAGTTTGCGGGTCTCGGCCGGCGCCTGCGCCAGGAGCGCGTCGAGCCAGCCGAGCGCCGGCATCGCCGCCGCGGCGGGCGTCGGCCGATAGCCCGGCTCGGCCTCGGCGGCGGCGTGGATCGCCTGGGCCGCGCGGAGATGCGCCTGCGCCCGCGCCGCGTCGTAGAGACCCTCCGGCGGGGTGAAGACCGCGTAGCCGTTCGCCGCCAGCCGTGTGCGGGCGAGCCCGAGCCGGTACAGCGCGCCCTCGACGGCGGTGCCGAGGCTCTGCCAGTTCACCTGCCGCACCGCGTCCCACACCGTGATCGGCTGATAGAGCCAAGCGGGAAAGGCGCGAAACGTCAGGCGGCGCTCGTCCGCATCCGGCTCGCACCATGTCGGATCGATGCCGAACACGAGCGTCGTCGGCCGCTCGTGGCGCAGGTAAAGCCCGGCCAGCTCGCTCTGCTCGTAGGGCGTCGCCGCGTTCATCGACAGGTTGGCGAAGCGTCCGCCGAAGGCGCGGCCGAGATCGGCCGGGTCGAGCAGGCGCAGGGTCGAGGTGCCGAACACCGCCGCATCGTAGGCGCCGCTGCGCGCGACCTGCGGATACATGAAGCGCTGGTTGCCATCCATCAGCGGCCCCTGCGCCCGGCCGGGGCCGGCCCGCAATCCATAGGGATCGAGGGCGGCGATCAGGCCGATGCAGGCCAGGCCTGCCAGGGTCATCACGCTCAGGAACAGCAGGACGAAGCGCCGCCATTCCGGCGGCGAGCCCGCCAGGGTCGCACTCGTCATCGGCTCACGTATCGACTCAACGGTTGGCGGCGCACCGAGCCGTGTTGACCCTCCCGCCCCGACCCCCTATTGCGAGCCCCACGCCCCGAGCGCAACCGGCCCGCCCTGCGGCGCCCATGCGAGCCGGGTGCGAGCGCGTAGCTCAGTTGGTAGAGCAACGGACTTTTAATCTGTAGGTCCTGGGTTCGAGTCCCAGCGCGCTCACCACCGATTTAGCCCGTCCGGTCAACGACTTGGCGGGTTTTTCTATGCGCGAAACGCGCGGCATTGGGCTTGCAGCAGCCTGCAACACGGGCAGCTGATGTCGAACTTCGATCGGAAGCACCTCGAGCCGTGTTCGATCTGATTGCATCAGGCCGGATACGGCTCTAGGCCTTTGTTTCGCTGCGGTTTTTTCGACGAACCGGCATCCACTTCGTCGCAAGGCGCCCTGAAGGCCGCTCTCCATGCGACGACATTTGGGAGCAAGAGCCCCGAGGTGGAAGGCTTGCGATCAAGTCTCGAAGCTCGCCGGTTCCCGCCTGCCTAATCGACGCGTGCCATAGCCCACACGCATCGATCAGCCAGCCTCGCTGATCCTGGCGACCGTGCTACGGTCTCGTCATGCCACGCTTCTCAGTCTTCTTCTGCGCCTCTGCCGCCCTGCTCACGGCCTATCTCGGGTGGTCGTATGCCCACGCCGATGAGGTGGAAGGCGCCGGGACGCCGGCCGTGGAGTGGCAGGCCCGATGAACGCTGTCGGCTGACAGCGTTCAGGCCGTCCCGACGCCTCATGATGTCGTCGACCTCACCGCTGCTGAGGGCGTGGCCGCCTGCCTTGCCCATGATGATCTCCTCGCGCGGCCCGCGGGGTCCGTTTCTCTACCGACCTTCAGCGTCGCGGCCGAGCACGGTGTGCTGCAGAGGCCGGGTCACAGCCCCCTGCGGAACCGCCGGAAGCGCGCGGATGAAGATGTCGCTCTGTCTCGACACGCGCGTCTGCGCCCGTTCCTCAAGAGCAAAGGCCGATTTGAGAGCCGCTTACCACTCTTTGTTCAGCTTATAATCGTGATGCGTGCCCGGAAAGGGCGATACCGCGACAGAGCTGCGCGACGACAATACTCTGACGCCACGAGTCCAGCCCGGCGGTCGACTGGTGCTCAACCGGCGACGGGCGGACGCGCTGCTTCTTTTGAGGCTGATCCGCCCGACGGCCGGCGCGAAGCCACACCCGACGGCAACCCCTTCGCTGGCAGGACAACATTCGGTTGACCTGCGGGCTCAGCAGGGTAGAAATCCTACCAGTCCGGGTATCCGCTATGCTGCGCCCGACTTCAACGACCCGGAACTGACGACCTCTGCGGAATCGTCGTCACGGTCGTCGGCCGGCATGTCTCAAATGTCGGTCTCATCCGCATGCGGGCTCTGTGACGGCCTGCTCGCGCTTCAGGAGGCTGAGCATCCCGGACGCAACGACTTCGCCCGCGCGTTCGCGCCCGGGTGCCCTGGTGCGCCTCGTCGCGGCCACCGTGCTGCTGCCGCTCGCGCTCCTGCTGCTTGGCCTGTGGGAGGTTCAGCGCGGCGCCGACGATCACGCCGCGTTCGAGGCCCAACGGCAGCGGCTGGCCGCTCTCGTGACGGAGATGGAGGCGCGGGCGCCGCGAGACGGGCGCTTCGATCCCCGCCTGCAATTCCGCTACGAGGGCCGGAACTACGCCGGACCGCTTGCCGTGGACAAAGCGCGCGAGGCCCGCGACGAGGCCGGATTCCTCGCCACGTTGATGGATTGGCGCCGCGTCCTGCCGCCGGTCGTCGTCGCGGGCGGGGCGGCGGCCGCCGCGCTCTCGCTTCTCGTGCTGCTCGCCGGTGCGGTCCTCGGGCGCCTCGGCCGTGCGTCGCGCGATGCCCTGGTGCGTGGCTTCTCGCTGATGCGTCGGCTCCTGCCCGCGACGCTCTCGCTCCAGATCCTGGCTGCGACGGCGAGCTTCACCGCCGCCGTGACCTTCGAGGCGGCGGCCCTTCTCCAGGGCGGCTTCGACGGCGGTGCGCTGAAGCTCCTGGCGATCGCCGTCGTCGCGGTCGGCGCCGTGGTTGTCGTGGCCGGCAGCACGGTGCTCGGCTTGCGCCGGGCGCTCGGCGCCTTCGAGCCCGATCCGCTGCCGATCATCGGCCGGACGGTCACGCCCGCGGAGGCACCCGGCCTGTGGCGCCTCGTCGAGGGACTCGCCGCGCGGCTCGGAGCGCTGAAGCCCGAGGCGGTGGTGGTCGGGCTTACCGAGGGGTTCTTCGTCAGCGCCGGGCCGGCCATTCTGGAACCCGGCGGGGCGCGGGTCACCGGCCGCATCCTCTACCTGCCGCTGCCCTATCTCGCCCTGATGCGCGGCGACGAGGTGGCGGCGATCATCGGCCACGAACTCGCTCACTATGCCGGGGGCGACACCACCTACAGCCAGCGCTTCCTGCCGATCTATGCCGGCGTCGAGCGCTCCCTCGATGCGGTCGCCGAAGGCCACCAGGGCTCGCTCGGGCTGCTCGGGCCGTCGCTGCGCCTCGGCGTCTTCGTGATGGAGCGCTTCCACCTCGCCGTGCGCCACTGGAGCCGGACGCGCGAATTCGCGGCCGACGCGGCGGGGGCGGGCGCGACCTCGGTCGATGCCTCAGCGCGGGCCCTGCTGCGCACCGGCGCGGTGGGGCCGCGTATCGCCGAGACCCTTCATGCCGCGGCGAACGCGCCGGATGCGGCGCCGCCCGACCTCGTGGCCGCCGCCCTCGACCGCGCGATCCAGGCCGGGGTCGACGACCCGGCGGCGCATTGGCAGGAGGAGCAGGCCCACCCGACCGACAACCCACCCC
>JAESFL010000241.1_pt1 | contig 46506 bp, 41 predicted proteins | sample 9269401 | NCBI WGS metagenome assembly JAESFL01 (sample SAMN14506025, study PRJNA617098) | algae metagenome | isolation source: Gloeocapsa sp. UFS-A4-WI-NPMV-4B04 and co-occurring heterotrophs from desert... | place: USA: Utah | collected 2006-10-01 | reverse complement strand
CGCGGCGGCCGATGGAGGCCGCCGCGCTTTTCTTTGGCAGATGAGATTCGACGACAGGAAGGTCATCGCCGGGATGGTGCGAGCGATCGAGACCGCGGGGAGGCGCGAGCGATTGAAATCGCGGCTACAACATCACACTGTCGGCCTCCGCCGACACCACCCGCCGCTCTCCCTGCTTCGCTCTCCAATCGATTTCCTGAGGGAGGCGCCGCCCGGACCCTGCCCGTTCACAAGACTCCGGCGCCGACCGAAGGATCTACTCGCCCGCGGTAGATCGTGGCCGCGGTGTACGACAGGCCCCAAAAACAAAAACCCCCTCGGCCCGCAGACCGAGGGGACCCGGGGTTCGACCCCCGGGGATGTTGCTCTCGATGTAAAAACATCCCGCTTCCCTGTCGAGTCCCACGGATCAACCATCCACCGAGTCCCACTCGCGCTGAAAGCGGTCCAGGTACGCTTCCATGAAGCGGTGGCGCTCGTCGGCGATGCGTCGGGCGGCGGCGGTGTTCATGCGGTCGCGCAGCAGGAGCAGCTTCTCGTGGAAGTGGTTGATGGTGGGCCCGGTGCTGGACTTGTAGCGCTCGAAGCTGTCGTGCATCTCGGGCGCGGCGGCGGGCTCGTGCAGGGGGCGGCCGCGGCTGCCCCCGTACGCGAACGCCCGCGCGATGCCGATGGCGCCGATGGCATCCAGCCGGTCGGCGTCCTGCACCACGCGGCCCTCGGCGGTGCTCATGGGCGTGGCGACTCCCGCGCCCTTGAACGACAGCTGCGCCACGATCGCCGCCACGTGCTCCACGTCCGCCGGGTCCGCCCCGGCCTCGGTGAGCCAGGCGCGGGCGGCGCGGGGGCCGGCCGTCTCGTCGCCGCCGTGGAACTTGTGGTCGGCGATGTCGTGCAGCAGCGCCGCCAGCTCGGTGACGTACGGATCCGCGCCCTCGTCGCGGGCCAGGCGCAGCGCCATGCGCCGCACGCGGTCCACGTGCCACCAGTCGTGCCCCGTGCCTTCGCCGTGCATCTGCTCGCGCACGTGGGCCTCCGTGCGCCGCAGGATCTCGTCTCGGTCGCTCATCCGTCTCCTCGATTCCGTGGGAGCGGGAATGTGAGGGAGGAAGGACGAAGTGCGAAAGTGCGAAAGTGCGAAAGTGCGAAAGTGCGAAAGTGCGAAAGTGCGAAAGTGCGAAAGTGCGGGAGTGCGGGAGTGCGGGAGAGGACTGCGGCGGATTGGCGGAGATCCGAACCCGGCGAATGAATTCGCGGCACCGAAAACGTGATGTCGGCCTTCGCCGACGGGTCCGGCACGGGCGAGTGCCGGGGTGTGGGCGGAGACCCGCCGTTGGTGTCCGCGAAGGCGGACAGTGTGAAGTTGTAGCCGCGAATTTATTCGCTCGCGCCTTGGCACGCGGCCTGGGACGCGGCTTGGGCACGCGGCTCGGGGACGCGGCTTGGGGACGCCGGGCAGGGGCCCTCCGCTGCCGGCGTGATCCATCCTTCGACAACAAAAACAACAACCTCCCCCAGGGGTTTTTGGGGGAGGTCGCGAGGAACGAGCGGGTGGGGGCGCCCGCCGGATGCCTGCCGTCGTGCAGCGTCTACGATTTTCGCCGGCGCCGTCGCGAGCTACGACTTCGCCGGGGCGGCCGCGGGCTGTGCCGTTGCGGGCTGCGCCGTCCGGGGCTGCGCGGGCTGGCCCTGGGGACGCGCGGCGGCGGTCGTGTCGCGGGGGGCGGGGCGCCACTGGATGGCGGCGATCACGCTGTCGATGGCCACCTTTTCCCGCAGCTCGCCCGTCCGCGAGTAGATGGTGCGGCCCTGCTCGTCCAGCACCAGCGTCACGGGCACCGTCCCCGCCCGGTACATCCCCGCCACCTTCTCGCTGGGAAAGCGCACCGTCTGGTACGGCAGCCCGTGCTTGGTGATGTACTGCCGGGTCACGTCCGCCGAGTCCAGCGACACGCCGTACACCGTCGCGCGGATGCCCTTCATCGTATCCACCGCGGCCGTGAGCTGCTTCCACGCGGGAATGCTGCTCAGGCAGAACTGGCAGGTGGTCGTGTACATCAGCAGCACCTGCCGCCCCTCGCCCGGCAGCTCGCCGATGGTGGCCGGCGTGCCCTCCAGCGTGGACGCCTGGAACGCGGGCATGTACATCCCCCGCATGGGCTCCGTCCGCGCCTGGCGAAGCTCCATCTGCGTCTTCTCCACCTGGGCGATCAGGGAGCGCTTCTGCTGCCCCAGCACCACCACCAGCACGGCGGCGACGGCGAGGGCCAACAGGGGAAGCACGCGAACGAGACGGTCTGACATGCGATTACGCTCCGGCGTATGGAAGGATGGGTGCGGAGTCAGGAGATGCAATTTACGTCGTGGAACGGATGATTCAAGTCCCCCGTTCTTCCGACCCCGCCATCCGGGCACGCTTTCCGCCCATCGCGTGGCCCGCTACACTGCACGCCGCTCCGCCGGCCGCCGCACCCCATCCACCGCCGATTCGCATGCGCCGCCTGTTCGCCGTGCTGCTGTTCCTCGCCTGCGCCGCGCCCGCCGTCCGCGCGCAGGCGCCCGTGCTGCGCCCGGGGAGCGAGATCGCCACGGACCGCATCCAGGCCCGCGCGGACACGTTCGACCTTTTCTTCGAGGGACGCACCCGCGGCGTGCCGGACGCCACGATGACGCTGGAGACCCGGGTCGCGACCGTCGGCGGCGCGGAGGCGATCGTCCGCCGCGAGACGCTGTGGGTGGATGACGAGGCGGCGCAGGTGGATTCGTTCGTGCTGGTGCGGGCGACGCTCGAGCCGCTCTCCGCCCGGGCGGAGGGGATCAGCGGCGACCGCTCGCTGGACTTCGCCGGCGGCCGGGTGCGGGGGTGGACGGGGGACGAGGACGGGCGCGACACGGTGGACGCGGCGCTCCCCGAGCCCGTCTTTCTCTCCTCCAGCATGGACCTGGTGCTCGGCGCGCTCCCCCTGCGGGCGGGCTACACGGCCAGGCTCGCCATCTACGTGGACGGCGAGGGGGTGACGACGGCGCGCGTGCAGGTGGCGGCGCCGGAGAGGTGCCCGTGCCCGGCGGGCGGGTGCGCGCGTGGCCCGTGACGGTGCGCGGGTCGGGCGCGGACGGCACGTACTGGATGGAGGAGGGGGCGCGGACGCTGGTGCAGTTCGTCACCGCGGACCGAGGCATGCGGATTGTACGGAACCGCGGCGCCGGGGAACGGATGGCCGCACGATGACCGCAACGGGTAAGGGGACGATGACGCAGCCGCTGGCCACCATCCGCCTGGAGCTCGACGCGCCGCCCGACGGCAGCGTGGAGGCCAAGGACATCCGCGAAAGCCTGTCCGCCGTCATGCAGGTGGGCCGCCACCTGTGGCTGGGCTGCGACGAGACGGCCACCCTGGAGCGCCTCACGGACCTGGGCGACGGCCGCTGGGGCGCGCACCGGACCTTCAAGATCGCCGACGTGCTGGACCTTCCCGCCGGCGCGGACGACGAGGTGGACGTGGAGGGGCTGGCCTGGGACCCGCCTTACCTGTGGCTCATCGGCTCGCACAGCCGCAAGCGGCAAAAGCCCGAGCCCGGGGACGATGTGAAGGCGGTCGCCAAGGCGCTGGCGGATGTGGACGTGGACGACAACCGCTACATGCTGGCGCGCATTCCGCTGGAGGAGGACGCGGAGTCCGGCGGCCTGGTGCCGCGCCGCAGCTGTCCCGATCCGCACGATCCGTCGAAGACGCTCACGGCCGCGCGCCTCCGCGGCAAGGGCCGCGACAACGCGCTGATGCGGGCGGTTTCGGAGGATCCGCATCTCCGCAAGTTCATCCGGCTGCCGGGCAAGGACAACGGCTTCGACATCGAGGGATTGTCCTCGGCGGGGGGCCGGCTCTTCCTGGGGCTGCGGGGGCCCGTGCTGCGCGGATGGGCCATCGTGCTGGAGCTGCAGCCGGTGGAGACCAAGAAGGGCGGGCGGCTCAAGCTGGCGCCCATCGGGCCGGACGGGCGCAAGTACCGCAAGCACTACCTGGACCTGGATGGACTGGGCGTGCGCGAGATCACGCACGTGGGCAACGAGATGCTGGTGCTGGCGGGGCCGACGATGGACGTGCACGCGCCCGCCACCGTCTTCCACTGGCGCGGCGCCGTGTCGGCGGAGGCGGATTCCGTGGCGGCTGGGCGCACGCTGCGGCGGGTGATGGAGCTGCCGCACGACGTGGAGGGCCCCGGCGACCACCCCGAGGGCATGTGCCGCTTCCAGGCCGAGGGACTGCGCGGCGACGGCCTGCTGGTGGTCTACGATTCCCCCGCCAAGCGCCGCCAGCGGGGCGGTGACCTGCGGGCGGACATCTTCGGGATGCCGTCCGCCGCCGGGGGCGGGCTCCTTTCCCGCATCATCGGCGCGATCGGGGGAGGCGGCGCCAAGGAGGGCGCGGGCGCGGCGGGGAGCGTGGAAGCGTTCGATGGAGGCACGGGGGGGAGCGCGGACGAGCGCGGCGGGGCCGGACTCCCGGAGACCGGCGGGGAAGAAGGCGGAGCGCCGGATACGCCCGAGTTCCGCGGCCTGAGCCGCAGCGAGGACCCGGAGCCCGAGCCGGAGCCGGAGCGCGAGCCCGTGCCCGAGCCGGAAGGAAGGCATGAGCCGGAAGGGAGTCGTGAGCCGGAGTCGGGGCATGAGCCCGGGCTCGTGTCTCCGCCGCAGCCTCCGCGGCCACCGGCGGAGCAGGGCGGGGACGAGCCGCGGCGGCAGGAACAGGAGCCGTATCCGAACTGGCCGCAGGAGCAGGGCTGGGATCGGAACCGGGATCAGCCGAAATGGGAGGAGGGGGAGGGATGAGCGAGATCGTCTATCACGTGTTCACCAAGCCGGGCGATGCCGTCCGCGAGGTCGAGGCCGCCATCGACGCGCTCAAGGCGCGGGGCGTGTCCAAGCAGGATGCGGGGCTGTACAAGTGCATGTACGTCACCCGCGCCGACCAGACGGTGCTGATGACGGAAACCGCCGACTCCGCGCTGGCCACCGAGGTGCGCGGCCGCGGCGGCTGGATGGAGCCCGGCGACCGCCCGCTGCGGACCTGAAAAGCATTTCGCACACAGAGGAACAGGGGGAACGGAGGAAAAAAGAGCGCCCCGTCTGTTCTCTGTTCCTCTGTTCCTCTGTGTGAGAATGCCGTTTTCGGGGGATGTGGATCGCGGCACTCCGAGGTCGTGCCGAATCTCATCCACCGGTCGGGCACGTAGAGTGGCACGCATCCTCCAAGCGTGAGGGTGGAATCCCGCGTACTTGGCACTTGCAACTCGGCACCAGGAACTATCCTTGGAGATCGGCCGGCTGACCCTGCCGCCGCTGCGCGACGAAGAAGAAAAGCGCGAGCGGCTGGACAAGATGAAGCGCGTCGCCACGGGGCTGCTCGTGGCGGCGGCGCTGGTGTTCGTGGTCACCAGCATCTACGAATCGCGGTGGCCGGGGCTGGGCTACATCCGCGCCACGGCCGAGGCCGCCATGGTGGGCGCCATCGCCGACTGGTTCGCGGTCACGGCGCTCTTTCGCTATCCCCTGGGTGTGCGCATCCCGCACACCGCCATCATCCCCACCCGCAAGGACCGCATCGGCAAGAGCCTGGGCAACTTCGTCCAGAACAACTTCCTGTCGCCGCCCGTGCTCGTGGCGCGCATCCGCGGGGCCAACGTGGCGCTCAAGCTGGCCGAGTGGCTGGCCAATCCCGAGCACGGCGACACGGTGGGCAAGCACGCCGCGGCGGGGGTAAAGGGGCTGGTGCAGGTGCTGCGCGACGAGGAGGTGCAGGAGATCATCGAGCAGAGCGTGATCGGCCGGGTGCGGGCCACGCAGGTGGCGCCGGTGGTGGGCCGGGTGCTCAGCCTGGTGACGGCGGACAACCGGCACCAGGAGCTGCTGGACAGCGCCATCCGCCTGTTCGGCCGGACGTTCGACGAGAACCGCGACGCCCTGCGTGACAAGATCCGCCGCGAGACGCCGTGGTGGATGCCCACGGCCGTGGACGACCAGATCTACAACAAGATCGTGCGCAGCGTGGAGAACACCCTCCACGAGGTGACGGCCGATCCCGACCACCCCCTGCGCGGCCGCTTCAACGAGGCCGTGGCGGAGTTCGTGGAGCGGCTCAAGTCGTCGCCGGAGATGATCGAGCGGGGCGAGGAGTTCAAGGAAGAGGTGCTGCGCCACCCGGCCGTGCGCGGGTTCTCGGCGAGCATCTGGACGGACGTGAAGGCTTCCGTGCTCAAGCACAGCGAGGACCCCGAGAGCGAGTTCCGCCGCCGCGTGGGCCACGCCGTAAGCCGGTTCGGCGGGTCGCTGCGGGAGGACGAGGAGCTGCTGGCGAAGGTGAACGGCTGGGTGGAGCAGGCGGTGCTGTACATCGTGGAGCAGTACCGGCACGAGGTGGCCGCGCTCATCGAGAGCACCGTGTCCGCCTGGGACCCCGAGGACACGACCAAGAAGATCGAGCTGCAGATTGGCCGCGACCTGCAGTTCATCCGCATCAACGGCACGCTCGTGGGCGGCCTGGTGGGGCTGCTGATCTACACGTTCTCGCAGTTCTTCGGCGGGCACTGAGCCGGCAGGGCAGGGCCCGTGCGGAGGTCGGCCGTGGCCCTCCCCCGGCCTCGCATGGGCTCGTCCACCCTCCCCCAAAAAACCCTGGGGGAGGGTTAAGCACGGGCCAGATCGCGTCGCGAGGCGGCCCGCCTACCAGCACGAAGTTCTCCCCCTCTCCGCGAGGAACGAGCGGGGAGGGGGCCGGGGGGAGGGGCCGCCCGCCGGTGCACAGTGTTCGCCATTGGGGCACAATCCATCTCACCTCCCCCAGGGGTTTTTGGGGGAGGTCGCGAGGAACGAGCGGGTGGGGGCGCCGTCCGGCACTCCGCCCCTCTCTCAGTCCCACTCCCGCACTAACGCACTAACGCACTAACGCACTTCCGCACTTCCGCACTTCCGCACTTCCGCACTTCCGCACTTCCGCACTTTCGCACTTTCGCACTGCCGTTTCCCGTCCTCCCCTTGCCTGCGCCCGCCGGCGCAGTCACCTTCCAGGCAAGCGTTTACGCATCCCTGGAAAGCAGTACGAACCATGTCCAGCACGCCGTCCAAGCCCGCCGTCCACGACCCGGCCGCAAAGCCCGCCGGGGGCATGGCCAGCATCCTGAGCACCGCCCGGCAGCTCGCGCGCGAAAAGGCCATCGTGCCCGGCACGGCCGCCCTGCGCGTGCTGAACCAGGACGGCGGCGTGGACTGCCCCGGCTGCGCCTGGCCCGAGCCCGCCGCCGGCGAGCGCTCGCACTTCGAGTTCTGCGAGAACGGCGCAAAGGCCGTCGCCGCCGAGGCCACCCGCAAGCGCGTCACGGCCGACTTCTTCGCCCGGTACAGCATCGACGAGCTGCAGGGGCAGAGCGACTACTGGCTGGAGCAGCAGGGGCGCGTGGCCCAGCCCGTCATCCTGCGCGAGGGCAAGCGCCACTTCGAGCCCATCGGCTGGGACGAGGCGTTCGCGAAGGCCGGCGCCTTCCTCCGCGACCTTCCGGATCCGAACCAGGCCGCGTTCTACACCTCCGGGCGCACGAGCAACGAGGCGGCGTTCCTGTACCAGCTCTTCGGGCGGATGTACGGGACGAACAACTTTCCGGACTGCTCCAATCTCTGCCACGAGTCCAGCGGACTGGGGCTCAAGCAGACGATGGGCATCGGCAAGGGGGCCGTGCAGCTGGACGACTTCGAAAAGGCCGACGCCATCTTCATCATCGGCCAGAATCCCGGGACGAATCATCCCCGGATGCTGACGGTCCTGCAGGCGGCGCGGCGGCGGGGGGCGCAGATCGTGGCCATCAACCCCCTGCGCGAGCGCGGGCTGATGAAGTTCGCCCATCCGCAGGAAGTCGGCGCCACGCTGCTGGGACAGGGGACGGAGATCGCCACGGTGTACCTGCAGCCCAAGCCGGGCTCGGACGTGGCGGTGCTCAAGGGGATCATGAAGCAGGTGATGGAGGCCGAGCGGGTGGACCGCGGACGGGTCGTGGACCACGGCTTCATCCGCGCCCACTGCACGGGATACGAGGAGCTGGTCGCGGACCTGGACGCCACGCCGTGGACGCAGATCACGGAGCAGAGCGGCCTTACGCAGAACGAGATCCGCGCGGCGTCGGAGGTCTACATCAAGTCCCGCGCGACCATCCTGTGCTGGGCCATGGGGCTCACGCAGCACGAGAACGCGGTGGACAACATCATCGCCTGCAGCAACCTGCTGCTGCTGCGCGGCAACGTCGGGCGCCCCGGGGCGGGCCCGTGCCCCGTCCGCGGCCACAGCAACGTGCAGGGCGACCGCACCGTGGGCATCGACCACAACCCGCCCCCGTGGATCGACCGGCTGGAGGCGGAGTTCGGCTTTGCGGCGCCGCGCGAGGGGGGATACGACGTGGTGACGGCCATCGAAGCCATGGCGGAGCGGCGCATCCGCTTCTTCATGACGGTCGGCGGCAACTTCCTGGGCGCGTCGCCGGACACGGGGATGGTGGCGGAGGGTTTGACGGGGATCGACTTGGCCGTCCACGTCACCACCAAGCTGAACCGCACGCACGTGACGGCGGGGCGCGAGGTGATGATCTGGCCCTGCCTGGGGCGCACGGAGATCGACGCGCAGAAGGGCGGCGAGCAGTTCGTGACGGTGGAGGACAGCATGTCCGTCGTCCACATCTCCCGCGGGGTGAACAAGCCCGCGTCCGCCCACCTGCGGAGCGAGGTCGCCCTCGTCTGCGGGCTGGCGAAGGCGGCGCTGGGGGAGGACGCCGGCGGGAGCGACTGGGATGGATTCGCGGCGGACTACGACCGCATCCGCGACCGCATGGCGCGGGTCATCCCCGGCTTCGACGACTTCAACCAGCGCGTGCGCGAGCCGGGCGGATTCGTGCTGCGCAACGCGGCCGCGCACCGCGAGTGGAACACGGGGACGGGACGCGCCAACTTCGTCGTCGTGCCCACGCCGGACATCCGCCTGCCCCCGGGGCAGCTGCGGCTGTTCACCATCCGCTCGCACGACCAGTACAACACCACGGTCTACGGCCTGGACGACCGCTACCGTGGCATCAAGCAGGCGCGCCGCGTGATCCTCATGCACCCGGACGACATCGCGGAGCGCGGCCTGCAGCCCGGCGGCTGGGTGGACATCCGCTCCCACGGGGCGGACGGGCGCGAGCGCATCGCGCCGAAGTTCCGGGCCGTTGCCTACGACGTGCCGCGCGGGTGCGCGGCGGCGTACTTTCCCGAGGCCAACGTGCTCGTCCCCATCGGGAGCCGCGACAAGGGGAGTAACACGCCGTCATCCAAGATGATCCCCGTGACGGTGGAGCCCGCCACGAGCGAGGTGGACGTGGTGGGGGTGGACGAGCGCCTGGTGCCGCGCGCGCAGGCGGAGCGGCTCACGGGCGCCGCGGTCTGAGGCGGACGATGCGCCCCGGGGCCACGGCGCGGCGGCGCATCGAGCGCATCCGCCTGGAGGGGGACGATGCCGTCCGGCGCACGCGCGAGGACCTGCTGGCCGTGGAGGAGCCGCTGGAGATCCGCATCGTCCGGGCGGAGGACGCGGGGCGGGGCGCGGACGCGGCGGCGCGGCGGGTTTCCGTCACCATGCGGACGCCGGGCGCGGACTTCGAGCTGGCGGCGGGATTCCTCTTCGGCGAGGGATTGATCGAGGGGGCGGAGTCCGTGGCCCGCATCCGCTACTGCACGGACGCGCCGCAGCAGTACAACGCCGTGCGCGTGTACCTGGCGCCGGGCGTGGACTGGGACCCCGCCCTGCTGTCGCGCAACTTCTACACGACCAGCAGCTGCGGCGTGTGCGGCAAGGCATCCATCGAGGCCGTGATGGGTACCACCTGTGCGCGCATCGCCGGCGGGCCTGTGGTGGACGCGGAGCTGCTCGTCTCGCTGCCGGCGAAGCTGCGGGAGGCGCAGCGGGTGTTCGAGCGGACGGGCGGGCTGCACGGCGCGGCGCAGTTCACGGCGGACGGGACGATGGTGCGGGTGCGCGAGGACGTGGGGCGCCACAACGCGCTGGACAAGCTGGTGGGCGCCGCGCTGCTGGCGGGGGAGCTGCCGCTGGCGGAATCGATCGTGCTGGTGAGCGGGCGGTTGAGCTTTGAGCTGGTGCAGAAGGCCGCGCGCGCGGGGGTGCCGGTGCTGGCGGGGGTGTCCGCCCCCAGCAGCCTGGCCGTGGCGCTGGCGGAGCAGGTGGGGATGACGCTCGCGGGCTTTGTCCGCGATCCGGGGTTCAACGTCTACGCGGGGGGCGAGCGCATTGCGCACGCCCCGCGAGGGGGAGCGGGGGGATGACGACCAAGGGACGCGTTCTGGGGGGATTGATGCTGGCCGCGGCGCTGGCGGCCTGTGGCGACAGCGGCGGAGAGCTGGCGGAGGACACGGCGCGCCGCCGCGCGGCGGGCGCCGGGACCGACTCCGCCGGCGCGGAGGGGGACGGCCCCGTGGCGGGCGAGGAGCCGGGGCGCATGCCCGCCTTCGTGCGGACGGACTCGACGCCCGTGGTGGTCGCCGCCGCGCCCACGCCGGCGGCGGATACGCCGGCCGCCGCCACGCCCGCCCCGGCGACACCCGCCACGCCGCCCGCCGCGCAGGACGCGTGGACGGCGGGGGCCACGGACCGGGTGCGGACGATGTCGGGCCCCGTGGTGCTGCGCGACCTGCGCGTGGGGGTGAACGCGGGCTTCGACCGGGTGGTGCTGGAGTTCGCGGGCACCAGCGTGCCCGGCTACCGCGTGGAGTACGTGGACGGCGCGCAGCAGTGCGGCTCCGGCGACGCCGTGCGCGTGGCGGGCGACGGCACGCTGGCCATCACCCTGCGCGGCACGCAGGCGCACGACGAGCGCGGCCAGGCCACCGTGAGCCCCCGCGAGCGCCGCCTGCAGATGCCGCTCATCAAGGAATACGAGCTGAGCTGCGACTTCGAGGGCGTGACGCAGGTGGTGCTGGGCGTCGCCTCCCCCAACCGCTACCGCGTGACGGAGCTCAAGGGCCCCACGCGGCTCATCGTGGACGTGCAGCAGTAGCTCAATTCGATTTCGTCCTGGATCCTGAGGGAGCGCCTGCGCAGGCCTGATTTCAGCACGATTCGTCGGCCGCGACCGAAGGATCTCCCACGCACGCCGCGGGGCCGTCCTCCACGATTGGGAGCCGGCCCCGTGTATCGCACACAGGATCCTTCGGTCGCCGCCAGGGTCCATGCGGCGATGGAGTTCTCGCGGCGGCTCCCTCAGGATGACGGTACGGGCTTGGGCCAACGATTCAGCGCGTAGATCCCGCGTTTCCCCGCGCCATCAGCTCCGAGATGGTGACGAAGCGGTAGCCGCGCTGCCGCAGGCCGTGGACGATGGCGGGCACGGCGCGGCGGGACTCGGCGCGGCTGGGGAACATCACGTGGAGCAGGATGATGCTCCCGGGCCGCGCCCGCTCCAGCACGTGCGCGGCGATGCGATCCGCGTTCCCATCCACCTCCGGAAAGCTCTCCGGCTCCACGTCCCACGTGACCGTCGTGCGCCCCGTGCGGCGCAGGTACCACGGCAGGCCGAACAGCTTCTTCCCGTACGGCGGGCGAAAGTAGATCGGTCCCGTGTGGCCCACCACGCGGATCATGGAATCCGTCGGCTCCACCTCGCGGCGGATGGCGGACTGCGACTTGAGCAGCATCCGCGGATGCGACCACGTGTGGTTCCCCAGCTCGTGTCCCGCCGCCACGAACCGCCGCGCCACGTCCGGCCGCTCCGCCAGACTGTTTCCGTTCACGAAGAACGTCGCCCGCACGCCGAGCGAGTGCAGCAGGGGAAGGATGGAGTCCGCGCCCGCCGGCGTGGGTCCGTCGTCGAAGGTGAGCGCCACCACCTTCTCGTCCGTCTCCACGCGCGCCACGATCCGCCCGAACGCCTGCCATCCCCGCAGGTCCGACATCCGCCACAGGCCGTACATCGCCGCGACGACGATCACCAGCGCCACGAGGGCGCGAATCAGCAGGCGGGCGAAGCGGGGCATGCGGATGGCTCGGGCGGGGGGCGGCGAAAGGCTGGATGCGGCGGGTCCGGCGATCAGTCTATGGAGAACGCATCGCGTCCGCATCCCCGCCGATACCGGTCTAAGTGAAACTCACACGGGCGGATGCGCGTACGGCGATCCGTCCGAGCAAGCAGGTCCACTACGGAGGCGGGTATGGAACCGAACACGTTCGAAGAAGGCACGCCGCGGAACGTCCTGATCCGCGACTTCCTGATCTTTCAGCTCAAGACCGTTCTGGACGGGTTGAAGGACGCGATCGTCTTTCCCGTGGCGATCTTCGTCGTGCTGGTGGACCTGGTGTTCGGAAGCGCCCGGAACCGGGGGCGGACGTTCTACTCGCTGATGGCTACGTGCGAGTCGTTCGACAAGTGGCTGAACCTGAACGGCGCGGCCAAGAAGGCGGGCGGCAACCGCGAGGGCCTGTTCGGCGGCAGCGCGCCCGGCGACGGCACGATGGTGGGCGACATCGAGGAGTACATGCGCCGGGGCGAGCAGCCGGCCGAGCGCCAGCAGCAGAGCATCGGCCGCGGCTGAGGGGCGGGGGTTCGCGGATGGCGGGTTGGGAGCCCCGTGCCGGGATCGTGCCGGGGCGGGGCTTCGTGACTGCGAGGGAATAGGTAATAGGGAATAGGGAATAGCGGGACAACAGCGGTGCCCGCACTACCTGATGCGGTGCCTCGGAAAGACGAAAGGCGGCTCCCCGGGGAAGCCGCCTCGTCTGATCCGGGCGCCCGCGGAGAAGCCCCGCAGGCTATTCCCTATTCCCTATTCCCTATTCCCTGCCGTTTCAGCCGTTCCAAACGCCCGCCCGTGCCACGAATCCCGCATCGCCAGCTCCCACCGCCCCCCGCGCAAATCCCCCACGGTCCCCACGGTGTTGTCGAACACGGGCGTATCCCCATCCACCTCGCCCCCGCGGACGCGCTCGCGAAAGGCGGGGCGGGGGGCGGACTGAACCTCGCCCGCGGCGTCGCGCCAAAAGACGAGCGAGGCGTCGCGCAGGGGCACGCCCGTCTGCGCCTCCAGTTCCCCCAGCGTGCGGAACAGCGTGTCGATGGAGCAGCCGCTCACGCCCGTGGCCCGCTCGTCGGCGCCCACGAGGAGGAAGCGGCCGTGGCGCAGCTCGCGCCCGCCCACCACCGGGGCGCCGTGCGCGGCCCAGCGCTGGATGAACGCGTCCACGTGCGACAGCAGGGCGGACTGCTGCGCCTGGTCCAGGGGGCGCGCGGCGGCGAACACCCACAGGCGGGCGTCGTCGGGAAGGTGCTCGAAGGGGACTGCGGGCATGGCTCTCTCCTGCCGAGGGAAGGTGCGGCCCTCAATCTACCACGCCGCACCCGTCCGCTCCAGACGGCCGCGCTGTCGCCCGTGGGCCCGCGCCGCTAGCATTCATCGGATGGGATTCGATTTACGCCGACCATGAAGAACGTGGACAGGGACCGACGCAAGGCATTGTCGTACCGCGTGGGCACCAGCCTGGCCGCGGCCGCCCTGGGGCTGCTGGTGTGGCTGCTGTGGCAGGTGGTGCTGATGGCCTTCTTTCAGTTTCCACCCGCGTGGGGCGTGGGGCCCGCCATGGCGTGGATGCTCCTGGTGACGGCCGCGTTCCTGTGGGTGTACGCCATCCCCCGCCGGCGCAACGGCCGCGCACGGGCCCGGTCGCGCGTGCGCTCCCCCGGGCGGGCCTGGCCGTGGATCGCCTTTACGGCGCCGGCCATGGCCGCGCTGCCCCTGGCCCTGGCCAGCATGCTGATGGCGCTGGGGCTGGCCCAGGAGATCGTCTATCCCGAGCCCGTGCAGAAGTGGCTGGAGCAGCCCGGCGCCGAGCTGGCGTTCGTGCTGATGGCCGTGGCCGTGGCGCCGCTGCTGGAGGAGTTCGGCTTTCGCGCGTGGATCCAGCGGCCCATGGAGCGGCGCCTGGGGGCGCAGCCGGCCATCGCCCTGGCGGCGCTGCTCTTTGCCGTGGCGCACAACGAGGCGGACTTCATCCCCGTGTACCTGGCGGGCGGGCTGGTGCTGGGGCACGCCGTGCACGCCACGCGCTCCGTGTGGGCGGGCGTGGCGCTGCACGTGGCGTGGAACGCGGGCGCCCTGGCCCTGGGCGCGGCGCTGCCGGACCTGGACCCCACGGGCAAGGGATGGACGTGGGCCGCGCCGGCCGCGGGGATCGCCCTGCTGAGCCTGGTGTGGTGCGCCTGGGGCGTGCGGCGCATGCACGACGCGGCTTTGGCGGGCGCGGACGCCCGCGGGGCGGCGCGGCGCCGCCCCGTGGAATCGTCCTGACGGCGCGCTACTCGGCCGCGTAGCGGGCCTGCAGCTCACCCACCCACGACGGGCGCGGCTTGCCGCTCAGCTCGTAGCCGCGCGCCACGCAGTCGATCAGGCACGCCGCCGTCTCGCGCCGCGGATCCGGCGACAGGTCGTGCACCAGCACGGCCAGGGCGGCCGACGCGTCCTGCGTCACCACCTCGCCGGCCTGCAGCGAGGCGTACTGCACGTACCAGTTGCGCAGGCGGCGCAGCGTGGGCGAGTACGGCGCCGTGCCCAGCAGGAACTTCTTCAGCCCCGTGGGGCTCATGCCGATCTCCCGCGCCACGCTGCGAAGCGACGTGTTCTCCACCCGCGCCGCCGCGGTCTCCCGCAGGTGCTTGATGGTGGCGTTGCGGGGATCGGCCGTGTTGTTGTCCCTCATTCTCCGAGAATCCTTACCCAAGGTGTGCCAAAGGGTGCTCCGGCGCCGGATCACGACACCATCATAATACCGAAGAAATCCCGAAGCAAGGGTCGTGCGAGATCGTGTAAAGGTGCGCACGGTGTGCACTTGGACGATGTCCGCCAGCTCTCCCCGGCACGCTCCGCGGCCCGCCGCCCAGCCTCCGCGCACCGTTCCAACGGAGGCGCGAACGGAGTGGACAACGCGGCTCCGCCACCCGCGGACCTGTCCACGTGTGACCACCTGTGGCGCGTTGGGTGCGGGAGCGTGATGGGTCGGAATCTCTGAATCCGCCGTTAGGAACGCAAGAATCTCATCCCATCCCAAACACATTATACATGAAACGACGCCGAAAAGGGCGCCTTTTGCCAGTCTTGGCCGTCTTAATGGCGCAATGCGTGCTGCCGCTCCCTTCCCCTCCCCGCGCCTGAAGTACGCGAAGTACGTACGGGAGCGCGAAGGTCACAAGGCCTCGCGGCGCCGGGCTGCGTCTCGCCGTCCGTGTCCGTTACGGAGCGGGTGTGGGCGGCGCATCGTTACACCGTCCGCATTGCCCCCAACCCCGCGCCCGTGCATACTTTGCATCAGCAGCCGTGACATACCCCGGCGGAACGGCGCCGTCGATCCCGTCCGCCGTTACAGAAAGCCCTTCCATGCACGCCGAAGAATCGTTCGTTCCCCCCTTCGCCGCCGGGCCGCGGCCGGATGCGCAGCCCATCCCCCTGCACGCGGAGGCCGCCGCCGCCGTCGTCGTGCCGGCCTTCGTGACGCCGCCCCTGCCGCGGGCCGTGCAGCCGCAGCCCGTGCCGCCGGGGGCGCCCCTGGACCACGCGGCGCTCTACTTCAACCGCGAGCTGGGGCTGCTGGACTTCAACTGGCGCGTGCTGGCGCAGGCCCGCGACCCCCGCGTGCCCCTGCTGGAGCGGGTGCGGTTCCTGGCCATCACCAGCGGCAACCTGGACGAGTTCTTCCAGAAGCGCGTGGGCGGCCTCAAGCGGCAGGTGGCGGCGGGGGTGCAGACGCCCTCGCTGGACGGCCGCGGCCCCGGCGAGCAGCTGGCCCTGATCGCGGCCGCCGCGGCGGAGATGTACACGGCCATCACCTACGCGTGGGAGCAGGAGCTGTGCGCCCTGCTGCGCGACGAGGCCGACGTGGTGGTGAGCGACTGGCCGGAGCTGGACGGCGCCCAGCAAAAGGAGCTCAACCGCTACTTCCGCGAGAACATCTACCCCGTCCTCACCCCCCTGGCGGTGGACCCGGGGCACCCGTTCCCCTTCATCAGCAACCTGAGCCTGTCGCTGGCCGTGCTCATGCGGCACGCCGCGCGCAACACCATGCACTTCGCGCGGCTCAAGGTGCCCACCAACCAGGGCCGCTGGGTGCCCGTCCCCTTCTCCCCGCACCGCCACCACGTGGTCCCTGTGGAGCAGGTCATCCAGGCGAACATCGCGGAGCTGTTTCCGGGGATGGAGATCGTCACGGCCAGCGCCTTTCGCGTAACGCGCAACGCCGACGTGGACCGCGACGACGACGAGGCCGAGGACCTGCTGGAGATGATCAGCGAGGAACTGCGCGAGCGGCGGTTCGCCCCCGTGGTGCGGCTGGAGGTGGAGCGGGGGATGCCCCCCGAGGTGCGCGACCTGCTCGTCCGCGAGATGGAGCTGGAGCCCCGCGACGTGTACGAGACGGCCAACCTGGTGGACCACGCGGACTGCATGTCCATCGCCGAGGTGGACGTGCCGGCGCTCAAGTACGAGCCGTGGGAGCCCGTGATCCCCGAGCTGCTGAGCCACGAGGGCGAGACGGAGGACGAAAAGAACATCTTCGCCATCCTGCGCCGCCACGACGTGCTGGTGCACCACCCGTACGAGTCGTTCACGGGGAGCGTGCAGCGGCTGCTGGACGAGGCCGCCAGCGACCCCAAGGTGCTGGCCATCAAGATGACGCTGTACCGCACGGGCGGCCAGTCGCCCGTGGTGCAGTCGCTGCTGCGGGCGGCCGAGCGGGGCAAGCAGGTGGCCGTGCTGGTGGAGCTCAGCGCCCGCTTCGACGAGGCCAACAACATCGCCGGGGCGGAGCAGATGGAAGACGCCGGCGTGCACGTGACGTACGGGCTGGTGGGCCTCAAGACGCACAGCAAGGTGACGCTGGTGGTGCGGCTGGAGGACGGGCGTCCGCGCACCTACTGCCACATCGGCACGGGCAACTACCACGCGAAGACCACGCGCCTGTACACGGACCTGGGGCTGCTCACGGCCAACAAGGAGATCGGCGCGGACCTGGTGAACTTCTTCCATTTCCTCACCGGCTACGCGCCCGACCAGCACTACCACCGGCTCATCGTGGCCCCGCGCGACATGCGGCGGGTGATGGAGGAGCGCATCCGCCGCGAGGTGCAGGCACAGCGCCAGGGGGGCACGGGGCGCATCGTGGCCAAGATGAACGCGCTGGACGACGCGGAGATCATCCAGGAGCTGTACCGCGCGTCGCAGGAGGGGGTGCGGGTGGACCTGATCGTCCGCGGGCACTCGCGGCTGCGGCCGGGGCTGCCGGGGTACAGCGACAACATCCGCGTGGTGAGCATCCTGGGCCGGTTCCTGGAGCACGACCGCATCTACATGTTCCACAACGGCGGCGACCCGGAGATCTTCATCGGCAGCGCGGACTGGCGGGGGCGCAACCTGAGCGAGCGGGTGGAGACGATGGTGCCCGTGATGGACCCGGCCCTGCGCGCGCGTGTGGTGGACGTGCTGCACTACGCGCTGAACGACAACCGCCTGGCGTGGGAGCTGAACAGCGACGGCCAGTACGTGCAGCGCCGCCCCGCCGCGGACGAGCCCGAGGTGAACTACCAGGAGCTGCTGATGCGCGACGCCGTGACCCGCGCCCGCGCGACCAACCGGCCGTGGGAGCTGACGGTGTGACGGGAGGGTGGGAGTGCGGGAGTGCGAAAGTGCGAAAGTGCGAAAGTGCGAAAGTGCGAAAGTGCAGGGCGGGGGCCCGTCATGGTGTGGCGGGCGTCCGTCTGAGCGGGTGAACCCGCCACTGGGACAGCGGTAAGCCCTGTCTCGCGCCGAGGCGCGGCACGAACAGGGCTTCAACTGCTTCACCTGCGCTTCGGTGCACCGGGCCGGCTCGTGGTGGGGCAGTCCGCGAAGGCGGACTTCGTGATGTTCCAGCGGCGAATTCATTCGCTCCTGGACCCGGCGCGCACTTCGCTCCGCTCGCCGCACTCCGATGCCGCTCGCGCCCCGTTGACGGGACTTTGCCTGTTGCGCACCGTCCGCGGGTGCGGCAGGAGCCTGGTGGACGATACTCCGCTTCGGTGCACCGGGACGGCCCGTGGTGGGGCAGTCCGCGAAGGCGGACTTCGCGATGTTCCAGCGGCGAATTCATTCGCTCCTGGACCCGGTGCCCCCGCGCTCCACAGCCCGCCCGGAGCACACTTCCCGGGCCGTGCCGGAGGCGGGGAAAGGACACCCTGGAAACATGATCGTTTTCTGCGCCGCCCGCGGCGTATAAATTGTAAATCGCCATCCGTACCGGCCCCCCGCTCGGGGGCCGGCCGCCCCCGAAACGCCCGCAATGCGCCGCGGCCCCGGGGGCTCAAACCATGAAAGTGGGCGGTTGCTTGCGCCGTCTCCGGCCCGCGGGCCGGAGCGGGAGGCGCGGGACGGGGCCTAGGGCCCAATCCCGGCGTTTCACCCTACCCCGCGAGACGCTCCGCCGAACGCGCGCCTTGACATCCCGGCGCGCGTACCGGAGAATTCTTGCGGGAAAACGGTCGCAATGCTCCGCTCCATCTCCGGAGGTGCCCCATGGCACGCCACAACCGCGAAGGGCAGGGCGAGGACCAGCACGGGCGCCGCTACCTGATCGGCTATCAGCCCGACTGGTTTCATCAGGTAAAGGTGGCGCGCGGGCTGGATACCGGGCGGCAGAGCACCAAGATCCTGCTCCGCAACCCGGAGCCCCCCGCCGGCGACCCCGGCCCGCGCGTCCGCACGCACATCGTGGCGCCGGACCTGGGAATCGACATCGAGGTCACCCTGCGCGACGAGCGCGGGGTGGTGCGGCGCATCACCGTGGAGACGGTGGTGCCCGAGGGCGAGGAAAAGGGCGAGACGGTCAGCTTCGTCGTGTCGCGCATCCCCGAGCCCCGCCGCGGAGATCACCGCGGGGGCTGAACGCCGGGCCGGAATCAGACACACCCTTCATCCCACTGCCCGCGCCGCTCTCCGTATTTCGGCGCGTGCCTTTCCTTTGGCGTCAACGAATGATCCTGCAGGCCCATGCGGCGGCCGCTGCGGCTCCCGCCGGCACCGCCCCCGTGCCGGACAACCGCCTGCTCTTCATCGTGAGCGTGGTGGTGGTCGTGAGCGTGGTGGTGTTCACGGCCGGCGTGATCATCACCCTGCTGCGGCGCAGCGACCGCCGCCGCGCGGAAGAGGAGAAGCTGGCCGCCATGGGCACCGCCACCGCCCGCATCCTGCACCAGATCAAGAACCCCCTGCAGACCATCGTGCTGCACGCGGACCTGCTGCAGAACGAAAAGATGGTGGCGGACCCGGCCCACCGCCGCGAGGTGGCCGACGCCATCATCGGCGAGTCGCAGCGGCTGGTGGACATGCTGGGCGAGCTGTCCGTGTACGCCAGCGGCGCCCAGCGCGCCCTGAGCCGCCAGCCGGTGGCGCTGGACGAGCTGGTGCGCCAGGTTACCGCCCACGAGGCCCGCGAGTCCGCCGGGACGGGGGTGCAGGTGGACGCCAGCCGGCTGGCCACGGCCGTGGTGCTGGCGGACGCGTACTACCTGCGGCAGGCCGTGGACAACCTGGTGCGCAACGCCTGCGAGGCCATGGAAGGGCAGGGCAACGCGCGTCTGGAGGTGTCGGTGGAGCGCGACGGCGGCAACGCCGTGGTCCGCATCGCCGACAACGGGCCGGGCATCGCGCCCGACAAGCTGGAACGCATCTTCGAACCGTTCGTATCCACAAAGGGCAAGGGGATGGGGCTGGGACTGGCGATTTGCCGCGAGATCGTGGAGGCGCACGCGGGGCGGCTGGAGGTGGAGTCGCACGTGGGGGAGGGAACGTGCTTTACCCTGCGCGTGCCCCTGTACGGCGACGGGCTGTCCACGGGGGCGCTGCCGGGGCTGGCGCCGGAGCCGGTGGGGGCCGCGTGGAGCTGAACGGCGTATTCGCCCCGGCCACCACGCCGTTCGACCCGGTGACGGGCGAGGCGGACGTGATCTCGCTGCGGGCCAACGTGCGGCGGTGGATGTCCACGCCCCTGCGCGGGGTCGTTCTCTTTGGCTCCACGGGCGAGGGGCTGCTGCTGGACGAGGACGAAAAGGCGCGGTGCACGGCGGCCACCCGCGAGCTCATCGACGGGGACCGGCTGCTGCTGTGCGGCACGGGGGCCGAGTCCACCCGCGCCACCATCCGCCAGACCCGCGCGGCCGCCGAGGCGGGGGCGGATGCCGTGCTGGTGCAGCCGCCCTCGTTCTACAAGCCGCTCATGACGCCGGCGGCCCTGCGCGACCACTACCTGGCGGTGGCCGAGGCCTCGCCCGTGCCCGTGCTGATGTACCAGGTGCCGCCGCGCTTCAGCGGGGTGGAGCTGGAGCCGGGGCTGGTGGCGGAGGTGGCGCGGCACCCCAACGTGGCGGGGATCAAGGACTCGTCGGGCGACCTGCGCACGCTGGGAGCGCTCATCGACGCGTGCCGGGGCGGGTGCTCGGTGCTGGCGGGGAGCGGCGCCATCCTGTACGCGGCGCTGGAGATGGGGGCCGTGGGCGGCATTTTGGCCGTGGCGCTGCTGATGCCCCGCGAGTGCGCGGACCTGGTGACGGCGTTCGAGCACGAGCGCTTTGGCGAGGCGGGGCGGCTGCAGGAGCGCATCGCCCCCCTGCACAAGGCGGTGGTGGGCGAGCTGGGCGTCCCGGGGATGAAGGCGGCCCTGGATTCGCTGGGGATGCGCGGCGGCGCGCCCCGCTCCCCCATCCAGCCCCTGCGCAACCGCGACGCCGGCAAGCTGGCGGATGCGCTCGCGGCGGCCGGCATCTTGCCCAATCCCGTGGCGGAGTAGCGGGAGAGGGCTTTTATACCAGCTCCTGAAAAAGAATTGGCGTACAGAGGAACAGAGTCAGACAGAGGAAGATGAACAACGATGCTTGTTTCTGCTCCTCTGTCTGACTCTGTTCCTCTGTATTCCGAAGTGTTGTTCTTTCGGATTTGGTATTACAGCACTTGAACGCATGCGCCGACGGAACGCCGCCGGACCGGAGCGCCGCGACGAGCGATCACGCGCCCGCGGCGATCTCCTCGAGGGCGGCCCAGCGGGCGTAGAGCGCGTCGACGGCATCGCTGGCCTCGCGAAAGGCGGCCGTGACGCGCGCCACCTCGTCCGCGGGCTGCGTGTACAGCGCGGGATCCGCCAGGCGCGCCTCCAGCTCCTCCTTGCGCGCCTCGGCCTCCAGGATGGCGCCCTCCATCCCCGCGAGCTCCTTCTGCTCCTTCCAGCTCAGCTTGCGCGCGCCGTCCTTCTTCGCGGCGGGCGCGGCGGCGGCGGCCTTGGACGCCTTTGCCTGGGACGCGGCCGCGGCGGCCTCGGCCTCCTTTTGCTCCTTGAGGCGGCGGTACAGGTCGTAGTTGCCCGCGTGGCGGTGCAGCACGCCGTTGCCCTCGAAGACGATGAGCCCCGTCGCCACCTTGTCCAAAAAGAAGCGGTCGTGCGTCACCATCAGCACGCACCCCGCCCAGTCCGCCAGCACCGACTCCAGCACCTGCAGCGTCACCAGGTCCAGGTCGTTCGTCGGCTCGTCCAGGATGAGCAGGTTGGCGTCCTGCAGGAACAGGCGCGCCAGCAGCAGCCGGTTGCGCTCGCCGCCGCTGAGCGAGCGCACCACCTGGCGCTGCTTGTCCGGCGGAAAGAGGAACGTCTCCAGGTAGCTGCGCAGGTGCGTGCGCTGGCCGCCCACCATCACCCAGTCGCTGTCCGCCGCGGCCTCGAAGATGGAGTGGTCGGGGTTCAGGTGCTCGCGGTTCTGGTCGAAGTAGGCGATGCGCGTGTTCTTGCCGACGACCACCTCGCCCGTGTCCGGCGGCTCCTCGCCCAGGATCACCCGCAGCAGCGTGGTCTTGCCCGCGCCGTTGGGGCCGATGATGCCCACGCGCTCGCCCGCCTGCAGGATGGCGCTGAAGTCCCGGATGAGCGTGCGGTCGCCGTACGACTTGGTGACGTGGTGCAGGTCGATGACGGTGCGCCCCAGCCGCGGCGCCTCGTTGAGCGTGATCTCCACCGTGTCGCGGTTGGGCAGGCGCTTGGACTGCTGCTCCTGCTCCAGCCCGCCCAGCCGCCCGATGCGCGCCTTTTGCTTGCCCGTGCGCGCGGAGGGCGAGCGGCGCACCCACGCCAGCTCCTGCGCGATGAGCTTCTTGCGTTTTTCCTCCTCCACCGACGCGCGCTCCACCCGCTCGGCCTTGGCCTCCAGGTACTCCGTGTAGCCGCCCGCGTACGGCGTGAGCTCGCCCGTGGACACCTCCAGCATGCGCGTGACCACGCGGTCCAGGAAGTAGCGGTCGTGGGTGATGAGCATCACGGCGCCCGGGTACGACTGCAGGTGCTCCTCCAGCCAGGCGACGGTGTCGGCGTCCAGGTGGTTGGTGGGCTCGTCGAGAAGGAGCAGCTCCGGCTGCTGCAACAGGACGCGGGCCAGGGCCACGCGCTTGCGCTCGCCGCCGGACAATCCCTCCACGGGCCGGTCCCAGCGCTCCACGCCCAGGCGCGTGAGGATGGCCTCCATCCGGTGCTCGTAGTCCCAGCCGCCCAATGCGTCGATGCGGGCCGCCGCGCGCTCCTGGCGGGCCAGCAGGCGGTCCGTGTCGCCCTCGCCGGCGGCCAGGTGCTCCGCCACGTCGTGGTACTCGCCGATGGCCTCCAGCAGCGCCGGCTCCCCGCCGGCGGCCGCGCGCAGGATGGTGGCGCCGGGCTCGAACTCCGGCTCCTGCGCCAGGTAGCCCACCCGGACGCCGCGCTGGAAGGCCAGCGTGCCGCCTTCGTAGCCCTCGATCCCCCCCACGATGCGGAACAGGGTGGACTTTCCGGAGCCGTTGACGCCGATGAAGCCCGTCTTTTCGCCCTCGTCCACGGCGAACGACACCCCGTCGAACACCGTGCGGGTTCCGTAGCTCTTCTTTAGGTCCTGTACGTTGAGGACGTTCATCAACCGATCTGTGTGCCGTAGCTGGATTTGCGAGCGGCCAAGGATAACCGGCGGCGGGGCGGCCCGGCAACCCGCCGCGCCGGGGCCGGAACATCCGGCGGGCGCCGCGGGTTGATGGGGCCGTCCTCGTGGCGCTCCCTGGTCCACCCTGCGCGAAAGGTGCGGATGAAGCGAATCTGGTCTGCGGTACTGCTGTCCCTGGCGCTGGCTGCCTGCGAAAGCCCCACCAGCTGGGGCAAGGACCTTGTCATCGAGCCCCGGCCCGCGCAGACGGCGGCGGACAGCGCCACGGTGGAGGGTGCGTCGGGCGGGATGGTGGTGCACGGCGTGTATCGCACGCCGGGTACGGGCTACACCCTGCGCGCCTGGTACGACTTCGTGGGCGACGAGGTGACGGTGCACGTGGAGGGCAATCCGCCCGCGGACGGCGGCGTGCGCCCGGCCAGCACGGGCAGCGGCTACCGCATCAGCATCCCCTTCGCCTCCGGCACGTACACCGTCCGCGTGGTGCACCAGGACCAGGGCGACGGCAACCCGTCTCCCCGCGACGTCGCGACCGCGGAGATCACCATCACCTACAACTGACGCCGGCCACTCGGACGATGATCATCAAAGGCCCGCGCTCCCGTCTTCGAGCGCGGGCCTTCGCCGTTGCCGGCTATTCCCTATTCCCTGTTCCCTATTCCCTATTCCCTATTCCCTATTCCCTATTCCCTATTCCCTATTCCCTATTCCCTATTCCCTATTCCCTATTCCCTGTTCCCTATTCCCTATTCCCTGCAGTCCTGCCACCCGCCTGCTACGGGGAACCATCCTGCCCCAGCAGCGTACCCGAAGCCAGCACGGCACGGGGGATGCGCAGGCACGCATCACCCATCCGCTCGGAAACATCCGCAGTCTGTGGTACCCGATGCTGACGTGGATCGCGTTCTTCTTCGTGGCCTTTTTCGCCAAGCTGGGGCTGGCGATGGCCATGTGCTACCTGATCTTTCCCAGCGAGCGCACCTGTGACGAGTGCAACGCCGAGACCCTGCCCGTGCGCATGGGCCCCGGCGGGCGGCTGCTCGCGCGGCTGATGCGGGGACGCCTGCAGCGGCGCTGGTGCCCGCGCTGCGGATGGGAAGGCATCACCCGCACCGGGGCCATGGACGCGCACGCGCCCTTCCCCGACACGGAGCCCGCCGCGCGGTAGCCTCTAGGCCGAACGATGAGCAAGCAGCAGCAACCCCGGAAGAAGCATCACTACAACACCCAGCACGCCCTTAGACGATTCGCGGGCGCTGATGAGTTTCTGTGGATGTATCGTCGAGGATCGGAAGCCCCGGAGCGTGTTGCGGTCGTCAACGCTGCCGTTGAGAAGTTCCTATACGCGCCTGAGGACGGTCCCAATCCGCGAGATGACGCGATAGAGTGCTGGCTCGGGGATCATATCGACGGCCCGGCCGCGGGAATTCTCGATAAGCTTCAGCGACAGGAGGAGCTCTCCTCACAAGAACGCTATAATCTATCGGCTTACCTAGTGGCCCAGTCTCTCCGAACGCCCAAGGCCCGCGATGAGGTTCTAAATCACTTCAATCGGCGATGGAAGCCGATTATGCTCGAGATGCTCGCAGACAGGGAGCGGGTTCGGGCCGCGATGGAAGGGAGCGAACATGGACCACCAGATGATGAGCAGATTAGCCGATGGGCAGCCGCGATTGAGGATGGTCAGTACATAATTGAGCCAATGAAGGCTTACTGGTTGGACTACTTCACTACCCGGATTACTCGGTTTGCTCCCATCGTGCAGAATCTTCCGATGAGAGTCTTTACGGCACCCGAGGGACACGAGGTACTAACATCGGATTCGCCCCTGGTCGGCATTTGGCCTGCAGGTTGGTTGTCCGCCTCTGAGATCACGCTCCCTCTGGACACAAGAAAAGTCCTGCTCGTTGGCGGATCCGCTCGGCTCGATGGCCAACGTCGCCCGGCTTGGTTTCGAGATGTGAACAGTCGAACGATCCGCAACGCGCGGAAGTTCGTCTTCTCCCGTACCCAACAGGCCTTTATCCCAATTGTATTGGGCAAGCCCGCTGGGGGAGAGAGTGCCACCCAGCCAGATTCTTGAGGGCAGCACGACGTCGGTTGAGCACGATCAGAGACAAGGGGCGGCGGACCATGATCGGTCCGCCGCCCCTTGTCCATCCCCGTCATCCGCCCATGCCGGCCCCTCGCACGGTGTGAGGGACCGGCAATCCCCTGTTAATCCCGCCTTCTACGGCTGCGTCTCGACCGCGCGCAGGCGGGCATCCATCCGCTCGATGAGCGCCGCCTGCGCATCCACCTGCGCCTGCAGCGTCTGCACCTGCGCCGTGCGGGCGTTCAGCTGGTCCTGCAGGTCGCGCGTGCGTACCTCCAGCGCCTTGGCGGCCGCGATGTTCACGCCGTCGATGTCGCCCATGCCGATGGTCGTCTCGCCGATGCCCAGCCCGAACGCGCGGTGGAAGTCCTCCGCCACGGGTCCCAGGTGCCGCACGTGGGTCTCGTCGCCGATCATGGTCCAGGTGGTGACGGGCATGTCGCGCAGCCGCGACAGCACGTCCTCGCCGTCCACCCGTACGTAGTTCTCCTTGAGCGTGCGGCTGGACGCGCAGGTCCAGCTGGGCACGGCGACCGTCAGGTCGCATCCCACGTTGCCGCCGGCGCCCGGCGTGTTGCCGTTGGCCGCCGTGCTCACGCGCAGCCGGATGCCGCCGTTGTAGCGGATGCGGAACTCGTTGCTCGTCTGGTTGCGGACGGAGTCGGTGGTGGATTCGTCGCCCGCCGCGAACGTCCCCTTGCACGGGCTGCCGGCGTCCGGTCCCGCCGGACACACGTTGTTGCTGCTCGCGCGGTATCCCAGCGCCACCGTGTAGTCGCCGATGGCGCTGGTGCGGTAGCCCAGCGCCACCGAGCCCTGCCCGCCCGCCCGCACCGTGTAGCCGATGGCCGTGCAGGCAAAGCCCGAGCACACGTTGCTGGCGCCGGCGCTGAACCCCGCCGTGCCGCTCACCGTCACGCCGGAGCCGAAGCCCACGCCCACGGTGGAGGTGACCGTCACCTGGTCGCCGTACGCGAACGCGCCGTAGCCGTCGGCGATCACCTGGTTGCCGCCGGCGAAGGTGAAGTCGTCCATGCTCGCGTCGTCCCAGCTGGTGGGCGCGCTGACCGGCGCGCGTCCGAACCGCAGGGAGCCGCGGCAGGGGTGCCACATGAAGCGCGTGCCGGCGCCCTCGGCCGGGATCTGCGCGGCGCAGCCGGCGCTGCCGCCCACGTCGCGGGCGAAGCCGTACGCCACGAAGGCGCCGCTGCTGTCCACGCGAAAGCGGTCGCCGGCGGGCGCGCCGGACTCCATGTCCAGCAGCACGGCGGACTGCGCGCCGGCGGAGGGCGCCGCGGCCAGCAGCGCGGCGGCAAGGGCGGCGAGGATGCGAAGCTTCATGGTCCGGTTCCCGGGATGGGGGAGGGGGAGGTTCACTGGGCCACCATGCGGAGCAGGTGGCCCACGTTGCGCACGCGGCCGGAGACGATGCGTCCCGGCGCCACGACGTTCAGCTCGCCGCTCAGCGTGTAGGTGCCCGTCACGAGCAGGTTGGGGACGCGGCCGCGGACGGCTTCCGTGCCGCCGGCCAGCACCAGCGTGCCCGCGGTGCTCGTGATCCCCGAGCCCACCGTGAGCCCGGTGATGACGTCCGCCGAGGCCGTCAGGTCGAACGCGCCCAGCGAGAGCGTGGCCCCGTCCGCCACGTCCACCCCGCCGATGCTCGTCGCGGCGACCAGGGCGGGAAAGTTGGGGACGCCGAGGGGGATGATGGCCGAATCCACGGCCGCCGGCGCGTAGCCGCCGTTCCAGTTGGCCCCCGCGCTCCAGTCCTGGGACGCGGAGCCGTTCCACACGCGCCCCGTGCCCGTCACGTCGAAGACCATCTCCCCCGCGAAGGCGCCCGAGGTGGCGGTGATGGAGCAGGTCGCCGCGCGGATGCCGGTGACTGTGCCCGTCCCGTTCACCTGCGCGCACGCCGGGTCCGTCGTGCCGAACGCCACCGTGCCGGGGACGGCGGTGCCCACGGCGTTCTTGACGACGGCCGTGAGCGCGGCCGGCGTGGACGGGTGCAGCAGGCCGTACGCTGCGCCCGGCAGCTCGCCGTTCAGGGTGATGTAGCCCGTGGGGAACCGCACCGGGGCGGAGACGAAGACGGAGAAGACGAAGCGGCTCCCCGTGGGCGGCATGATGAAGGTCCACGTTTCCGCCGGCGACACCTCCGACTGCGCCAGCAGGTAGGGATAGTTGTAGTAGGGCTGCGCGGCCGCGGTGAAGAACGCGAAGCCGTCCGGCACCACCGACGCCGTGCCCGTCCCCTCGACGACCGTGGGGAGCTCGTGGAAGAAGATGCGGATGCCCGACGGGTCCAGCGTGGTGCCGTCGGTGGTCCCCAGCGGCTGCTCGATCAGGTTCTGCAGCGTGGCGTCGAAGGTGAACTGCCCCGTGCCGGGGTCGTAGCTCACGTTGCTGGACGTCAATTGCACGTACACGCCCTGGTTGCCCACGATGAGCCCCGACGCCTCGCCCACGCCCGGCGCGGCCGGCACGCACGACACGTTGCCGGCGTCGCGGTCCGCCGTGCAGGTGAGCTCGGCGATGGTGGCCGTGGGCCCGCCCGGCTCGCCCCCCGGCGTCCGGCCGCCCGACCCGGGCCCCGTGGGGGATTGGTCGGTGCAGGCCGCGGTCGCCAGCAGGGCCAGCAGGGCGGCGTACGCCCGTGGATGGGTCATCGTGGGCCTCGCTGGGAACGGGGAGACGTACGCACGGATGCGAAAGGCCGCGCCCTGGATGGGACCCGGGCGCCGGCAGCCGTTGCGACGTGTTCGTGGGACCGGCGCGGATGCGCCGTGGGTGACGGGACCGCGGGCAACCCCGGGTGGGATGGGCCGGGTGGCCGCGGTCCAGAGCTGTGCGCCGAAGTTGTAGCAGTTTGCGGCTGCTCCACCTCCCCTGCACGGGCGCATAGTAATGGGCCCCTGTCATGGATGCAAGCGTGCAAAATATTGAAATACAAGCACTTAGCCATATATGTGCAACTTCGCCGCGGGAGGGGTGTGTAGCAGATGGGCCGGCGTGCCCGGCCGCTGCCAGCCAACCGGCGCGGCAGCAACCCTTTAGGATGGGGACGGCGGCGGGACCGGTGGGAACACCCGGCGCGGCGGCCGGGGGAGACGGTATGTTTACGCCGTGGAACCACGCCGATCCGCGGGCGGAACGGACGATCCGGAGGGGTGTGCGCGGATCACATCGCCCCCGACGCGGGGACCGCCGGTCCCCGGGTGCGGAGATTGCGCCCGCCGCATCCCGATCGACCGACCGGCATCCACCCATCCACCTCCATCCATCGCCGACGATGCTGCTGCGCTCCACCGAACGCGGGCTGTACTGCGAAGCGGGGGATTTCTACGTGGATCCCTGGCAGCCGGTGGAGCGCGCCGTCATCACCCACGCGCACGGCGACCATGCGCGCTGGGGGAGCGAGGCGTACCTGTGCTCGCGCGAGGGCGAGCGCGTGCTGCGGACGCGCATGGGCCCGGGCGCGCACGTCCGCGCGGTGGAGTTCGGGGAGGCGGTGAGCATCAACGGCGTGCGCGTGTCGCTGCACCCGGCGGGGCACATCCTGGGGAGCGCGCAGGTGCGGGTGGAGCACGCGGGCGAGGTGTGGGTGGTCTCCGGCGACTACAAGACGGAGGCGGACCCCACCTGCACCCCGTTCGAGCCCGTCCGCTGCCACACGTTCATCACGGAATCCACCTTCGGCCTGCCCATCTACCGCTGGCGCCCGGACCGCGAGGTGTTCGCGCAGATCGACGCGTGGTGGCGCGCCAACGCCGAGCAGGGGCGCGCCTCGCTCCTCTTCGGCTACGCGCTGGGCAAGGCGCAGCGGCTGCTGGCGGGGATCGATCCGTCCATCGGCCCCATCTATACGCACGGCGCCGTGGAGCGGCTGAACGCCGACTACCGCGACACGGGCATCCCCCTGCCCCCCACGCGCAATCCCGTGACGGAGCCGCGCGGGCACGACTGGGGCGGCGCCATGGTGGTGGCCCCGCCGTCCGCGCACGGCACACCGTGGATGCGGCGCTTTGGCAACGGCTCCACGGCGTTCGCGAGCGGGTGGATGCGGGTGCGCGGGCACCGCCGGCGCCGCGCCGTGGACCGCGGCTTCGTGCTGAGCGACCACGTGGACTGGCCGTCGCTGCTGGCCTCCGTGCAGGCCACGGGCGCCGAGTGCGTGTGGGTGACGCACGGCTACCGCGAGCCCGTGGTGCGCTGGCTTCGCGAGCACGGCCTGCAGGCGCAGGCCGTCGCCAGCCGCTGGGAGGGCGAGACCGACGAGTCCGACGTCGTGGCCGAGGACGGCGGCGCGGTGGAGCCGCCCGCCGGCGTCCCCGAGGAGCCGGATGAGACAGTGCCGGACGCGCTTGATGGCGCTGGGGACTCCCGCTAGGGTTCAGGTCCCACGTATCTGAAGGAGGAGATCCGATGCGCATACCCACACGAGTCCTTGGACGAATCGCCTGGACGCGCGGATGCTGGCGCACCATCGCGCCCGGCCGCGCCCGGGATGAGGATCTGGACATCTTCCTGAAGCTGATCAAGCACTCTCGGCGGGTGACCGCACGTGATCTCGACGAGTTGATCAGGCCCGCCTGACGCGGAGTTGTGGTTGTCGAAAGGCCGGGCGAGAGTGATCGGCTTCGACACTTCTGCACCCGTGCGGTGAACGGCGATCCCTTTGCGCCTCCCGCGAAGCATGGCAGGCGGATGAGAAAAAAACGCGGGTAACCGCCGCGCTTTTGCCTATGCGATGTCGAAGCCGGGGAACAAGCCCACCTCCAGCCACCTGCAGGTGTCCGAGAACGGCCCGAATGCGTCATGTTGGACAGTGTTAACAGAGGCGGGGACTTCGTTTAGAGTTGAGGTCAGGTGCACTTGCCACGGAAAGGACGTATGTACACGCACATGAAGCGGTCTCCCGCACGCGTCCTCTGGAAGCGCGGGTGCTGGAGAAGCATTCGCTCCGACCGCGCCCGGGACGAGGACCTGAACTTCTTCCTGCGGATGAGCAGGGCGTCCTGGCGAGCGATTGGGAGGGAGATCGACGAGTTGATCAGGCCCGCCTGACCGCGCACCAGAAGTGGTTGAAGGCCGGACGAGATTGTCCGGCCTTCTGCCGTTCGGGGAGTCGGCCGGTAAGAGCCGGCCAATTTGTGCCACCTGGGGAATGAGGGGAAGGGGATGAAAAACGATCGACATGGAAGCGGAATGCGGCTTACGGAGTTCCACCCGGGCCACCTGTTCTGGATGCCGCGTGGGGCCACATGGCTCAACCGCGACAAGCCTCGGCCGTTCGTGCTGGCAACCCGTTGCAGAACCGGAGGACGGGGAACGCTCATCTACGGCAGCACGCGCAATACCGAGGCAAGGATGGGTGCCGCTTCCGTGCAGGTTGGTCCGCAGCCGGCCGGGGTAAACCGGAACGGCCTACGCGAGAGGACCCATTTCTATCCCGGCATTCTCGTCCGCGACCGATGTGAGGTGCTCCCCTCGCACAGCGGCAGCGTCGGCCGGTATCTGGAGGCGCTCAGGATTGCTCTGTATCGCGCGCTCGGGATTGGAAAGGGCTCATGCTTGAGCCCTGGCGCGCCAGCGGGGTCCCGGCGCGGCCGGATCGTGCGGCTGAAAGGAAGACTCGCCGTTGCCATGCGCACGCCCTTCGCGGTCCTGTTGACGGAAGCCTGGTATTCCCGGGAGCAGCATTATCACGCGATCCTTCCGCTCGTATCAGGAGCGGGGGAGTCGGTCGGCCCGCATGTGCTTCGGGTCGAGGCGCGGGGGTGGATGGCGGTGTTCCCGCAACCGCCCCGGAGCGTGTTTCTGCCGATCTCCGTGGTCCACTCGGTATGGTACGACAGGGACATCGCTCATGAGACGGATCAAGTGCTAGACGATGCCACTCTCACCGAGATCGACCAGCGGCTGTGCGCGTACTTCTCGCTCCCGTACGACGCGCCGGAGGGATGACCCGCAACCGGAGAGGACGTATGCACACACACGTAAAGCAGTCTCCCGCGCGCATCCTCTGGACGCGCGGATGCCGGAGAAGCATCCATCCGGACCGCGCCCGCGACGAGGATCTACATATCTTCTTGATGATGAGCAGGAAGTCTCTTGAGGTGGCAGGCCGCTACATCGACAGGCTGCTCGGTCCTCGCTGAATGGCGCGGCGGAGGGGTGATGGCCGGGTATCTGCTATCTGCAGGGCGTGAAGGCTGTCTTCCGTTCGCCACCCGACCGACCGCGACGCCGTCCGTGAAGCGCTTCGCCGAGCTGTACGCAGAGCTGGACGAGACCACCAAGACCGGCGAGAAGGTGGACGCGCTCGCCGCGTACTTCGCGCGCACGCCACCGGAGGACGCGGCGTGGGCGGTGCACTTTCTGAGCGGCCGCCGGCCCAAGCGGCTGGTGGGCGCGCGCAAGCTCGCCGCGTGGGCCATGGAGGCCGCCGACGTGCCCGAGTGGCTGTTCGCCGAGAGCTACGAATCCGTGGGCGACCTGGCCGAGACCATCTCGCTCCTGCTGCCGGAAAGCGACGCGTCCAGCCCCCTGCCGCTGCACGTGTGGGTGCAGGAGCGCCTGCTCCCCCTGCGCGGCGAAGACGACGAGACCCAGCGCCGCGCCATCCGCCAGGCCTGGGCGGAGCTGGACGGGCCGCAGGCGTACGTGTGGAACAAGCTCATCACGGGCAGCTTTCGCGTGGGCGTGTCGCAGAGCCTGGTGGTCCGCGCGCTCTCCCGCGTCAGCGGCGTGGACGAGGCCACGGTGGCGCACCGGCTGATGGGCGCCTGGGATCCCACCCCCGAGTTCTACCTGCGCCTGCTGGCCGCGGACACCAGCGACGCCGACCAGAGCCGGCCGTATCCCTTCTACCTGGCCTATGCGCTGGAGGGCGAGCCGGAGGCGCTGGGCGACGCGGCCGACTGGCAGGCGGAGTGGAAGTGGGACGGCATCCGCGCGCAGGTCATCCGCCGCCGCGGCACCACCTTCATCTGGTCGCGGGGCGAGGAGCTGATCACGGAGCGCTTTCCCGAGCTGGCGCAGGCGGCCGCGCTGCTTCCGGACGGCACCGTGCTGGACGGCGAGATCATGCCCTGGCGCGACGGGCCCCTTCCGTTCGCGCAGCTGCAGCGGCGCATTGGGCGCAAAACGCTGGGGCCCAAGATCCTGGCCGAGGTCCCCGTCGCGCTGCTCGCGTACGACCTGCTGGAGACCGATGGGGCGGACGCCCGCGAGCAGCCGCTCTCCTGGCGCCGCGCACGGCTGGAGACGCTGGTGCGCGAGACGCCGTCCGCGGGGCGCATCCTGCTTTCCCCCGCCGTGCACGCGGACACGTGGGACGGCGTGCTGCAGGCGTGGCGCGACGCACGCGGCCGCGGCGCGGAGGGGCTCATGCTCAAGCGGCTGGACGCGCCGTACGGGGTGGGTCGGCGCAAGGGCGGCTGGTGGAAGTGGAAGGTGGAGCCGTTCACCATCGACGCCGTGCTCATCTACGCGCAGCGGGGACACGGCCGGCGCGCGGCGCTGTACACGGACTACACGTTCGGCGTGTGGAACGGCGGCGAGCTGGTGCCGTTCGCCAAGGCGTACAGCGGGCTCACGGACGCGGAGATCCGCAAGGTCGATTCGTTCGTGCGGCGCAACACGCAGCAGCGCTTCGGGCCCGTGCGCACGGTCACGCCGGAGCTGGTGTTCGAGCTGGCGTTCGAGGGCATTCAGCGCTCGCCGCGGCACAAGAGCGGCGTGGCCGTGCGCTTTCCCCGCATGCTGCGCTGGCGCACGGACAAGAAGCCGGACGATGCGGATTCGCTCGAGACCATCCTCGCCATGCTGGACGCGCAGACCGTCCTGGGCTGATCGCGCGGTTCGGGGGATGAAGGCAGCCGCGGATGCGCGGAGTCGCATGGTAGAGGGATGGATGATGATGCCCCGCGCGTCCGGGCGCCGGCGGATGCGTGGACGGATCCGCATCCGCCGTCGTCTTTTTCGGGGTGGATGCTGGCGTAAAGGGCCTCCGGATCGGGATTTGGCCGTTTTGAGATCCGTGGGGTAACAGGATGTGAAACCGGTGCTCCGCGCACCCTTTTCACCGGGCCGCGCATTCTGTGCGGCCAACGAGGTCGCGGAGGCGCCTGTATGCGCCTCCAACCGAGGAGGCGCCTATGACGCCGAACGAGACGCACGAAGAGAAGATCGTGGAGCTGGGCAAGGCACTGCGCCGGCAGGCAGCGGGCACGTGGCGCCGGGTGCGCACGGCGGACCGCTCCGAGTCGCGCGGCCACGCGTGGCAGTTCCGCCCGACCCCCGAGGCCCCCACCCGCTTTCTGCGCGTGAGCCACGCGGCCATGGACCAGGCCGAGGTGCCGGCGCTGCTGCAGCACCTGAGCGCGGGCCGCTGGCTGGCGCGCCTGGACGACGGCCCCGAGACGTCGCTGGTGCTCAAGTCGGGTGGACGCCTGGAGCGTTTCGCCCAGAAGTAGCTTTCCGTTCGTCGGACTACAAAAAGCCCCGCCCGGTGATCCACCGGGACGGGGCTTTTGGTTGTCCAGCAGTTTCTGGCATGTGATGGCGGAGCAGGGCCCTGAGCGGCTGAAGCCGCCGCAACAACCGCGGAAAGCCTTGCAAACTGCGCAAGGCTTCAACAGCAAACTACGCGGACGCGTGGTACTCCCCCGTGCCGGACAGTCCGCGCAGGCGGACTTCGTGTAGTCGTTGCAGCGAATTCATTCGCCCGGCTGGAGGTGTGCCGGGTGGTTGGAATCCGCTCGGCCGCTCAGCCGCTCGGACGAAGGCCCGAGCGGTTGAGCGACGTCGTGGCGTCAGGTGAAATCCATCAGCCGTGCTTTCTCCGCATATGGTCGCGGTAGGCGCGCTGGGTGGTTTTGACGCGCGCCTTTTCCTGGGCGGCGGCGGCCTCGTCCTGGCGGGTGGCCAGCCACGCCAGCTCGCGCCGCAGCCGGTGCCAGCTTTCCAGCCGCTCCGGGTCCAGCGCGCCGGACTGCGCCGCCGCCCGCACGGCGCATCCCGGCTCCCGCTGGTGCCCGCAGTCGCCAAAGCGGCAGCGGGTGGCGAGCGCCTCCACGTCGGAGAACGCGGCGTCCAGGCCCGCATCCGCCGTCCACAGCTGCAGCTCGCGCATCCCCGGCGTGTCGATGAGCAGTGCCCCGCCCGCCAGCCGCAGCAGCTGGCGATGCGTGGTCGTGTGGCGGCCCTTGCCGTCGTCGCGCACGGCGCCCGTCCGCAGCAGCTCGCCGCCCGCCAGGCGGTTGGCCAGCGTGGACTTGCCCACGCCCGACGACCCCAGCAGCACGGCCGTGCGCCCGGGCCGCAGCCATCGGCCGAGCGCATCCACCCCCGCGCCGCTCACGCTGGAGACGGCCACCACCTCCGCCCCCGGCGCCACGGCACGGACGGCGCGCACGGCCGCGTCCGCATCATCCGCCAGGTCCGCCTTGGTGAGCACCACCACGGGGACGGCGCCGCTTTCCCACGCCAGCGCCAGGTACCGCTCCACGCGGCGCTCGCTCAGGTCCGCCGGCAGCGCCGTTGCGATGAGCGCCACGTCCACGTTGGCGGCCACCACCTGCACCTCCGTCGTCTCGCCCGCCGCCTTGCGCAGGAAGGCGCCGCGGCGCGGGAGCACGGCATGGATCATCGCCGCGCCGTCATCCCCCGCGCCGACGGCCACCCAGTCGCCGGTGGCGGGCAGGTCTTCGCGGCCGCGCGCGTTGTGCCGCAGCCGCCCGGCGAGCGCGGCGGGGCGCTCGCCGGCATCGTCCGCGACCACGTAGCGGTCACGGTGCTCCGCGACCACGCGCGCGGGCACCCGCCCCTGCGCCTGGTGCGGAGCGAAGTCGCGTTCGAAATCCGCGTCCCAGCCGAGGGACGCGAGGTGCGCGAACACGCCGTCCATGGACGGCGAAATGGAGTCGTTCAAGGGTAGGGATCTCCTGGTCCGCGGGCACGGGGCGGCCCGCGTGGGCACGATGAGGCCGGCCGGCGGTGTCCGGACGGCGCGCACGAGCACGCCAGGACCGCGAGCCGCGATGCCCTGAGGATGGGTTGACCAGGATGTGCCGGACCGGGCGGTCCGGGTGTGGCGCTCCGTTCCTCAGCGCGCGCGGTGCGCGGCCTGGCGGATCACGGAGATGGCGGCGGTATGCAGAAGGCCCTCGAAGAAGAAGTGCGAAAGTGCGAAAGTGCGAAAGTGCGAAAGTGCGAAAGTGCGAAAGTGCGAAAGTGCGAAAGTGCGAAAGTGGCTCTCGCGCGGTGTGGCTCTCGCGCGGTGTGGCTCTCGCGCGGTGTGGCTCTCGCGCGGTGTGGCTCTCGCGCGGTAGATGATGGTCGTGCGGGCGGATTTGGTCAAGTCCGGCGTGTGGCGGGTTGCCCGTCCGCGCGCGTCGTGGTTAGCGTTGGAGGCATGTCTGCCCGCTCCCCGATCGCCATCCGCCGATGCCCTCCACGCAGGATTTCTACGACGACCTGGCGCCGTACTACCACCTGATCTATCCGGATTGGGAGGCGAGCGTGGCGTGGCAGGGCGAGGCGCTGGATGCCGTCATCCGCGCGGAGCTGGGCGCCGGCGAGTGGCGCGTGCTGGACGTGGCGGCGGGCATCGGCACGCAGGCACTGGGGCTGGCGGCGCGCGGCTACGACGTGACGGCGTCGGACCTGTCGCCCGGGGCGGTGCGCCGGCTGGAGGACGAGGCGGCGCGCCGCGGGCTGGCCATCGGCGCCAAGGCGGCGGACATGCGCACGGTGTGGGATGCGCACGGCCGCACGTTCCACGTGGTGCTCTGCGCCGACAACGCGCTGCCGCACCTGCTCACGGACGATGAGATCCTGCACGCGCTGCGGGAGTTTCGCCGCTGCACGGAGCCGGGCGGCATCTGCCTCGTCTCCATCCGTGGATACGAATCCATCGATCTGGAGACGCAGCGGCTGCACCCGCACGGCGTGCGCGAGGCGGAGGGCGCGCGGTGGATCCTCTTTCAGCTCTGGGATCCGCATCCGCCCCTGTACGACACGACGATGTACGTGGTGGAGGACCGCGCCGGCGACGTGCGGACGCACACCATGCGCGCCACCTACTATGCCCTCCCCGTGCCCCGGCTGATGGAATTGATGCGCGAGGCGGGATTCGCCGGCGTGCGGCGGCTGGACGGCGCGTTCTTTCAGCCGCTGGTCGTGGGGCGGAACCCGCGATGAGCACCCATCCTCCCGCGCCGCGCGCGGACCTGCACGAGGCCAACCGCCGCTCGTGGAACGCGGCCACGGTGGCGCACAACAGCCACAAGGGCGACCAGGCCGCGTTCCTGCGCGCCGGCGGCAGCACGCTCTTTCCCGAAGAGCTGGAGCTGCTGGCCGACGTCGGCGGGCGCTCGCTGGTGCACCTGCAGTGCAACGCGGGGCAGGATACGCTCTGCCTGGCGCGGCTGGGCGCGCGCGCCACGGGCGTGGACATCAGCGACGAGGCCATCGCGTTCGCGCGCCGGCTGGCGGACGAGTCCGGCATCGCGGCGGAGTTCGAGCGCGCGGACGTGTACGACTGGCTGCGGCGCGCGCACGGGGACGGGCGGCGCTTCGACGTGGCGTTCTCGTCGTACGGGGTGCTGCCGTGGCTCTCGGACCTGCGGGCGTGGGCGCGGGGGATCGCTGACGTGCTGGCGCCGGGCGGGCGGTTCGTGCTGATGGAGTTCCACCCCGTGCTCGGCATGTTCGACCCGGACCTGTCGCTGCGCCATCCCTACTCCAGCGGCGGCGCGCCCATCCCGTTCGCGGAGGGGATTGGCGACTACGTGGCCGATTCCGGCGCGGCGCTCGTCCCCGGCGACGCGGCGGACGGGGTGGAGGGCTTCCGCAATCCGCATCCCTCCCACGAGTTCGCGTGGGGGTTGGCGGACGTCCTGCAGGCGCTGCTGGATGCCGGCCTGCGGCTCGACACGATTCGTGAATGGACGTACAGCAACGGATGGAAGCCCTTCGATACGATGCAGCCGGAGCCCGGCCGCCGCTGGCGCCTGCCGGACGGCGTTCCGGCCCTGCCGCTCATGTTCGGCCTCGTGGCGCACACGCCTGAATGATACACGGCTCCATGCGATGCATGGATCCGTGGGCGGGTGCCGCGTTCTTTCAGCACGCGGAGGACGCGGAGAACTTTTCTCCGTGTTCTCCGCGTCTTCGTGTGAGCCCTGCTGTTTTCAGGATCCGGTAAGAGGCTACTGCGCGGTGTATCCGCCGTCCACCGGGAGGATGGCACCCGTGACGTAGCTGGCGGCCGGTGAAGCGAGAAAGACGAACGGGGCGGCGATCTCGTCCACCGTGGCGCGGCGGCCCAGCGGCGTGAACCGGCGGATCCGCTCCTCCGTTGCAGGATCGTCGTGCACGGTCACGCCCGCCATCACGTTCTGCACGTATCCCGGCGCCACGCCGTTCACGCGGATGCCGTGCTCCGCCCACTCCACCGCCAAGTTCCGGATCATCTGCTCCACGCCTCCCTTGCTGGCGCCGTACGGGGCCAGCCCGGCGATGCCCGCGCGCGCGGCGATGGACGACGTCACGGTGATGGAGCCGCCGCCGCCCCGCGCGATCCACGCCCGCGCGGCGGCCTGCGCCACGAGGAACGCGCCGCGCAGGTTCACGCCCAGGATGCGGTCCCACTCCTCCGGCGTGTAGTCGACGGCGGGCTTGATGATGTCGATCCCCGCGTTGCAGACGACGGAATCCAGCCGTCCGAAGTGCTCCAGGGCGGTGTCCACGAGGTGCTGGGCGCCTTCGGGATGGCTGACGTCACCGGCGCATGGGACCACGCGTGCCTCTCCCCCCATGGGCCCCGCCAGCTGGCCGGCCGCCGCCTCCGTCTCCGCCAGGTCGTATCCCCCCACCACGACGGCCGCGCGGTGCTCCAGCAGGGCCCGCGCGATCGCCAGCCCAATGCCGCGGCTGGCGCCCGTCACCACGGCGACGGTCCCGGAAAGATCGAACCTGGAAGTCCCGTTCATTCAGCCTCGTCCGCGTGAGAGCCCCCGCCAGGACACGCTGTCCGGGGATGGTTACCTGTACGTGCCTTCTGGTGAGGGCATTTGCGCTCGATTATCGTCCCCGAAGCCGTTCCAGCGCGACCGGGAGAAGCGCATGATCATCGAAGTCCGCACCTACCGCGTCAAGCCGGGGCTGCGCGAGCGGTTCCTGGATTTCTTTCACCGCCGGGCCGTGCCGCTGCAGCAGTCCCACGGGATGCGCATCATGGGCCCGTTCCTGGACCTGGACGATCCCGACGTCTTCTCCTGGCTGCGCGCCTTTCCGTCGCTGGAAGCGCGCGACCGGATGAAGGACGCGCTGTACGAGGGGCCGGAGTGGAAGAACGAGCTGGAGGCGATCGCGATGCCCATGCTGGCCCACTACGCCAGCGCGCTGACGACCATCCCGCCCGGGTTCGTCAACGACCTCACGGACCTGCAACCCGCCACGAGGGGATGATGACGAACGGACTCCGGCACGCGCGCGCCTGCCTGCTGCTCCTGCTCGCCGCCGCCGCGCCCGTGCGGGCCCACGCGCAGGCCCAGGCGCCGGCGTCCAGCGCCGCCGCGGAGGACGGCGCCCGCGCCTTCGACTTCGAGCTCGGCGAGTGGACGGTCCAGATCTCCCGCCTGGTGGAGCCCCTGTCCGGGTCGTCCGCGTGGGCGGAGTACACGGGCACGTCCGTCGTGCGTCCGGTGTGGGGCGGCCGCGCGAACCTGGGGGAGCTGGAGGTGAGCGGATCCACGGGCCGCATTCAGGGCATGAGCCTGCGCCTGTACGATCCCGGGGCGCGCCAGTGGAAGATCAGCTGGGCCAGCAGCCGCGACGGCGCGCTGGGCCCGCCCATGATCGGCGGCTTTCGCGAGGACGGGACGGGCGAGTTCTACAACCAGGAGACGTTCAACGGACGCGCGGTGTTCGTCCGGTTCGTGTTCTCCGGGATCACGGCGAACGCGTTCCGGCTGGAGCAGGCGTTCTCCGCGGACGGAGGCACGTCGTGGGAGGTGAACTGGATCGCGCGTTTTCAGCGCTGATCCCGCGGCCGTTTGGCGGGCGCCTTCCGCCGCGGACGAATCCAGCCGGAACCCGCCTCTCGTGAAGGGCACGACCTTCCGGCCCGGGCGACCTTTACGGATCGCGATCAGGTGGATCCGTGCCCCGGCGGATTCCGCGCCGTGGGGCCAGCATCCTCACTCTGCAAAAATGCGGATGCCGTCCCCTCGCCGGCAGCCGCCGATCTGCCAGGGATCCCTGGCCTCCTGCGCGACCCACCGGATGCGCGTCCCGCCGTCACGCTGCATCGCTCCCGCACGGGCCGGTTCGGAGAAACCTGCCGAACTGGATGATTGCCATCGTGACGCTCGATCGCGGACCGGAGGCGCTCGGCAGGGTGCATCAGGCCCCTGGTAGCCCGGTTGCTGCCGGCGAGGGGACGGGATCCGCGTTTTTTCGAAGAGGCATGATGGGCGTCCGGCAACGACGGATCGGGCAGGATCGTGGCGGCGGAGGTGGATGCCTGTCCTGGCACATCATCCACACGATCGCGATCCGTAACGTGTGCCTGTGACGGAAGCCCGGCTGACGCGACGGTATGGACACGAGCGAACGGGCTGCGATGCGCAACCGGCTAGAGCGGGTTTCGTACGCGTCTGCAGTTCTTTTGCCAGCCCGTGATGTCATTCTGAGGTCGGCGCCGGCTGGACCGGTCGCGCCGCAAAGCTTGTGCACCGGTCGGATTCCGGGCGGGCGCTCTCTCAGAATGACATCACGGGTGAGAAACTACAAACCGAATCGAAAGCCGCTCTAGTCGCTCGCGGCGGCTGTCTCCGGTGGCGCATCCTGCGGGGAAGCGAAGTGGGTGATGTGGCCGCGGCCCCAGCTGCGCACGGTCTCCATGAGCGGCACCAGCGAGCGCCCGTAGTCCGTCAGCGAATAGACGACGGGCGCGGGAACGGGCCCGGTGCGCTCCCGGGCGATGAGGTCGTCCGCCATCAGCTCGCGGAGCTGCTCCGTAAGCACCTTTTGAGAGACGTCGGGAAGCAGCTGGCGCAACTCGCCGAAGTGCCGGGGCGTCTCCGCCAGCCAGTAGATGATGATGAGCTTCCACTTGCCGCCCAGCGCGGCCAGCGCCGCCGTGAGCGGGCAGTCGCTGATGGGGTTGGTCCGGCGGACGGGAGCCATGGATCCTCGCGTGCTGTCGTGAGATGGCGGCGGAGACGGGCAGGCCGCCGGCACCGGGTCGCGGCCCCCGGGGAGGCGCAGACCAACGCGCCGCGGACCGCCTTTCTGACCCGCAGGCACGGTCGCGCGGGACGATCCGAAACCACAATGGCATGATCGCTGAGTGAGCGGAGCCCAACGTGCACCGTTCACCCCCGGAGCCATGCCATCCGCCGCCCCCCCATCCGCCGATCCCATCGCTCCCGCCGACGCGTGGTTCGCCGCGCGCGGGTGGGAGCCGTTCGCGTTTCAGCGGGACGTGTGGCGCGCGTACCTGGCGGGGGAAAGCGGGCTCATCCACGCGGCCACGGGCACGGGAAAGACGTACGCGGCGTGGCTGGGCGCCGTGCTGGAGTGGTTCCGGGAGCACCCGGACGACCCCACGGCCGGCAAGGCGCCGCCCCTGCGCATCCTGTGGATCACCCCCCTGCGCGCCCTGGCCGCGGACACGGAAGAGGCGCTGCGCCTGCCCCTGCAGGACCTGAAGCTGCCCTGGACGCTGGAAAGCCGCACGGGCGACACGTCGTCCGCCGTGCGCTCGCGGCAGCGCACCCGGCTGCCCACGGCGCTCGTCACCACGCCGGAGAGCCTGGCGCTGCTCCTGTCCCGCGACGACGCGCGGCTGCTGTTCGCCGACCTGCGCGCCGTGGTCGTGGACGAGTGGCACGAGCTGATGGGAAGCAAGCGCGGCGTGCAGGTGGAGCTGGCCCTGGCGCGGCTGCGCGGCTGGCGGCCGGGGCTGCGCACGTGGGGGCTCAGCGCCACCATCGGCAACCTGCAGGACGCGCAGGACGCGCTGCTGGGCACGGCGCCGGGACGCGCGCCGGGCCGCATCGTGCGGGCGCACATCGAGAAGGAGGTGGTGGTGGATGCGCTCATCCCCCCCACCATCGAGCGCTTTCCCTGGGCCGGGCACCTGGGGACGCAGATGCTGCCCCAGGTGGTGCAGGCGGTGGAGGAGGGTGAAACCGCCATCGTGTTTACGAACACGCGTTCACAAACGGAGATCTGGTACCAGGCGCTGCTGGACGCGCGGCCGGACTGGGCGGGGCAGATCGCCCTGCACCACGGGTCGCTGGAGCGCTCCCGGCGGGAGTGGGTGGAGAACGGCCTGCGGACGGGAAAGCTGCGCTGCGTGGTGGCGACGTCGTCGCTGGACCTGGGCGTGGACTTTTCCCCCGTGGACCGCGTGCTGCAGATCGGCAGCCCCAAGGGGGTCGCGCGGCTGGTGCAGCGGGCGGGGCGCAGCGGGCACCGTCCGGGTGCCACCAGCCGCGTGACCTGCGTGCCCACCAACGCGCTGGAGCTCATCGAGGTGGCCGCCGCGCGCGACGGGATGTTCGCCGGCGCGGTGGAAAGCCGCCTGCCCGTGGACCGGCCGCTGGACCTGCTGGCGCAGCACGTGGTCACGGTGGCGCTGGGCGGCGGATTCCGGTCCGACGAGCTCAAGGCGGAGGTGCGCACGACCCGCTCGTACGCGGGGCTGATGGACGACGAATGGCAGTGGGTGCTGGACTTCGTCACGCGCGGGGGGGATGCGCTGCGCGCGTACCCGGAGTTCCAGCGCGTGGTGATCAGCGAGGACGGCACCTACAACGTGGGCGACAAGCAGATCGCGCGGCGGCACCGGATGTCCATCGGCACCATCGTGAGCGACGCGTCCGTGACGGTGAAGTACCTGGGCGGCGGCTCGCTGGGATCGGTGGAGGAGGGGTTCATCGCGCGGCTGAACCCGGGCGACAAGTTCGTCTTCGCGGGCAAGCCGCTGGAGTTCGTCCGCGTGCGCGACATGGTGGCGTGGGTGCGCCGCGCCACCAGCACCAAGGGGATGATCCCCCGGTGGATGGGCGCGCGCATGCCGCTGAGCACCGAGCTGGCGGCGTCGCTGCGCGCGCGGCTGGAGGAGGCCTCGCGCGGCGTGTGGCGCGACGCGGAGATGCAGGCCATCCGCCCCATCCTGGAGATCCAGGCCCGCTGGTCGCGCATCCCCGCCGCGGACGAGCTGCTCATCGAGCGGGTCAAGACACGGGAAGGGCACCACCTCTTCTTCTTTCCCTTCGAGGGCCGCCTGGTCCACGAAGGGCTGGCGGCGCTGTTCGCGTACCGCATCAGCCGCCTTACGCCCATCTCGTTCACGTTCTCCATGAACGACTACGGGATGGAGCTGCTCTCGCCCGACCCCGCGCCCCTGGACGAGGCGCTGGCGGCCGGCCTGCTGAGCCCGCGCAACCTGCTGGACGACGTGCCCGCCTCGCTGAACGCCACGGAGATGGCGCGGCGCCAGTTCCGCGAGATCGCGCGGGTGGCGGGGCTGGTGTTCCAGGGCTTTCCGCACGCGGGCAAGACCGCGCGGCAGCTGCAGGCGAGCAGCGGCCTGTTCTTCGACGTGTTCACGCGCTACGACCCGGGCAACCTGCTGGTGAGCCAGGCGCACCGCGAGGTGCTGGAGCGGCAGCTGGAAAGCAGCCGCCTGGGCCGCACGCTGGAACGCCTGGCCGCCGGCCGCGTGATCGTCACGGAGCCCAAGCGCACGCCGCCGCTGGCGTTTCCCCTGCTGGTGGACCGCACCCGCGAGGCCGTGACGAGCGAGTCGCTGGCGGACCGCGTGCGCCGCATGCAGGTGGCCCTGGAGAAGGCGGCGGACACGGGGAAGTAGACGGAGGGGACTGGCGCGGTCACGAACGCGATGTCATCTTTCGCGCTGACTGCTTCGTTCACTTCCGTCCGCCTCCCCCTGGATCGTGAGCCCTCCACGCAAGCGCGAGCTTCCCAGCGTCGTTCCGGCCGAGGCCCCGGAGTTCCCCCCGTGGAGACGGGGACGCGTGGGGCACTGGGCGGGCTACCCGGTAAGCTGGTGGCGGATGGCCCTGCGCAGCCGGTTCGCCCGCTGGGTGCCGTTCCTGCTGACCGGGATCGGGTACGCGTACGCGGCCGCGCCGGACTTTGGCGTCACCGCCCTGCAGGGCCGGTTCGGGCTGCTGGGGCTGATCGTGCTCTGGGCCACGTCCTACTACGTGACGCAGCTCGTCGCGGGATCAGAGATCGACGCCTACCGTGCCGCGTACAAGTCGGTGGGCGACATCATCAGCTCCCTGTCCCAGGACCCGGACGGCGCGGGGGCGCCGCGGTTGGTGCAGGATCCGACGGACGCGATCGAAGCGCTTCCCCGCCGCGCGCGGGAGATCGCCCTCGCGTCCCTTCGTCCGCCCGGGGACTTCACGGTCACCGCGCACCTGCTGGTGCCGGAGTGGGAGGCCCGGCGGGGGCGCCCCGTGCTCGTGGGACTGCGCGCGACCCGGCACGACGATTTTCACCCCGATCGCGTACACGAGCTGATCTCCCTTGACGCTCCGGGGGCGGGGCTGGCATTTTCGACGGGTGAGCCGCGGGCGGTGTGGGACACGGACGCGCTGCCGGACGGGCGGATGCGGGGGCGTCCCTACAAGTCCATCGGCGCGTTCCCCGTGATCGTGGGCGCGCCGGGAGCAGGGGGCAGAGTTCGTGCAGTCCTCTCGCTGGACGCAAGCGTGCCGCACGTGTTCACGAACAAGACGGTTGGCAACCTGGCATCGTTCATCAACCCGGTCGCACAGGTGATCGGGCTCATCCTGGTGACCCAGGAGCGGAGGTGACACCATGAGAGAACCGGCCGGGAACCCCGAGGAAGGGGAACTGGGCGATCCCTTCAAGATCGACTACCGGATCCTTCCACTGGCACCAGCCCCGTCCACCAAGCCGCCCACGCTCCGGGAGCTGTTCCGGCTGGGGTGGCAGTCTTCCGCGCCGTACTTTCCGGTACAGCCGGAACCGCTGGTCCTGTGGAAACGGCGCGAGACGTGAACGCGAGGGAAGGATGGAGCAAAACGCGGCGGCCACGTGGCCGCCGCGTTTACGTTCTCTCATGACGACACACGAACACACAGCAGGCGGGGACGCGCGGGTGCGGGACAACGTGGCGGCGGCGGGAGACCTGGAGATCGAACTGTGCGGGGAGCGGCTGGTGCTGCTGCCGGAAAAGGCGGCGTACCGGCCGGAGCACCGCACGCTGCTGGTGGCGGATCCGCACTTTGGCAAGGCGGCGGCGTTCCGGGCGCTGGGGGTGCCCGTGCCCGGCGGCACCACGGCCGACAACCTGGGCCGGCTCACGCGCACGGTGGCGCGGACGGGCGCCGAGCGCATCGTCTTCCTGGGCGACTTCTTTCACGCCCGCGCGGGACGGGCCCGGCGCACGCTGGACACGCTGGCGGAGTGGCGCGAGGCGTATCCCGAGCTGCACCTGACGCTCGTGCGCGGCAACCACGACCGCCACGCGGGCGACCCGCCGGAGGAGCTGCGGATCGCCTGCGTGGACGGACCCCTGCCCGCGGCGCCGTACGCCTACGCGCACCACCCGGAGGCCGCGCCCGCGTGCTACGTGCTGGCCGGGCACGTGCACCCCTCCGTGACCCTGCGGGGCGCGGGACGGCAGCGCGAGCGGCTGGCGTGCTTTCACCTGGGGCCGCACGTGGGCATTCTGCCGGCCTTCGGCGACTTCACGGGGACGGCGGACGTGTCGGTGATCCCCGGCGACCGGGTGTACGTGGTGGCCGGCGGGCAGGTGGTGGCGGCGGTGTGATCCCGCGGACGGCACGTGCGCTGCATCGCGTGCCGGGGCTGCGCAGGGATTTGATCAGCAAGGAGATACGAGCGTGGGAGACATCCCGTTGATGCGTGCGGGGCTCGCCATCATGGCGGTGATCGCGGCCGTGGGCGGGCTTTCGCTGGTGGTGCTGCCGGACGAGGGCAAAAAGAAGGGAAAGAACGGCAAGAACGACGGGGACGACGATCGCCCGGCGGTCGTGGCCCCCGCCGGCGCCGCGACGGTTCCGCCGGTGGCGGCCGTGGCGGACTCCACGGGCGGATTCTCCTGCCGGCAGGACGCGGTGGGCATCCAGCTCCCCGACGCCGTGCACGAGTCCAGCGGCCTGGCCCTCGCCGGCGGCGGCGACGCCCTGTGGACGCACAACGACTCCGGCCAGCCCGTGCTGCACCGCGTGGGATTGGACGGCCGCCCGCGCGGGCAGGTGACCGTGACGGGCGCGCGCGTGACCGACTGGGAGGACGTGGCCGCCGGTCCCTGCCCGGGGAGCGGCCGCTGCCTGTACGTGGCCGACATCGGCGACAACCAGGCGTCGCGCAGCAGCGTCACCATCTACCGCTTTCCCGAGCCCGCCCCCGGCGAGGCGCAGACCCTGCTGCCGCCGGACGCGCTCATGGCCTCGTACCCCGAGGGTCCGCAGGACGCGGAAGCGCTGTTCGTGCTCCCCGACGGCGCCGTGTACATCGTCACCAAGGGCGAGACGGGGCCCGTGGCCATCTACGAGCTCCCCCGTACGGCGCAGCCGGGCGCCGTCGCCGGCCTGCGGCGCGTGACGCAGCTCAACGGAGACCAGGTGAAGCGGGCGGAGCGCATCACGGGCGCGGCCGCGTCGCCGGACGGGAGATGGCTGGCCCTGCGCACGCTGCGCGAGGTCTCGTTCCATCCCACCGGCAGCCTGTCGCAGGGGAGCCTGGGCACGCCGCTCACCTTCGACCTGCGCCCCCTGCAGGAGCCGCAGGGCGAGGCGGTGGAGTTCGGCCGCGACGGGATCATCCACCTGAGCAGCGAGGGCGGCAAGAAGTCCACGCCCGCGACCCTTTCGCGGCTGCGGTGCACGCTGCCGTCCTAGCTTCGGCGCGGCGGCGGCCGGGACGCGCGAAGCACGTTCGATGAGGCGGAGGCCGGGCAGGTGCCCGGCCTCCGTTTCCGTTCGGCGTGAGGTCCCGGGGGCGGGTGTCGCGCCGGATGGGCCTTTTCGTCGCAATCGCCTTTCGCCACACGGCGTTCGGCAAGACGGGCACGTGCCGGGTGGATGGCGCGCCGCGGAAGAATCGCGAATTTTTAGCATCCGGCCCATCCAGCTGTTCAGGGCGGATGGATGCGCATCCTCCCGGCCGGGACTGCTCCCCAGGAATCCGCGCTCATACCGAATCCGAAAAAACAACACTTGGGAATACAGAGGAACAGAGTCAGACAGAGTAGCAGAAACAAACATCGTTGTTCATCTTCCTCTGTCTAACTCTGTTCCTCTGTACGCCAATTCTTTTTCA
>JAESFL010000240.1_pt1 | contig 46615 bp, 36 predicted proteins | sample 9269401 | NCBI WGS metagenome assembly JAESFL01 (sample SAMN14506025, study PRJNA617098) | algae metagenome | isolation source: Gloeocapsa sp. UFS-A4-WI-NPMV-4B04 and co-occurring heterotrophs from desert... | place: USA: Utah | collected 2006-10-01 | reverse complement strand
TTTCCAAGCCTCTATCACACGGGTGCGTAAATCAGTCGAGTAAGCAACAGGCATCTGACGGCGTTAATAGTTTTCCTCTCCATAGTTTAGCCGAAGGGTGCTAATTACATGAGATTTGCTGTAAAGACTGTAATTACACACTTGTTAACCAATTCTGTTTAAAATGGATAGCTAGTGATAACACATATTGATATTAATATTTCTGAATACATAGTGTATTAAAACATACAAAATGACTCATTTTGATGCCAAAAATCCCAAGTTTTCCTATACTAGCCGTACTGTAGAACGAGCAGAGCGATCGCTTGTATGTTCTCCTTTCCAGCTAACTTTATTTGAAATGATGAGTTCCACAAGTGTTCCGGTTCAAGCGATCGCTGGTAACTCTGGTGTGGAACACAATTACACAAAACGCCCAGTATCAGAATTGGCAGCAGAAAACGCTCTTGTGTGGTTAATTCAGGTAGGTTTACTACGGCGAGAAGTCGATGGTCAAGGTATTACTGATAGTTTTCGCCTGACACCTTTAGGTCGCCAGATTGTGGAACAATATCAAGGAAGTTCTCTGCGTAATCCCTCGTGGCGCGATCGCTTCTATAATGCTTTGAATCGTTGGTTTAGGCTGCCGTTCTAGTCCGCAGAAGAGCAGAGGAGCAGGGGAGTTAATCATGGGTATTGAGCAGGATTTTGACCTCAAAGTTAAAAATGGGCAGTAAAAGGGAAGAATGAAGAATAGAATACTAACTTCGGTTTTACATCTTTCCTATGACCCCTCATAATTTAGCTTGCACTGATAAATCCTCATGAAATCAATAATGGTTGTGGGAACCACATCCCACGCTGGAAAATCGCTTTTGACCGCAGCTATTTGTCGCATTTTGGCACGCAACAGCTGGCGGGTGACTCCGTTCAAAGGGCAAAACATGGCTTTAAACGCCTATGTCACTGCTACTGGTGGAGAAATTGGCTACGCCCAAGCAGTGCAAGCCTGGGCTGCTGGTATCCATCCGACAGTAGAGATGAACCCGATTTTGCTCAAACCTCAAGGCGACATGACTTCTCAGGTAATTATCAAAGGTAAAGCTGTAGGAAAGGTGAGCGCCTCTGATTACTACGAGCAATATTTTGATTTGGGGTGGCGGGCAATTGAGGAATCGTTGCAGCATTTACAAGCAGAATTTGATCTAATTGTGTGTGAAGGCGCGGGTAGTCCAGCTGAGATTAACCTCAAGCACCGCGACTTAACAAATATGCGAGTTGCCAAACATTTGAATGCAGCCACCTTGCTAGTCGTTGATATTGATCGCGGTGGTGCTTTTGCCCATGTGGTGGGAACTTTAGAGTTACTAGAACCAGAGGAACGAGCTTTAATTCGCGGCGTAATCATCAACAAATTTCGCGGACAACGCTCAATTCTAGAACCAGGCATCAAGTGGCTAGAAGAACGTACTGGTATTCCTGTTCTTGGTGTGATTCCCTGGATCGACCACGTATTTCCAGCCGAAGACTCCCTTGACTTATTAGAACGCAAACCTGCTAAAGCTCAAAGTGAACTCAACATCGCTGTAATCCGTTTACCTCGGATTTCTAACTTTACTGATTTTGATCCTCTAGAATCCGAATCAACGGTTACAGTCAAATACATCAGCCCTAAGCAAGATTTAGGACACCCAGATGCTGTAATTATTCCCGGCTCAAAAACAACGATCGCCGACTTGTTAGTTCTCCAGAAAACTGGGATGGCGCAAGCAATTCAAAACTACGCGGCGGCAGGTGGTACTGTAATCGGAATCTGCGGCGGCTATCAAATGCTAGGCAAGTATCTAGCCGATCCCGAAGGGCTAGAGGGTGACTCTGGACGGTTCCAGGGATTAGGAATGTTACCGATTCAAAGCGTGATTACCGGACATAAAATCGCTCGCCAACGGCAAGTAACTTCTAACTTTCCGCAAGTTGGATTGCCGATAACTGGGTATGAAATCCATCAAGGGCGATCGCGTGTTATTGAATCACCAAATGCCAACGCAGCAGACTCCTACTATCCTTTGTTTGACGATCCGGGTTTAGGCATGGTAGATCATTCTCAATCAGTCTGGGGCGCTTATCTGCACGGGCTTTTTGATAATGGCCCTTGGCGACGTGCGTGGTTGAATCGCCTGCGTCAACAACGAGGGCTTAAATCTCTCCCAACAGGCGTTGCTAACTACCGCAAACAGCGAGAGGTGCTGTTAAACTCGCTAGCAAATATAGTTGAAGCTCATCTAGATTTAACAGCAATTTTGCCGTCTTATAGAAAGAATAATGACAGTTAGTGTCCGTTTTTTACCAGACGATGTAATAGTTGATGCCGAGGTGGGAGAACTGCTGTTGGACGTGGCCCAACGGGCTAGCATCGTAATTCCCACTGGCTGCTTAATGGGTTCCTGCCACGCTTGTGAGGTAGAAATAGAAGACGGCAATACTATCCGCGCTTGTATTACAGCAGTACCACCAGGGCGATCTGAACTGACAATTAATCTGTTTTTTGATCCTACTTGGTAGTTTCCTGCTCCCTACTCCCTGCTCCCTGCTCCCTTGCTTCAAGCGCATAAGTGCGGAACCGTTCTAGATCCGCTCGGATAGTTGATTCAACTACGCGCCCTAGAAACAAATTATCCATGATTTTGCCAAGAATACCAGGGATAGCGTAGGCAACAGTAAGTCTAACAATACTACTGCCTTTGCGATCGTAAAAGCGGATGGCTCCCCGATTAGGCAAACCATCAATTGATTCCCATTGGATAATCTGCTGCGGAATTACTTTTTGCAGGCGAGATTGCCAGCTAAATTCCAAGCCACCAGTATCGAGCTTCCAACGCGATAACTCTGGATCGTCCTCCGAGATTTTAACTGAATCAATCCACTTCATCCAACGAGGCATTTGCTCCAAATCAGACCACAGATTCCACACATGATCAATCGGAGCATCTACCTCAACTTCCACACTATGCTCTAGCCAATTTGACATCTACTCTTCCTCTTCCTTGGCGTTCTTGGCGTTTAACGCGCTAAAGCGCTTCGCTTCGCTCCGGCGGTTCGTTTCCTCTAAACCGCAGATAAGTGGCTACCATCCACTAATTGCTCAACCTTTTCCAAAACCGCCTTGGCAGCTTGCCGTCCAGAAAGAGTTGCTCCCTCCATACTATCTATGTAGTCCTGTTGTGTATAGCTACCCGCGAGGAAGAAGTTAGTAATTGGAGTTTGTTGCGGCGGACGATAGAGATCCATACCGGGCGCTTCGCGGTAGAGAGACTGAGCCAGTTTAACGACGTTGTACCACGTTACATTTAGTTCGCGGGAAGAGGGGAACAGTTCATGTACTTGCTTGAGGACGTGATCGGCGATCGCTTCGTTACTTTCTTTAATAAACGGATCTCCCGGAGTCAATACCAGTTGCATTAACGAACCTTGTCCTTCCTGGTAGTAGTCAGATGGACTGGTTAAAGCCAAATCTGCAAAACAAGAAAAATCTGCATCACTTGTATACAGCAAATTATCTATACCAGCAGCATGATTCAACTGTTTGCGTTCAGCGTCATCTTGCAATTCTGTCACCCAACCGTCAAACCGGATCTGAACTGTAGCAACTGGTACTGTGTCCAATTTATAGATATTGTCAAACTCAGACCATTTGCGCCAATCTTGCGGCAAAATACGCTGAATTCCAGGGACATCGCAAGCGCAGATATAGGCATCAGCCTTGATAGTTTCTTCTGTCTCACCTTTAGCGACTACAAGCCCTGTAACTCGTGTTTGCTCCCCAACGCCTGTAAACTGAATTTCCCTTACACGGCGGCGAGTATAAATCTTTGTTCCTCTTGCTTCGAGATAGTCAATAATTGGCTTGTGCAGATATTCATAAGGTGAACCTTCCAGCATTCGCAACACCGATGCCTCGGTTCTAGCGGCAAACATCTGGAAGATGGTTAGCATACAACGAGCGGAGATATTTTCGCAATCTATAAAACCCAGTGCGTAGGCTATTGGGTTCCACATCCGCTTAATGCTGCCATTACTACCGCCGTGACTGCGGAACCAGTCTGCAAAGCTAATTTTATCTAAGCTGCGGATCGTTTTCATTGATCCCTCAAAGTCTACCAAACCGCGCACGATTGTACTGCTACCAAGCGCGATCGCATTCTGTACTTTATCCTGCAATGACAGTTGCGATGTTGTGAAAAATGCCTTCAAACCATTGAAAGGCGCACCCGTGATGAAGCGAAAATCTAATTCGCCAATGCGTCCGCCAATGTTAATAAAAGTGTGGGTATGCTCTTTTAAGCGCAAATTGTCCAGCGCCCCCACCTTCTTCATCAATTCAAATAGCTGATAGTAGTTACCAAAAAAGACGTGCAATCCCATTTCAACATGATTGCCATCAGCATCAACCCAGCTGCCGACTTTTCCCCCCACAAAGGAACGGGATTCAAAGATTTCTACTTCCCAGCCAGCATCAGCTAAATCTACAGCAGTTGCTAGCCCAGCTAGTCCCGCCCCAACGATTGCAGCGCGCATTTAGTCTATCCTTCTCACTTTCTTTACATATTTTAATCTGGACAGTGACACCAATTTTAGATATTGACTAATTCACGAGGAGCAACCTTAATCGGCTTAATCTTTTGAGAGCGCTTTTTCCTAGCCTTCGGCACAAAATTAACCTCAATTGTATAACCAGCTCCATCCGCTAGTAAGGCAAGAGTTTCAAGTTTTGGCAGCTGCTTACCAGATTCAATTCGTGCTAATTGAGGTTGCTTGATTCCAATGCGCTCTGCTAACTCCCTTTGAGTCAGACCGCTTTGGGATCTTAATGCAATAACAGCACGAGCCACATTAAACTCATTATCTAATGCGTCATACTCTGCTCTTACTTCTGGGTCAGCTAAAACAGAATCACGGACTGATTTCCAAAGGGTAGTTTTAGGTGTAGTATTTTGTGTCATTTTTTCTTGCCTCTGCTTATAAACTCTTTCCTTCTTGATTCAGCCATCTCAATGTACCGCTTTAGTGTTTTTTGAGTTTTCTTCTGAAATCCATGTAGCAGAATAAATCGTCGACCAGTACAAGCAAAGTACAGAATTCGGTAGATATTTGTTTTTTGTTCTATACGCATTTCAAATAGTTTTGTGTCTGTTATGGAGTCTACATAGGGGTATTTAACACTTGTTCCATGTTCTTCAAGCAGATCAAATATACGGGCAAACTTGGCTTGCACCTTGGCATTCTGTTCACTATACAAATCTTGCACAGGAGAGCTGCCATCCTCCAATTCGTAGAATTCAACCTGCCATTGCACCACTTACTAATTACCTAAGTATATGATACCAAAAATGTTATCAAAATTAACAAGGGAAAGTGCGATCGCGCTCTTCAGTTTAGTTATCTTTGTTGTCTTCTTTGAGCTTAATTAATTCACTTTGCGCTCCAAGTTACAGTAGCAGTATTACTGCCAGCTACAGCTCACTCTAATTCCTCTTTTATCCCCATGTAGCTTTATATCAGGCGATCAGCGTATCTCTACAAACTTTCTAAGCGCTGAGAATAACTTAATTCTGTATTTTGCAGTAGCATCGCAACAGTCATCGGACCAACGCCGCCAGGAACTGGGGTGATAAATTGGGCTACACTCTGCACAGATTTAAAATCGACATCTCCTACCAAGCGGCTACCTTTGTCATCTTCGACACGATTGATCCCAACATCGACAACAACAGCATTGTGTTTGACCATTACATCTGTAATTAGTCCTGGACGGCCTACGGCTGAAATTAGAATATCAGCGCTTTTGGTAATCGCTGGTAAGTTTTGCGATTGCGAATGAGCAATTGTAACTGTAGCATCAGCTTCTAGCAGCATCAAAGCTAGTGGCTTACCCACCAAAATACTCCGACCAACGACAACAACTTGTTTACCTTTAAGCGCAATTTGATATTCCTGCAACAAACGCATGACACCAGCCGGAGTGCAGCTACGTAAACCTGGTTCCCCGCGCACAAGTCGCCCTAAGTTAACTGGGTGCAGTCCGTCAGCGTCTTTATCTGGATCAATTTGGTGCAGCAGTGCAACCGCGTCTAGGTGTTCAGGTAGCGGTAGTTGAACCAAAATACCATCTACGCGATCGTCTTGATTGAGTGCTTGAATAACTTTCTCTAAGTCCGCAAGGCTAGTGTTAGCTGGAAAATGTTGTCCAAAAGAAGCAATGCCAACTTTAGCGCAAGCGCGTTCTTTATTTCGCACGTAGGCGGCGCTGGCTGGATTATCGCCAACCATTAGTACGGCTAAACCTGGTGCGCGTCCAATTTGCGGTTGTAATGCTTGAATGCGCTGTTTGAGATCCGCATAAATCCGTTCAGCCAGTGCTTTTCCATCTAGTATTTGAGCAGTTTTTGGATTCATTACAATTTTCGGAAGATTTCTTGGGCTTTGCTATTCGATGGATTAGCATCGTTGGTAAGTAACAAATTCGTGTCTAGTGTCTCAGTTCAGTTGTTCTGGGTATCAGTGCCTAAACTTTAAAAATTGAGAAAACTTACTAAATTTAAGTTGCGACGATGCCAGTAAAACTTTAAACATTTCACTAACAAAAGGCAATCATGCAACAGTCCAGAAGATTTTATGTATTACCTTTTTACTTTTTTATTGTAGGTGGGCTAGTTTGTGTCAGCTTAGTTAAGTTTGGAGTTAGCAGCATTGACTTTATGTATGGAACTAATATCACTAATATCAGTGATATTAAGCCACAGCAAGACAACAATGCTACAGTTTATCTTCAAGGTAAGGTAGCTCACCACGTCCCCCTACTTGGCTGGCAGATGTATCAACTGCAAGATCCAAGCGGTAAAATCTGGGTATTAACGGATCAAAAAGATTTGCAACTAAACGACAAAGTGTTAATTAAGGGTAATGTTCATTATCAAAGCATTCCCTTAGCAGGAAAGGATTTTGGGGAAGCGTATGTGCGACAACAACAACAGCTAGAACATACTCCAGCCCCTTAAACTTGTATTTAGTTATGAGTAAGCAATATATTCATGTTGCGATCGCTATTCTGTATCAGCAAAACAAGTTTCTTCTCCAATTGCGAGACGACATCCCTGGTATCATTTATCCTGGTCACTGGGGTTTATTTGGTGGTCACATCGAACTTGGGGAAACGCCAGATGTTGCTGTAAAACGGGAACTGCTAGAGGAAATCGGCTACAGTCCACCAGTCTTATCAAAGTTTAATTGTTATTCAGATCCAAAGGTAGTTCGCCACGTCTACCACGCACCTCTAACAGTGGAATTAAATGCGCTAGTTCTTAGTGAAGGTTGGGATATAGATTTGCTAACACCTGAACAAATTAAACAAGGTGAGCATTATTCACAAAAAGCCGATCAAGTGCGACCTTTAACACCTCCTACTCAAAGAATTTTGCTAGATTTTATAGATAAGATTATTACGCCTAGGTCTTAAATATTTATATTAATAAATATTTACTTGTTATTGCTAAATATAGCAATACCTCGAAAAGATTTGATTTAAACTCTAGTAAATAAAACGCCTACTAACCTTATAAATATCACTATGACAGAGCAAAAACAACAGAAACTTCACTCGGCAGAATACTTTGGTGAACAACGAGATTTTTGGTGGAATCGGGACTTTTTAACTCTTTTAGGACAGCGTTGGGAATTAGAAAAAGTCAACACAGTCCTTGATGTTGGTTGTGGTTTAGGTCATTGGGGACAGACACTTGCTGATATCCTTCCCCGTTGGGTAAAGGTAACAGGTATTGATAGGGAAGATAGGTGGGTAGAAGGTGCGCGATCGCGTGTGCAGGCGTTGAAGAAAGCAGAGCGTTTTAGTTACCAAAGCGGTGTAGCGTCCTCACTTCCTTTTGAGGATACTACGTTTGATATGGTTACTTGTCAAACGCTTCTGATCCACGTTCAAGAGCCGTTGGCTGTACTCAAAGAAATGCTGCGCGTACTAAAGCCAGGTGGAATCTTGGTTGTGGCTGAACCAAATAATCTAGCGTCTAGCCTACTTTTTAATAGTGTTACTTTTGAGTATTCCATTGAGAGAATTTGCGATCGCGTTAGGTTCCAGCTAGTATGTGAGCGAGGTAAAGCAGCGCTTGGTGAAGGTAACAACTCGATTGGCGATCTACTTCCAGGTTATTTTGCATCACTAGGTCTAAATAATATTCAGGTCTATTTATCAGATAAAGCCTTCTCACTTTTTCCCCCTTACGAGTCAAAAGAGCAACAGATTTTAAGACAACAATATTTAGATTGGATAAAAGAGAATTTTTGGATATGGAATCGGGATGAGACACAACGGTTTTTTCTAGCAGGCGGTGGAACAAAGCAAGAGTTTGAAACTTATTGGCAACAAATTTTGTTAGAAAATCAAGACTCTCAGAAAGCTTTAGTTGATGGAAGCTTTGATACAGCTAACAGTTCAATTTTATACTTAGTTTCTGGAATCAAAGTATAGTTTTTAACATATTTCTAATAAAAATCAAATGGCATTAACTAATATTTAAACTGAATAATCAACTAAAAAATCTATGAACGAACTACAAATAAAACTACCGACGGATACCTGGGTTATCGCTACTTGGAATGAATATATCGAAGCTATTAGCGATCCACTGTTAGAAAAAGCTAAGGGTTACTATGACGATGGACAGTTGAGAATTGAAATGCCACCAGTTGGGTTTGATCATGCAAGCGACAATGGAATTATTTTTTTTGCTGTAAATCTATTTTGTACTCTTAAAGGTATTCCTTTGAGGGGGTTAATCACCTGTAGCTACCGGAAAATTGGTGTACGCGAGTGCCAGCCTGATGTGTCTTACTACATAGGGGAACGGGTAAAATTAGCACTTACAGGTACATCTGTAGTTGATCTTGATAGTTACCCAGCACCCGATTTAGTAATTGAGGTTGCAAATACATCCTTGGCTGATGACATAGGCAAGAAACGCTTATTGTACGAAGCATTAGAAGTATCGGAATACTGGGTTGTAGATGTCCAAAACACAGAAATCATTGCTTTGGCGATCGCAGATGGTGGTAGTAAACGCATTACCCAGTCTCAAGTGCTACCTGAATTAGATATATCTCTGCTAGAAGAAGCTCTAAGGCGTAGTCGTCAGATGGATAATACTCAAGTTGGTGCTTGGTTATTAGCCCAAATCCAGAACGAAAGTTAAACTTTTGCGGTAGAGTCAATAAAAGTTTAAGCGCAACACTAGCACAATTATATTGCTCTGCTTTCACTGGAAATTACGTAAATGATTTTTGAACCTGCTGCGATCGCCTGGCATAATGGCAAACTGGTTGAACGCGAACAAGCAGCACCTTCTATCGTTAGCCATTCTCTGCATCTAGGCATCGGCGTTTTTGATGGCATTATTGCTTACTGGAACGGCGATCGCTATTATATCCATCGTCTGGAAGCACATTTAGACCGTCTTCGCAATGGTTCCGCCAAGATGGGATTAGCATTTTCATGGTCAAATGAAGACCTTAAATCAGGTCTTTTGGCGCTTTTAGAGGAAATACCTGCACAAACTTATTATATTAGACCGATTGCTTATCGTGCTGGCGCATATTTCCACATTAACGTTGAAATGCCTGTTGATGTAACGATTTTGGCGGTTACTATTGCCCGTGATGTAGTTAAACCTCTTACTTGCCACATTTCCCCGTTCGAGCGTGTCTCTGGTAATGCTATTCCTGTTACTTGGAAAATATGCGGCACATATGTAAATAGTTACTTAAGCCGTCGGACAGCAGAGTTAAATGGGTTTAATGATGCAATTATGCTTGATCAGCAAGGTCGAATTACTGAAGCGTCAGCTGCTAATATTCTTTTCCTGCAAAAAGATAAAGTTATCACACCTACTTTGACTCCTAATATTTTCCCTGGTATTACCCGCGCCACGCTGCTTGATATTGCCCAATCTTTGGAAATTGAGGTAATTGAACGCGATGTTTATCCGCAAGAACTAGGAAATTTTGATGGGGCTTTCTTAGCTGCGACAATGATGGAATTGAAGCCATTAATAAGCATTGATTCTCATCAGTATGACTCGGTAAATCATACGCTATTTCAAAAGTTTTTAAAGGAGTTTCAAGAAATTACGCACCAATAGAAGAGGACAAGGGGACAACAAAAAACTTCACCTATTTCTTCCCCAACCCCCAACACCCAACCCCCATTTGGTAAAGTCAATAATGACCCAGGTGTATCACTAACTCTCATGAACGTTTCTCCTAGTGCATCTACTCCAGAAAATGTCGACAATGGTAAGCCAACGCTGCGTAATGCTGACTATCGGCAATTGGAGAGGGATAAACTTACTCCGATGATGCAGCACTATGCCGAGATTAAGGATCAGTATCCCCACGCGCTGCTGCTATATCGAGTAGGAGATTTTTATGAAGTGTTTTTTCAAGATGCCTGTATAGTATCAGAGCAATTAGAACTGGTTTTAACCAGTATTAATGGTGGTAAAGAAATCGGGCGAGTACCGATGTCCGGTGTCCCTCATCATGCAATAGATCGATACTGCACATTGTTGGTGGAAAAGGGATATGCGATCGCCATCTGCGATCAAGTAGAAGACGCGGCTGAGGCGGCGGCACAAAATCGGCAGGTACGGCGGGAAGTAACGCGAGTTTTGACCCCGGGAACGTTGCTTGATGACGGAATGCTGAAGGCGCGGCGCAACAACTTTTTGGCAGCCGTAGTGATTGCCGGAAATTATTGGGGTTTAGCTTATGCAGACATCTCCACTGGTGAATTTGTTACTACTCAAGCAAGTAATTTAGAACAACTAACGCAAGAATTGATGCGCTTGCAACCTTCAGAAATACTTGTGCCTACTAATGCCCCAGATTTAGGTAGTTTATTGCGCCCAGGGGAGACATCAGAGCATTTACCCAGTTGTCTCCCGCCGTCATTTTGCTATGCACTGCGATCGCAAACTGGCTTTACTCCAGTAGAAGCAAGGAATAGACTCCTGCAACGATTTAAAATGCGATCGCTTGAAGGATTAGGCTGCGAACATTTGCCGCTTGCTGTCCGCGCTGCTGGCGGATTGTTGCAATATCTAGAAGAAACCCAAAAAGAAAACCCAGTTGCCCTCCAAGCGCTAAAAACATACAGTCTTACTGATTACCTCATCCTCGATCACCAAAGCCGCCGCAATCTAGAAATTACTCAAACTGTCCGCGATGGGATATTTCACGGTTCTCTACTTTGGGCGTTAGATAAAACTAGCACTGCGATGGGTGGAAGAGCATTACGGCGCTGGTTTTTGCAACCGCTAATTGATATCAAAGGCATTCGCGCGCGGCAGGATACTATTCAAGAACTGATAGAAAACGGGGCGCTGCGGAGCGATTTACGCGCTCTGTTGCGGCAAATTTATGATCTAGAACGATTAACTGGGAGGGCTGGTTCTGGCAGTGCTAATGCGCGGGATTTGGTCGCTTTGGCAGATTCACTGTTGCGACTACCAGAATTGGCTCAGTTAGTAGAGACAGCGCACTCGCCTTATCTACGAGCTTTACAAAAAGTACCACCAATATTAGAACAACTCGGACACCAACTGCGCGACCATTTAGTAGAGTCACCGCCGCTTCATCTGATGGAAGGTGGCTTGATTCGGGCTGGCTTTAACCCGCAGCTAGATCAAATGCGCGTTGCTGTAGAAGAAGATCAACAATGGATTGCTAACTTAGAAGTTGACGAAAAAGCGCGGACAGGCATTCCGACGCTGAAAGTGGGGTTTAATAAAACCTTTGGTTACTACATCAGCATTTCTCGCACAAAAGCAGACCAAGTTCCAGATAATTACATTCGTAAGCAAACTCTGACGAATGAAGAACGGTATATTACTCCAGAATTGAAGGAAAAAGAAGCACGAATTTTAACGGCGCGTGATGATTTAAATCGGCTGGAGTATGAGATTTTTACTGCTTTGCGCTTAGAAGTTGGAGAACAAGCGGAAGTTATCCGCAATGTATCTCGTGCTGTGGCGGCGGCAGATGTATTGTGCGGCTTGGCTGAGGTAGCAGTTTATCAAGGTTACTGTCGCCCGAATATGATTGAAGGACGAGAAATTACAATTACTGACGGGCGGCATCCAGTAGTTGAACAGTCTTTACCGTCTGGTTTTTTTGTGCCGAATTCAACACAGCTAGGGAGGAGGCAGGAGACAGGAGACAGGAGACAGGAGACAGGAGATAGAAGACAGGAGATAGAAGACAGGAGACAGGAGACAGGAGACAGGAGACAGGAGACAGGAGATAGAAGACAGGAGATAGAAGACAGGAGACAGGAGACAGGACAGGAAATCTACTCACTACTTGCTCCTGATTTGATTATCCTTACTGGCCCGAATGCTAGTGGTAAGAGTTGTTATCTACGGCAGGTGGGTTTAATTCAGCTAATGGCACAGGTGGGGTGTTTTGTGCCAGCTAAAGAGGCAACGTTGGGAATATGCGATCGCATTTTTACTCGTGTTGGTGCTGTAGATGATCTCGCTACTGGTCAATCTACGTTCATGGTAGAAATGAATGAAACAGCGAATATTCTCAATCATGCCACTGCGAAATCTCTGGTGTTGTTAGATGAAATTGGTCGCGGTACGGCAACTTTTGATGGGCTTTCTATTGCTTGGGCTGTAGCTGAGTATCTCGCCACCGAGATTAAAGCGCGGACAATTTTTGCTACTCACTACCACGAACTAAATGAACTTGCTTCAATTTTGGATAATGTGGCTAATTACCAAGTGACGGTGAAGGAGTTGCCCGATCAGATTGTGTTTTTGCACCAAGTCCAACCAGGCGGCGCGGATCGGTCGTATGGTATTGAGGCGGGGCGGTTGGCAGGTTTACCAACCGTTGTAATTCAACGCGCCAAGCAGGTGATGGGGCAAATTGAGAAGCATAGTAAAATTGCGATCGGACTGCGTTCAGGAATTTAGCTAATATAAGCGCTAGTTTAAGACCTAAAATGATTGATATTCCTGAAATTCCAGGCATTATCAAGCAATAAGGCTGCTCAAGATTGTCTGCTTCATGTCCTAGTAACGAAAGTGCGATCGCATTTTTTGACAAATTCAGTTATTTAAACTCTTCGAGTTGATCGACACGCAACCAAAAATTGGGCGTAGACGTATACCCAAACATCACCAGTGCGTAGTCACCTTTTATATCTACAACTTGCCCCTTAGTTTCAAATAAGTAAGCTGGTAAGCGCGGATCACTCGCTTTTGCTTCTAAACTGTTTTCTAATTTCTCTCTGACAGCACGAACTAAATCACCTTTTTTGACAGCCATAATTCTCCCAAGATTGATTAATTGATTCTGTTCATATTTTGCACTGCTAAGACCTTGTTGATCACAATCCATACTCAACTGAGTGCCAACTTGAAGCTTCTTTATGCGAAGCGGCGACTCAAGTGAGTGCCAATAGACTTAATGCCAATGAATACAGTATGCCCGTACTAATAAAATCATATGTCCCTGTTACCCATTAAAGAGTTAGTTAATTCCACGCCTGAGATTCGCCTAATTGCTACTGATGTTGACGGTACGCTAACCCAGCACGAAAAATTCACTGCTTCCTTGCTAGAGGCAATAATAAAGCTAGAACAGGTAGGCATCCCTTTAGTGCTGGTAACAGGGAGATCAACTGGATGGGTTGATGCGCTGCGGTATTATCTGCCTGTTGCGGGAGCGATCGCTGAAAATGGTGGAGTGTATCTCGGTAAAACTGGTTCTTTCCAGCTCCTCAGTTCCATTAGTGATTCTACTGCTCACCGCCAAAAATTAGCTGATACTTTCCACAATCTCAAGCAGGAGTTTCCGCAATTACAAGAGTCAGCAGACAACTGTTTCCGGTTGACAGATTGGACATTTGATGTTAAGGGATTGACTATGGCGAACATAGAAGTGATCGCCCTCCAGTGCCAAAAATGGGGTTGGAGTTTTACCTACAGTACAGTACAGTGTCACATCAAACCACTTGAACAGGACAAGGCACAAGGACTGCGGCAAGTCTTACACCAATACTTTCCGCAGATCCAGCCAGAGCAAGTATTAACGATTGGTGATAGCCCAAACGATCAATCACTATTTGACCATCAGTTCTCGCAATCTGTGGGAGTGGCTAATGTTTTAGCTTATCGTGATTTGATGGAGAATCTGCCCAGATATGTCACGACAAAATCTGAAGTAGAGGGTTTTTGTGAAGTAGTAAGTTACCTGCTAAATACTTGAAAGTAATTAGAACAAGTTATTCAGTATTGTTACTAAACTTTCACTTCACCCTCTAAAACTGAGCGCGATAAATTTTTGGAAAAATTATTTATTCGCCTCAATCTCCTCTTTGCCGCCCTTGCCTTCGCAGATGCGCTTGATTGATTCCAGAGTCTTAGCGATGCCTTCATTCATCGCTGACTCAAAGCTATGACCAGGCGATCGCTCTGCCATGCGCTGTGCCATCTCAGGTTGAGGAGCGAAATGGATGTGAACCTTGACCTGTGATTGCGCTCCATCACCCTGAACTTCCATCCAGCCATTGTAATCGTTTTCACCATCGGAACCCCACTCCAGACGACGGGCTTCTTTATTTACGCGAAAGTGACCATCTGAGTCATACGAGCGATCACCAGCCTGACCCTGAGTGCGAATCCGCTCACCCGCTTGAGGTTGAGCGCTCTTGACCGTTGGCAAATACTGTGGCACATTTTGGACATCCGCCAGAAAATAAAAAATACTGTCTGGTGGCGCGGCGACAGTAGTTGATTGTTCAAAATCTGTTGTTTTAACAGTATTTTCTTGATTAGAAGTCATTACTTTTTTACTAAAAATAGTACGCCGATCATGCTATCGAAGCGTAAGTAAGTGTTGTTCTACCTGAAGGCGGAAACCCCAGTGTGTTCTGGATTTACAGGTTACTGCTTCTGCCATGACTGACACCACAAGCTCAAACAAGTACCATTTACGAAATGTGGAACGCCGTTAGCCAGAAAACTCCAGCAAAAAGGTGTGCAAGGTAAACATACCAGGGCATAATTTATACTTTAGTTGATAAGTGCCTGCTCCAAGATATTACCAAAGGTAATGAATATAGAAATGTCAAGTTAACACTTTTTTCATAAAACTGTAGTCAATCTTTATCTGTTCTTTACCTAAAAGCAAAATTTACTAACTAAGCTATATACATATACAGACAATAACTAAACTAACCACTTATAAATTAACTGCTGTAACGTCTCTAGAGATAACCATCTAGAGACGTTATGTCATAAACGTTACTGTGACATGGAAAAAACAAATTACCAGAATATTTTTTCAAATCTTTTGCTGTTTGGTAATCTAATTTTATTAATTCTTATATCTTGGCAACTAACCCAACCTTTTGATTGCAATGCAAGTAGCAAATCATCAGTAGAGGGCTACGTTATGATTAAATAAACTGAGTATCAATGGACATCAACACCATGTTTTGACTGTTGAAAAATGGAGTAATAATACTTCGAGCCTCAGCCTAGCAAGTGTTTCTGGATATAATTGGATATGAGCGTCACTGGTTACTCAAAATACTAACTATTTTCCAGTTAAAGATAGTTGCTTGGCTCGTACAGTTGCCAAATCTACCATCAAAGCTTCCCCACTGCGTCGAGCTTCCCAAGGGCCTGAATCCCACCGTGCTATATTCCACTGTCCCTGCATAAAATCTTCTTTTTCTGACAGTGTGCCAATATAATTAATTAAGTCTGCTGAAGTAGTGAAGTAGCTTTTAGTAAAGCTGATCCTCCGCCCAATCACTTCACCAGTCAGCTTTGCTTCCCCTAAATAGCTGTCATCCAAAATTCTGCCAGTTAAAGTATTGCCACTTTGAATTAGTGTAACTTCAAAACGAGTAGGAATTCGTTGTTGCCAGTAGGTTCCAAGCCAAGTACCGCTCAAGTCTGCCATCGGATTGTTCCATAACTTGTTTACATTTTGGATTAACTACTGACAATACTGCAATCTAAAATCATTTTTCTATATCACCTACCTTGTGGCAACATAACCGTTGATGCGCTTAGATAGCAGGCATTTGGTGAATGGAATTACTCTGCTCCTAAATACTTACACAGATATTTAGCAAGTACCTGAACATGAGGTTTTCTCAACATAGTTAGGTGATTACCTGGAATGCAGTGAACTTGCACATTGGATGTTGTGAGTTGATTCCAGCCTAAAGTTGGATCGTCAGATTTGCTAAGTTGTTCATTAGTTCTAAATAGGGCTAAAGCATTTGGATATTGAGGCGGCATATACTTCAAGGTGGCTCTACTATTGGCATAAAAAATTTTTAACATTCGAGCAAGAGTTAACTCGTCTAGCATTCGTAACCTAGTTTCTTGAGGGATGAGATATTTAACAGTTGCCCGTTCTAAAAAAGATAACCATGTGTGAGGAGTAGTAATTTTCTGTGCAGAAATCGAGATTGACTTATTTGAGAAGCGATCGCTAATTAATGACCAGTAATCTAGTAAAAAGGGATAAATAGAGCGGCTTACCGTAGTTAGGAGAAATTTTAACCCATCCCAGAAGGAAAGTTGATTACTAGAAACAGGAGCTAGCGTATCTATTATTGCTAAAAATACTTGCTCTCCTGAACGGTGTAACTGTTGCCCCATCTCAAATGCGACTAAACCGCCAAAAGACCAGCCTCCTAAATAATAAGGGCCTCGCGGCTGAACTTGACGCAGTGCCTTAATGTAGCAATCTGCCATCTCTTCAATAGTGGTTAATGGTGGGTGTGAGCCGTCTATTCCAAAAGGTTGTAACCCATAAAATGGCTGATCTTTACCCAAATGAAACGCTAGCTCATAGTAGGGCAAAACAACCCCGAAAATAGGATGGACACAGAAAAATGGCGGTTTGGAACCCGCAGGCTGGAGTGGTACTAAGGGCGACCAAGGTAGGGGAGAATCGTTACTATCAGGATTTCGATTCTCAATTAAAGCAGCGAATTGCTCAACAGTAGGTGCTAGAAATAAGTTAGACAAGGGTAAATTTTGCTCACACTGATTCACCTGCTCCAACAACTGCATTGCCAGTAGAGAATCTCCCCCCAATTCAAAAAAATTATCCTGAATGCCTATTTGCTCTAGGTTAAGAAGTTTAGCCCAAAGTATTGTTAAAGCGTATTCAGTTTCAGTTCGGGGAGCAACATAGGGGCGTAGGATATTAATCTTAAACTTTTTTAAAGCATTTCGGTCTACTTTGCCACTAGGAGTCAGTGGTAATGACTGCACCTCAAAAGTTGATGGAATCATGTAATTTGGTAATTTTTCCGCCAAAAAACGGCGCAATTCAGCCGTCGTTAGTGTCAGATCTGCATTAAAGACAACATAGGCTACCAGTTTATTATCAGGGATATCCTCAGTAGCAATAACTACAGCTTCTTGTACTGCTGGATGTTGGGATAATAAGCTTTCAATTTCTGCTAATTCAATGCGGTAGCCGCGAATTTTCACTTGATAGTCTAAGCGACTCAAAAATTGCAGATTTCCATCGGGGAGGTAGCAGACTAAATCTCCAGTTTTATAAAGGCGGCTAGCAGGCGAAAGGCAATTATTTTCTTTGAAAGGATTGGGAATAAATCTTGCCGCAGTCAAGTCTGGACGGTTGAGGTAGCCTCGTGCTAAACCTACTCCGCTAATATATAGTTCACCTGGAATACCGATCGCAACAGGTTGGAGATGGGGATCAAGAACGTAGATTTGAGTGTTGGCGATCGCTTTCCCGATTGAAGTGCTACTACTATTATTCAACTGAGCGACAGTAGACCAAACAGTTGTTTCTGTCAGTCCGTAGGCATTGAAGAAGCGCCTTACACCCGCCCAACGAGCTACAATTTCTGGTGAACAAGCTTCTCCAGCAGAAATTAGAGTTTGTACGGGTAATTCTGTTGCTGGTAAAGTCTTCAGTACGGCAGGCGGCAGAGTAGCATGAGTGATGGCGTGTTGCCGCAGATATGAACTCAATGCCGCTCCATAACGTGCTTCTTCTGGGACTATATAAAGTGTTGCACCTATCCCCAACGCCATCACGATCTCGAAGATAGAGGCATCAAAGCTTAGTGAAGCGAATTGCAGAATCCGATGTTCTGGCTTGAGATCGAAAATTTGAATTTGAGCTTGGACTAAATTGCTAAGTCCACGATGTTCGATTAAAACTCCTTTGGGTTGTCCAGTTGAGCCAGAAGTGTAAATTACATAAGCTAGATTTGCTTCAGTTACACTACTAATAGTGTTTTCTTGGCTTTGTTGAGCAATAACGCGATCTGCTGAAGGCAGCAGCGCTTCGCTATCGCAATCAAGGTAGATTAATTGTTGATCCCCCCAACCCCCCTTAAAAAGAAGGGCTAATGATTGTTGTGTTAAAAGAGGGGCTAATGATTGTTGTGTTAATAGAATAGATACTTGGGCATCCTCCAATATAAACTTCAGGCGTTCTGAGGGGTATATAGGATCTAATGGTACATAGGCTCCTCCAGCTTTAAGAATCCCCAAAATGCCCACTACCATCAACAGCGATCGCTCTACACAAATACCGACTTTAGCCTCTGGTACAACACCAAGTTTTTGTAAATAATGCGCTAATTGATTACTGCGATCGTTCAATTCTTTGTAGGTTAGTTGCTCATCTTGATAAACAAGTGCAGTAGCCTCTGGAGTCTTATTTACCTGTGCTTCAAACAACTCATGGATACATTGGTTACAGGAGTAATCTTTCTCAGTATTATTCCACTCAACGAGTAACTGCTGGCGTTCAGCTGCTGTCAGAATTGGCAACTTGATCAGTTTTTGTTCTGGATCTGCAACAATTCCTGCTAGCAGAGTTTGGAAATGTCCAAGCATTCGGGTGATGGTGTTGCTGTCAAACAAATCTGTACTGTAAATTACTTGCCCTTGCAATCCTGCTGGAGTTTGCCACAGATGCAGTTCCAAATCTAACCTGCTGGTGGCTGAGTCAACATCAAACTGACTTAGTGCGAGTCCAGGTAGTTCTAGGGCTGTAATCGGTGTATTTTGGAGAGCGATCGCTACAGAGAACAAAGGATGCCTGCTCAAGTCTCGCGCTGGGTGGAGTTCCTGCACTAGCTTCTCGAAGGGCAAGTCTTGATGGGCATAAGCTCCTAGTGTCACCTCCCGCACTTGCTCCAACAATTCTCGAAATGTGGGATTCCCCGATAAATCTGTCCGCAGGACTAAACTGTTGACAAAAAAACCAATTAATGGTTCAAGTTCTGCACGGTTGCGGTTAGCAATGGGTGAACCAACTACAATATCTAATTGTCCTGTGTAGCGGTGCAACAACGTTTGAAATGCTGCTAGCAAGGTCATAAATAGAGTCACACCCGCTTGCTGACCTAAAGCTTCTAGGGAAGTAGTTAAACTTTTTGATACCTCTAGAGTGTGGGTTGCGCCTCGGTAAGTTTGGACAGCAGGTCGGGTTCTGTCAGTGGGAAGATTGAGTAGCGGAAGATTTGCTAGTTGCGATCGCCAATACGACAGTTGCAACTCTAATACTTCTCCTTGCAACCACTCGCGTTGCCAATGAGCAAAATCAGCATATTGGATCGGTAGTTCTGGTAGAGGGGAAGGTTTACTGAAATTGAAGGCAGCATACAGTGTACTCATTTCTCGGATCAAAACGCCGATTGACCAACCATCGGCAATAATGTGGTGGAGATTCAACAGCAGGATGTGGTCAGTTGAATCTAGTTGAAAGACTGTGACTCGTAGCAGAATGTCTGCGGTGAGATCGAAAGGATATTGGGATTTCGCGATCGCTTGTTGTCTTGCTGCTGCTTCGCGCTCAGTTGCGGGTAAATAACCTAAATCTACGACAGAAAGAGATAGAGTTACATCCTCCACAATTACTTGATTAAGTTGTCCCTCAGTCATTTCAAAAATTGTTCGCAAGACTTCGTGACGGCGCACGATTTCGTTGAATGTTTGCTCTAAGACAGTAATATTGAGGTGTCCAGTTGCGCGAATAGCAGCAGATACGTTGTAGAAGGGATTACCAGGCGCTAAGGAGTTGAGAAACCACAATCGCTGCTGGGAGAAAGATGCCGGAAAGACAAATTCAGCGTTTGAGACATTAGTGGTCAAGTGTTATTTTCCTGTATTTTCAGTCTTTGAGCGAGGAGCGCAGGCGGCGATGAGCATCACGAGAAAGAGGCACAATCCCTGGATCTTTTTGCTGCTGACGACTTTGTAAATCTTCAATAATTTGGGCAATTTGAGCTAAAGCAGGAGACTCAAATACATTGCGTAAAGGTAACTCTACGCCAAAAACATCGCGGATACGGGAAGTTAGTTGAGTCGCTAGCAGGGAATGTCCCCCTAGCTGAAAAAAGTTGTCGTGAATTCCTACAGACTTGAGTCCTAGTAGTTCAGCCCAAATAGTGGCTAGTTTCTGCTCAATAGGCGATCGCGAAACGCTGCTACCTTCAGCACGCGGCTTCCCCCAGTCAGGTTTAGGCAGCGCCCGACGGTTGACTTTGCCGCTAGATGTCAAGGGTAATGCCTCCAACACCATAAAGGCAGAAGGTATCATGTACTCAGGCAGATTTTGCTCTAAGTAACTTCGCAGTTGTGAAATGAGGTGACGCGCAAATTGCGTCTGTAAAGGATTATTAGCGTAATCATCAGGAGGAACTGACACCTGTTGCCAAGGCAGTAAGTCAACGTTTTTTGTCGCGGATTGGTGCTGAAAAATCACATCATAGCAACTGACATCAGTATTTGACCAACTGACATTAACTGTATAAGGCAGTTCTGCCGCTAGATTCCACCAATCTTGCGGTTCAATGCCTAATTCTCCAAGCTGCTGCAAGCCGAAGCGCATTTCGCCTGCGGTTTGGGGTGCTTGGGTTCCCGCCGTTAGCCATTCTGCCGTTTTGACTGCGGCGATGACACGGGCATTAGGAATTGTTGTAACAGTAAGTACATCTGGCTGCATTTCAACTAAATGCTGACGCACTTTTGCAAAGCTTAAATCGTCTTCAATCCAATTCAGCTGAGAATAAGCAACATTTACTCCTCTGCTCCCCTGCTCCCCTGCTCCTCTGCTCCCCTGCTCCCCTGCCTTAATATGCAGAATCGCGTTATAGCGAAACTGAGTCAATTCACTATGATATGCACCGCGTGTAAGCTCAACTTGGACGTGGCTGATGCGCTCAAAGCGCTCTTTCAAAGCGTGAAAGAAAGCAGGATTTATTACCAGTTCCGTCTCCTGAAATATCGCCAAAGTAAGCTGCTCCTGTAACTGATCTCGACTAACAGCGCTGTCTGCCTGATGTAGCTCAACCGCAGCATGAAAAGCTGATAATAACGGGAGACTCCGCACATCTCCAATAAAAATAAACCCACCAGGAGCAACTCTATCAATTGCTCCCTCAAGCACTCGTAGTAGATAGTCTATGCTCGGAAAATACTGCACAACCGAATTGAGAACTACGGCATCAAAATTTGCTTCTATACCCTCAAAATCAGTCGCCATCCTAGTCAGCAACTTTACTTGAGGTAATGCTTGTGCTACTTGCTGAAGGTATTGGATAGACACAGGTGAAAAATCGGTTCCCCAATATTGAGTGCAGTGTGGGGCAAGTTGAAACAGCAGTAAGCCCGTACCACAACCAATTTCTAATATTTTTTGAGGCTGCAAAGCTAAAATTTGCTGGACGCGATCGCTCACCCATTGTTTCATTTGCTCTTTTTGAATGGGTTGCCCTGTATAGCTACTGTTCCAACCGACAATATTAAAAGTAGCATCGCTATCTACGGTAGGCTGGCGATAAGTCTGGTCATATAGATTTTGCCATTGCTTCACCTGCTCATCCTGCAATTGCGGTTTCTGAGAGTTGTCTTGATTCGTTACGATGTATGCAATTATGCGTTTATCTGCTGATGCGTTCTCGTTGGCTACTACAACAGCCTCTCGAACTGTTGGATGTTGACACAATAGCGCTTCAATCTCGCCTAATTCAATGCGGAAGCCGCGAATTTTTACCTGATCGTCAATGCGACCAATAAATTCTAGATTGCCATCAGGAAAATAACGCGCTAAATCTCCGGTTTTGTATAAGCGGCTAAAAGGCGAGGATTCTGTAAAAGGATTGGGAATAAAACGTTCAGCCGTTAACTCAGTTTGATTTAAATAGCCCCGCGCTAGTCCATCTCCACCAATGTAAACCTCACCAACTACCCCAATTGGCACAGGTTGGAGGTTAGCATCTAGCAGGTAAACTTGGGTATTAGCAACAGGACGACCGATAGAGGGCTTGTTATGATTATCAGGGGCATTTAACTGAGCCAGCGTTGCCCAAATTGTTGCTTCTGTTGGTCCATAAGCGTTGAAAAAGCGACGATTTACACTCCATTGCTGCATAATTTCGCGCTGACAAGCTTCACCGCCAGCAATAACCGTTTGCAAGGGTGGTTCTGCTGGTAAAACGGCTAAAACCGCAGGCGGGAGAATAGCAGTATCGATCGCCTTATCTTGCAAAAACTGAATCAGAGAAGATCCAGGTAACTGTGCTGTTTTGGGAGGAATGTAAAGGCTAGCACCAACCCCAAACGCTAGCAGCATCTCGAAAATAGACGCATCAAAACTCAGGGAGCTAAATTGTAAAATGCGATTGGTTGGTTGCAGATTAAATGCTTGAATTTGAGCATCAACTACGTTACAAAGCCCACGATGCTGAATTAAAACGCCTTTCGGTTTTCCGGTCGAGCCAGAGGTGTAAATAACGTAAGCTAGGTTATCTGGTGTTCCGCTACTTGTTGGAGTTTGATCTCTGTGGGTGGCGATCGCTTCCCAGTCACTATCTAGACAAATTAATTGAAGATTTCCGACTTCTAATTCCTGCTTATGATCGCCCCAATCTTTAAAAAGCGGGATTAAGGATTGTTGGGTTAACATGATCGCAACTTGAGTATCACTAAGCATGAACTTGAGGCGATCGCTCGGATAATTAGGATCAAGCGGTACATACGCCCCGCCTGCCTTCCAAATGCCTAGTATACTTACTATCGCTTCTAGCGATCGCTCAATACAAATTCCTACCAAAACTTCAGGTGCAACGCCCAATTGCTGCAAATAGTTTGCTAGTTGGTTAGCGCGTTGATTTAATTCTCGGTAAGTTATTTGCTCGTCAGCATAGACAACGGCAATAGCATCGGGCGTTCTTGCTGCTTGCGCCTCAAATAGTTGATGTATGCAATTGTCTGAATAATTGCACTCAGTTTGATTCCATTCCACCAACAGCTGATGGCGTTCTGCTACACTCAGCAGGGGTAAGTCTGCAATGCGGGCATCGGGATTAGCAACAATGCTTGCTAACAGCGTTTGAAAGTGATTTATAAATCGGGCGATCGTCGACGCATCAAACAAGTCTGTGTTGTATGCAACAAAGCCACTCAACCCCTCTGATACTTCTTCCCACAAACCGCTCAATCCATAACCACGCTCCCACAAATGCAACTCCAGATCGAACCGCGTAGTGCTGACATCAAACTTGAGTGGGTTCAGTGTCAATCCAGGTAACTCCAAAGGTTGCATCGGGGCATTCTGAAGCGCAAAGACAACCTGAAACAAGGGATTACGGCTTGCTTCGCGCTCTGGGTGCAACTCCTCGACTAACTTCTCAAAAGGTAAGTCTTGGTGATCGTAGGCTGCTAGCGTCATTTCCCGCACTCGTCCCAAAAGTTCCCGAAATCTCGGGTTATCGGACAAATCCACGCGCAGCACTAAACTATTGACAAAAAAGCCAATTAATGACTCAAGTTCTGCACGGTTGCGGTTAGCGATTGGCGAACCAACTACAATATCTGTTTGTCCTGTGTAGCGGTGCAACAATATTTGAAATGCTGCTAGCAGAATCATGAATAGAGTCACGCCGGACTGACTGAGGGCTGCTAATTTAGCAGTTAGCTCTTTTGATAGCTCTAAATTGTGGGTAGCACCTCGGTAAGTTTGGACGGCAGGTCGGGTTCTATCAGTGGGAAGATTGAGTAGCGGAAGATTCGCTAGTTGCGATCGCCAATACGACAGTTGCGACTCTAATACTTCCCCTTGCAACCACTCGCGTTGCCAATAGGCAAAATCAGCATATTGGATCGGCAGTTCTGGTAAGGAAAATGATTGATTTGTACTAAAAGCGGTGTAATGTGCAACCAATTCTCGCAGCAACACGCCGAGCGACCAACCATCTGAGACAATATGGTGTAGATTTAGCAATAGGACATATTCAGTTACACCAAGCTGCAACAACTTCACTCGCAGTAGTGGCTCGTTAGCTAGATTAAATGGCTGTTGGGCTGATTCAGTTGCAATTTGCGCTGCTGTTAATTGTCGCTTTGTGAAGGGTAAATGCTGCAAATTCACAACAGGCAGAGATAGATTAACTTTGGCAGAAATAATTTGAGTAGGTTGTCCATCCACCTTGGCAAAGTTGGTACGCAAAGCTTCGTGACGATGGGCGATCGCATTGAAAGCCTGCTGTAAAGCCGTTAAGTCTAGCTGTCCACTAAGGCGAACAGCGAAAGGTACATTGTAGAAAGGGTTTTCAGGTACTAACTGATCTAAAAACCACAATCGCTGCTGCGCGAATGATAAAGGCAATACGCGATCTGCTGAAGGCAGCAGCGCTTCGCTATCGCGCGAAATTGGTACAAGTTGGGGATCAGCTTGGTTAAACTGAGATGCCCCTTGCAGCAAAGCGATCAACTCAGATTTGTGTTCAGCGATCTCTGCTTGTAACTGAGGAGTCAACACTCCTTCAGGAGCATTGCAGCGCAGGCGGAGTCCCTCAACGTAAACTTGAATATCTAGATCGCGTAAGTGAGCTAAAAATTCAACATCTGTCAAAACTCCACCTCCTCACGATTTTGGCAGGTAATTGTATCATCTTTATTTGCTCCACTAATTGCTGCAATGTACTGAGCTAATCTTGCAATTGTAGGTGTTTCAAACATAATTCGGAGTGGCATTTGGACTCCAAAGCGATCGCGAATACGTGAAACTAGCTGTGTGGCTAGAAGTGAATGTCCGCCTAAGTCAAAAAAATTGTCCTCTATCCCTATTTGTTCTCGACCTAAAATTTTGCTCCATATCTGCACTAATTGAGCTTCAACTGACGTTCGCGGTGTCTGGTTATCTAATATTTCAACCTTAGTAAAATTAGGCAAAGGAAGTGCAAGACGATCTATTTTACCGTTGCGGGTTAGCGGCAATGCCTCCAAGACTACAAACGCGGCAGGTATCATGTAATTTGGCAGCTTCGTCTTTAGGAAACTCTGCAAATTGCTAATTGTTATCTGCTCGGAATTAGAAACGACGTAAGCAACTAAAGAGCGATCGCGCTTTACCTCCCGCAGCATCACAACGCTTTCTCGTACTGCTGGATACTGGTTTAACAGAGTTTCAATCTCGCCCAACTCAATCCGAAAACCGCGTAATTTCACTTGAGCATCGCTACGCCCAACAAATTCCAGATTACCATCAGGAAGATACCGCGCTAAATCTCCAGTTTTATAGAGACGACTTTTTGACTTTTCAAAGGGATTAGCAATAAACCGCTCTTGGGTTAATTCAGGACGATTTAAATAGCCTCGCGCCAAGCCATCACCGCCGATGTAAATTTCTCCGGTAACACCAATAGGGACGAGTTGCAGGTGAGCATCCAGCAGATAAATTTGAGTATTGGCGATCGCTTTTCCAATTGGAATTGATGTCAGTGGTACTTGCACCTCATACCAGGAAGTAAAGGTAGTATTTTCAGTAGGTCCATATACGTGCAGTAAATGTTCAGGTGCGCCTGCCTTGATTACGGCTTCTACCGACATAGGATCAACTGCTTCACCACCAAATAACAAGTAACGCAGTGAAGAAAAAGAGTTAGGTACTTCCCGCGCCATTTGATTAAATAATGCGGTTGTCAAAAACAAAACGCTGATTTCAGTAGAGCGAATTTCTTGAGCAAAGTCTTGAGGGGAAAGTGTAACTTCTGAATTAATCCCAACTAATTGCGCTCCATTCAGCAGTGCTACCCAAATTTCAAATGTTGCTGCATCAAATGAAATATTGGAGCATTGGGCAACTTTATCTCCGGGTGCTACGGTGATGTAGTTAGTATTGCAGACTAAGCGATTTACGGCTCGATGAGGTACTGCTACACCCTTTGGTGTTCCTGTTGAACCAGAGGTATAAACTACGTAAGCAAGATCGTCTAAGGCTGTTTGGTTGATTAGGCTTTCTTCACTACCTAGCGCGATCGCTTCCCAGTGCTGCTCTAAGCATACTATTCGCTTTCCCCAACTTTGATCAAAAAGAGGAGCTAGTGCTTGCTCTGTCAGTAATACAGATACTTGTGCATCCTCCAGCATAAACTTTAATCGCTCTGGAGGATAAGTTGGATCTAGAGGAACGTAGGCTGCTCCAGCTTTCAGGATACCTAGCTCTGAAGCCACCATCATCGGCGAACGCTCCATGCAGATACCTACCAGTGTTTCAGAACCTACGCCTAGTTTGCGTAAATAATGCGCTAGTTGGTTACTACCGCTATTTAATTCTCGATATGTAAATTGTCGTCCAAAGCTTACTGCAATAGCATTTGGGTTTTGTGCTACCTGAGCTTCAAACAATTGGTGAATGCACTGAGTTGGATAATCACGCTGATTTTGATTCCACTCTACTAGGAGTTGGTGCTGCTCGGCGGCGCTTAAAAGCGGCAAGTCGGCTAAACGAGTATCAGGATTTGCAACAGCGCCAGCTAACAGCGTTTGGAAGTGTTGAAGCATCAGCGCGATCGCCTTTTGCTCAAACAAGTCAGTGTTATACACCAGCACACCCCGCAATCCCTCTGATTGCTGCCACCCATCGCCCCACAGATTTCTGAAGTTATCCGCACACTCCCATAGATAAAGCTCTAAGTCAAATCGAGCAGTTGTAGTCTCTAGCTTAAAAGACGACAGATTTAACCCAGGTAAGCTCAGTTGCTCCATTGGTGCATTTTGAAGTGCAAACACTACCTGAAACAGTGGATTACGGCTTCCTTGACGTTCTGGATGCAGTTCCTCTACTAATTTCTCGAAAGGTACATCCTGATGAGCATAGGCTCCTACAGCGACTTCTCGCACTCTCAAGAGTAACTCTCGAAAGGTAGGATTGCCTGATAAGTCGGTTCGCAGGATTAAACTATTGGCGAAAAACCCGATCAAGTTTTCTAACTCGCCTCTGTTGCGATTGGCGATTGGCGAACCAACGGCTATGTCTGTCTGACTTGTGTAGCGATACAATAATGTTTTAAAAGCTGCTAGTAAGGTCATAAACAGCGTTACGCCTTCCTGCTGACTTAGTGCCAAAAGTGCCTGAGACAAATCAAGTGGTAATTCTAGCAACTGAGTAGCGCCCCGATAGCTTTGTGCGCGTGTGCGATCGCTCTTAATTTCTAAGGTGGACAAATCCTGTAACTGCGATCGCCAGTAAGACAATTGCGACTCCAATACTTCCCCTTTTAACCATTGGCGTTGCCAACTAGCAAAATCAGCATATTGAATCGGTAATGGAGGCAATGGATCAGGTTTACCCGAACTGAAAGCTGTGTATAACAAACCCAGTTCTCGAATTAGTAGCGCGGTTGACCATTCATCAAAGACAATATGGTGTAGTGCGATCGCCAGTACATAATCTGATTCGCTAAGTTGCAGCAGTGTTACTCGTAATAACGGCCCTTGTTCCAGGTTAAATGGCTGCTGTGTCTCTTGTAACAGCAATTTTTGTGCAGCAGATCCTCGTTCACTAACAGGTAATTGCTGAAGCTCGATCTTCGGTAGGTAAATTCTTAAGTAGGGTGCAATTACTTGTACAGGTTGCCCCGCTACAGTTTTAAAGGTAGTACGTAATACTTCATGACGACGCACAATTTCATTAAAGCTGTCTTCTAGGGTAGCTAAGTCAAGCATACCTGTAATCCGAAAGGCGGTAGGCACGTTGTAAAACGAATTACCAGGAAACAGCTGATCGAGAAACCACAGCCGTTGTTGGGCAAATGATGTCGGAAAGACAAAGACTTCTTCTAAATTGATATCATTGGCTGATTCTACTGAAGCCATTAATGAATCTGCTTACGTAATTCGCTTACTCTTTTTAACGGAGGTGAAGTATTAATTGCTCTACATTTAGAGAGAAGTTGAATTCGATCATTGTAGAACTAACTACCGCAGAATACGTCTTTCACTTAATATGCGAACAATAGAAAATTATCGCTACATCAATATATCTGCGCCTACGCGAACTGATCCCAATTTACTTTACTAAAAACTGACACAAAATGCTTTTGGGTAATTTCCCTTCTATGCGATCGCTACTTCTACTAACCATCAGCTTCAACTCCCTTTTCCTCACCCAACCTTCACTTGCACAAACATCAGTACCGCCGCATTCTGAAGCTCCTCTAGATTTAAGCTTACTCGAACCAGACGCATCTCTAGATGGAAGTGTGATCACCTCTAACACGATTTCCCAACAGCACCTTACAATTCCTAGCCTCTGGTGGGCAAGCGAACAGTTTGGCGGTAATCTGCTTGACAGCTGGCTAGCTTATCCAAGTGATAGTAAGCACAATCCACGAGTTGATCTAATTGTCAATAGACAAAATTGGAGCTTAAGCGACTACATACAGCGATACGAATTCGTTAACCACTTCGGCAGTGTTGCTAGTGATTACGGCTATAACGTCAGAGTTTTCAACGTTCAACAAGAACTTTTGGCAACTTATACTTGTGATTTTAGTGCAACTCCACGCTTGTGCAATATGCAGGTACAAGCTACGGGGAACGCGCGTGTGCGGGGATCAGGTGAAAGTTTATTTTGAAAATTAACTGGTTCTGATTTTTTGCCACAAGGATTGATATTGCTGCATAGTTGCTTCAGTTAAAGGAAGCAAAAATTCACTGCGCTGGAAAATTTCAGGTTCAGACAATAGCAGGCTTTGTAATGGTTTTTGGATATCACTTGACTTCAGCTTGAGCGGAATCGGCGAGGTTGCTTTGGATTGGACAGAAATTTGTGCAGCAATTTGGGGTTGCCAACAAAAATCAATCCATTGTTCGCCTAGAGAGGTGTTAGAAACCTCACCAGAGGGGCGAACCCACAAATCTGCCCAAAGTGTAGTTCCCGACTGAGGAATAATTGCGGCAATTTGTTGATAACGTTGGATAGCTGGTAGCACATCTGTTGACCAACCCACCGCTAGCCAAGTAGCTCCTAAAATCAGGGGTTGTAGGTAAGTATCGGAACTATAAAACTTGACTTGTTGATTTAGGGCGCGTAGTTGTTGTTCTAGCTCTGGAACATTGTTAATATTTTGGGTGTTGTAAGATTTGCCTAGTTTCTTTAAGGTTAGTCCAATGACTTCTCGTGGCTGGTCAAGTAAAGAAATGCGATCGCGTAATTCTTCTCGCCACAAATCACCCCAATCGCTAGGTGTCCAGCCCAAAGGCTCGAATTTTTCTCGGTTATAAACAATAACTGTATTACCCCAGCGATAAGGCGCAGCCCAAACTTTGCCGCCAGCGTCTAGCTGTCCTTGATCATTGCGCTTTACAAGTTCTTGCCAGCGAGTGGGCAAGTTTAGCCACTGTGGCAACTTTGTTACATCAAGCGGTTGAATCAATTTCTGGTTAATTGCTTGTGCTAACCAATAATCTCCCAATGTTACCAAGTCAGGCTGGACAACTTGTTGAGATTTAATAAACGGTAGAGGTAGTTCTAGTTGCCTGTCGTCGGCTTGCTTATTTGGCTGCTTGCTACCAGATTCTAATTGTAAAAATAACTCCTTTAACTGTTCAACTGGAGCAAACTGTAAATCAGCACGTTGGTTGAGAGTACGGAATTTATTAACTACTTGGGCGGGGATAGAACCTTTCAATAGCTGAACGCGCAACTTGGCTTTGTCTTGTTCACCACACGCAGCTAGTAGCTGGCTTAATGCTAGTGTCCCTGTACCCGCTAAAAAAGACCTTCGATCCATATTTCCCTACACGCTTTGCCGCCGCTCGACTCCAAAGCCAACTAAATCAATGACGCTGGGTGGTTCGTTGGCGTCTGTTGGGCGCTGGTAAGTAACGATTGTCCGCAGGCGTAAGTCAAGCGCAAGCATTCGCATTTGATCCACTGCTACCGATCGCCGATAATATGTTGTCATCTCCAAAGTTTGACGGGTAGGCTGATAGGTAAATCGTCCCGCGATCGCTCCTGCTTCTGAGTATCCTTCATTTCTAAGGTAAAAGCCTTTAATCGCTTCTTCCTCGGCGACTTGTGCTGCTATAGGCGGGGGTGGGGTTTCAACGGATGTATCAGTTGATGTAACGTAGCTATCTGGCACAAATAAAGCTTGCAAACTCATCGACACTGTTTCGCCAGTTTCAGAGCGAGTGTCAAAGGCGATCGCAAACCCTGGTAATGCCTCTTGCTCATTGTTTGCTGCTACCTTAATCCCACTTAAGCTAGATAGCGATAAAATTTGCTGCTTCTGGGCTGGGGTAATTTGCTCTACCCTAAATTCTGTATAAGACCTTTCTATCCGCCCTACAAGCACCTCATGGTACGTTCTTTCTGTTGTCCATCGTCCAGTACAAGCAGTAAAAAATTCCTGAAATTTAAGCATTTTTTCTGATCAAAGTGCTAATAAGATTTCTTTATCTACAACTGACAGAGTTTTTATTTTTTCTATAACGTAATCAAATCACTACTTTATTCTAGACAATCTTTAAATACAACGTATCAAACACTACCAATAGGTATTTTTATCTGAGATATTAACTCAATTAGTTTACGCTTATGGATAGTGCGCTGCTGACGTATATAGTTGGTTAATGCTCATAATTCGCCTTTAAAGCTATATTTTTGCTGAAAATAAGCTATAAATTTAAGTAAGCTAGACAATAATGTATCTTACTACTCAACAATAGTATTTATTTTTGTTTAAAACCTAATATTAATGTATCGCTTTAAAAGCACAAGTCTCAAAAGTTAAATGATTTGTAAGGAGAGATAATTTTGCTGTTTTGTTGCCTACTATAGAAAAGAAATTAAATAGAGCGATGAGGGTTATCAGATGGAGCCAGTACAAAAACAAGTCATCGCTTTGAGCCATAAAGTAGATGCTCTGTATCAGGTTGTTGACAATCTCAATGCTAGGGTGTCTGAAGCTTTCTCAGAGTGCCGCTTATCTCCAATCCAGGGAACAAATAATTCTCTGGAAGTAGATTCTGTTGGGCATTACTCAAATCAAAGCTATAGCAGCATCAAATCGGCGATGGAACACAAAGACGTGCTAGTAGATAGCAGCAGTCTCGATAACCATCGTCAGAGTGGTGAAAAGGAGTTAGCACCAGAAATTCAAATTCAGCGACTGACGGCACAACTAACCGCAGCTTACAATCGCATCGCCGCCTTGGAAGAACTGTTACTTGCTCAGAGAATTCATTAGATCAAAGGCGAGAGGCGAGAGATCCCCCCTTTCCCCCCATCCCCAGAGGGGACCCCATGCCCCCCCTTAGGAAAGGGGGAGGCTAGAGGCTAGAAAATTTCTGTTGTCTAATTTTCCTTTTAAGTAGATTAATGGTGGCTGTAGCGCTCTACTAAGGCTTCAATTGCTTGTATAAGTTGGGTTTGGTTCCAATCTTGGGTAAGATGAGCAGCGATGCAGGAGCCTCCGGCTCCCATGCCTTCCTTGACATAGCCTTGCTCATAAGCCCGAAGTTGGGCATAACGCGAGGTAGCAAAACTTAACTGGGTTGCTAAAAGAGGTACAGAATCAATCATCGCTGCTAATTCAATTGTATTACCGCTTTTGTCTTCTGCTACCCAACGAGTTGTTCCTACTACAACTTGTTTCGGTTGCCAAGCTAAGTTATAAACTTGGGCGATCGCTTTGATTAAGGCATATACCGCCAGCATCTGAGTACCACCAGCTAACATTACGCCATTTGTGCGACTAACTGCGATCGCCATCCCAGCTGCTGTGATTTGCATCGGATCGCCTACTGCTGCAATTAGCTGGAGCGGATCTTTGACGGGGTGTTGCCAAAAACCAGCATTTTGTAGTCCAGCTTGTACCACAGCCCATTTTTGAGCATGATTACAAACAGGATGGCTACTGTTAACTTTTCCGGCTGCGGCAATGCCCAATCCGGTTAAAACCGCGAGTGCAGTTGTGGTTCCTCCGACAACACACTCGCCTAAAATCAGATAACCCTGATCCATGCTTGCAGCTAGCTTTTCACCCCAAATTAGTCCTTGATTGAGTAAATGTTTTACTGTTACTAAGTCTAAAGCGCAGCCTTGAGTCAAACACTTGGCAACGGTTCCGCCTAAATCAATTGCTGGCACAGTGGGCGGTTGGGGTAATCCGGCATTGAACAAATAAACCGGAATCGAGAGCGCCTCAACAACAGCACGAGAAATCAATACTGGGGAAGCGCCAGCAGCGAGTGGTGGTAAGGGATATTGCGGCTGGTTCTGGGGGCCATTGTACAAAAACTCCGCATCAGCGATCGCCGTATATTTGCGATCATTAGCAGTAAGTCCAGCAGCTGAAATACCAGGAATTAAAGCAGTTTCGGTAAATCCTAAAACACAAGCAAATACAGGTTTACAACCCCGATACTGCCGCAACCATTCTTGCCCCTGTTCCACCTGAGTATAAACGCGAATCATCAAAATTTTAATATAGGGGCTAGGGGCTAGGGGTTAGGAGTTAGGGAATAAATAATAATACTATCTCCTCTGCTAAGAATGCTCCTCTGCTCCCCATCTCATTCTTCCCCTTCGTAATCCATCAGAACCTGCACCCAGTTAGGAGGACGTGGAATCGGGTTGCCCAAGCGATCTAGTAGAAACCAGGCTGCCAGGTGTACCACAAACAAGTAAACTACGTTATTAACAAAAACCATAGCGATCGCCAGCGCCTGAATTATAGATACACTAGGCTGACTGAGTAATCCCAACTTGATATATCCCCACTCTACTAACCTTGTTACCTGAGTAATTGTATAAACCCAGAGGTCTTCACCCGTCAAAATAGACACTAGCCAAAACCGAAAGAAGAATCCTAAAGCACCTAGCAGCGTACCCAAGGCAATAGAAACAACCCAAGGCGATCGCCGTTGCCATGTAGATCCTAGCAGCACTCCCATTAGACCAAACGGGAAGATAAATAAAATGCTACGAGTTGGCCCCATCAAGACTGAAAGCAGCAAACCAGAAACTCCTGCTGCCATCCAAGCGGCGCGACTACCCCAGCGTAAATAAACCAAGGCGATCGGGACGGGAAAAAAGATCCGCAACAAAGGTCCCAAAGGAAAGTAGTAATTAATAAACCAAATTAAGCTGGCGGTACTGGCTAAAAAAGCAGTTTCCACCATCTTTAAAGGAGCAACAGCCTTCAATCGTGGCTCAGAGAAGTTGTCTTGATAATTGGATTGTTGATTAACAAAGGTTTCAGGAGGAGTAGCTGGTGGATCTGCTGGAGAATCGCTCATGCCGATTTATAAAACTCTTTCAAGTTTAAACGTATTCACCAATCAATTATCAATCTCTCGGATGCAGGTTCCTCTAATAAATCAATTATCAATTGTCAATTCATTGATAAAATTGTTCATTTTTCATTGATTCTGACAGTTGTTGCCTCCGGTAAAGTTTGAGTAGAAATACCTTGTTTATCTGTTTGCACGACTAAAGTTGAGCAAGGTGCATGATGCAGGACATAATTACTAACGCTTCCTAGCAATGCTTCTGCCAATCCTGTGCGGCCACGACGACTAAGTACAATTAAATCGGCTCCCCAGTTTTTTGCTGTTTGACATAGACACAAGCCTGCTTCCCCAGCCGATAGATTAAGTTCTGTTGGTACTCCTTGGCTAGTTGCTATTTCCCCGTAGTGAGTAAGTATTGTCAGTCCGTGCGATCGCTGCTTTTCATAGTGAAGGTTCCAAGCTTCATAAGAATCGTTCATTATGGCGGGGTACAAACCCACTTCTACAGGAATAGGAACTATTGGTTCGCCAATTAAATCATTACACAGGCAATGCAACAACATTAAGCTGCCTTGATAAAAGAGCGCTAACTCTAAGCTTTGCTCAAAAACAGTTTGAGTTAATTGAGAGTTATCAATAGCTACGAGAATTTTGTGAAAACTCATTTAGCACCTCCAAATTAGGAGTAAATTATATTTAACCGATCAGGCGCTCAAGGGCTTGCAGATCGAGAATACAAAGTGTCTGTTGATTACGTACAATTAACCCTTTTTTCTCTAACTTCGCTAATACCCGTGTTACTGTTTCCCGTGCCAATCCACTAAAACTACTTAATTCACGGTGGGGTAAATTGGGAATTTGCATTCCTGCTTGAGCTTGTATTCCCTGTCCTTCTGCTAAGAACAGTAATGTATCTGCTACTCGCGACATACTATCAGATTCCCGCAGTCGCAGTCGTCGATTTACTTGCCGCAAGCGCCGTGCCATCAGCTGAGACAACCGGATTCCCGCTATCGGTTCGGTCTGAATTAATTGTACAAAATCTTGAGCTGGCATATTACCAGTTACGGTGGGAGTAAGAGTGATCACATCTGTGGCTCGTGGTGCTTCATCCAAAGCTGCCATTTCTCCAAACAATTCTCCCTTACCAAGAATGTTTAGTGTCACCTCTTTACCATCTAAATTGTAAGTGCGAATTTTAACCCAACCTTCCAACAGAAAGTATACCGAAGTACCCCAATCATTTTCTAATAAAATTACTTGATTGGCTGAGTGAGAGCGGGTGACAAGATGGATTAGGGCCTTTTCGACAACACTTTTTGGCAAGCCTTGAAAAAAGCGAACCGAGTAAATTAGTGGATTGATAGGTGCGTCAAAACTATATGGGTCATCCATTTCTACATCTTGTCATGAACGTTACTTCTGCGTCATATATTTTTAGATTGATAAATAGGGGAGTGAGTAGTGGGGAGTGGGGAGTGAGTAGTGGGGAGTGAGTAGTGAGTAGTGAGTAGTGAGTAGTGGGGAGTGAGTAAATTTATGCTTAGGTTTTGGACTTGATAGTTCCATTTTTTCTTTCCACTCTCCAGTCTTGACTACTCACTACGCCCAGAAAGCGCTTAAAAGCAGTACAAAGCAGTTTGGTTACAGAAAATGCAACGATTGAGCGTTTGTGTCTTAACGATGCGATGGTAAAGACCAACGTTTTTAATTTGCATAAGACAACAAATCAGGTATGAGACTTTTTTATTTATTACCGACAACCCTATTTGTATTTGGAATGGGGACAATTACTCATTTTACCCTTGCTCAATCTTTCAGTCAGCTACCTATGAACAATACATCAGCCCAAGAGCGTTCTTCTAAGTCAGTCGGTGGCTTATATGTCCAGTCTGAAGATGGAGAGAAGCAAAGTTTTCCGCTTAAACACACTGATGTCAAGGCAAAAATTGCGGGTAATGTGTCACGAGTAGAGGTGACACAAACATTTGAAAATCCTTTTAAGGAACCTTTAGAAGCTGTTTATGTGTTTCCGTTGCCGGATCAAGCGGCAGTGGATGATATGGAAATAAAAATTGGCGATCGCATAATCAAAGGTGATATTAAAAAACGTGAAGAAGCACAAGAAATTTATGAACGCGCCCGTCAAGAAGGCAGAACAGCTGGACTATTAGAACAAGAACGAGACAATATCTTTACTCAGTCACTTGCCAACATTAAACCAGGCGAACAAATTGATGTCACTATTCGTTACACAGATAGTCTGAAGTTTGAAGGTGGTGATTACGAATTTGTTTTCCCAATGGTGGTAGGGCCGCGATATATTCCGGGATCCCCCCTACCCCCTTTGATAAGGGGGGATTTAGGGGGGGTTAGTGGTGATAGCACTAGCGTACCCGATGCTTCACGTATCACTCCGCCAGTGCTAAAACCTGGAACGCGATCGCGGCATGATATTGCTGTAACAGTAGAAATTGATGCTGGAGTTCCATCTGAAGTACGTTCACCTTCTCATCAAATCCGCACTCAATCTAATGGACAGCTAATCAGAGTCCAGCTAGGCGGCGAAGATACAATCCCTAACAAAGACTTAATTCTCCGCTATCGCGTTGCCACGAACCAAACACAAGCAACGGTACTAACTCAATCTGATCAAAAAGGCGGTCATTTTGCTGTTTATCTGATTCCAGCTGTTGAGTATCGCACAAGTGAGATTGTGCCGAAAGATGTTGTATTTCTGATGGACACTTCGGGTTCCCAATCAGGAGATCCCCTAATCAAGTCTCAGGAATTAATGCGCCGCTTTATTAATGGCTTGAATCCGAACGACACATTCACAATTATTGACTTTGCCAATACTACAACTCAGTTATCCTCAGCACCATTGCCGAATACTCCTCAAAACCGTGCTAAAGCGATCGCCTATATCGACAACCTAGATGCTAATGGTGGTACAGAATTACTCAACGGCATTCAGACAGTGTTGAATTTTCCTGCTGCCCAATCAGGACGTTTGCGGAGTATTGTTTTACTAACAGACGGCTATATTGGCAATGAAGTAGAAGTAATTGCCTCTGTCCAAAAGCAACTAAAACCAGGGAATCGCCTTTATAGTTTTGGTGTCGGTAGTTCTGTTAATCGGTTTTTACTTGATCGCCTTGCAGAAGTTGGACGCGGTACTTCTCAAGTTATTCGCCAAGATGAACCCACTGGGGAAGTCGCTGAAAAGTTCTTCCGCCAAATTAATAACCCCGTACTGACAAATATTAAAGTAGATTGGCTCGGTCGTCCTGCTGAAGTTGGTAATACCCAACCGCAAATTTATCCTGCTTCTCCTCCCGATTTATTTGCGAATCAGCCTTTAGTGTTATTCGGACGGCAAGAATACCGTAATCCTGGTACTCTGCGAATTACTGGTACTGCTGCTGGTGGTAAGCGCTACGAAAAGACGCTGAATCTAAATTTTGATAGCACTGGCAACCCTGCTGTTGCCCAACTTTGGGGACGCGCCAGAATTAAAGACTTGATGAATCAAATGTTTGGAGGTGAGACGAAAACGGGCGTAGAGGCAGTTACTGATACAGCTTTGGCTTATCGCTTGTTGTCTCAATACACTGCTTTTGTTGCCGTTAGTGATGAAGTGCGGGTCAATCCAGATGGTACACGACAGCGAGTGCAAGTTCCAGTTGAATTGCCTCAAGGTGTGAGCTATGAAGGGATTTTTGGTGACGCAAGTTCTGATTTTGCCGCTCCTGCTGGTGGTGTGATGTTTAATAGTGCTGCACCACGTCAGCAAAGATTACGTTCCGCAGCCACGAGAGTTGCGCCGTCTGCCTTACCCGCGCCACTTGCAGTTCCAGAATCAGAGACAACTGATACATTCAATCAAAACAATTCGCGGATTGAGGTAATTAGTGCGGCGGGATTGAGTCAAGATGCGATCTCATCCCTCACTCAACACCTCCAAAGTGTCAATCTTCCTCAATCTGTCAGTGGTGAAATTGTATTAGATTTTCCAATCAAAGATCAGCGCGTGGGACGAATTATCTTGGACGATCAAGTCTCAACTCTTAAAGATTCAACTGTACTTGATTTGATTAAGCGATCGCTTGTCACTTGGATGGTGACTGAATCTGTTAACGGCAATATTCGTTTGAAACTGCGGATTGTGCCATCGGACTTGCAATAAGTTAAAGTCGAAGTTGAGTTACAGCAATTTTGCCGGAAAAGCAGATATCAACATCACTTCCAGGAGTGCGATCACGTTTGCCATACTCTCCCACATAGTAAAAATTATCGCCTTCAACCCGGTAATTAACTGGTAACGGTTGAGTACATGGTTCACAAAACACTACGTCGGGGTCAGGATCTCCGGGTTCTAGATGTGGTAAATTTACATTCCAGAATGTGCCGGGTTCAGCTGGGCGTTTAAGTAAGTCAGTCAACACTCCAGCTGTCCATCGAGCGGCAACATCCCAATCAACATTACGTTTTCCTTTGCGATAGTGGGAAACTGCAATTCCTGGAACCCGGTGAAACGCCGCTTCTCTAACAGCAGCAACGGTTCCTGATATATAAGTATCAGCGCCCATGTTTCCGCCAGCGTTGATCCCAGAAATTACATATTTGACATCTGGGCAGATGTGTGTATACGCAATGCGTACACAATCAGCTGGAGTACCTGCGATCGCATATTCAGTATCAGATCGCCGTTGAACGTGAATCGGTTGAGTTGTTGTAACTTGATGCCCACAACCCGATAAATGGTCTTTGGGAGCAGCAATAATTACTTTTGAGTCGTTTGTTTTGAGAACTGATGTCTGGCGGCAAGCTTGTTTGAGGCTACGCATTCCAGGTGCATCAATTCCGTCATCATTAGTTAATATCAGGAGCATTTATTTTATCACTCAGCTAGCATTATGCCAGCCTAGACACGCATTTTCCCACATAGCTATTAATCCGATTATTTTACATTGTTTATCTAGTTTCTAGTGCTAATTCATTCATAGACAGGATAGCGCATTGGTTGATCTTTTTTCAACTTCTTCGTTCTAAAGTTCTATATTGATATTTGGTTAAATTTAGATTATTGATTTTTAGTTTAATATTAAACATTTAAATTTCTTGCTATTTTTGGATAATTGTGTATAACTAGATTTAGAGCCAAAAATTTAATCTAGATATGCTTTAGGTACAACCGTAATGCTAAATTATTCTAAATTTACTTAGTCTTTTGCTTCTTTGTTGTAAATATGGCTATTGAATAAACGTAGCTATATCACTTGCATCTCAACGTTTATCTATGGATTATAGATAATGATTGTCAACAAATTATTTTGGATGTAACTATATCTCTTGTAATATTAACTATTTATTTAGATTTAAATTATTGAGTTTTACTTATTTATATAATAAGTATATTTTTTGCAAACAAATTTTATTATTGTTTAATGAACCAACAACAAACAAATAACTATTTATAACTTTTGGATAACCTTTTTAGCATTGCAAAATAGATTAATTTATAGTTTAATAATTTAAGAAGTAGGTTAAGTATATCTTTTTTGAGGAGAATGGTTAGACATGAATTGAGCGTTAAAAACGCTAATTTTATTTGTTATTAAGGCATAAATTTGCAGGAAAGATATTAACTGCGAAACACTTATTTGGTTGAGGCCAAAGTAGTAAATTAAGCAAATACCAATAATTCCTGATTAAGCATTTTGCGATCGCCTAACCCTTGTGCAAGTCCTAATTAAGTTTGGTGCGCTGAATAACCAGTAGTAAACTAAAATTACTGTATAATAAAATACGTTAGTAGCTGTTTTTCTGTGTTATTACTGACATTGTAGGAAAACAGTTTTTGATATTGAGCGCTATGAAACCAATAGCCCATACCGCATTTAAGAGAAGTTACTCTTCTCTGCTCTTTTAATTTAAGTTTGAAGAGTAGGTATAATTAAATATGTTCTACAATACCAGTTGTCAGTGGTCTATTGGTAATGGACAACTAGAAACACGCGCTGTCTCCTGTTTTGGGCGTAGCAGTTGATGTTTGCTTAGTTCAACTTATTCAGCATGAAGAATCCTATTTTTGAAATACAACAGGAGTAAAGATGGCATTTATCCAAGGTGATCAAAATCCACGTAATCCAAACGACACTTTAAACGGAACTGCCCAAAGTGACTTTATTGAAGGTCTTACAGGAAACGACACATTATTTGGTTTCGGTGCAGACGATGTACTAGATGGTGGTGTTGGTAGAGACAGGATGGAGGGCGGTGCAGGCAACGACACCTATATTGTTGACAATGCGCTCGATATAGTTACAGAAAAGTTTGGTGAAGGATTAACAGATACTGTCCAATCCTCAGTCCAATACACCCTGGGTAACAACCTAGATGATCTAATCCTTTTAGATAACCCAAATACTGGGCTTGGTACAGCTATCAACGGTACGGGAAACGCCCTCGCCAACCTTATTGATGGAAATAGTGGTAATAACGTTATTAGGGGCGAAGGTGGCGATGACGACCTACTCGGTAATGGCGGTGATGACACTTTAATTGGGGGAGCTGGCAATGATGTTCTGAATGATTCTGCTGGCTTAGACGTTCTCCAAGGTGGACTAGGCGACGATCTCTACATTATTCAGGACAACGGCGATTTTGACCTTATAACAGGCGACGTTGTTCTTGACGAGGTTAGAGAGGTTGCTGGTGAAGGTATAGATACCGTTGATGCTTTTGTCAACTATAGACTGGATGGAAATGTTGAGAACCTAGTGCTGAATGAGAATGGCGGTTTCGGCCCCAGCGATGGCACAGGTAATAGCCTCGATAACTACATTTTGGGTAATTCTACTAACAATAATTTGTCTGGTGGAGGCGGAAATGACACCTTGGATGGTGACTCAGGTTCCAACATTCTCATGGGTGGAGACGGGAACGATGATTTGTTCGCTGGAACTGGCGATGACTTCTTAGATGGGGGAGCAGGCAGTGACTTCCTTGAGGGTGGACTTGGCAGTAACACGCTTGTTGGTGGCGTGGGCGATGATTACTATGTTGTCACCAGCGTAACCAACGATATTGTAGAGGCTAGTGGTGCGGGAATAGATACTGTCGATGCGTCGATTAGCTGGACGCTAGATGCCAACGTGGAAAACCTGAACATTGCAGGTAGCAGGGCGCTTGACGGCATGGGTAACAACCTTGCTAATATAATCGCGGGTAATAATGCTAGTAACACTTTGTCTGGCGCAGCTGAAAATGACACCATTGCTGGTGCTTCGGGCGACGACGTGATCGCAGGTGGAGACGGGAATGACGAGTTATTCGGTGAAGTCGGTAATGACAGCTTGGATGGCGGGCTAGGTAATGACCTGCTTTCCGGCGGTATTGGTATTGACTTACTACTAGGTGGAGACGGCCAGGATCAGTTGATTGGTGGCGGCGACAATGACTTGCTAGATGGAGGACTGGGTATTGATGTGCTGATCGGCGACGTGGGCAATGACACCTACATCGTTGATAACATTAGAGATATCATTAGCGAATCTTTCCGTGGTGGTACAGATAGCGTTCAGGCTTCAGTCAGCTATACCCTGAGAGCAAACCTAGAGAACCTTATCCTCAGAGGTACTCGTAATATCAACGGTACAGGCAATACCCTCGACAACACAATCGCTGGAAATAACGCTAGCAACACTCTTAGGGGTGGAGCAGGCGTTGACACGCTGACAGGCGCGGGTGGCCGTGACAGATTCCTCTACAACACCAATGCTGCCTTTAACACTGGTGCGCTTGGAGTCGATAGGATCGCCGACTTCAGCGTTGGTGTTGATAAAATTATTCTAGACAAAACAACCTTCAGGAACCTTACCAGTGCTGCTGGTGGTGGTTTAAATGCGGCGAGTGATTTTGCCAAAGTTGCAAATGATTTTCAGGCTGCATCTAGCAATGCCCGTATTGTTTATAGTGACGGCAACTTGTTCTACAACCAAAACGGTTCAGCAGCAGGGTTTGGCAGCGGAGCTTTGTTTGCCACACTCACAGGCGATCCCTCAATCGGACGTGGGGACTTCATAGTTCAGGCATAAAAGTAATGTTTGAGAAATTTGGAAAACTTTTGTGATTACTTACTGATACACAATCTCATGTTTTTTTATCAACACCTTTGGAGGACGAGTGCGCTATGCGAACTATGCTAGTTCTTCTATTATTTTTTGGTATGTCATGCCTACTGCTGACATCTAATGGTCGCTCTTTACTAAAGGCGGCTAAGAGATTTGTAGAGGCACAGGTACAGCAAGCCAAGAAATACTTAGTAAGAATCAATCCAAGTTACCGTAACAATCAAAAGCGCCACACAAAACAGCCTTCCTCGGCTGTAGCGGCAGCAAGTTCGAGCGGGAAAAACTCGCACAAAAATCAGCCATTGCTGATGCGACTGAGATTAAAGTTGTCAAGGAGCATCAAAAAAAGCACAAAGTTCGTTGCCATCTTCGCGATCGCAATTATTGCTGGACATGGGATGTCGTCACAACTAGCGGCACAAGTTCCATCAGGACCTTCCCAGCCTTTAACTTCGCTGAAGACAGTACCAATTCCAGGGCCAAGCCCTTCTGAACTGGCAGTCTATGTTAAAGACAAAAAGACCGCGATCATGCTCGGAAAATCCCTTTTCTGGGATATGCAGGTCGGCAGCGATGGCATTCAAGGGTGTGCCACTTGCCACTTCAACGCCGGAACTGACAACAGAATCAAAAACCAGATCAGTCCTGGACTGTTGCGCGTGACTCCGGGCCCAGATACAACTTTCCAGACGGGTAGACCGAACTACACACTACAGTCTAAAGATTTCCCATTCCACAAATTGGCAGATCCGAACAACCGTAACTCGGAAGTTGTCTCAGACTCAAACGATGTCGCTTCCTCTCAAGGAGTTTTCAATACCCAATTCGTCGACATTATTCGTGGTAGCGCTAAGGATAAAGTAATTTTCACGCCTGAGCCAGTCTTTAACGTCGCAGGTACGGAAACCCGCCGGGTAGAGCCGCGTAACACACCAACAACGATTAATGCGGTATTCAACTTCCGTAACTTCTGGGATGGACGCGCCCAAAATGAATTTAATGGTGTGAATCCGTTTGGAAAAAGAGACCCCAATGCTAAAGTTCTCAAGGCAGCAACCGCAACCAGTCCCTTACAAGAAGTAAGAGTCAGTCTTAAGGATTCATCTCTGGCTTCGCAGGCAGTAGGGCCACCGCTCAGTTCCTTCGAGATGTCTGCTGATGGTCGCACGTTTGAGGAAATTGGCCAGAAGTTTGGGTCAATTGACTTGAGATCTAGAAGTGCTGCCAAGGGCAGGAGGCTCCCTAGAGAGACAGCCCAGAAGCTATTTAGTCTGACACCGCTCGGAAAGCAGCTTGTCGCTCGTGATGATAGTGTTTTGGGTAGTGTTACTAGATTCCCGCAACCGGGTATTAACCAGAATTACGAAGCCTTGGTTAAAGCCGCCTTCCAACCAGTATGGTGGCAATCTAATTACATCGTCGTAATTAATCCGACAGACGGTAGCCGCAGTTTTGCTCCTAGGCCAAACCGCGCCTTGACTACTAATGAGTACACGCTTACCGAGTACAACTTCTCGCTGTTCTTTGGGCTAGCAATTCAGTTGTACGAGTCTACACTGGTTTCTAACAATGCACCGATTGACCAGTATCTAGAAGGAAACTCTAATGCTTTGACTCCTACTCAGAAGTTGGGGCTTGATATTTTCGAGAACCAAGGTAAGTGTATTAACTGTCACGGTGGCGCAGAATTTACTAACGCTTCTGTGAAGAACGTGAAAAACGAAAAAATCGAACGGATGCTGATGGGAGACAATAAAACTGCTGTCTACGACAATGGTTTTTATAACATCGGTGTTAGACCGACGTTTGAAGACCTGGGTGTAGGAGCACAAGATCCGTTTGGTAAACCGCTTTCAATGTCGCGCCTTGGTCAGCAACCAGGTCAGACACCGGAAGAAGTTCACTGTGCGCCGGATATCCCGAACCCTGAGCCATGCCTTCCCTTAAATCCAAATGAGCGAGTCGCTGTAGATGGAGCGTTCAAAACTCCTGGACTGCGGAATGTGGAACTCACTGCTCCTTACTTCCACAACGGTGGACAGTTGAATTTGGCTCAAGTGGTCGCTTTCTACAATCGCGGTGGCGATCGCCGAGGTCCAAAGGGAGATGATACCACTGGATTCCCACCTAATAACAGTAATTTAGATCCAGATATTCAGAATTTGGGGCTAAATCTAACACAACAACAGGCTTTAGTCGAGTTCATGAGAGCGCTTACTGACGAGCGAGTTAAGTACCGCAGAGCGCCATTTGACCACCCCCAACTGTTCATCCCGAATGGACATCCGGGCAATCAAAACGCTGTTACCGCCGATGCCGACGGCAAAGCTACGGATGCTCTGATTGAGATCCCTGCTGTTGGTCGTAATGGTGGCCCTCCGTTGCCAACCTTTCTTGGCACCTAACCCTCAGATAGTGTAACCCTTGGTTGGTATAACTCTTAGCCAAGGGTTTCCTTTATTTATTAGTAGCAAATGTAGTTAAATCTCTTTGATAAGTCTAATATCAATCCTAATACCGTTTCTCCATAAACTTGCACTTTTTACGCTCCCCCAACCCCCTTATTAAGGGGGCTAGGGGGATCTGATTTGTGGCATCATCTAGAAGAATTGGTATAAGTACACAATTAAAGGATAAATGCAATATGCTCAAGCAATTTTTAACAGGTATTCTTGTTTGTATTTTGTTGCTAGTAAGTAGCGTGTCTACTTTAGCAGAACCCCTGGAAGCCATATCTCCACCTCAAGCAGCAGCAAAGGTACAAGTTAATCCAGACGAACTCCAGAAGTTTACAGATACTATTAAAGAACTACTCGTAACTTATCCGAAGTTTCAAACAGCGATGGTGCAGGCAGTTGAGGAAGAAGGCTTAAGTAAGGAGCGGTTTACTGAAATTTATCTAGCGCAGCAAAAGCCTGAAGTTCAACCAAGCACAGAGATTACTGAAAAGGAAAAGCAAGACTTTGAAAAAGCTTTTGGCAAGGTTGAGCAAATTCAGCTAGATAATCAGTCACACATGAAGCAGATAGTTGAGCAAAAAGGACTAGAGGTACAACGCTTTAACCAAATTTTTGCAGCAACCCTACAAGATCCTGAACTCCAGCAACAAGTTCGCCAGATGATTGATGGCTAATTTCCCAGGAAATCGCACTTGCTAATAGCACTAATTTCCATAACTGCAACACAGTTGCTGTAGTATTTGGGGTAAAAGTCGTATATCGGGTTAATCCGATGAAACAGATCCTTAATTCCTTTTTTAATTTGAAGTATTTGCAACGCCTGATTTCAACGGTAGCGTTAATGATACTAACAACCTTGCTCGTAGCAACTCCCGCCAGTGCAACAAGCATTGCTCAAATGCCGAACTTGCAGCAGGGCGATCGCACTTGGGTGATCGATCAAGCCGAAGTCTTAAGCCGTCTAAACGAAGGCGAGATTAGTAAAGAGCTAGAGAACTTAGCTGCCAAAACTGGAAATGAGGTGAGAATTGTCACAATTCGTCGCCTCGACTATGGCGAAACAGCAGAAAGCTTTGCCAATAAGCTTTTTGAAAAATGGTTTCCCACAAAAGAAGCACAAGCTAATCAAACTTTACTGGCGATTGATACTCTTAGTAGCGGTACAGCAATTCGCACGGGCGCTCAAGTGAAGTCGCTGCTAACAGATGATATTGCTAAAAGTGTTGTTGCAGAGACAGTGCTAGCACCCCTACGTGCTGGGGAGAAATATAACCAAGCTTTTTTGGATGCTAGCGATCGCTTAGTTGCCGTATTATCAGGACAGCCTGATCCTGGACCACCTCAGATTGCCGCAGCCGTTAACGTAGAAGGCACGTTTAAAAAGGCAGAAGAAACAAATGCGGGCAGCGCGACTATTTGGGTAATTGGGCTATTGCTTGCTGCTACGATTATTCCAATGGCAACATACTATCTATACGTCAAGTAAGCCTAATTTTAACAGTGGACAATTTGTCCACTGTTAACTGTCAACTGTCAACTTTTTAATCTTGAACGTAATCAACACCTGTTAATAAAGCAATTTCAGCCCGGACAAATTCTCGTCCCAGATATGCAGCATGATCTAAGCGAGTGACTAGACTGGGCTGATTTTCCTCAAAAATCTTTATGCAAAGTTCCTTCGCTGTTCTGCCACTAAATATTGTGGTGTGCGATCGCTCAACCTTACCCCGTACCGGAATTGGCTTACCCGTTTCTGGATCAACAGCTAAACCGCGCTCATTAATCACATTAGTGAAATGTTTAGCACAAATTAGCCCTGCTTGTGGATCTAGATAAATAATGAAATATCCACTAGGGTCAAGGTCAATATAACGCTTAGAAAGTTTGTCATCAATTGCAGCCAGGTTTTCAACCGTTTGAGGCATAGTCAATCTACAGTCTAGATTTTCTGCTTGAATAATTAAACAAGTTGTAAAGTGCTTTACAATCTATTTCCAGTTTAATTCTTTTTTTCTCTTGCTTTGCCCACTCTGCGCTATTTGCAAGTAATTTTCTTGATTTTTATCTAAATACCGAGCAATAAATTACGCGGACTAAATGCTAAATCGGCATTGATTACATTGATTTCCTGCTCTAATTCAGCTAAATTTCTTCAATAACCGTCTGATATAACGCGCTTCGCAATCTTCGGCGGTAGTGATAGGAGCGCTGAATATCTTATTCTCTTTAACTCTTTGGCTCAATAGGTGTTTCGGGGAGTTAGGGGAGAAGAGCCTCCAACAAAGCACTCAGCAAGGCTTTGCCTCTCTTTTTGGCGTTGTGAACAAACTCGAAGAAACCCAAGTACAACGGTAGCTTT
>JAESFL010000239.1_pt1 | contig 46702 bp, 58 predicted proteins | sample 9269401 | NCBI WGS metagenome assembly JAESFL01 (sample SAMN14506025, study PRJNA617098) | algae metagenome | isolation source: Gloeocapsa sp. UFS-A4-WI-NPMV-4B04 and co-occurring heterotrophs from desert... | place: USA: Utah | collected 2006-10-01 | reverse complement strand
TCCGGGCAGATCGCCGGGCCGGTGCGGGATGCGTGTCCTGCCCAGGCCCGAGCCTTGTCTCCGCTGCTCGCACCACGACGCCTCGCGAGCGCGCCCCAGGAGCAGCGGACATCAACATACATGCACATCATAGGAAGATATGTCAAGTGCCCGCCGCCGCTCGGGCGCGCTCCCTCCCTCATGGAGGGGAGGGAAGAGGGTGCGTTCCGACGCGCGGAGACCCACGCCTAGCATCTCCCTCTCCCGACACCTGCTCACGCAGGGGCCACCCTCCCGCTCCCGGGGGAGAGGGCATGCTCACGGTGATCAACGGCGCTCTACGCCACATTCCCCGAGCCTCGCTTCGCGAGGTCACCCCCTCGGTGTAGGGAGAGCGAGGGGCACAGGCGAGCGACATCGAGCGGTCGCGCTGAATGAACAGCCGACGGTCGCAGCTTGACCAGCCCTCGGCCGGGCGTCCTAACTGATGGATACGGGGAGGTCGAATGACGCTTGCCATCGAGAATGTGGGCCAGATCGCATTGACGGTCGCCGACGCCGACCGCTCGCAGGCCTTCTACGGCGACGTGCTCGGCCTCAGCCTCCTCTATCGCTTCGGCACGCTCGTGTTTTTCGATGCCGGCAACCTGCGCCTCATGCTGGGCCAGGGGCCCGAGATCGCGCCCGGCAACAGCTGCGTCTATTTCCGCGTCGCCGATATCGAGGCAGCCCACGCCGCGCTTGCCGCCAGGGGCGTCGGCTTCCAGGAGGGCCCGCAGCTCATCGCCCGCATGCCCGACCACGAGCTCTGGATGGCATTCTTCCAGGATCCGGACGGACACCAGCTCGCGCTGATGACGGAGAAGCGATAGTCGGGCCGCCCGCTTCTACCACATATCGAGCGCGACCCGGGCCTCGTCCGACATGCGGCTCTGATCCCAGGGTGGATCGAACACCATGTTGACGGTCACGGTCTGAACGCCCTGGACGGACGCGACGGCGTTCTCGACCCAGCCCGGCATCTCGCCGGCCACCGGACACCCGGGAGCCGTGAGCGTCATGTCGATGGTGACGTTGCGACCGTCGTCGATTTCGACCCGATAGATCAGGCCGAGCTCGTAGATGTCCGAGGGGATCTCGGGATCGTAGACGGTCTTCAGGGCCGCCACGATGTCGTCCGTGAGACGCTCGAGCTCGTCCGGCGGAATGGCCGCGCTCGGCGAGACCGCGGGGGAGTTCGGGGCTTCGGCTTGGGTGGTGGCTGTCACGGCGAAGGATCCTTACCCGAAGAGGCTCTCTGCCTTCTGGAGCGCGTCAGCCAGCTTATCGACTTCCGCGACGGTATTGTAGAGGCCGAACGACGCCCGGCAGGTCGAGGTGGCGCCGAAGCGCTCCAGCAACGGCATGGCGCAATGGGTGCCGGCGCGGACGGCTACGCCCTGACGATCGATCACCGTCGCGACGTCGTGAGCGTGAGCCCCCTTCATCTCGAAGGCGATGATGGCGCCCTTGCCTTTGGCTTGGCCGATGATGCGCAGCGAATTCATGCGCCCGAGGCGCTCGTGTGCATAAGCCGACAGGGCCGCCTCATGGGCCTGGATGTTCTCCCGGCCGAGCTTCATCATGTAGCGAACAGCGGCGCCGAGCCCGATCGCCTCGATGATCGGCGGCGTGCCGGCCTCGAAGCGGTGCGGCGGCTCGTTGTAGGTGATGCCCTCGCGAGTGACCGCGTGGATCATCTCGCCTCCGCCCTGATAGGGCGGCATCTTGGCGAGGAGCTCGCGCTTCCCGTAGAGGACGCCGATGCCCGTGGGTCCGTACACCTTGTGGCCCGTGAAGACGTAGAAATCCGCATCGAGATCCTGGACGTCCACGTCGAGGTGCACCGCGCCCTGGGCGCCGTCGACGAGGACCGGCACGCCGTGGGCATGCGCGATGCGGATGATCTCCTTGATCGGCGTCACGGTGCCAAGCACGTTCGACATGTGCGTGATCGCAACGATCTTGGTGCGGGGCGAGAAGAGCTTCTCGTATTCCTCCACGAGGAAGTTGCCCTCATCGTCCACCGGAGCCCACTTGATCACCGCACCCTTGCGCTCGCGCAGGAAGTGCCAGGGCACGATGTTGGAATGGTGCTCCATGATGGAGAGGATGATCTCGTCCCCCTCCCCGATCGCCATGCGGCCGTAGGAATCCGCCACGAGGTTGTAGGCTTCCGTCGCGGATTTGGTGAAGATGATGTCGTCGACGGAGGGCGCGTTGAGGAAGGCGCGCACGCTCTCACGGGCCTCCTCGAAGCCGTCCGTCGCGGCGTTCGCCATGTAGTGCAGGCCGCGATGGACATTGGCGTAGCCCGTCTCCATGCAGCGCACCATGGCGTCGATCACCGCGCGCGGCTTCTGGGCCGAGGCGGCGTTATCGAGATAGACGAGCGGCTTGCCGTAGACTTGGCTCGCGAGGAGCGGGAACTCGGCCCGGATCGCCTCGACGTCGTAGGGAGCCGTGAAGGGTGCGTTCATGGTTGCCTCTCAGACCCCTCTCCCCGGCAGCGGGGAGAGGATGAAATCAGCCGCGTGCCCTCAGCCACCCCTCCACCGCCTCGATGAGCGCCTCTCGCGCACCCTCGTGCTGGACGGTCTCGATGGCTTCGCCCAGGAAGGCCTGGACCAGAAGGCTCTCGGCCTCCGGCCTCGGGAGGCCGCGGGCCATAAGGTAGAAGAGCAGGTCCTCGTCCAGCGCCCCGCTCGTGGCGCCGTGGGCGCATTGCACGTCGTCGGCGAAGATCTCAAGCTCGGGCTTGTTGTTCATCGTGCCGCCGTCGGAGAGCAGCAGCGAGGCCGACATCATCCGTCCGTCGGTCTTCTGGGCCTGCGGCTCGACGATGATCTTGCCCTGGAACACGCCCGTGGCATCGCCGTCGATCACGGTCTTGAACAACTCGCGGCTGGTGCAGTGCAGGCCCGCATGGGTGGCCACGAGAGTGGTGTCGGCATGCTGCCGGCCGTTGATCATCGTAGCGCCGTTGATGTTCGCGAGCGTGTGATCGCCCGCAAACGTCACGTAGACCTGATGCCGGGAGATGGCACCGCCGATGACGGCGTTGAGCGAGTCGAAGGACACATGCGCGCCCAGGCGCGCGGTGAGCGTCGAGAGAGCGAGCGCATCGCGCCCGGTGCCGTTGAAGCGCACATGGGAGACCTTGGCGCGGTCCGCGACCACGAATTCCACCACATCGTTGAGTTGGGAGGCGGCGCCGTCCGGCCCGTCGTGGGTTTCCAGGATCGTGACGCTTGCCGCTTCCTCGACCACGACGAGGGTGCGGGTGGCGGTCGCGATCGCCCCCTCGCCTGCCGTGACGAAGCGGAGGTGGATCGGTTGCTCCACGGCGGCGTTCGCGGCGACGCGGATCAGCACGCCGTCCGTGAGGAAGGCGGTGTTGAGACGGTAGACCGGGTTCTCCATCGCGAGCGGCACGGGGCTCAGATGCCCGAGCAGTTGATGACCCGAGACATGAGCCTCGGCGGTCGTGACGATCTGGACGCCGTCCGGCAGGCGGTCGAGGTCCGAGGCCTCCGGCACCACATGGCCGTTGACGATCGCGATCCGAACGGCACCTGGATCGGCGAAAGCCCGTGCCTGGGCGAGAGCCCGCGTGGCCTCCTCCGCCGAGGGCCGCTCCGCGAAGGGCGCGGCCTCGCGCATGGCGGCGCGCAGGTCCGTGTACTTGAAGGCCTCGACGCGCCGGTGCGGCAGGCCGACCTCGATGAAGTCGCTGAAGGCTTTGACGCGGCCGTCGCGGTCGCCCGGGAGCTTTGCTTTCGCGGCCTCGAAGGCTTGGACCAAAGCGGTCTCGGCCGGGGTCCGCATGAGAGTCACGGCGGCCATGCTCTTACTCCGCCGCTGCCTGCTGGCGGTAATCCGCGTAGCCGTTGGCTTCGAGCTCCAGCGCCAGCTCCTTGCCGCCCGACTTCGCGATGCGCCCATTCGCCATCACGTGCACGGTGTCGGGCACGATGTGGCTCAGGAGCCGCTGGTAGTGGGTGATGACGAGGAACGAGCGATCGGACGAGCGGAGCGCATTCACGCCCTCGGACACGACCCGGAGGGCATCGATGTCGAGGCCGGAATCCGTCTCGTCGAGCACGCAGAACGAGGGCTGCAGGAGCGCCATCTGGAGGATCTCCATGCGCTTCTTCTCGCCGCCCGAGAAGCCGACATTGAGGGCCCGCTTGAGCATCTCCTTGTCGATCTGGAGCTGTGCCGCCGCCGCGTTGACGCGCTTGATGAAGTCCGGCGTCGTCAGCTCGGTCTCGCCGCGGGAGCGCCGCTGTGCGTTGAGCGCCGACTTCAGGAACGTCATCGTCGCGACGCCCGGAATCTCGAGGGGATACTGGAAGGCCAGGAAGATGCCGGCCGCCGCGCGCTGATCGGGCTCCATCTCGAGGATGTTCTGGCCGTCGAACAGGATCTCGCCGTCGAGAACCTCGTAATCCTCCTTGCCGGCGATCACGTAGGAGAGCGTGGACTTGCCGGACCCGTTCGGGCCCATGATGGCCGCGACCTCGCCGTTGTTCACGGTGAGGTCGAGGCCGTTGAGAATGCGATTGTCCTCGATCTGGACGACGAGGTTCTTGATTTCGAGCATGATGGTCTGTCCGTTCTGACGTCGCTTCGAGTGCGCCTTGCGCGACCCGACGATGAATTGCGAATGGGCGGCGGCCCTCGGCACCGAAGCCGAGGTCGCTCTTCCGGATTAGCCGACTGAGCCTTCGAGCGAGATTGCGATCAGCTTCTGGGCTTCCACCGCGAACTCCATCGGGAGCTTCTGGAGCACTTCCTTGACGAAGCCGTTCACGATGAGGGCGGTTGCCTCCTCCTCCGAGAGGCCGCGCTGTTGGCAGTAGAACAGCTGGTCATCGGAGATCTTGGAGGTCGTGGCCTCGTGCTCGAACACGGCCGACGCGTTCTTCGACTCGATGTACGGGACCGTGTGGGCACCGCACTCGTTGCCGATGAGAAGCGAGTCGCAATTCGTGAAGTTGCGGGCGCCGGATGCCTTCCGGTGCGCCGAGACGAGACCGCGATAGGTGTTCTGCGACCGGCCCGCCGAGATGCCCTTCGAGATGATCCGGCTCGTGGTGTTCTTGCCCAGATGAATCATCTTCGTGCCGGAATCGACCTGCTGCATGCCGTTCGACACCGCAATGGAATAGAACTCGCCCCGCGAGCCCTCTCCGCGCAGGATGCAGGAAGGGTACTTCCAGGTGATCGCGGAGCCGGTTTCGACCTGAGTCCAGGTGATGACCGAGTTCTTGCCCCGGCAATCGCCGCGCTTCGTCACGAAGTTGTAGATGCCGCCGCGACCTTCCGCATCGCCGGGATACCAGTTCTGCACCGTCGAGTACTTGATCTCGGCGTCATCGAGGGTGACGAGCTCGACCACGGCTGCATGGAGCTGGTTCTCGTCCCGCTTCGGGGCCGTGCAGCCCTCGAGATACGAGACGTAGGAGCCCTTGTCGGCGATGATGAGCGTGCGCTCGAACTGGCCCGTGTTCTTCTCGTTGATGCGGAAATAGGTCGACAGCTCCATCGGGCAGCGGACGCCCGGGGGGATGTAGACGAAGGATCCGTCGGTGAAGACGGCCGAGTTCAGGGTCGCGAAGTAGTTGTCGGTCACCGGCACCACGGTGCCGAGGTATTGGCGCACCAGGTCCGGGTGCTCGCGAATGGCCTCGGAAATCGGCATGAAGATCACGCCGGCTTTCTTCAGCTCCTCCTTGAAGGTGGTGACCACCGAGACCGAGTCGAACACGGCATCGACCGCCACGCGGTTCGTGGGCTCCACGCCGGCCAGAATCTCCTGCTCGCGGAGCGGAATGCCGAGCTTCTTGTAGGTGTCGAGGATCGCCGGATCGACCTCGTCGAGCGACTTCGGCGCGCCGTTCATCTTGGGCGCCGCGTAGTAGTAGATGTCGTTGTAGTTGATCTTGTCGTACGACACCCGCGCCCAGTCCGGCTCCTGCATGGTGAGCCAGCGCTTGTAGGCGTCGAGGCGCCAGGCGAGCATCCACTCGGGCTCGCCCTTCTTGGCCGAGATGAAGCGGATCACGTCCTCGGACAGGCCTTTCGGGGCCTTGTCCATCTCGACGAGGGTTTCGAAGCCGTACTTGTATTGATCGACGTCGATCGACCGGACCTGTTCGATCGTCTCCTGCACTGCAGGCATCTTAGATCTCCTCACCGCTCACGGGTTCAAGGCCCGCGGGTTGATGGATGGGCGGACAAGCTTGAGGCCGATCAGGCCGCGTTCGCCCGCCGCTGATATAGGGATCGGACCACGGTTTCGCACGCCCTCGCGAAGCGAAAGACGTCCTCTGCCGCAGTATTCCACCCCAAACTCACACGAATGGCGCCCTCCGCGAGCGCCGGCTCCACCCCCATGGCCTGGAGCACATGGGAGCGCTTCACCTTGCCGGACGAGCAGGCGGACCCGCTCGATACGGCGACGCCCGCCAGATCGAAGGCGATCAGTGCCGTCTCGGCCCTGAGGCCGGGAACCGCAAAAGCAACGGTGTTCGGGAGCCGCGGAGCGCCCGCCGCGAAGATCACGGCGTCAGGAGCAATACGGCGGATCTCCCCCTCCAGATCGCTTTTCATACCGGCGATCCGAACCGCCTCCCCTTCGAGACCTCTGCGAACGGCCTCGGCGGCCGCGCCGAAGCCCGCGATGGCCGCGACGTTCTCGGTCCCGGCCCGGCTGCCCCGCTCCTGACCGCCCCCGCGCAGGAGTCGGTCGGACATCTCGACCCCGTCCGAGGCGAGAATGATGGCGCCAACCCCCTTGGGACCGCCGAATTTATGGGCCGAGAGCGTGAGCGCATCGACCCCGAGCGCGGCCATATCGAGGGGGACCTTGCCGGCGGCCTGTACGGCATCCGTGTGCATGAGGCCGCCCCGCGCCTTCACGAGATGGCTCGCCGCGGCCACGGGCTGGAGCACGCCGGTCTCGTTGTTGGCAGCCTGGATCGAGACGAGAACGGGCCCGGCCGCGTCCGCGAGCCGCCGATCGAGCCAGGCGAGATCCACAATCCCGTCCCGATCCACGGGAATGTGCTCGACGGCTGCTGCGGGGAAGCGATGGCCGGAAAGGACGCAGGGGTGCTCGGCGGCGCCGACGAGGAGCAGAGTTGCATCCTTGCCGCCGACCCGCCGAAGACCCGGCGAAAGGACCGTAGCGCTGGCCTCCGTCCCGCCGCTCGTGAACACGACCTGCTTCGGTGACGCACCGACCAGGGGTGCCACCTGCTCCCGAGCGGCTTCGATGACGGCGCGGGCGGCACGCCCCTCGGCATGGATGGACGAAGGGTTGCCAGGCAAATCCAGCGCGCGCGCGACCGCCTGCGCGGCCTCCGGCCTCAAGCCCGAGGTGGCGTTGTGGTCGAGATAGCTGCGGGGTTCCCGCTCCTGCATCGCCTCTTGCCGTGCTTCTTGCCGTTTCACTGGATCTCAGGCCAGCCGCCCGTCTAAAAACCTTGCATTCGACCTGGGTTGCCGTGCTAAAGCACCGCAACCACATCAGGTTCGATCAACGCCTGAGGGGCCGCCCGTGAGGACCAGATCCCCGCCGGCTGCCCTTGAGCGAACGTTTTTAGAATTGTTCTAAAACGGATTTAGGGAACGCTGGGGCCTTGAGTCAAGGCCGCGCTCCGGGATCGTGCCCCCGGGATCGTGGCCGGGAACCGTGGCCGACCCGGTTCACCGCCCATCCAGTCCCCGGGATCGCGGCCCAAGCCGGCCCTCCCGCCACCCAAGAGGTCTGCTGTTCATGCCAGAGGTTATCTTCACGGGCCCCGCCGGGCGCATCGAAGGGCGTTATCAGCCCGCGAAGCAAAAAGGGGCTCCGATCGCGATCATCCTTCACCCCCATCCGCAATTCGGGGGGACGATGAACAACCAGATCGTCTACAACCTCTTCTACAACTTCGTGAACCGGGGCTTCTCGGTTCTGCGCTTCAACTTCCGGGGTGTCGGCCGCAGCCAGGGCGCCTTCGATCACGGCCAGGGCGAACTCTCGGATGCCGCGGCGGCCCTGGACTGGGCCCAATCCGTGAACCCGGATGCCCGTGCCTGCTGGATCGCGGGCGTCTCCTTCGGGTCCTGGATCGGGATGCAACTTCTCATGCGCCGCCCGGAGATCGAGGGCTTCATCTCGATCGCCGCGATGGCGAATCGATACGATTTCTCGTTCCTCGCCCCCTGCCCTTCGTCCGGCCTCTTCGTTCACGGGTCCGAGGATCGGGTCGCGCCCGTGAAGGACGTGGTGAGCGTGATCGAGAAGGTGAAAACCCAAAAAGGCGTGAAGATCGAGCACGCCGTGGTGGACGGCGCCAACCACTTCTTCGACGGCAAGGTCGACGAGCTGATGGAATCGGTGGACGAATACCTGACGAAGCGGCTCGGCAAAGCCGAAAAGGCAGCGTGACGCCCGCGGGATTCCCGCGTTTGCCCAAGGCCGAAAAGGCGGCTTGAAGGCCCTGCCCCGGGACATCCGGCAACGACACCTGGAAGCTCGGGCCTCGACCCGAGCTTTTCTCATTGAATCGCCGCCTCCCTCGGCGTCGCACCCGCCTGACATCCCCGCCGAGCTTGCTATAACGCTCCACAAAGGATCCCAGCCGAACCCGCGGTCATAGCCGCAGGAGAGCCCCACGCATCAGGCGGACGGTCTCCTTCAGGGCGGCTTCCACCCTGAGGAGACCCCATGATCTCGAACGCCGCCCGCTCCTTCAATTTCGATCTCGGCGAAACCGCCGAGGCCATCCGCGAGACGGTGCGCGACTTCGCCCAGGAGCAGATCGCGCCCCGGGCCGAGGAGATCGATCGCACCAACCAGTTCCCCCGCGACCTCTGGGAGCCCATGGGTGCGCTCGGCCTTCACGGCATCACCGTGGAGGAGGAATACGGTGGAACCGGCCTCGGCTATCTCGAGCACGTGGTCGCCATGGAAGAGGTCTCCAGGGCCTCGGCCTCCGTCGGCCTCTCCTACGGGGCGCACTCGAACCTCTGCGTCAACCAGATCCGCCGCAACGGGAACGAAGCCCAGAAGCGGAAATATCTCCCGAAGCTCATCTCCGGCGAGCATGTGGGCGCGCTGGCCATGTCGGAGCCCGGCTCCGGCTCCGACGTGGTTTCCATGCGGACACGCGCCGAGAAGCGCGGCGACCGCTACGTGATCACGGGCAACAAGATGTGGATCACGAACGGCCCCACCGCCGAGACTCTCGTGGTCTACGCCAAGACCGACCCCGATGCGGGCTCGCGCGGCATCACGGCCTTTCTCATCGAGAAGGGGATGAAGGGTTTCTCGACACACCAGAAGCTCGACAAGCTCGGCATGCGCGGCTCGGACACCTGCGAGCTCGTGTTCGAGGAATGCGAGGTCCCGGAGGAGAACGTGCTCGGCGAAGTCGGCAAGGGCGTCAACGTACTGATGTCCGGCCTCGACTACGAGCGCGCGGTGCTGGCGGCTGGGCCGCTCGGCATCATGCAGGCCTGCCTCGACGTGGTGATGCCCTACGTCCACGAGCGCAAGCAGTTCGGCAAGCCCATCGGCGAGTTCCAGCTCGTGCAGGGCAAGGTCGCGGACATGTATGTCGAGATGAACGCCGCAAAGGCCTATGTCTACGCGGTCGCCAAGTCCTGCGACCGGGGCGAGACCACCCGGGAGGACGCGGCGGGCGCGATCCTCTACGCGGCCGAGAAGGCCACGAAATGCGCCCTCGACGCGATCCAGCTTCTCGGGGGCAACGGCTACATCAACGATTACCCCACAGGCCGCCTGCTGCGCGACGCGAAGCTCTACGAGATCGGAGCTGGCACCAGCGAGATCCGCCGCATGCTCATCGGGCGCGAGCTGTTCGAGAAGACCGCCTGATCGAAGCCCCGGAGGAGCATCATGGCCGAACCCATCATCGTCGAAGCGAACGGCGCCCGCATACCGGCGATCGGGCTCGGAACCTGGCAGCTCCGAGGCGAGGCCGCCAGCGAGGCCGTGCGATGGGGGATCGAGGCCGGGTATCGCCACATCGATACCGCGGCCATGTACGAGAACGAGGAGGCGGTCGGCGCGGGTCTGCGCTCCTCCGGTCTCCCGCGGGACCAGGTCTTCGTCACCACGAAGGTCTGGTACACGGACATCGGCCCCGGTGCGCTGGAGCGGTCGGCGGAGGCGAGCCTCAAGCGGCTCCGCCTCGACGCGGTCGATCTGCTCCTGATCCATTGGCCGAGCGGGGAGATCCCGCTCGGCGATTCCATGCAGGCGCTGGCCAATGCCCGCCGGCGCGGGCTCGCCCGCCATATCGGCATCTCGAACTTTTCTGCGAAACTCGTCGAGCAGGCGGTGGCGGCCTGCGACGAACCCCTCGTCGCGAACCAGTGCGAATACCACCCCTATCTCAACCAGGATCGGGTGCGCGCCGCCTGCCGGCGCCATGGCCTTGCCTTCACATCCTACAGTCCCTTGGGCAAGGGCGGCCTCACGCGGGATCCCGTGATCGAGGTCATCGCGAAAGGGCACGGCAAGACGCCTGCCCAGGTCGTGCTCCGCTGGCACGTGCAGCAGCCCTCGACCGCGGCGATCCCGAAATCCGGCAATCGCGGCCGCATCGCCGAGAACGTCGGCGTGTTCGATTTTGCGCTGTCGGACGACGAGATGCACCGCATCTCGGCCCTCGCTCGTCCCGACGGCCGGATAATCTCCCCGAGCTGGGCCCCGCCGCTGGACGAGGTGGCGTGACCTCTGCTCTCGGCGAGGCGGGCCTCCCAGGATGACTTGAGCGGCACTTGCCGCTATGGGCTCCGTAACCCTTTCTCGGAGCCCCCATGACCCTCGACAAAGCCATCGCGGATGCCCTCCGCGCCACTTCCACGGCCACGCTCACTACCATACTCCTCAAGAAGGGCATCCGGCGCTGCTGGATGAACGGGCCCATGCCCCTGTTCAATGCGGGCGAGCGCGTAGTCGGCCGCGCCTTCACGCTGCGCTTCGTCCCCGCCCGCGAGGATCTCGCGACGCCCGAATCCTGGTCGTCGCCCCGTTCCACCCGCGCTGCCATCGAAGACATGCCCGAGGGCTGCATCGCGGTCGTCGATGCCATGGGCGTCCAGGACGCCGGCATCTTCGGCGACATCCTCACGGCCCGCATGAGAAAACGCGGCGTCGCGGCCCTCGTGACGGACGGGGTCGTCCGCGACGGCGAGGGCGTCGAGGGGGCCGGGCTGCCCGTCTGGTGCACGGGCGTTGCGGCGCCGGCCTCGGTGGCGGGCCTGACCTTCGTGGGCTGGCAGGAGCCCGTGGGCTGCGGCGGCACGGCGGTGTTTCCCGACGACGTGATCGTGGCCGATGGGGACGGCGCCGTGGTGATCCCGGCGGGCCTCGTCGAGGAGGTCGCCAAGGCGGGCGTCGATCAGGAGCAGCTGGAGCTCTGGATCATGCGGGAAATCGAGAAGGGCGTTCCCCTGCCCGGCCTTTATCCGCCGAACGCGGAAACCCGCGCGCGCTACGAGGCCGAGACCGGCAACTCCTGAGAAGCCGGTGTTCTATTACGCATCCAAGACGCTCTGGTTCTTCGTCACGCCATCGAACCTGCTTCCGGCTGTTGCCTTCGTCGGGCTGCTCCTGATGCTCTGGCGCCGGGGCCGGAAGCTCGGCATCGCGGTTGCTTTCGGGGCCATTGCGGCGATCCTGCTCGCCGGGCTTTCGCCGCTCGCGAACTGGGTGCTCATCCCCCTCGAGGAGAGGTTTCCGACCTACCGGGACGACGGCCCGGTGGCGGGCGTGATCGTCCTCGGCGGAGCGCTGGAAAGCGAGGTGGTCGATCGGCGCGGGCAAATCGTCCTGAACGAGGCCGGCGAGCGGCTCGTCGCCATGGCGGATCTCGCCCGGCGCTATCCGGAGGCCCGCATCGTCTTCTCGGGCGGCGGAAGCACTTACCTGGGCGACACGCTCTCCGAGGCCGTAGCGCTCCGACGTGTCGCCGGGCAGCTCGGTATCGCGCCCGAGCGCATCCTGTTCGAGACCGAATCCCGGACCACTGCCGAGAACGCCGCCTTGACGCGCCGCATCGTCGAGCCCGGACCCGGCGAGCGCTGGCTCCTCGTCACGTCCGCATTCCACATGCCCCGCTCGATGGGATGCTTCCGGAAGGCGGGCTTCTCCGTGACGGCCTATCCGGTCGATTTCCGCACCCGGGGCCCGGAGGATGCTTTGAGGCCCTTCGCTTTCGTCTCGGAAGGTCTGCGGCGGCTCGACCTTTCCTCCAAGGAATGGGCAGGGCTCGTCGGGTACCGCCTCGCGGGCCATATCGACGCCCTCTTCCCGGCGCCCTGAAGCCGGTCAGGTCTCCGGCGGTTCATCCGCGGCCAGCGCTCCCCCCGGCAGCCCCAGGCGGTAGATGCCCTTGAAGTCGTCCGGATCGACCGGGCGCCCCTTGCGGAGCACCACCAGCCTGCCCTCCTTCATGAGCCGGACCGCGACCCTTCGGACCGGCTGCATATAGGGACTCCATTGCTCGGGGCGGTCGCCCCCGAGGGAGCGCGCCACCTCCGAGGGGTCGAGGGTCTTGCCGGGCCCCCGCTCCGCCAGGAGCGCAAGCATCCGCTCCTCGATCGCCGCTGGATCGATGCCGCGCCGGGTCATGGCCGCCTCACCTTGAGGACTTGACGAATGGAATGCGGGATCATGGCGGCTCGATCTCTCCCAGGAGTGCCTCCCGCGCGTCGGAGGCGAACTGGCGCCGCCACATCACGTAGAGCACCGCGCCGGTGGCCAGGATGAACACATAGGCGCTCACGAACCAGCCCAGATAGGCGAGCGCGAAAAAGAAGGCTCGTTGTCCCCGGTTGAAGTGAAGCCCCGCCACCACGCTCATGGCCGCGGCGCGCCGGGCCGCCGTCATGGCTTCCGCGTGGTTGTCGTCCCCGAGCACCGGGACGGAGCCCACGAGAATCGCGACGTAGTTGAAGAGGCGGTAGGACCACGCGAACTTGAAGAACGCATAGACGAAGATCACGGCAAGGCCCATGACCTTGAGCTCCCAGGAGAGCCGCGAACTCGCGAGCCCGAGGGGCAACTCGGCGAAGAGGCTCAGCACCGTATCGGTCGACTGGAAGAGCGCAAGAACGCCGCCGACGGCGATCAGCGAGGTCGAGGCGAAAAAGGCGGTGCCGTTCTGGAGCGAGGCCAGAATCGTGGTGTCCACGATCCGGTTCTCCCGCACCACGAGCTGTTCCATCCAGCGATGGCGATAGGCGTTCATGAGCGGGTTGAGACCCCGCCGCCCCGCGGCCGTTCTCTCGACGACGGCGTAATAGGCCATCCAGGCGAACACGAAGAATGCGAGCCCCGCGTAATCGACGATCGAGAAACCCGCCACGCCCATCTCCGCTTGCCGTTGATCTCTCTTGCCGGACGGGCCAGTTACATCGCAAGCCCCAAGCCCAGACATTGCGGATGGGGCCCCGTCCGATCACAAGCCCGGAGCGATCTCGTGCCCCAGACCATCACCCGCGGCTACAAGACCCTGCTCGATGAAGCGAACGCCAGGATCGAGACCCTCTCGCCCGCGGATGCGATGCAGCTGCAAGGTCGGGACGACGTGGTTTTCGTGGACATCCGTGACCCGCGCGAACTCGACCGAGAGGGCCGGATGCCGGGCGCGATCCACTGTCCGCGCGGGATGTTAGAGTTCTGGATCGATCCCGAAAGCCCCTACCACAAGCCGGTCTTCGCCGAGGACAAGCGCTTCGTATTCTTCTGCGCCGGCGGCTGGCGTTCGGCGCTTGCCGCCGCGACCGCGCAGGAGATGGGACTGAAACCCGTCGCCCATCTCGGCGGCGGCTTCGGGGCGTGGAAGAAGGAGGGCGGGCCGGTGGACGTTCTGCCCGACAAGGTGGGTGGCGCCTAGCGCTCCAGCGGATCCGGTTCGGTCGTGCGAGGCTCTGCGGGCTCTTGGTTCACCGACTGATCTCGAAGAGTTTCGAGCGCCTCGGGACGACACCCTAGGCTGTCGGCCGCACCGCGAAGCCGGACGCCCACTCGGCCGGGTCCGCCGCCATGACATCGACCCGCTCGACAGCGGCGGTTCGGGGGCCCTTACGGCAGGCCTCGACCATCGCGTCGACGGCCGGTCCCGGGCCAGTAAACACCGCCTCGACCGATCCGTCGCGGCGGTTGCGAACCCAGCCCCCGAGCGCCCGCAGCTCGGCCTCGTGCTGCACCCAAGCCCGAAAGCCCACACCCTGGACGCGGCCCGACACGAGAATGCGAACGGCCGTCGTGGGCTCCATGCCGATCCTCAGCGGTGCGCGTGACGGGCGTCCGTATGCCGGCCGCAGTAATCGTCGTCGATCGCGGTGATGAGCCGTTCGGCCTCCTCGGGGGCCAACCGGCGGAGGATTTCGTCGATCTTGGCCTCCATGCGGTCGTCGCCCTCCTTGGATTGAGGCGATCCGAGGAACAGAAGGAAGGCAAGGCCGCCGACCTGCCAGAGGAGTTGCAGGAACTCGGACTGCCAATTCTCGAGGGTGTCGCGCATCACCTCGACGAAATAGCCCGAAGCCTCGATGGGCAGCTGATGCGCGTGCTGCTGGTCCACGTAAGCGAACCACGCGAACACCCAATGTCCCACGAGGGAAATCAGGAAAAACCCGAGCGTCACCCAAGCATAACCATATCTCTTCCAGATCGACCCTCTTGCCGTCATGGCTGTCTCCTCACGCAACGCACCGCCCAGGAAGCGCATCCAGTCCCGCGGCTTGCCACGGAGGCTGTCTCCTCACGCAGCTTGCTGCCCGGAAAACACGTCCGAACTTGTGATTTAACGCGCGGATACGGCAAAGGTTCTTGGCCGTCAGCGGGAGCGGCGGACGCCCTCCGGGGCGGACCAGCGCGGGCGCACCTTCGGGGCGCTGGGCTCCGGGGCGGCCTCGACCGCCGTTGCGGCTCGCGGGAGCCCGGCCCTCAGACCCCGGAGATAGGGCTCGGGCAAGCCGGCCGCCTCGGCCGCCGACACCACATTGTCCAGGTAGCCCGGCTTCGGCGCTCCCGGACGGGTGCTTCGGGCGATGTAGAGCATCGCCCGGCGCGGCCCTCGATCGGTCAGGACGGGCTGGATCGTCTTGCCGTAGAGACCGGTGTGCAGGCTCTCGTAGCGATCGAGCGCCGGGACGTCCGCGAGGGCGAGGTCCCATAGGAGGCCCCAGACGCTCTCGCGCGGGTTGCGGGCCACGGAGGCATATCCGTCCGCGGTCACGAAGAAGCGGTGCCGCGCCAGACGCGCGATGCTGACCGGCTTCGAGGCCGGGCAGCGGGTCCGCATGGCCTCGACGTCCATGTTGGAGCCGTAGGCGAAATAGAGAGGCATGGCGGCTTCTCACCTGTCGTGGGGTCGGCGCTGGGGAGGAGCGCGGTCGGAACGGGGGAGAACCGTCCAGCATCCCCGTCCTTGGAGGCAGGGACACCAGGGCACGGCCGAGGCCTTACGCGAATTCCAGGATCACCGCATCGACCGCGAGGCTGTCGCCCTCTTTCGCCATCACGGTCTGCACAACGGCGTCGCGTTCGGCCCGGAGCACGTTCTCCATCTTCATAGCTTCCACGATGCAGAGGGGCTCGCCCGCTTTCACCTCCTGGCCGGCCTTGACCATGATGGCCTTCACGAGGCCCGGCATGGGGCAGAGCACCTGTTTGCCGGTATCGGCCTCCGCCTTCTCGGGCATGAGTGCGGCAAGGTCGGCCTCGCGGCGGGTATAGACTCGCGCCTCCGCCGAGGCGCCCGCATGGGCCAGGAGCAGCCCGTTCAGGAGCGGGCGCACCTGAACGGCAAGGAGCTGCCCTCCGACATGACCGGTCCAGACCGGCTCGCCCGGACGCCAATGGGATTCGACCGGCCACGCGGTGCCGTCCGCGAAGGCGACCGCAATGCCACCGTCCACGTCTTCGATCACGACGTCGTGCCGCTCGCCCGCGAGAAGCACGACACGCTCGCGGTCGAAGCGCACGAAGGCGTGCTCGCGCATCTGGCCCGAGATGCGGCGCTTCCGCTCGTTCTGGAGATGATCGATGGCCGCCGCGACCGCCGCCATGCGCCGCCCGATCTCGCCCTCGGGCGCAGGTGCCTTGAAGCCCTCCGGGAATTCCTCGGCGATGAAGCCGGTCGAGAGCCGCCCTTGCCGCCAGCGCGGATGCTGCATCAGCGCTGCCAGGAATGGGATGTTGTGGCGGATGCCGTCGATCGCGAAGGCGTCGAGCGCGGTCGCCTGTGCCTCGATGGCCTGCTCCCGCGTCGGCGCATGGGTGACGAGCTTCGCGATCATCGGATCGTAGTAGATCGAGATCTCGCCGCCCTCCCCGACGCCCGTATCGTTGCGCACCGTGACGCCGCCCTGCTCCCCCTCGCCGGGCGGGCGGTAGGTCACGAGGCGGCCCGTGGAGGGCAGGAAGTTGCGCGTCGGATCCTCGGCATAGACGCGGCTTTCCACCGACCATCCGTTGAGCCGCACGTCTCCTTGAGCGAGCCGAAGCCGCTCGCCCGCCGCGACCCGGATCATCTCCTCGACGAGGTCGATCCCGGTGATCATCTCGGTCACGGGATGCTCGACCTGGAGACGGGTGTTCATCTCGAGGAAGTAGAAGGAGCGGTCCTGCCCCGCCACGAATTCAACGGTGCCGGCGGAATCGTAGCCCACGGCCTTGGCGAGCGCGACGGCCTGCTCGCCCATCTTGGCGCGCGTCGCCTCGTCGAGGAGCGGGGACGGTGCCTCCTCGATGACCTTCTGGTTCCGGCGCTGGATCGAGCATTCGCGCTCGCCCAGATAGATCACGTTGCCGTGCTTGTCGCCGAGCACCTGGATTTCGATGTGCCGCGGATCGGTGATGAATTTCTCCACGAACACCCGGTCGTCGCCAAAGGACGATGCGGCCTCGGATTTCGCTCGGGCGAAGCCTTCGGCCACCTCTCCGGCGGAATGGGCAATGCGCATGCCCTTGCCGCCGCCGCCCGCGGATGCCTTAATCATCACGGGGTAGCCGATGCCGTTCGCGATCTCGACCGCATGTTCCGGGCTCTCGATGATGCCGAGAAAGCCCGGCACGGTCGAGACCTTCGCGGCCGCCGCCGCTTTCTTCGACTCGATCTTGTCGCCCATCGCCGCGATGGCGTGCGGGTTCGGGCCGATGAAAGTGATGCCCGCGGCCGCCAGAGCCTTCGGGAAAGCCTCGCGCTCCGAGAGGAAGCCGTAACCCGGATGCACCGCCTGCGCGCCGGTCTGGCGGCAGGCGTCCACGATGCGCTCGATCACGAGGTAGGACTGCGCCGCAGGCGCGGGGCCGATATGCACGGCCTCGTCTGCCATCTCGACATGCAAGGCATCCCGGTCGGCATCGGAGAACACCGCGACGGTCTTGATGCCCATGCGACGGGCCGTCTTGATCACGCGGCAGGCGATCTCGCCGCGATTGGCGATCAGGATCTTGTCGAACATGCGTCAGGGGCTCGCGCTGCGGGGCCGGGAGGGGATGCGGCCTTCTAGCGAGGCGAAGCCCTCGGCGTCTATGCTCAATTTGGCGGCTGCGGGTGGGAACGCAACTCCCTCTCCCCGCGTGCGGGGAGAGGGTTGGGGTGAGGGGCCCGTCGGTAGGGCTGAGCGTCTCCGTGTCCTCTGTTCCTTGCGGGGAAGGAGACAGACGTCATCTATCGCGCTCCACCGACCCGCCCCTCACCCTGACCCTTCCCCGCGTGCGGGGAGAAGGGATCAGCGGAGATCGCTCGCCTCACCGACCGGCCCCTCACCCCAGCCCTCTCCCCGCAGGCGGGGAGAGGGAGATGCGCTCCCCACCGGCAGTCCGCTGTTGGCGCCTCACGCGGCGAGGCTCGCGTAGGTGCTCGTGCCGCGGCGGGCGAAGAAGAGGAGTTCGGGATCGACCTCCTGGGCCTCCGCGACGATCGCCCGGGCGATCCGCACCGCCGTGCCGGTGGGCTCGCCGCAGGTGAAGGAGGTGACGAGCCAGGCGGCGGTCTCGGCCGGCACCCGGCCCGTGGGACGCTGGCCCCACACCACGAAATCGGCCATCGCGGCCACCAGGAAATCGCCCCAAGCGGGATGGGTTTCGAGGGTTCGGTCGAGCGCCAGGAGCGCGTCGGCCTGGGTTCGGGAACCGACGCCATCGGGGAGGATGTCGCGCTGCAGATCCTGCACGTCTTCGAACATAATACGATTGTTGTCGATGACGCGGTCGATGAAGAGATGAAGCTTTTCGTTGATCATCTGTTTGAGCCTCCCAGCTACGACGCTGCGGGTTCCTGTCCTGTTGTCAGTAGCGGTCGGCTTTTGTTGTTGCCGATTCCTGTCTTGCTGACGGGATCAAGGTGCCACGTGGGGGAGGTCTAAAAAGTTAACACGCGAATCTGAATCCGCGTTCAGGTTAAGCAACGTTGAGATCTTTTGGTTGCGAGAATATTGCGACGCGTGTTGCACGCCGAGCAGCCAGGCCCCCATGGCATCGGTTCCGGCCTTGCGGGAATGCAAAGAACGCTTGTCGTCCTTCTGCTGGGACCGGCTCCGCTTATCTGCGCATCATGACAGCGGGCGCTCCGCCCGTGGCCCCGTCCCGCGACGGGGATCTCGACCAGGAGGGAGCCATGAGGAATCCCGAAATCCGCAATCCCGGCATCCACCACGTGACCGCCATCGCCGGCCCGGCGCGGCGCAACTTCGATTTCTACACGCGCACGCTCGGCCTTCGTTTCGTGAAGCGCACCGTGAACTTCGACGATCCGGGGACCTATCACTTCTACTACGGCGACGAGACCGGCAGCCCCGGCACGATCCTGACCTTCTTTCCCTGGGAGCATGTGGCCCCGGGGCGGCTTGGGATCGGCCACACCTTCGAGACGGCGTTCCGGGTCCCGGAAGCGTCCATCGGCTACTGGGCGCACCGTCTCGTCGAGCGCGGTGTGCCGCACGGCGCCCCGGAGCGGCGCTTCGGGCAGAGCGTCCTGGCCTTCAAGGACCCGGACGGCATGAGCCTCGCGCTCGTCGGCGTTCCGGGTGCCGAGGCCGAGCCTGCCTGGGCGACCGGCGAGGTGCCCGCGGAGCACGCGATCCGCGGCTTCCAGGGCGTGACGCTTCTCCTCGAGGATGCGGCACGGACGGGAGCGATCCTGACCGACGTGCTCGGCTTCGCCGAGGGCGAGCGCGATGGCGCCACCCACCGCTTCACGGCGCCCGGAGCAGCGATGGGCGGCGTGGTCGACATCCGTGTCGCGGCGGGATTCCTGGCGGGCTGGCAGGGCGGCGGCTCGGTGCATCACGTCGCCTTCCGGGCGGGTGACGATGCCGAGCAGGCCGCGATGGTGGAGCGGCTTGCCGCCAACCACGGACTCCACGCCACGGAGCAGCGCGACCGCAACTACTTCCGGTCCGTCTATTTCCGGGAGCCCGGCGGCATCCTGTTCGAGATCGCCACCGACGATCCGGGCTTCGCGGCGGACGAGAGCGTCGCGACGCTCGGAACGGCCCTGAAGCTCCCGCGATTCCTCGAGCCGCGCCGGCGCGAGATCGAGGCGGTTCTGCCCGAACTGGCCTAACTCATCCCTCGCCCCGCAGGGAGCGGGACACCGTTGCACGAGCAGCGCAGGGAGGGAGAACGTGAGTGCCACGGCCCCCTGTCCCTTACTTTGAACTGACCTCCCCCTCTGCCTGCCTTCGACACCCTGTCCCACTCCCTCCGGGGAAGAGGGAGAAAGGATACACGATGCCCACCCTCTCCTTCACCCACCGCTTTGTCCCAGCGACGGGGGCGAACCGCCCGCCACTGCTGCTCCTTCACGGCACCGGAGGCGACGAGAACGACCTCGTTCCGCTTGGCGCCACGATCGCACCAGGAGCCGCCCTCCTCTCCCCGCGCGGCAAGGTGCTGGAGAACGGGATGCCCCGTTTCTTCCGCCGTTTCGCCGAAGGCGTGTTCGATGAAGCCGACGTCACGGCGCGGGCGAACGAACTCGCCGATTTCGTCGAGGAAGCCCGGGAGGCTTACGGCATCGAGGCCCCGGTGGCGCTCGGCTTCTCCAACGGCGCCAATATCGCCGCGGCGGTGATGCTGCTGAGGCCGAGCGTCCTGGCAGGCGCGGCCCTCATCCGTGCCATGGTGCCGCTGAGCGCGCCGCCCGCGGCCGATCTGATCGGAAAGCGCGTGCTAATTCTGTCGGGGGTCGCAGACCCGATCGTTCCGGCCGAGAACGCCGCCCGGCTCGCCGGGATCCTGGAGGGCGCCGGCGCCGCGGTGGAGCATCGCAATCTTCCGACCGGCCACGGGCTCTCGCAAGCCGACGTGAACCTCGCGCGGGCTTGGCTCGAAGCCGCCTGAGACATCGATGAAGCGTTCGGCCCGACGAGGCCTTATGGGGTGGCCCTAGCGGTCGGCCCGGCCGCAACGGCGGGCGCAGCCGGAACGAGGCTCGCGAGGGCGCCCCCGAGGCTCCGGGTCATGCAGGTATAGCCCCGATCGCTCATGTGGAAGGCGTCCTCGGCCAGCATGCCGCGCAAGTCAGCCTCCGACTGCTCGGCCCAACCGCGCATGAGGGTGAAGCGGGAGAACACCGACACGCCGTGTTCCCGGCCGACCTCGCGCACCATTCGGACGTAGCGCCGATACCGGTCGAGATCCTTGATGCCCGGAAAGAACTGCTGATCGAGGAGGACGATGTCGACGCCCGCGGCTCGGGCGGCCGTCACGCCCCGCACCAGGAGGGCACGGAACCCGTCCTCGCTGCCGCCGCGCAGGGCATCGTTGGTGCCCACCTGCCAGATCACGAGGTCCGGTTTCGTGGCAAGGGTGGCTTCGAGGCGCGTGATCGTCTGGGTCGCTGTCTCGCCGCCGATGCCGGCGTTCTCGACCTTGAGGGCATCGAGGCGCCAGAGCGCCTTGAGCTGCGTCTCGAGAACGGCCGGATAGGTCTTATCCTTGGACGAGGCTCCGATGCCTTCCGTCGAGGAGGAACCGATCGCGACGATCCGCACCGGCTGGCGGGCCTGCACGCTCTCGGTGAGGTCGTGGAGGGTGCCGGCGCGGGCCAGGCTCGGCACGGCTGCCGGACACGGCGCCTCGGACGCGCGGGCGCCCGTCAGGAGCGTGGCAGTAGAAAGGACGATGCCGATCGCAAACGCAACAGCACAGCGAGCTTGCGCCCGGATTTCGCCTTGGCCCATTCGAGATATCGCGCCAGCAGGAAAAGCAGAATTGCCCCGAGCAGGGTGAATACCATCCCCGCGAGCGCCGGGCTAGTCACGGATGTCACTTCCGCGAGCGTCATCGTGACTTCTCCGAAGGCCGAGAACAGCGATCCGACGGCAAAAACCGGCAATGCGTGGCGGCCAAGCCTTTGCAGTTCCTCACCCGGTGCGGTCCGGGCCAAGGCGGCTCCGAGGCGGATCTGGGAGAGCAGATAGGCAAGCGCCAGGAAGTGGGCGAGCCGGACGAGCCCGAGATTGCTCTTATCGACGTCGAGGCCGTGACGGACGCTTTCCCACAGGCCGGGCCACAGCAAGGCCGCATCCGTCGATACCACCAGAGAGACGCCCACAACCGCGACCGAAGCGACAATCAAAGGCCGTGAGTACCGCACGCCACCCTGCTGCCCAACGGATCCGGCGAGCATCCCGAGGGTGAAGAGAAGTTGCCAGGCGAACGGGTTGAAATACCAGGCCCCGGGCTCCGGCCAGCTCGGGAGGTTGAGCTCGAAGACCCGCGCGACAACGTAGATCCCGACCGAAGCCGCAAGCGCCCAGGCCGGATGCCTTCGGATCAGGGCGAATGCCACGGGCGCCCAGAGCATCAGGACCACGTAGAGCGGCAGAATGTCGAAATAGCCGAGCTGATGGGTCAACAGCAGGACACCGGTGAGTCCGCGGGCGGTGTCATGGATGATTGAGCCGCGGCCGGCTTGCTCCGTGAGGTCATGGATGCCAGTCAGAGCAGCCACCACCGCGAAAACGCCCATGGCGCCAAGCGTCAGGACGACGTGAACCCGGTAGAGATGGAAGGCCCGCTTGATGCAGCGTCCCAGGGCCACGCCCCCGGCTCGGCCATAGACCATTGCCACTGCGAGTCCCGAGATGAACACGAAGGCCTCGGCTGCATCCGAGAAGCCGTAATTTCGATGGGTGAAGCGCTCCAGGACATTGCCCGGAATGTGATTGACGAAGATCGTCACCAGCACGAAGCCGCGCCAGAAATCGATCGTGCGGTTGCGCTCCGCCCCACCCATGCCTGCCGCCCACGTTCCATGAATGGGAGATGAACGTTCAGCTGGGGCGCGGGTTCTAACCTTGACAGGACCTTTCGTTCACGAAGCGACGCAGTTCCGCTCACGTTTTCGCGCGCAGGGATCCTCTTGAGGGATGTCGAAGTGCGCCGCACCAGACCAGGCGGGCCCGGATCGCCATGTCTTCTGGCCGAGCCATCCCGTCAGAGGGGAATGTTGTCGTGCTTTTTCCAGGGCCGCTCGGTCTCCTTGGAGCGGAGCATCGCGAGCGCGCGGGCGATCCTGCGGCGCGTCGAGTGGGGCATGATCACCTCGTCGATGTAGCCCCGCTCCGCCGCCACGAAGGGGGACATGAACCGGTCCTCGTATTCCTTGGTCCGGGCCGCGATCTTCTCCTGGTCGCCGAGATCCCCCCGAAAGATGATCTCCACCGCGCCCTTGGCGCCCATGACGGCGATCTGGGCCGTGGGCCAGGCATAATTCACGTCGCCCCCGATATGCTTCGAGGCCATCACGTCGTAGGCGCCCCCGAAAGCCTTTCGCGTGATCACCGTCACGAGGGGCACCGTGGCCTCGGAATAGGCGAAGAGCAGCTTCGCGCCGTGCTTGATGAGCCCGCCATATTCCTGTGCGGTGCCGGGCAGGAAGCCCGGCACGTCCACGAAGGTGACGATCGGAATGTTGAAGGCGTCGCAGAAGCGCACGAAGCGCGCGGCCTTGCGGGAGGCATCGGAGTCGAGCACGCCCGCCAGGACCATGGGCTGGTTCGCCACCACGCCGACCGTCCGGCCCTCCATGCGGCCGAAGCCCGTGACGATGTTCTTGGCGTAGGCCTCCTGAATCTCGAAGAAATCGCCCTCGTCCACGACCTTCAGGATCAGCTCCTTCATGTCGTAGGGCTTGTTGGGGTTGTCGGGGATCAGGGTATCGAGGGAATTGTCGGCCCGGTTCGGATCGTCGAATGACGGAATCTCGGGCACCCCTTCCAGATTGTTGGCGGGCAGGAAGTCCATCAGGCGGCGGATCTGCAGGAGCGCCTCGACGTCGTTGTCGTAGGCCCCGTCCGCCACGGAGGATTTCGTGGTGTGGACCTTGGCGCCGCCGAGCTCTTCCGCCGTCACGGTCTCATTCGTGACGGTCTTCACGACGTCGGGGCCGGTCACGAACATGTAGGAGCGGTCGCGGACCATGAAGATGAAGTCGGTCATGGCGGGCGAGTACACGTCGCCGCCCGCACAAGGCCCCATGATGACGGAAATCTGCGGGATCACGCCCGAGGCGATCACGTTGCGCTCGAACACCTCGCCATAGCCGCCGAGCGCCGCCACCCCCTCCTGGATACGGGCGCCGCCCGCGTCGAACAGGCCGATCACGGGAGCGCGCACCTTCAGGGCCATGTCCTGGATCTTGATGATCTTCTGGGCATGGGCTTCCGAGAGCGAGCCCCCGAACACCGTGAAGTCCTTGGCGAAGACGAAGACGGTGCGGCCGTTGATGGTGCCCCAGCCCGTCACGACGCCGTCGCCCGGGATCTTCTGCTCCGCCATGCCGAAATCCGCCGAGCGGTGCTCGACGAACATGTCGAATTCCTCGAAGGACCCCCGGTCGAGCAGGAGTTCGAGGCGCTCCCGCGCGGCAAGCTTGCCCCGGGCGTGCTGGGCTTCGATGCGCCGCACGCCGCCGCCGAGCCGCGCCTGCGCGCGCCGGTCTTCGAGCCGTTCGAGCATGTCTTTCATGGAGGGCTACCTGCTGGAGCCGGCGGGTCCGCCGGAGAGAGAAAGCGTTGCCCTTAGCATGCGTCATCCGCCGCGAGAATTAGTCTCGCGGCGGATCGTGAGGGCGCGGCAGGCGAACTGGCCGCCGAGCCTCAAGACTCCGCCGCGAGGCGGTAGACCTGCGAGGCGGCCTTGAAATCCGCCTCGCGGATGCGTCGGCGCTCGCCCGCCTCGTAATCCTCGCCCCACACGCTTTCCTGATAGCGCTCGTCCGCATGGGCGGCGGACCAGGCCGCATCGGCATCGATCCGCCCGTCCGCATGGGCGAGCGCGATCAGAACGGAGCCGGTCAGCGTGGTCATCACGTGGAGCGCTGCGAGCGCGAAAGGTGAGCTGACGCGCTCGACCCGGCTCCGCACGGCGGCGAGCGCCTCGGCGGGCTGATCCACATGCATGACGCCCTCCGCGAGCGCGAAACGGGCCCCGAGGGTGTCGCGGGCCCAATCGATGATCGGGTCCCAGGCGGCTCCCTGCTCTGCGACAAGGCGCTCCGGCGTCCCTGCGCGGTAGCAGGTGAGATCGGAGCCAGCATATTTGACGACGTCGGTCACGACCTCGTCCCAGCGGGCGCTGACGCCGTCGATGGCGGAATTCACGATGCGGGTGACCGGCATCGTGGCGGGGTCGATGTCCGTGCCCTGCCGCGCCCATTCCTCCGCGACTGCCGCCGCGAGGCCGCGGTTCGGCAGAGCGAGGGGCTGCCGGGCCGGGGTTCTGGCCGAGCGCCCGTCGAGGACGAGGTGGAACGCTCCCTCGCGCTCCTCGACCCCTGCCTCCTTGTAGAAGCGTTTCGGCAGCGGAGCCTTCATGCCGGCCTGGGCGGCGCGCATCGGGTTCGGCTCCTCCGCCGAGGGGAACCAGTCGTTGGAATTTTGGTCTGACATGCCGGTTAGATGGGGTTCGGGGAATGGGTTTGAAGTTTGGGCAACACTCTGTCGCTTCGGTTGCCGAGGGGTCGCACCCGTCACCGTCATTTACGGTCACCACCTGAGCCGACCCTGAAGGACGAGGATGGATTCAGGCGGAGGCGCCGATGCGCCGCTCGAGGAACGCGCCGAGGTCCGGATAGGAATCCACGATCACTTCCGCACCCGCCTCTCTGACCGCCGCAACCGGGTGGTAGCCCCAGGAGACGCCGACCGGGGTCGCTCCGGCGGCGCGGGCCATCATCATGTCGAACGAGGTGTCTCCGATCATGAAGGTGCCGGTGGGTGGGATGCCGGTTTCCTCCATGGCCTGGAGGATCATGCCGGGGTCCGGCTTCGAGGGAGCGTCGTCCGCGGTCTTGATGACGCCGAAGAAGCGTTCCCAGCCATGAGTCTCGATGAGATGCGCCACGCCCCGCCGGGACTTGCCGGTGCAGATGCCGAGGATCACGTCCGTGCGGGCCGAGAGGCGCTCCAGCACGGCCTCTGCACCGGGGAAGAGCGGTTCCGCGAAGGCAGGGTCCCGCCGGAGTTCGTTGAAAGCCGCCTTGTAGGCCTCCGCGATGCTCTCGGCGGGAGCCCTCGGCCCCGCGAGCGCCGCCATGGCTTGGACCAGGGTGATGCCGACAATCGACAGCGAGCGCTCCCGGCTGGGCGGTTCGAGGCCGTGGGCCGCAAAGGCTCGACGCTGCGATTCGACGATGATGTCTTGGCTGTCGACCAGGGTGCCGTCGACATCGAAGAGGATCAGATTCACGACGCCTCCATGCGCCCTGTGAGACGATGGGAATCGAGGGGGCCGTCGATGCCGAAAGGGTCGGCGTCACGGCTGGCCTTCGATTGCGGGAACACGCCGGAAACTCGGCGGTGCGACGCTCCGCTTTGAACCGTTCCGGGGTCATGCTATTGTTCAACCTAGAGGAGGTGAGCCGTCTCTCCCGTCCACGGGAGCCGGAGTTTCCCCCGGCCCCCTTGGTCTTATCTGAGGATCAGGATGAGTTCCCAGCCAAGGAACCTGACACTCAGGACCATCTTCGGACGTTTCAAGCGGCTCACCTCCTTTCAGTTGTTAGACGCTATGGTCTGACACCCTAGCGTAGCATTATTCTTCCGGGGCTTCGACGATCGGGTCGTACTGGCTCGTCTCGAGTCCGAGCAGGTTGAAGCTCTGCTGCATATGCGGCGGTAGGGGCGCGGTCACATCGATCGGTTTTCCCGTGCGGGGATGGGGAACGACGATTCGACGGGCCAGAAGATGCAGCTTCTGCTGGATGCCGCCGGGGATCTCCCAGTTCTCGATGTCGAAATATTTCGGATCGCCCACGATGGGGTGGCCGATATGGGCTGCGTGGGCTCTCAGCTGATGGGTGCGGCCCGTGACGGGCTTCAGGGACAGCCAGGCAAGCTTCTGGGCCGAGGTTTCGACCACGGCATAATAGGTGAGCGCGTGGCTCGCCCCCTCGTCCCCGTGGCGGGCCACCTTCATGCGGGAATCCCCCTCCCCGCCGTCTTCCTTGGCGAGATAGGTCGAGATGCGGCCCTGGCGGACGCGGGGCACGCCCGCGACGAGCGCCCAATAGATTTTTCGCGTGGATCGGGACCGGAACGATTTCGCCAGCGTCGAGGCCGCGAAGCGCGTCTTCGCGATCACGAGGCAACCGGCCGTGTCCTTGTCGAGGCGGTGCACGAGCCGTGGCTTCTGGCCCTCGTCGTCGCGCATGGATTCGAGTAGCCCGTCCACGTGGCGCTTGGTGCCCGAGCCCCCCTGCACTGCAAGCCCCATGGGCTTGTTGATGATCATCACATCCTTGTCCTCGTAGAGGACGAGGGATTGCAGGTAGTCGCGGTCGTCCTGGTCCTTGGCCGAGGAACGGCCCACGGGCCTGGGCTGATCGAGCTTCAGGGGTGGGATGCGGACCTTCTGGCCGGCCTGCAGCCGGTCGTTCGGCTGAGCCCGCTTGCCGTCGACCCGCAATTCGCCCTTTCGGACGATGCGCTGGATATGGGTGAAGGCCAGTTGTGGGAAGCGCGCGACCAGGAAGCGGTCGACCCGCATGTCGGATTCGTCCGGGTCGACGGTCAGGGTCTGGACGCCGGTCGCCAGGACTTCGGTCGTCGCGGCTTTGGCCTCGGCGCGGGTAGGCCGACGAGGTGCCTCCTGGCGGGGAGTTTCCGCACGCGGCCGCCCGGCCGGCGCCGCGGATCGGGCCGGAGCCGCCCTGCCCTTCACGGAGGCCGGTCCCGAGGCCTTGGCCGAGCGGCTGCGGGACGATGGTGCGTCCCGGCGGGACGTGGCCTCGCCGGTGTCGCGCTCCCGGGAGCGGAAGCCCTGCCGGGCCCCCGCGCGACCGCCCTTCGCGCTGCCACGCGCGCCGCCCTTGGTGCCGCCTTTGGCACCACCCCGTCCTGAACCGCCCTGCTTCATCCGCCGCTCGTATCACCGCGTCCCCCGTGCGGCAACGAGAGAGGGAGGCCCGAGGTTCGCCCGATCAGGATGTCGCGACGCGCACCAGCGCCAAGCCCAGAAGGAGCGCCCCTACCGACAGGACCACGGAGGCCACTATATAGAGCGCCGCGAGGCCACCCTCTCCCCGCTCAAAGAGCAGCACCGCGTCGAGGGAGAAGGCCGAAAAGGTCGTGAAGCCCCCGAGGATACCCGTCGCAAGAAACAGGCGCGCCGCTTGCGTCCAGCCCTCGCCGACCCGAAGCGAAAGCCAACCCGCGAGCGCACCCATGAGGAACGAGCCCACTACGTTCACGGCGAGCGTGCTCCAGGGGAATCCCGGCCCGAGGGCGCGGACGGCCGCGAGGTTCACCCCGTGGCGAAGAACACCCCCGAGGCCGGCGCCGAGGAAGACGAGGAGGGCTTGGTTCATCGAGGCGACTGTCGCGGCTGGAGCATCGGGCGGTCCCCAGTGGCCATTGGACTTCCCGAACCCGCCGTCACGACCCGTCCCTCTCCCGCCTCAGCTTCGACCACCATTCGAGCCGACGCCCGATCTCTCGCTCGAAGCCGCGGTCCACCGGATCGTAGAAGCGTTGGGGGTCGAGCTTGTCGGGCCAGTAGTTCTGCCCCGAGAAGGCGCCGGGTTCGTCGTGATCGTAGCGATAGCTCTCCCCGTACCCGATCTGCTTCATGAGATTCGTGGGTGCGTTGAGGATCGTCTTCGGCGGCATCAGCGAGCCGTTCTCTTTCGCGACCCGGGTTGCTGCCTTGTAGGCCGTGTAGAGCGCGTTCGATTTGGGCGCGGTCGCGAGATAGACCGTGGCTTGGGCGAGCGCGAGTTCACCCTCTGGGGTCCCGAGGAAGTCGAAGGCGTCCTTTGCGGCGTTGGCGACCACGAGCGCCTGGGGGTCGGCGAGGCCGATGTCTTCCACGGCGGCGCGCACGAGGCGGCGGGCGATGAACAGCCGGTCCTCGCCCGCGTCGAGCATGCGGCAGAGATAGTAGAGCGCCGCATCGGGGTCCGAGCCCCGGATCGTTTTGTGGAGGGCGGAGATCAGGTTGTAGTGCCCCTCCTGGCCCTTGTCGTAGATCGGCGCCCGGCGTTGCACGATCTCCTGCAGTTGCTCCGCATCGAAGGTCTCAGCCGGCTTGGCGGAACGCCAGATCTCCTCCGCCAGCGTCAGCGCGGCCCTGCCGTCTCCATCGGCCATGCGGACGAGCGAGGCACGGGCCTCGGGGTCTAGAGGGAGTGGTTTTCCCGTGATCTCTTCGGCTCTTGCGAGCAATTGTTCAACGGCTGCTTCATCGAGCGAACGGAACACCAGCACCCTGGCGCGTGAGAGAAGCGCGGCGTTGAGTTCGAAGGATGGGTTTTCGGTGGTGGCGCCGACGAGGGTGATCGTGCCGTCCTCCATGACGGGCAGGAAGGCGTCGAGCTGGGCCCGGTTGAAGCGGTGAATCTCGTCGACGAAGAGAAGCGTACCCTGTCCCGTGGCCCGCCGCTGGCGCGCCGCCTCGAACACCTTCTTGAGATCCGCGATGCCGGAGAAGATCGCGGAGATCTGCTCAAAATGCAGGCTCGTCTCGTGGGCGAGGAGCCGGGCTACCGTGGTCTTGCCCGTCCCCGGCGGACCCCAGAACACGAGTGAGCCAAGCGAGCCGGAGGCGATCAGCCGGGAGAGGATGCCGTCCGGGCCGACGAGATGGTCCTGACCCACCACCTCGGAGAGCTTCGTGGGGCGCAGCCGGTCGGCGAGCGGGCGCGGTGCGCCCTTCTCGAGGCCGGCGGATGCGAAGAGATCGCTCATCGCGCGCACCCGACCGGGAGATCTTCTCGCAAGACAGGCTCGTCTCGTGGGCGAGAAGCCGTGCGACCGTGGTCTTGCACGTGCCGGGTTGGCCCAAGAAGCCGCGTGGGCCCAAGAACAGGAGCGAGCGCTACCCGCCCAGAACCGACGTGAACACCCGGCCGCCTCTGTTCACCGTGATCTCCCAATAATTCCCCCCGTTCCGCGAGATCATCCGCTCGGCGTCTTTGGAGGTCGCGACCCGCTGGCCGTTGATGGCCAGGATCATGTCGCCCTTCTGAAAGCCCACGCGGGCCGCGACACCGCTCGCCTCCAAGTCTGACACGACCACGCCGTCGGACGAAATCTCGATCTGGAGCTCGTCCGCGACGGCGGGCGACATATTCACAAGGGTTGCGCCGGCGAGCGGCGAGCGGGAGCGGATCCGGACGGGATCGCGGGGCCGCGACTCCGGGGGCGTGGTCAGCTTGACCGTGAGGGTCTCGCGCTTGCCCCCGCGCATCACGGTGAGCTTGCTCTCGCCCTCCACGCCCCGGAGCGCGAAGCGGTAGCCGAAGGCCTCCGGGCTGTCGACATTCTGGCCGTCGACGGCGAGGACCACGTCGCCTCGGGCGAGACCGGCCTCAGCGGCGGGGCCGCGCTCCACCACCGATGTCACGAGAACACCGGTCGGGCGTTCCAGCCCCAGGCTCTCGGCGAGTTCCCGGTTGATGCCCTGCATCTGGGCGCCGAGCCAGGGACGCCGCACGGTCTTGGCGCCGCCGCGGGCGGATTCCAGCACCGCCTTGACCATGGTCGAGGGGATCGCGAATCCGATGCCGTGGCTGCCGCCGGAGCGGGAGAAGATGGCCGTGTTGATGCCGATGAGCCGACCCTCCATGTCGACGAGGGCGCCGCCCGAGTTGCCGGGATTGATGGCCGCGTCCGTCTGGATGAAGAACTGGTAGTCCGTGACTCCGACCTGCGTGCGCGCGAGCGCCGAGACGACGCCCTGCGTGACGGTCTGGCCGACCCCAAAGGGGTTGCCGATGGCAAGGACGATGTCGCCGACGTCCAGGGCCTCGGAATTGCCGAGCGCGAGGTGAGTGAGATCGCGGGCGTCCTTTAGGCGCAGGATCGCGAGGTCGCTGCGCGGGTCGCGGAGCACGATCTCGGCCTCGAACTCGCGCCCGTCGGCGAGAGCGACCTTCACCTCGGTCATGCCCTCGATGACGTGGTGGTTCGTGACCACGAGGCCGGTGGGGTCGACGATGACGCCGGAGCCCACGGACGAGGGCTGGCGGCCCCTTGGAGCCCCCTGCCCGCCCTCGCCGAAGTAGCGGCGGAAGAACTCCTCCATCTCGGCCTGCCGCCGCTGCTGCCGGGCGGCGCCGTAGACGTTCACGACCGCGGGCGCGACCTCGCGCACGACTGGGGCGAAGGAGAGCTGGATTTGAGCTTTCGACTCGGGAACGACCCGGTTCTCGACCGGCGGGGCCGGCCGGGACGGTTCGGGAGACTGCCGGGTCTGGGCCTGGGCGGCCCCGATGGCCGCAAGCGCGAGGGACAGGCACAGGGTACGGGTGAGAACGGCGAAGCGCATGGCAATTCCGTTTCGGCTGTTCGGACTTCGATAGCCCTGGACCGGCACTATACGAGATTCAGGCCAGTGAGATGACGGCTCGACCATGAATGCGCAACACCCAAGCTCTGCTTCTCGCTCAAAGCCGTGCGCCCGGGCACAAAAAGAAGGGCGGCCTTGGGGCCGCCCTTTGACGATCGGGAGCAGGATGCCGGCGACCTGTGCCGCGGCGCTCCCGATCACTTCTCTGCTGCGACGGGGCGTCCGGGCTTTACGCCGCGGCGCTCTCGGCAGCCTCGTCGTTCTGGGTCGGGCCGGAATCCTGGCCCCGCGCATCCACATCGCGGTCCACGAACTCGATCACCGCCATGGGGGCATTGTCGCCGTAGCGGAAGCCAGCCTTCAGGACGCGGGTGTAGCCGCCCTGGCGGGTCTGGTAGCGGGGCCCGAGCACGTCGAAGAGCTTCTTGACGATCACCTCGTCGCGGATCTGCGCGATGGCCTGGCGGCGAGCGTGAAGATCGCCGCGCTTGCCGAGAGTCACGAGCTTCTCGACAACGGGGCGCAGGTCCTTCGCCTTGGGAAGCGTGGTGACGATCTGCTCGTGCTTGATCAGCGCAACCGCCATGTTGGCGAACATCGCCTTGCGGTGCTCGGAGGTGCGGTTGAAACGACGATTGCGGAATCCGTGACGCATGGGCTCTCTCCTTCTTGCGGCCGCCGTGCCAAGGAACGGCCGTCTCTCTTGTGATCGGCAGTCAGCAGTCCCGACGGTTTCTGCCGACTCCTCATTGCCTCTTGCTGATCGGCAGTCGTGACGGTTTCGTCCGACGACCGGCTGCTTGTTGCCGTCTAGTAGTGCTCCTCGAAGCGCTTCGCGAGATCGTCGATATTCTCCGGCGGCCAGCCGGGAACGTCCATGCCGAGGTGCAGGCCCATGGAGGCGAGCACTTCCTTGATCTCGTTGAGCGACTTGCGGCCGAAGTTCGGGGTGCGGAGCATCTCGGCTTCGGACTTCTGGATCAGGTCGCCGATATAGACGATGTTGTCGTTCTTCAGGCAGTTCGCCGAGCGAACGCTGAGCTCGAGCTCGTCCACCTTCTTGAGCAGTGCCGGGTTGAAGGGGAGCTGCGGCGCGGTGGTCGCGGCCTCCTCCTTGCGGGGCTCCTCGAAGTTCACGAACACCTGGAGCTGGTCCTGGATGATGCGGGCCGCATAGGCCACGGCATCCTCAGGCGTTACGGCGCCGTTCGTCTCCACCGTCATGGTGAGCTTGTCGTAGTCGAGAATCTGGCCCTCGCGGGTGTTCTCGATGCGGTAGCTCACCTTCTTGACGGGCGAGTAGAGGCTGTCGACCGGAATGAGCCCGATCGGCGCATCCTCGGCCCGGTTGCGCTCGGCGGGGACATAGCCCTTGCCGGTCGCGACCGTGAACTCCATGCGGATCTCGGCGCCCTCGTCGAGGGTGCAGAGCACGAGGTCGGGGTTCAGGATCTGGACGTCTCCGACGGTGTTGATGTCGCCCGCGGTCACGGCGCCGGGGCCGGTCTTGCGGAGCGTCATGCGCTTCGGACCGTCGCCCTGCATCTTGATCGCGACGGTCTTCACGTTCAGGACGATGTCGGTCACGTCCTCGCGGACGCCGGGGATCGACGAGAACTCGTGCAGAACGCCGTCGATATGCACGGCGGTCACGGCCGCGCCCTGGAGAGACGACAGCAGAACGCGGCGCAGCGCGTTGCCGAGGGTGGTGCCGAAACCGCGCTCGAGGGGCTCAGCCACCACGGTCGCGACCCGCTTGGGATCGTCGCCGGGGGCAACATCGAGCTTGTTCGGCTTAATGAGCTCTTGCCAATTCTTTTGGATCACGTTCGACACCTTCCGTAGGGCGAATGGCAAATGGTGCGTGGCGAGTGGAAATGCGAGCCGCGAATGTCGGCGAGCGGATTTGGTGTCCACTCGCCATTCGCCACTCGCCGTTCACTCACACGCGACGGCGCTTGCGGGGCCGGCAGCCGTTATGCGGGATCGGGGTCACGTCGCGGATCGAGGTCACCGTAAAGCCGGCGGCCTGGAGCGCGCGGAGCGCCGATTCGCGGCCGGAGCCGGGGCCCGATACCTCGACCTCGAGGGTGCGCATGCCGTGCTCGGTCGCCTTGCGGGCGGCATCCTCGGCGGCCACCTGGGCGGCATAGGGGGTCGACTTGCGCGAGCCCTTGAAGCCCATGGCACCGGCTGACGACCAGGAGATCGTGTTGCCCTGCGCGTCCGTGATGGTGATCATGGTGTTGTTGAACGAGGCGTTCACATGCGCCACGCCGGAGACGATGTTCTTGCGTTCGCGGCGGCGGACGCGGGTCGCTTCTTTAGCCATTGTATCTTTTGTCCTTCAGGCGCGCCCGTGATGCCAGGCGCTCGGGATGTTGGGGTCGTGAAAGCAGGTTGGCCGGGCTCGAGCCCGGCCCATCAGGCGGTTGCGGACGAGCCGCCCTGCCTTACTTCTTCTTGCCGGCGATCGGCTTCGACTTGCCCTTGCGGGTGCGGGCGTTGGTGTGGGTGCGCTGGCCGCGGACCGGCAGGTTCCGGCGGTGGCGCAGGCCCCGATAGGCGCCGAGATCCATGAGGCGCTTGATGTTCATGGACACTTCGCGGCGCAGATCGCCTTCCACCATGTAATCGCGGTCGATTGTCTCGCGGATTTGGAGCACCTCGGCGTCCGTGAGCTGGTTCACGCGGCGCTCGGCGGGCAGACCAACCTTCTCGGTGATCTCCTGAGCCTTCTTGGGCCCGATGCCGTGAATGTACTGAAGCGCGATCACCACGCGCTTGTTGGTCGGAATGTTGACGCCAGCAATACGAGCCACGTCTCGTCTCCATGTCGCCGGAGGATGAAGTCCGGTAAGGTTTTGCTATCGCGCGTCCGGTGGAGGCCGGCCCCTGCGCGCTCGATGAGCCCCCTCCGGAGAGGCGGGCCTTACGCAAACAAGACGAAACCCAGCCGACTTCTCGCGAAGCCCGCCAGGATCGTCCGGTCGTGTGCAAGAGGGGTGGGCCTAGCGCCTTCCGAGCCGGACGTCAACCCCCTTGGCGAAAGATTATTCGGCCAGGTTCGTTGGATGGAACCGATCGCGTGATCTCCCCGGGTCTAACGCCCCAAGATCCCCTTCACGGCTTCTGTGACCTCGTCGATCGGCTTCATGCCGTCCACGGTCCGGAGCGCTCCCTTCGAGGCGTAGTAGCTCGAGAGCGGCGCCGTCTGGGCCTTGTAGGCGTCAAGGCGGGTCTTGAAGACCTCCGGGTTGTCGTCTCTGCGGACGGTCTCGCCCCGGGCCTCCGTCTCCTTGGCGCGCTTCACGATGCGCTCCACGAGGGCTGTCTCGTCCACCTTGAACTCGATGACGGCGTCGAGCTTCAGTCCCTTCTCGCCGAGCATCCGGTCGAAGGCCTCGGCCTGTGCGACAGTACGGGGGAAACCGTCGAGGATGAAGCCGCGCTTGGCGTCGGGCTCCTCGATCCGATCCGCGATGATGCCGACCACCACGTCGTCGGAGACGAGATCTCCCCGGTCCATGATGGATTTGGCCCTTTGGCCGATGGGCGTGCCGGCGGCGACCGCCGCTCGGAGCATGTCGCCGGTCGAGAGCTGTGGGACACCAAGCCGTTCCACCATGCGAACGGCTTGGGTGCCCTTCCCCGCCCCCGGCGGTCCGAGAAGGATGATTCTCATCGGCGTCTGCCCCCAACCGGGCCTGCCGGCCCGACCTGCTTCGTTCCGGCGCGTTCTAGCGGCGCGCCCCCTTCAGCTTCGCCTTTTTGACCAAGCCCTCGTACTGGTGCGCCAGCAGATGACCGTGGACCTGAGCGACCGTATCCATGGTGACGGACACGACGATCAGAAGCGAAGTGCCGCCAAAATAGAACGGCAGGGATGCATAGGACACCAGGAACTCGGGGATCAAGCAGATCACCGTGAGATAGGCGGCGCCGAGCACGGTTATCCGCGTCAGGATGTTGTCGATGTACTCGGCCGTGCGCTCGCCGGGGCGGATCCCCGGGATGAAACCGCCATGCTTCTTGAGGTTGTCGGCCGTCTCCTGCGGATTGAACACGATCGCAGTGTAGAAGAAGGCGAAGAAGATGATCAGCGCCGCATAGAGGAACATGTAGGCCGGACGCCCGTGGCTGAGGTAAGCCGTGAGCGTGGCGACGACCCCCGTGCCGCCCTGGCTCGCCTGGAAGCTCGCGATCGTGGCGGGCAGGAGGAGGAGCGAAGAGGCGAAGATCGGCGGGATCACGCCGGCGGTGTTGAGCTTGAGGGGCAGGAACGAGGTCTGCTTCTCCTGGATCCGGTTCCCGACCTGCTTCTTGGGATAATTGATGAGGAGACGCCGCTGCGCCCGCTCCATGAACACCACAAAGTAGATGATCGCGACGGCCATCACGAGCACGAGGAGAATCAGACCCGTGGAGATCGCGCCCTGGCGGCCGAGTTCGAGGGTGCCCGCGAGGGCGCTCGGCAGGTTCGCGACGATACCCGCGAAGATGATCAGCGACGTGCCGTTGCCGATGCCCCGGGAGGTGATCTGCTCGCCGAGCCACATCAGGAACATGGTGCCGCCGGTGAGCGTGATCACTGTGGAGATCAGGAAGAACGGTCCCGGATTCTGGACGATGCTGCCGGAGGACTGAAGGCCCACCGCGATACCCCAGGACTGGAACACGGCCAGGAGCACCGTGAGGTAGCGGGTATACTGGTTGATCACCTTGCGCCCTGACTCGCCCTCCTTCTTGAGGGCCTCGAGGGTCGGGACCACGGAGGTGAGGAGTTGAACGATGATCGAGGCCGAGATGTACGGCATGATGTTCAGCGCGAAGATCGCCATGCGCTCGACGGCACCGCCGGAGAACATGTTGAACAGGCCCAAGACGCCCCCGGACGCGTTCTGGAAGCTCTGGCGCAACGCCTCCGGGTCGATGCCCGGGAGCGGGATGTAGGTGCCGAGGCGGTAGATGATCAGCGCGCCAAGGGTGAACCAAATCCGCTTCTTGAGCTCTTCGGCCTTGGCGATGGCGCCGAAATTGATGTTTGCCGCAAGCTGCTCAGCTGCTGAGGCCATGGGTGTCGGGTCCCTTAAGAGGTCCTGCGGAGCCCTGCCCCTCGGGCGGCAAGCCCCACGGTTTTGGAGCATGATCCCGAAAGTTGCAGACTTTTCGGGATCATGCGGCCGAACAAAGACTTACAGAGTACGATCGGATCGAACCAGATCGGATCGGGCTCCGGGGAGCGGGTGCTCCATCGTGCGAACGGCGGCCACGCGATCGATCGCGGGCCGCCGCTTAGATCATGCCAGATATGGAAGCACAGCCACGCCGGCGCAACAGCAGCCGAGGACGCCGCGCCCCATGGCGCGGCGTTACGCCTGCGCCGCAGCGTCCTGAGCGGCAGCGCGGCCGACGATCGTGACCGAGCCCCCGGCCCGCTCGATCGCCTCGAGCGCCGTCTTGGACGTGCCAGCCACCTGGAAGGTGAGCTTCGCGGTGAGTTCGCCGACGCCGAGGATGCGCACGCCGTCCCGAGCCTTCGTGACGATGCCCGCCGCCACGAGGGCGTCGACTGTGATCGGCGCGCTCTGGTCGAGCTTGCCGGCCGTCACGGCCTCCTGGATCCGGCCGAGATTGACCTCGTTGAACTCCAGGCGGTTCGGCTTGTTGAACCCGCGCTTCGGAAGCCGGCGATGCAGGGGCATCTGGCCGCCTTCGAAGCCCTTGATGGCGACGCCGGAGCGAGCCGTCTGACCCTTGCCGCCGCGTCCGCCGGTCTTGCCTTTGCCGGAGCCGATGCCGCGGCCGATGCGCATGCGGGCCTTGGTGGCACCCGCATTGTCACGGATTTCGTTCAGTTTCATCGCACGCTCCTTATTGCCCGTCGACGACGCGCACGAGGTGCTTCACCTTCTCGATCATGCCGCGCACCGAAGGGGTGTCGGGCAGGGTCGAGGTCCGGTTGAGCTTGTTGAGCTTGAGGCCGATCAGCGTCTGGCGCTGCTTGGCATCGCGGCGAATGGGCGAGCCGATCTGCTCGACCGTCAGGGTTTTACCCTCGGTAGCCATGATCGAGTCTCCCCTTACGCTTCGGCGCCCGCGGCGTCGGCATCGCTGCCGGCATCGCGACGGCGGTTCTGAAGCGTGGACACCTTTAGGCCCCGGCGCGCCGCGACCGAGCGCGGGCTGTCCTCGTTCTTGAGCGCGTCGAAGGTCGCGCGGACGAGGTTGTAGGGGTTCGACGAGCCGAGCGACTTCGACACCACGTCCTGCATGCCCACCGCTTCGAAGACGGCGCGCATCGGGCCGCCGGCGATGATGCCGGTGCCCTGGGGAGCGGCGCGCAGCACGACCTTGCCGGCGCCGTGACGGCCCCGCACGTCGTGATGGAGCGTGCGGCCCTCGCGGAGCGAAACGCGGATCATGGCGCGCTTGGCCGCGTCCGTGGCCTTGCGGATCGCCTCCGGGACCTCGCGGGCCTTGCCGTGGCCGAAGCCGACGCGGCCCTTCTGGTCGCCGACGACGACGAGCGCCGCGAAACCGAAGCGGCGACCGCCCTTCACGACCTTGGCGACGCGGTTGATGTGGACCAGACGATCCACGAACTCGCTGTCGCCCTCCTTGCGCTCGTCCCGGCGCTCTCTGGGTTCTCTAGCCATCGTACCTTCTCACTTGCGCGGGCGGCGGGGCCCGCTCGCTATAAGGGTTTGGAGATCAAACCCGCCGTAACGTTCGATCCGTCTTCGCCGAAGCGCAGCCGGATCTAATCTTGTCGAGCCCGCTTCCTTCACGCGCGACGGGAACCGCCTCGCTCGGAAACGCTCTCTAGAGCACGATCAGATCCGGTTGAATCGGATCAGGCTTCTAAGTCTTTGTTCGGCCGCATGATCTTGGTCCGAGAAGTCTCCAACTTTTCGGGATCATGCTCTAGAAATCGAGACCACCCTCACGGGCCGCATCGGCGAGAGCCTTCACGCGGCCGTGGTAGAGATAGCCCGAACGATCGAAGATCACCTGCTTGACGCCCGCCTGCACGGCCCGCTCCGCCACGAGGCGGCCGACCTGCTTGGCGGCCTCGACGTCGGCGCCCGTCTTCAGGTCGCCCCGCAGACCCTTGTCGAGGGTCGAAGCGGCCGCGAGCGTGACGCCGCGCTCGTCGTCGATGATTTGCGCATAGATCTGCTTGGACGAACGGAAGACCGACAGACGCGGGCGACCATTCGCAGCCTTACGGATCGCCCGACGCACGCGCGCCTTGCGACGATCCTCGGCACCCTTCTTCTCAGCCATGGTGCAGCCCTTACTTCTTCTTGCCTTCCTTGCGGAAGATGAATTCGCCCGCGTACTTCACGCCCTTGCCCTTGTAGGGCTCGGGGCCGCGATAGTCGCGAATCTCGGCGGCAGTCTGACCGACCACCTGCTTGTCGATGCCGGCGACCACGACTTCCGTGGGCCTGGGCGTCGTGATCGTGACGCCGGCAGGGATCGGATAGTCGATATCGTGGCTGTAGCCGAGCGACAGCTTCAGCGTCTTGCCCGCGACGGCGGCCTTGTAGCCGACGCCGTTGATCTCGAGGCGCTTCTCGAAGCCTTTCGACACGCCCTCGACCAGGTTCGCGACCTGGGCCCGGGACATGCCCCACTTGGCGCGGGCCGTCTTCGACTCGTCGCGCGGGTTCACCGTCACGGCGCCGTTCTCCATGGCGACGTCCACTTCCTCGGGAGCGAGGAAGGAGAGTTCACCCTTGGAGCCCTTCATCTTCACCATCTGTCCGTCGACGGTGGCCGTCACGCCGGCCGGAACCGGGACGGGCTTCTTGCCTACTCGAGACATCTCGAATCTCCGTGGTTTCTGTGCTGCGGTGCTCGGGGCCAGGCCTTAGAAGACCTTGCAGAGCACTTCGCCGCCCACGTTGCGCTCCCGAGCTTCGTGATCGGCCATCACGCCTTGCGGCGTGGAGACGATCGTGACGCCCAGTCCGTCTGCGACACGCGGCATGCTGTCGACCGAGGTGTACACGCGGCGACCTGGCTTCGACACGCGCTCGATGGAGCGAATGACCGGCTGGCCGTCAAAGTACTTGAGCTCGATGGAGAACTCGCTCCGGCCGTTGCCGAACTCGGTCTGCGAGTAAGCCCGGATGTAGCCCTCCTGCTTGAGGACCTCGAGCACGCTGGCGCGGAGCTTCGAACCGGGGGTCGTGACCGTGCCGCGACGGCGCATCTGCGCGTTGCGGATACGGGTGAGCATATCGCCCAAAGGATCGTTCATCATCAACCGGACTCCCCTACCAGCTCGACTTCACGAGACCGGGGATCAGGCCCTTGGAGCCGAGTTCCCGGAGCGCGATGCGGCTCATGCCGAGGGTGCGGTAATACGCACGCGGGCGGCCCGTGATCTCGCAGCGGTTGCGGATGCGGGTGGGGCTCGCATTGCGGGGCATTTCCGCAAGCTTGAGGCGCGCTTCGAAGCGCTCCTCCATGGACTTCTGGTCGTCGTTGGCGACGGCCAGGAGCCGCTCGCGCTTCGCAGCGAACTGCTTCACGAGCTTCCTGCGGCGGTTGTTCTTCTCGATAGAGCTTTTCTTAGCCATGCTATGTATCTCCAGTGTCCGCGTCTGAGGGCCTCACGGCCCTCACTGCCGGAACGGGAAGTTGAAGTGCTTCAGGAGCGCGCGGGCCTCGGCGTCCGTCTTGGCCGTCGTGGTGATCACCACGTCCATGCCCCACATCGCTTCCGCCTTGTCGTAGTTGATCTCGGGGAACACGAGGTGCTCCTTGATCCCGAGCGCGTAGTTGCCGCGTCCGTCGAACGACCGGGGGTTCAGGCCGCGGAAGTCGCGAACGCGGGGAAGCGCGATCGTGACCAGGCGGTCCAGGAACTCGTACATCCGGGCCTTGCGGAGCGTGACCTTGCAGCCGATCGGCATGTTCTCGCGGACCTTGAACTGCGAGATCGCCTTGCGGGCGCGGGTGATGACGGGCTTCTGACCCGCGATGAGCGCCAGATCGGCGGCCGCCACGGTGGCCTTCTTGGAATCGGCGGTCGACTCGCCAACACCCATGTTCAGAACGATCTTTTCGATCTTCGGAACTTCCATGGGGTTCTTGTAGCCGAACTCTTCGATGAGCTTCGGGCGCACCACCTCGTCGTAGTGCTTCCGCAGCCGGGGCGTATAGCCGTTCATGGTCGTGGCTTCGGCGTTGCCGGCTTCGGCCTTACCGCCAGCCTTCGTCTTGGTCTCAGGCATCGATCAGGTCTCCCGACCGCTTGGCAAAGCGAACCTTGCGCCCGTCATCCAAGGTCTTGAACCCGACGCGGGTGGCCTTGCCGTCCTTGGGGTCGGACACCGCGAGGTTCGACAGGTGGATCGGCGCCTCCTTCGAGATGATGCCGCCCTCCTGCTGCGCCGTCTGGCGCTGGTGGCGCTTCACGAGGTTCACGCCGCGGACTAACGCGCGCTCTTCCTTCGGGAACACCTGCACGACTTCGCCGGAACGGCCCTTGTCGCGACCGGTCAGGACGACGACCTTGTCGCCCTTCTTGATCTTCGCGGCCATTACAACACCTCCGGCGCGAGCGAGATGATTTTCATGTGGTTCTTGGCACGCAGCTCGCGCGGCACGGGCCCGAAGATACGGGTGCCGACCGGCTCCTTCTGGTTGTTGATCAGAACGGCTGCGTTTTTGTCGAACCGGATGACGGACCCGTCGGCGCGACGGATGTCCTTGGCGGTGCGAACGACGACCGCCTTCATGACGTCGCCCTTCTTCACACGGCCGCGCGGGATGGCTTCCTTCACCGAGACAACGATGATGTCGCCGACGGAAGCGTACTTCCGCTTCGAACCGCCCAGAACCTTGATGCACATCACGCGACGGGCGCCGGAATTGTCGGCGACGTCCAGATTCGTCTGCATCTGGATCATGGCTTTGATCCTTTCCTTTGTTTCAGACAGGTTTCCGACGGGCCCCATTGCCCAGCCGGACTACGCCTGATGGGGATCTGTCGTCCCCTGCCTTCTCGATTGCCTAGAGCGCTTTCGACTGAGGCGCATCCGCCTCACGTCAAGAAAACGCGATCACTCAGATAAGGAGAGCCGACTCCAAAGATCGGAAACAGCTCTAACCCAACGCACTGACGCCCGACGATCCAAATGAATCAGGGGGCTGTCATAGCCCCCTTGAGCTTCTTCCGCCGGGGCGGAAACAACTCTCGTTCCTTTTGCCGGCGCGCTCTCTCGACGTGAGCCGGTAACCACCTCACTCGGCAACGCTTCAGCCACGAGTCGCTGGGATGCGGCCGTATAGGCCAAAACACCCCGGAACTCAAGCCTTTTCGGCGAGCCGCTCCCGATCCGCTCGGATCCGCCTCACCGCAACCTGTCAAGCTCTCCCGGGACCTTGCAGCCCCGAGAACCCTAGAGTCCGACCAGGGACTTGACCTTGGCGATGATGCCGCCGCCCTCGCTCCCGCCGGTGGCCTGCTGCTCGCTCACGAGCACCCAGCTCTTCAGCTTCGACAGGGGCTTCGACTCCTCGATGAACACCACGTCGCCGACCTTGGCGGTGTTGCCCTCGTCATGCGCATGGTAGTTCTTGGTGCGGCGCACGGTCTTCTTCATCACCGGGTGAGTGAAGCGACGCTCCACCTTCACCACGACGGTCTTGTTCTGCTTGTCGCTGACGACAACGCCCTGCAAAACGCGCTTCGGCATCGTAGTATCCTTTAAGCCTTCGCCTCAGCGGCCTTCTGGCGCTGAAGCGTCTTCACGCGGGCGATGTCCTTTCGGACCTCGTTGACCCGACCCGTATTCTCAAGCTGGCCGGTTGCCCGCTGGAAGCGCAGGTTGAACTGCTCCTTCTTCAGGTTGAGCAGCTCGTCCTGCAGCTGGTCCGTGGTCATGGTCTTGATGTCGGAGAGCCTCTTGGCCGACTTCATGATCCTCTCCTTACTCGGCGATGCGCTGAATGAAGCGCGTCTTGATGGGGAGCTTCGCCGCTCCCAGGCGCAGCGCCTCGCGGGCGATGTCCTCGGGAACGCCGTCGATCTCGAACATGATACGGCCGGGCTTCACGCGGGCCGCCCAGAACTCGGGCGCGCCCTTGCCCTTACCCATACGCACTTCGGTCGGCTTCGACGACACCGGCACGTCCGGGAAGATGCGGATCCATACGCGGCCGGCACGCTTCATGGCACGGGTGATCGCGCGGCGGGCCGCCTCGATCTGCCGGGCGTTCACACGCTCGGGCTCCATGGCCTTGAGGCCGAACTGGCCGAAGTTGAGGTCCGTGCCGCCCTTCGCGGTGCCGGAGATCCGGCCCTTGAAGGCTTTACGGAACTTGGTCTTCTTCGGTTGCAACATGGCAAACCTCTCCTGAGCCTTTCTTCGATGTTACGCCGCTTGCTCGCGCTCGCGACGCCCACCGGAGCGGGCCCCTTCTTCATTCATGCGCCTGTCCTGCGCCATCGGATCGTGCTCAAGGATCTCGCCCTTGAAGATCCAGACCTTGATCCCGCAGGTTCCGTAGGTCGTGTAGGCCGTGGCCGTGCCGTAATCCACGTCCGCGCGGAGCGTGTGCAGCGGAACGCGGCCCTCACGGTACCACTCGAGGCGCGCGATCTCGGCCCCGCCGAGACGGCCGGAGCAGTTGATGCGGATGCCTTCGGCGCCCAGGCGCATCGCCGATTGGACGGCGCGCTTCATGGCGCGGCGGAAGGCGACGCGACGCTCGAGCTGCTGGGCGATCGAGTCGGCCACCAGGGTGGCATCGACCTCGGGCTTGCGCACCTCTACGATGTTGATCGCCACGTCGGCGTTCGTCATCCGATTGACGAGCTTGCGCAGCTTCTCGATGTCGGCGCCCTTCTTGCCGATCACCACGCCCGGGCGAGCCGAGTGGATGGTGACGCGGCACTTCTTGTGCGGGCGCTCGATGACGATCTTCGACACCGCGGCCTGCTTGAGCTGCTTCATGAGGGCATCGCGGATCGCCATGTCCTCATGCATCAGCTTTGCGTACTCGCCGCCTTCGGCGAACCAGCGCGAGTCCCAGGTCCGGTTGATGCCGAGCCGAAGACCGATCGGGTTAACTTTCTGACCCATCGGGCTCTCCTTTAAACCTGCTCAGCCACTTCGCGCACCACGATGGTGAGGTTCGCGAAGGGCTTTTCGATGCGGGCGCCGCGGCCACGGGCACGGGCGTGGAAACGCTTCAAAACGAGCGCCTTACCCACATACGCCTCCTTGACCACGAGATCATCCACGTCGAGGTTGTGGTTGTTCTCGGCATTCGCGATGGCGCTCTCGAGGCACTTGCGCACATCCTTGGCGATGCGCTTGCGCGAGAACTCGAGGTCGGCCAGTGCGGTCGAGACCTTCTTGCCGCGGATGAGCTGAGCCACCAGGTTCAGCTTCTGCGGGCTCACGCGGATCATCCGCGCGACGGCCTTCGCCTCGTTGTCCGGCAAAGCGCGGGGAGTAGCGGCCTTACCCATCTTACTTCCTCTTCGCCTTCTTGTCGGCCGCGTGGCCGTGGAAGGTGCGCGTCGGCGAGAACTCGCCGAACTTGTGGCCCACCATTTCCTCGCTCACGTAGACCGGGATGTGCTTCTGACCGTTGTAGACCCCGAAAGTGAGGCCCACGAACTGCGGGAGGATCGTGGAGCGTCGGCTCCAGATCTTGATGACCTCGTTGCGGCCCGCACCACGGGCAGCCTCGGCCTTCTTGAGGAGGTAGCCGTCGACAAACGGACCCTTCCAAAGCGAACGAGCCATGACGCCCTCTTAGCCTTTCTTCTTCCGATCGTGACGGCTCGATACGATGAAACGATCCGTCCGCTTGTTCGACCGGGTCTTCTTACCCTTGGTCGGAATGCCCCAGGGGGTCACCGGATGGCGACCACCGGAGGTGCGGCCCTCACCACCACCATGCGGGTGGTCGATCGGGTTCATGGCCACGCCGCGGTTGTGCGGACGCTTGCCGAGCCAGCGATTGCGACCGGCTTTGCCGATCGAGATGTTCATGTGGTCGGGGTTCGACACCGCGCCCACCGTCGCGAAGCACTGACCATGCACGAGACGTTGCTCGCCCGAATTCAGGCGAACGGTCACGTAGCCCTGGTCCCGGCCCACGATCTGGGCGTAGGTGCCGGCCGAGCGGGCGAGCGCGCCGCCCTTCCCGATCTTGATCTCCACGTTGTGGATGATCGTGCCCACCGGCATGTTGCCGACCGGCATGGAATTGCCCGGCTTGATGTCGACCTGCTCGCCGGCCACGACCTGATCGCCCGCCGCGAGGCGCTGCGGAGCCAGGATGTAGGCCTGCTCGCCATCGGCATAGCGGATCAGCGCGATGAACGCGGTGCGGTTCGGATCGTATTCGATCCGCTCCACGGTCGCGGCGTCGTTCAGGCGCGCGCGGCGCTTGAAGTCCACATTGCGCAGGGTCCGCTTGTGGCCGCCGCCGCGGAAGCGGACGGTGATGCGACCCAGGTTGTTGCGGCCGCCCGAGGAGCTCTTGCCCTCGGTCAGCGCCTTGACCGGCTTGCCCTTGTAGAGCTCGCTGCGGTCGACGATCACCAGCTGGCGAAGGCCAGGGGTAACCGGTTTGAATGACTTCAGAGCCATCGGCTTGCTCTCTTAAAAGCTCAGACGCCGGTCGTGATGTCGATGGACTGGCCCTCTTGGAGGGTCACGACCGCCTTCTTCACATCCGAACGCTGCCCGCGGGTTCCGCGGAACATCTTCACCTTGCCCTTGGTGACGAGCGTGTTGACGCTCTTCACCTTGACGTCGAACAGCCGCTCCACCGCTTCCTTGATCTGCGGCTTGGTGGCGTCCTTGCGAACCTTGAAGACGACCTTGTTCTGCTCGGACAGGGCCGTGGCCTTCTCGGTGATCACAGGGCTCACGATTACATCGTAGTGGCGCGGATCCAGGCTCATTTGAAGCGCGCCTCCAGCGCATCGACAGCCGCCCGGGTGAGAACGAGCTTCTCACGACGGAGGATGTCGTAGACGTTGATGCCCTGCACCGGCAGGACGTCGATGTTGGCGATGTTGCGGGCCGCGCGCTGGAAGTTCGTCTCGACCTCGGCACCCCCGATGATCAGGGCGTTGACGAGGCCGAGCTTGCCGAAACGCTCCACGAGCGCCTTCGTCTTGGCCTCGGGCAGCGTCACGTCGTCGACGACGATGAGGGCCGAACCCTTCGCTTTCGCGGACAGCGCATGCCTCAGGGCGAGAGCGCGGACCTTCTTGGGCAGGTCGTGGGCATGGGAGCGCACGACCGGACCGAAGGCACGACCGCCGCCCCGGAACTGGGGAGCGCTCGCCGCACCGTGGCGAGCCGAACCGGTGCCCTTCTGCTTGTAGAGCTTCTTGGTCGTCCGGTCGATGTCCGAGCGGCCCTTGGTGGCATGGGTGCCGGCCTGGCGCTTGGCGAGCTGCCAGCGCACGCAGCGGGCGAGCAGATCGGCGCGGGGCTCGAGGCCGAAGATGGCCTCGTTGAGCTCCACGGAACCCGCGGCCTGGCCCTCGAGCGTGGTGATATCGAGCTTCATCACGCATTCTCCTCAGCGGCTTCTGCCACAGGCGCCGCGGCTTCGCCGCCCTTGCGGAACTTGCCGGGCATCGGCACGTCCGCCGGGAGCTTCCGCTTCACGGCATCGCGAATATAGATCCAGCCGCCGGCAACGCCTGGGACGGCGCCCTCGACGAGGATCAGGCCGCGTTCCACGTCGGTCTGCACAACACGCAGGTTCTGCGTGGTCACGCGCTCGACGCCGAGATGACCGGGCATCTTCTTGTTCTTGAACGTCTTGCCGGGATCCTGACGGCCGCCGGTCGAACCGATGGAGCGGTGCGAGACCGACACACCGTGCGTAGCGCGAAGTCCGCCGAAGTTCCAGCGCTTCATGCCGCCGGCGAAGCCCTTACCCGTGGTGGTGCCCGTCACGTCGACGAACTGCCCCGGGATGAAGTGGTCGGCCGTGATCTCTGCGCCCACCGGGATGACGGCATCCTCGGACACGCGGAACTCGGCGATCTTCTGCTTGGGCTCCACCTGCGCGACGGAGAAGCGCCCGCGCTCGGCCTTGGAGACGTTCTTGACCTTGGCCTTGCCGACGCCGATCTGCAGCGCGGTGTAGCCGTTCTTGTCCTTGGTGCGATGAGCGACAACCTGACAGTTGTCGACCTTCAGCACCGTCACCGGGACGTGTTCGCCCGCATCCGTGAAGATGCGAGTCATCCCGACCTTTTGCGCGATAACGCCTGAGCGCATGTGCGTATCCTCTCGGCGTGCCTGTCCAGCACCCTAGAGCCCGGGGGCCTTAGAGCTTGATTTCCACATCCACGCCCGCTGCGAGGTCGAGCTTCATCAGCGCGTCCACCGTTTGAGGCGTGGGATCGACGATATCGAGAACGCGCTTATGCGTGCGCATCTCGAATTGCTCGCGCGACTTCTTGTCGATGTGCGGCGAGCGGAGCACCGTGAAGCGCTCGATGCGCGTCGGCAGCGGGATGGGCCCGCGAACCTGAGCGCCCGTCCGCTTCGCCGTCGACACGATTTCGCGGGTCGAGGCGTCGAGGACGCGGTGATCGAACGCCTTCAGGCGGATTCGGATGTTTTGACCGTTCATGGGTTGCCCCGTTCAAAAGGAAGCGGCGCGACCGGCTTCACTCAGCCGCGCCAGCCTTCCAAACCTGTTGCTTAATCGATGACGGAGGCGACGACGCCGGCTCCGACGGTGCGGCCGCCCTCGCGGATGGCAAAGCGCAGCTTCTCCTCCATGGCGATCGGCGCAATCAGCGTCACCTCCATGGCGATGTTGTCGCCG